>Ga0209034_10001770_pt1 | contig 10323 bp, 9 predicted proteins | sample MarorgKNORR_S2LV_2_FD_188219 | JGI IMG/M metagenome (GOLD analysis project Ga0209034, IMG submission 188219) | Marine microbial communities from the Southern Atlantic Ocean, analyzing organic carbon cycling - 250m_A/KNORR_S2/LV (SPAdes) (version 2) | ecosystem: Environmental > Aquatic > Marine >...
AGAAGGAAAAGAATTTTCTGACTTGTCAGTAATGGTGTTTAATCAAGCAAGTTTAGATTCTTATATGAATTATAGATGGCAGTGGGAAAATTAAAAACCAGGCATTTCAAGATTCTCATTTTCAACTAATTCTATCATGTAAAATTCAATATACCCACCTGCTAAAAGAAGAGCAATTACAATACCAATCTCAATAATTGTAGGTTTGATAAATTGAAGAAGATTTGTTTTTGTAATAATTGCTTTAATCAAAATAAAACTCCTAGAAATTCCTAATGAGTATGCAGAAATCTCCATTAGCCCAAATGGAGATAAAAATAATATTGTTAGTGGTGAGATATTAGCTACTTCAGGTATAGATGTTGCAATTGCTGCAAATGCATATCCTGTAGACCATGATGAAAATAATCCCCAAAAAATTCCAAATCCTGGAATAAACATAGGTAGTGCTATAGTTGTATTATGCACAAAAATTCCAAAAGCATCTATATCTAAAACTAGTTTTTTAAATTCCTCCATAAACAAATCTGCCTCTACTTGACTAACAGTAGACATTGAACCTAATTGAAAAATTATTGTAAACACTGCTAAGAATATGAAAAATAAAATGATTCTATTTTTATTCATATAGATTTGCGTTGATGAACAATATTTGAGGGTTAGTTTAGAGCAGATTTAATTAAACCAAATAGTATTTTTTGATATGAAAAAGGAATTATCTTTTGTACTTAATTATGCATTAAACAAAGGATTTCAAATTCATCCTGATGCGTTTAAAATCTTAGATGATATTACTGATGTTAAAAAATTAGAGAAAATAATTAAAGAAATTGTTAAAGAAAAAACCAGGCAAAAACAATACCAAATTAATCAAAATGATTTAGAAACATATCTAGGAATTAAAGATGACCCAAATCTTCAAAGTGATCTTAAGGTGTTATCAGATCCTACTGAAAAAATCACTTCAGGGGAAGGTGTTAAGGGATACAATGCTTTGTTTTCAAGTCGCTTTAACAAACTTAAACGAATTATTTCAGAGAGACCAGAATCAAAAATGCTAAAATCTATTTCTGTTGTAAAATCCACAAAATTAGAAAATGATGTTTATGTGTGTGGATTGGTAACTGCTAGAAGTGCTGAACGAAATATTACGAAATTAGTATTAGAAGACCCATCAGGCTCATTTGAGGGTATTATTTTTGATGATGAGTTACAAAAAACTGCTGGAACTCTGTTAATTGACCAGTTTGTAATGGTAAGAGTGGCTACGGCCAAAAATTCGGGATTAATGATTAAGGATTTGATTATGCCTGATTTGCCTGACCAGAAAATCAATAAATCTGAAAGTGAAGTGTATGCTGTATTTTTGTCAGATTTGCATATTGGAAGTAAATACTTCATGGAAGAAGAATTGGTTGAATTTGTAAAATGGATATCTAGTCCTGATCCTGTTGCAAGAAAGGTTCGTTTTGTACTAATTGGTGGAGATATGGTTGATGGTGTTGGAATCTACCCAAATCAGAATAAAGAATTAGTTTGTCAAACAATTGAAGACCAATTACAAAAGGCAGAAGATTTGTTAGATAAAATTCCAACAAACGTCAAAATTATCATTATGCCTGGAAATCATGACCCAGGAAGAAGAGCCCTGCCTCAACCTGCAATACCACAAAAATACAACTCAGGTTTATGGGAAAGAGAAAATATTGAAATGGTTGGAAATCCTGCTTTAGTTTCATTAAATGGTGTCAAGGTGTTGATGTTTCATGGTCAAAGTATAGATGATATTGTAAAAACTACTCCTGGACTAAGTTATGATAGGCCTACTGATGTTATGAAAAATCTTCTTAGAGCCAGACATCTAAGTCCAGTTTATGGTAGTTCAACCCCAATAGCACCAGAAGTAGAAGATCTTTTGGTAATTGAAGACATTCCTGATATTTTTCATGTAGGACATGTACATAAGGCTCAATTAGATATGTACAAGGGAATTTTACTAGTTAATTCGGGTTCATGGCAAAAACAAACACCTTTCCAAGCAAGTGTTGGTATGGTCCCAAATCCAGGTCTTGCTATTATTGTAAACCTAAAAACTTTCCAAGTATTTCATGAAAATTATAGTTCTAACTCAGATAATGTCTTGCAAAGTTAATTCATCTTTGAAGGATTTTTTTATCATTTCAGATGAAATAGTTAGTTTGTATTTTTTTGTTCTACCATGAATTCCTTGGTGGATAAGACGTCCAGAAATAATTCCAGATAATTCAATTTCACTTAACATTTGTGTTATTCGTCTTTGTGTTAATTCGTCTTTTCCAACCGTTTTACAGAGGGTTTTGTATGAAGTATAGATTTCGCCAGTTGATGAACCGTTGGCCTTCATTATTGATAATATGACTAATTTTTCGTGTAATGGATATGATTTTAGAGATGCTTCTTCTTTATTTTCTTCAATTTTTTGTGAAGCTTCTCTGACATGCTCAATGGTGACTTTATCGGATTGTTGTCTTTCGGCCAATTCTCCTGCTACTCTAAGTAAATCTATGGCTCTTCTAGCATCACCATGTTCCCCCCCTGCTAATGCAGCACAGAGGTTTAGTGCTGGTTCTTCAACAACATCTTCAATAAATGATTCATTGATTCGTTCTTCTAGGATTTTTTTAATTTGTTCAACATTATAATTTGTGAATACAATTTCTTCTTCACCAAGGCTGCTAATTACTCTAGGATCTAGTTTTTCTTTGAATGTTAGGTCATTTGAAATGCCAACCATTGTGAGTGAACCTACATCTAATTGTTCATTTGCTCTAGTTAGTTGATAGAGTATATCCTTTCCAGTTTTTACTACTAATTGTGCAAGATAGTCAATTTCATCTATGACGAAAACCGCATTTAGTTTTTCATTGTTAATTTTATTCAATAATCTTTTGAAAACCTCACTTATTGCAAGACCAGTTGTTGGTAATTCTTTCTCATTTAGGCCTAATTGCCTGCCTATACTGACTAATAATCCGTATAATGTTGTCTCGTTTTTAGAATTTGAGTATACTAATTTTATTGGGAAATTTGATTTTTCAACTCGTTCTTGAATTTTTGATAATACTTTTTTTACAACTAATGTTTTTCCTGTACCAGGTTTCCCATATACAAGAAGGTTAGATGGTCTAGATTGTTTTAAAATTGGTAATAGTGATTGTGTGACTTGTTCTTGTTCAGAATTTCTATGAAGTATTGTGTTTGGAATATATGTAAAATGTAAAATTTCTCGATTTTTAATTATAGATTTTCCAGACTCAGCTGCATCAAGTAATCTATCAATTGGGTCAGACATACTCAGACACCTTCATTTCCTTTCATTATCAACATACCTGTCTTTCATTTATGAGAGTATAGAATACTATAGTAATTCTAGTTTAGTTTATCATTAATTATTTTTAGTTAGTTTTAGTTTTTCTAAAAAAAATAAAATTAAAAAAGATAGAGTGGAAATATTGGTGTGTGGGATTATTATTGTTAGAAAAACATGTTAACAAATTGTTAATTTTATGTGAAGAAAATCAAAAAAAACCTCATTTTAACCCCTATATTTCCATTCCAGGCGTTAAGAACACTGTTAACACTGTGAATATGTCAAAAATACCCCTTTATTTCCACTCCAGGCATGGTTTTTCCATACCTAAGGGGGTTAAATTAAAGGGTGTGTGTTAATAACAAAAAATAGGCTAGGCGTGACCTAGGCAGTCAATGTTAACAAACAACAATGTTAACAAAACTGATCAGATCACTTCAACCGTTAACATTTGATCTGTTAGATCTCAACAATGGCCAAAAAACGAATACGAATTGATATGGAGGATGCAGACGGTGCACGTTATGATATTAAATTAGAAGGTAATGTGACTAGAGATAAAGTTCTAAAAATATTTGAAATGATGGATTTGATGAATATAGAAGACCAGGAAGACCAACCTGTAAAAATGGATTCAGTAGGATCTAAAATTTCACATATCGTAGAAAAATACTTCCCAATGGGTAAATTCACATCATCAAACATACTTGAAAAATATGAAGATGAATACAACGAACCTGTAAAACTTAGTGTAATTTCGACATATTTATCACGATTTGCTTCAAAAGGTAGGGTAGAAAGAACTAGAACTGGTAGAGAATGGACTTACCAATCTATTAAAATCACTCAAAAACAACAATAATTCTCAAGTAATAGTTACCTTTCGAACAATCAACCTATCTTTACCAAGAATCATTTTAACATATTCACCTTTTTGAACATCCATAAATTTTCTAAATTGTTTAGGTATTGAAATTGTACCTGCAGATGTAATTTTCACTAAAACTTCATTCTCTTGAACTGACATAATTTGATTATAATTTAATAATATATATAATTTAATATTATATTATTTTAATGAATAATTAAAAATTATAATGATTTATTGAGTAAATTTCATATTTTCACTAAAATCACTCTGAAAATAATATGTTGAACTATCTAAACAACAGTTGGATTAGATGTAACATCCTCAACTTTAGATTTGCCTTTTTCAGTAATTGAATATGTGTAAGGTTTTGTCTCAGTATTTCGTTGAACCAAACCACTTTCAAATAATTTCTTCATTAACCGCGAAGTATGCTCTCTACTTCTTTTTGTTGTGATTTGTATGTCACGTGACGTCATAGCTTTGTCTGTGATTAGGTGCAACACATAATCAGTTGGGCTCACATGCTCAATATTAGGAATTTTAGGCACAGAAACAGGCTTTTCATCAATAATTTCAGGCTCTTTAATCACTTCAACTTCTTTTTGTGATTCATAATTTTCTACTAATCCTTGCATGAATTGTTTCAATTCCAGGTTAGGATCAACAGGCTTTTCATCAATTCCTTGAATTTCTAATGCATCTAGGCGTATTTTCATATCAATTAACTGTCTTTCATAGTACTCTAAGCGCTCTGTTTGGGTAGGATCATCAATATCACTACTAGATTTTATGAATGGACGTATTTTGAAGAATAGATACAAGCCACCCAAACCTATCAAAAATGCTAAAATCACACCTAAAATCACTTCAGGATCAGGAATCTCTACTAACATCACAATTTCTATGCCTAAGTTGTGATTTATTGTGATTGACCAAAATTATTTCACACTTTAGATTAACAATCTCACACTAACAATCACAATTCAATAAAGGTAATCACAATACACTATTCAATACACTAATCACATCAATCACACCAATTACATATTTGACGCTTGCCTGATTAGCTTCTCTATCACACTAATCACTTCATCTTCTCTTTCAGGAAAGATATCACTATCATTAATCACGCTAATCTGTTCAGAAAGTTTGGATATCACATCAATATCATCAGGCAAAAGTATGCCTAAACCACGTAAAAGAATGATTGAATAGAATAATGCGACTAATTTCTCTCTAGATTGGCCTACTTGCCTATAATACGCACCTTTAGATATGGAAAAACTTGATTCTAAAAGATCCTTTTGATTTAAAATAATTTCAATTTGTCGCTCTGTAAACAGTGATTTTTTGATAATTTTACTAATAATGTTGTTAAAATTAGATTCTTTAGACTCTGCCATAGCTATACAATACTGTATACCAGTATTCCAATTAAACTTTAAAGTGTCATATACAAACCACAACTATGGCTGGAAAAGTAGAATCATTCCTAAAATCTGAATTAGAGAAGAAAAATGCACTATTGTTTGTCTTAATTGATTCTGAGGTTTCAAATTTGGAGGCTTCTAGTAAACTAGCTCAAGATGTAGAAAAAATAGGAGCTTCTGCTATCCTAGTTGGAGGCTCATCTGCTACTGATCAAATTGAGATGTCTCAAGTCGTTAAAGGAATTAAACAAAATATTCAAATTCCAATTATTCTCTTTCCTGGAAATGTTACAGGCGTCGTACCTGACGCTGATGCAATATTATTCAGTTCTTTAATGAACTCAGAAAATCCTTATTTCATTACTCAGGCACAAGCATTAGCTGCTCCAAGTGTAGCTAAATTTGGTTTAGAACCACTTCCAACTGCATATTTAGTGATTGGAGATGGTACATCTGCTTGGTTTGTTGGTTCTGCAAGAGGAATTCCATTTGAAAAACCAAAAATTGCTGCAGCATACTCATTAGCAGCACAATTTCTTGGAATGAGATTTGTATACTTAGAAGCAGGATCAGGTGCAAAATCTAGCGTAACTCCGGAAATGGTAAAAACTGTTAGACATACATTTAATGGATTTCTAATTGTTGGTGGTGGTATCAAAGATGTTGAAACTGCTGAAAGTCTTGTTAAAGCAGGAGCAGATGCCTTAGTCATTGGAACTTTCCTTGAAAAAGGAGGAAGTCTTACAAAATTAGAAGAAATAGCAAAAGCAATTCAAAGTAGCAAATAATACTATACTATTATGTCAGAAAATGACGCAATTTCTCGTATTCGTGGTATTGAAATGCCAGATTATTACTTAGATTATTATTCAAATCTCTCAACTGAGACATATTCTATATTTGAGCATGCAGCAGCAGCAAAATCAACTTTAGTTGATTCTTCAGGCATAATTGAGCCTAAAATCGCATTTGATTTGGCAGATCGAGTTGCAAAAATGCACGAAATTGATATTGCTGAACCGTTAAGAGAAATTTTAAAAATTAATGGAAAAGAACTTTCTGCATTAATTTTAGCAAAAGACATTGCTTTAGGAAAATATTCACTACCAGATGCTTCTATAGAAGAAAAACTGGATCTTGCAGTTCGTGTAGGATTAGCAATAATTACAGAAGGCGTTACAATTGCACCTCTTCAAGGAATTAGTGAAGTAAAAATTAAGAAAAATAAAGATGGAACAGATTATCTTTCAGTTTCAATTGCAGGACCTATGCGTTCTGCAGGAGGTACAGAATCTGCAGTTACTTTGTTAATTGCAGATCATGTTAGAAAGATTGCAGGGTTATCAAAATTTCAGGCAAATTCCTTTGATGATGAAACAGGTAGATTTGTTGAGGAACTGAGAATTTATGAAAGAGAGGCCAGTAGCTTTCAATTTCATATTTTGGATGAGGATATTGAGCATGTAATTTCAAATCTTCCAGTTGAATTAGCTGGAGTAGATACTGATCCATATGAAGTTGTAAATCATAAAGGAATGACTCGAATCCAAACTGATAGAGTTAGAGGAGGGGCTTTACGCGTTCTTAATGATGGTTTGATTGGAAGATCAAAAAAATTACTCAAAAGAATCGAAATGTACAATTTAGATGGTTGGGAATGGCTTGGTGATCTTAAAGGTGCAGTTCAAACAGGTGATAATCAAGAAGATGCTGCAGCAAAAAGAATGCGCGAAGTAATTACGGGAAGATCTGTATTATCCATGCCTAACAAACTAGGTGGATTTAGGCTTAGATATGGAAGAGCATGTAATACTGGGTTTGCAGCAGTAGGATTTCATCCTGTGGTTGCTGAAATCTTAGATCATACTATAGCAGTTGGGACACAAGTCAAATGTGATCTTCCTGGAAAAGGTGCAACTGTAGCATTTGTTGATAGTATTGAAACACCAACAGTCCGCCTTCTTAATGGGGATGTTGTAAAAATTAGAGATGTTAAACATGGGATAGAAATTAAAAATAAAATTGAAAAAATTCTTCACCTTGGAGATATTTTAATCACATTTGGAGATTTTCTTGAAAATAATGCCCAACTAATTCCTTCAGGATATGTTGAAGAAATTTGGATAGAAGAACTAAAAGAAATAATTTCAATATCTGAGCCTAAAAATCAATACCTAGAACAGTTTTTGACTAAATTACCCTCAGTAGACGAGGCATTAAAAATTTCAATTGATCACAAGTTTTCATTACATCCACATTACCTCTATTATTGGGATAAAATTTCTTCAGAAGAATTACTTGAACTTTTACAACCCAAAAACTTCAATGAAAAGAAAATTGAGTATCCAATTGAAATTAAAAAAATTTTAGAAAAATTGGGAACGCCTCATAAAATTGTAAATCAGTTAATTATTTTAGAAAATGACGAAGCAAAAATTTTCTTTAATTTATTATTTGTATCAAAACCAATAATCAATGAATTATCAATTCCTGAAATTTTAACAAATTCATCAAAAATTAAAATTAATAATAAATTTTCAACATCAATTGGAGTTAGAATAGGTAGGCCTGAAAAAGCTGCTCCACGTCAAATGAAACCGCCCACACATACTTTATTTCCAATTTCTGATAAAGGTGGACCAACAAGAGATCTACTTAAGGCATCACGAAATGAACATTTTTTTGCTAATATTCATAATAGACACTGTTCACAATGTAATGAACCATCTATTGGAATCAATTGTTCTAATTGTGGTGAAAAAACGACAATTTCTTTCAGATGTAATAGTTGTAGAGACATCCTAACAGAACCATTTTGTGAAAAATGTAAAAGAAAAGCTCCTGCGCATTCTCATAAAGAATTTCCACTAAAATCACGATTGCTTTTAGCTCAAGAGAAAATGGGCATTCGTGCGAAAGAACCTTTCAAAGGTCTTAAAGAATTAATCAGTGAGGATAAAATTGCAGAACCTCTTGAAAAGGGATTAGTACGTCAAACTTTTGGCTTGACAACATTCAAAGATGGAACAGTTAGATTTGATGCAACAAATTCCCCATTAACTCAATTCAAACCATCATGGATTGGAACCTCTGTTGAAAAACTAAAGAAATTAGGCTATTCTCATGATATTGATGGAAAACCACTAGAAAATATTGAACAAACTGTCGAACTTAGGATGCAAGATGTTGTAATTCCTGAGGAAAGTGGAAAATATCTAGTTTCAACTTGTAAATACATTGATACTCTTCTAACAAAATTTTATGGTAAATCTTCATTTTATAATGTAAATAATACTGAAGAATTTATTGGCCATCTAATAATTGGTTTAGCACCTCATACTTCAGTTGGTATTGTAGGTAGAGTTATTGGATATACTGACACTCATGTTTGCTTTGGAACACCAAATTGGCATTCAGCAAAGAGACGTGATGCTGATGGTGATGCTGATTCAATAATGTTGTTAATGGATAGCCTACTAAATTTCTCTAGACAATTTCTATCTGATAGAATAGGTGGTTTAATGGATGCACCATTACTTGTACAACCACTAGTTCTACCACACGAATCTCAACCTCAAGCCCATAATCTTGAAGTAACAAAAATTTTTCCTCTAGAATTTTTTGAATCAACAAATCAACAAAGTAAAGCATCTGATGTTAATTCAGTTGAAATAATAAAATCAAGAATAGATACTAAAAGACAATTTTATGATTATCATTTTACTCATTCTACTTCCTCATTAACAACTTCTAAATCAAGAAGTGCGTATTCAACACTTGGCTCTATGCTTGATAAGTTTGATATGCAAGTTAGAAATGCTGAATTAATTGATGTAGTAAATCCATCTGAACTTGTTTCAAATGTAATTTCAACACATCTTGTTCCAGATATTATGGGAAATCTAAGAGCATATGCTAGACAAAGCTTCAGATGTACTGCATGTGGAAAATCATATCGTCGAATGCCTCTAATTCAAACATGTGTGTGTGGACATAAATTAATAGCAACAATCACTAGAGGTTCAGTTGAAAAATATCTAAAACTTGCAAAGAGATTAGTTGACAAATATGATGTTGGAGAATATCAACGAGGTAGAATTCATGCTCTATCTGATGAGATTGAATTAGTTTTTGGGAAAAGTCAAGGTGACCAATCACTTCTTACTGATTATTCATAAAATTATCTTAATTTGACGTATTCATAAGCACCAAGCTTACTATCAAAACAATATTTGACTTTTTGATAATCTTTTCTCCAAGATTTCACTTTTGGAAGAACTTTCTTTGGATCCTTTTTCTCAATAATTATTTGTTTAATGAATGTGGCAATTTCTTTCATTTCATTTTCTTTCATTCCTAATCTTGTTATTTCAGATACACCTAATCTAATACCTCCTGGATGGAAATAATTTCTTCCAGCCTTAATGTCTCCAGGAATAAGTTGTCTGTTTACAATTATGTTGGCCTTTTCTAATTCGGCTTCAACTTTTCCACCGTCAGAATAATCTAAAACATTAACTGCAATTTGATGTGATTGTGTATATCCTCTACTTTCACCTAATACTTTGAATCCAGCATCATTTAGTGCTTCAGCAAATATTTTGGCATTTTTAATTACTTGTACTGCATAATCTTTACCAAATTCTAATGCTTCAGCAAATGCAACGGCTTTT
>Ga0209034_10001773_pt1 | contig 10314 bp, 10 predicted proteins | sample MarorgKNORR_S2LV_2_FD_188219 | JGI IMG/M metagenome (GOLD analysis project Ga0209034, IMG submission 188219) | Marine microbial communities from the Southern Atlantic Ocean, analyzing organic carbon cycling - 250m_A/KNORR_S2/LV (SPAdes) (version 2) | ecosystem: Environmental > Aquatic > Marine...
CAGCGGATTCCCTACTTTTACTACGGGCTTCAGCTGTGCTCCAACCCTCTTGCTCGTCAATGCCATAGCTGTCGCTACACCAGCACTCACCTGCAAGAATTTACGTCTGTTTAACCTCATAGACAAACCTCCTTGTGAAACTTGGAAATTTTGAGCCCGGTTAATCACCGAACCCATTTTCACAAACTACTTCACACTACAACTTCTTTACTTCTTCGGGGTGTCCACCCAAGGGTTTTTGACCCCCTACTTCTACTTAAAAAACTTGCTTTTAAAAACTGCAAAAACCTACTACTTTTAAAACTTTTTCCAACAATAAAACTACAATTTACAACTATAAAAAATAAAGGCTAAGCGCGGAAATCCCGCGTCAAATCGCATCAAAACAGATCTCTGAAAATGAGCAACATAACAACACTATTGGAAAACTCGCTTACGTTTCATAATCATTATAAGAGGCGAATACTCCTTAAACTCCCCATTTTCCGGACCTGAATATCGGCAAACATTCCCAACCTTTTTATTCAGATTAGGCCCAGTTATATGGAATTTCCAGACATTTGTCAAGGAAATATCCGTGAAAAAATAATTAAATTTTCTAACTAAAATATGGGCCCTAAATCATGCAATTTCACCAAAAAAACAAATTTTTTTTTAAAGACCAAAAATTCCGAAAAATTTTCTAATAAAAAATCACGAAAAACTTGTAAACCTTTATAAAATAATGGTTTTATGGGGCGCCCTTCTCAAATAAGAGAGCAATACCCGGTTTCCTTAATAAAAAAGCGTAAAATAATGGTTAAATTTGCAAAAAATCACTGAATTTTTTTAAAAATTTTATGCTTTAGAGTTTTAATAATTTCCAAAATTTAATTAAGAAAATTGTATTTTTCTTCCGAAAATTTTGCCTAATCATCTTTTTTTGGCAAAAATTTATGAAAATTGTCTCTAAAAATTTGCTAAAAAATAATTTGGAGCTATAATTTTCCATTTTTGGGGAGTTGAAATGAAAAAAAAGCGCATTGCCCTCTATCCTGGAACATTTGATCCGGTTACTTGTGGTCACATAGATATAATGCGTCGTGCACTCAAACTTTTTGATGAATTAATTGTGGCCGTAGCTTTGAATCCTAAAAAGAGCCCGTTATTCTCATTGGAAAAACGTGTTGATTTTATAAAAGAAGCAACTCAGGACCTGAAAAATATAGGGGTCATTTCTTTTGATAATTTACTTATCTCTTTGGCTCATAGTAAAAAAGCATCTGTGGTCATTAAAGGTTTGCGAGCTATCAGTGACTTTGAATTTGAATTACAGATGGGATTAATGAACCGTACCCTCGACGAAAAAATAGAAACTCTTTTTATGATTCCCAGTCAGGAGTTTTCTTTTTTAAGCTCAAATCTGGTAAAAGAAACAGCTAGGCATGGCGGTGATGTCTCTAAACTTGTTCCAAAAATTGTTTTTAAAGAATTAAAAAAAGCTTTCAAATGAAATTTTCTAATCGTATAGAACAAGTAAATCCTTCAATGACTTTGGCGATCGATGCAAAAGCCAAGGAGCTGAAGGCTAAAGGGGAAGATGTAATTGGTTTTGGTGCAGGGGAACCGGATTTTGATACACCCGATCGAATCAAGCAAGCCGGCATCCGAGCCATTGAAGCAAACGAAACTCATTACACTCCAGTCGGAGGAACCAATGAACTGAAAGATGCGATCATTGCCAAAATGAAAAGGGATAATGGCCTGGATTATGATAGAAACCAGATAATGGTCTCCTGCGGTGCAAAACACTCATTTTATAATCTTGCTCAAGCATTATGGGAAGAGGGTGATGAGGTAATCATTCCTGCCCCTTACTGGGTATCATTTCCTGAGATGGTAGTTTTGGCAGGAGCAAAACCTGTAATTATAGAAACCAACTCTACGAATAATTTCAAAATCACAGTGGATCAGATTAAAGAAGTCCTGACTCCAAACACACGCGCAATATTGATCAACACTCCGAGTAATCCAACAGGCTTCGCCTACAAAAAATCGGAATTGGAAGCTATTGCCGATTATGCCCTGAAAAATAATTTATTACTCATTTCCGATGAAATTTATGAGTGGATAATTTTTGATGGGTTTCAACACACTAGCCTCGCTTCATTAAGTAAGGAGGTGCAGAAAAATTGTATTGTAATCAATGGCGTATCAAAATGCTATGCCATGACCGGTTGGAGAATTGGCTATATCGCAGCCGATTCTGAAATTGTCAAAAAAGTTACCAAGCTGCAAGGACAAAGTACATCCGGCCCTTGTTCCATTTCACAGGCGGCCAGCATTGAAGCCCTTACAGGGCCGCATGACGATGTAATAGCAATGGTGCATGAATTTGAAAAGCGCAGGAATGTTATGGTAGATCGATTAGCTGGTATCCCCGGAGTTTCTTGTAACAAACCCAATGGTTCATTTTATTCTTTTCCGGATTTCTCTGCTCTTTATGGAAAAAAAGATAGAAATGGAAAGCAACTTCAAGGTTCGTTAGATTTTACCGAATACCTTTTAACAGAAAAAAAAGTAGCTATCGTTCCAGGCATTGCCTTTGGAGCGGATGCAAATGCTCGTATGTCTTTTGCAACCTCGATGGAGAAAATTGAGGAAGGCCTCAGGCGAATTGCGGAAGCTGTAGAAATGTTGCAATAACCAGCCTGTAAAAAGCTGATGCAACTTCTACCCTATGGGCGAAGGACTGGTACTTTAGGTTGTTTTGATGCTCTCTTTGTAGTCTTTTATTCGCTCTTCAATTTTAGCTCGGCACCTTTTAGCTTTGCAGTTTCCCGTGCCAACACCAATATTTTTTCTCAGTGCTTCAAAACTCAAAGAACCTTCCTTTATCGCAGCCATTATAGTACCTGCCTTGATACTTCGGCAAATACACACCTTCTTAAAGCTGTCTATCAATTGTTTTTTTGTTTCCAAAATATATATAGTTCCCGATATGATTCTTACGGGCTTTAAATTTTTATTTATAATAGAATTTATAGGCTCAAAATAAAATCAATTTAGAGTACTGTTATCCACTAGATATTGTAAACCACACACCTTGAAATACCTAACACTTAAAGAAAATAAACCTTTAATCCTATCTGCATGCAGTGGAGTATTGCTCACCCTTACTTTTCCTGAATACAACCTAGAAGCTTTAGCATGGGTAGCGTGGATTCCTTTGTTTTATGCCATGGAAGATAGTTCCCCTCAAAGGGCTGCTTTTCTCGGGTTCCTCACCGGAATGGTTTTTTATAATTGTGGATTGAGTTGGATCCATAATACTCTCATTAATTATGGGGGCCTGCATTGGATTCTAAGTTTTGGAGTTCTTGGTCTTTTATCTTCCTATTTATCTTTTTTTATCGCACTTTTTTGCTATTTATTGAGAAGGGTCTCCGCCAATAATCCAATTCATTTCTTTTTGTTTGCACCGGTTATTTGGGTTTCGCTGGAATATTTACGCTCTACCCATTCGGAATACGGTTTTTCCTGGTTGGGTCTGGGTTATTCGCAATTCCAGAATCTTCCTGTCATACAGGCCGCAGAGTGGACCGGGGTTTATGGAGTTTCATGGATCATTCTTCTCTTTAACAGCGGGGTATATTTATCCTGGAAATGTTGGCGGGAGCAAAATACCAATGGATGGGAACTCAAAACGGGGTGGAGGATTTTATCTGTTACCCTTCTTGTTTTTGCTCTTTGGCTGATTTATGGAAGTCAAAGGCTCACACATTTTTCAAAGAATCCTGATGAAAAAATAAAAATAGGAGTAGTCCAAGGAAATATAGAGCAATTTATGAAATGGAATCCGGTTTATCAAAACTTCGTCATAAATAAGTACCGAGACCTGACTTTAAAAGCCGCCCAAAAAAAACCCGACCTTATTATCTGGCCAGAAACTGCAACGCCGTTTTATTTTGAAGAAAATCCTAACGAAACCGACATAATAAGAAACCTTGTAAGGGAAATTCAAATACCTCTTTTATTTGGTAGCCCTCATCGAAAAAAAATAAAAAATAAAAAAATTTATTTTAACAGTGCTTATTTGCTATCCGGAACAGGAGAAACTTTAAGCCGCTATGATAAAATTCATTTAGTGCCGTTTGGTGAATTTGTGCCTTTTCGAACAGTATTGTTCTTCATAGAAAAACTGGTGATAATGATTGGCGACTTTGGCCGCGGCACGGAAGCAACAGTAATGGAAAATGCAGGTAATAAAGTAGGCATTTCGATTTGCTATGAATTAATTTTTCCAGATTTAATACGGCAATCTGTAAAAAACGGCGCAAATTTTTTAGTAAACATTACCAACGATGCATGGTTTGGAAAAAGCGCTGCCTCCTACCAACATATGAGTATGGGCTCATTGCGTGCGGTCGAAAACAGAATGCCTATTGTTCGGGCAGCCAATACTGGCATTTCTGGCGCCATCGAGGCTACCGGAAAGTTAAAAGACAAAACAGAATTGTTTGTAGAAGATTCTTTTATTACAAAAATCTCTCCCGCAACAAGCGGCAAAACTTTTTACAGTCTAAACGGCGATGTCTTCTGTTGGTTATGTCTATTAATAACAGGACTACTTGGGTTTACAGCGCGAAAATAAATATAAAATATTGCTGTAAATCAACCCGTTGTTAAATGGTTTAGAATTAGTTCTACGTTTTTGTCTCCAGGTTTGACGCTGATAAATCCCTCTATATCTCCCGCGCCAGCGCGGGCATCACCATCTGCATCGATTCTTCCTGTCAAAACCATCGGCCCCTCAAAGCTAGCCCCGGGAAACATGACATCCTGTGCTCCTAAACTAAACTTAAAAGGCATTTTGATATCTGGAATTCTTTTAACTGCAATAGGGGGACCGCGTTTAACTTCTGTACTTCTTGCAAATAAAAACAGCACAGCATTGTCTTTAATTTTGTTTTTAAGTCTTTCGCTAACACGGATCGTTCCCTGAATGTTTAGCGTTCTCCCTTCCACCACTTTATCGAGAATTAACTGCACTCCTTTTTCTCCAGCTTTTACATTTTTTTTACCCTCGACATCACCCGCGCTCGATTTTCGATTTCCATCCTGATCAAGCCTAACGGTCAGAGTTAAATTTCCCTCGAAAACACTGCCTTCCATCATGGTGTTGAGCTGGCCAATCTCAAATTTAAACGGAAATTCAAATATTCCATGTTTCCTCACTGCTAAAGGAGGGCCTGATTCCATACCTTCTGGACGAGCAAATATAAACAAATCGGCACTAGGGTTTATGGAAACCCCCATATCCGGTAACATTAAAATAGTTCCAGAAACATCATTTATATGGGCTTTGGGATCACTTTTACGCGCAAGCTCCTTCTTTAAAGTTTCGGGTAAAGGATGCTCTTTCATTTTTCCTTCACAACCAACGAGAGATAAAAATACACAAAAATATAAAAAAAGTGTTAATTGTTTCAAAATGTTCCTCCGATAAGACCTTGTAAGGCCTGGGAAATTAATTTGATTGTACAGATTGCCATGCCTTTAAATAGATTTAATTTATAAATACGGCATAATTTTCACTTAGCCAATTGAACCCAGAATATTTGATGTTATAAAGAAACATTACGGAGTGCGCAAGTTGAAGGGTCCGAAAAGGCTTTCAGTTTTGGAGCATAAAGTGTTTCACGAGGTCAAAGTATTTGATAAAAAAGGAAAGGTAAAAAAAATTCTTTCCCGTAAGAAGCTCAGTAAAAATTATTGGGAATCATTTTACCAGATGGGGGAACCCATCAAAAAAAAAGGAAAAAAAGGCGGACAAAAATCATCCAGGTTGGTAGATTTTGATGATGAAAACCTTTCTTCCGATAGTTAAAGAAAGAATAACCACAAGTTAATTGCTAAGCAAATCAATTTAGGGACATTTCAATTACTGGCTGACTCCTAATCCTCCACCAAGGTTGAGTTGACAAAAAATTGGAATTTCCTATTACGTGGGAGGCAAATTCAGGACGAATCGCCTCCCACGTGCCCTTTTATTCTGGGCCAATCTATTCCTCATAGTTAATTCAAATAAAAAAATAGGCGGGAGTCGAGTTGGCTCAAAATTTTGAAAATCAAATATCTATCGACGGTAATCTTTGCCTTCTAGGTTTATTTTCTTGCACATTTCCATCAGGCGAGAATGAATTCGGGCACCGATTTTTTCTTCAAGGGTAAAACGTGAATAGGCATTAGATAAGCCTTGCTTGTCATTTCGACCAGTCGGTATTAAAGGGTTTTCAAGGTTATCGCTAAAATTCGTAGTAACCAACGTAACCTTATCGTCATCGTTGTAACGAGTGGAAATAAAATGATCTAGAATGGTAATTTCCCAATCCGTATTTCGACCTTTCGCCAGCTCATCAATCACCAGTACCTTTACCCCTACATAAGGATCAATAAAATCCTTTTCTGAAATATCCTCTCCATACCCGTGGCGAATATCTCTCAGGAGTTCAAAAAAATCGACGAACTTGCATTCTATCCCGTGTTGCATAACCAATTCCTTAATTACTGATACTACAATATGAGTTTTTCCAAGTCCGGGAGCACCCATATATATAAGACCTTGACTATATTGGCCCTTTCTATCAACGTAATCTTTTATGAATTTTTTGGAATTGAGTAAAGCATTTTTTTGAGTTCTATGCTGCGGTGGGTCCACCGAATAAGAACTAAAATCTTCGTGAACAAACTTACCGGGTACGCCCGCATGGTTAAACAATGCCATTCTTTCAAAAAGCCGGTTGCATTCACATTCTTTAATCTTGGAGAAACCTTCCGGAGCTTCTTCAAAAATTCTGCGGCTGCCCTCACAAAGCTTGCACTCAAAACAAGAACAGGTTTCCGCCTGTACTCTTCCTTTTATGTTTACAAAAACATATTTTTTATCGCGGCAACGTCCGCAATCTATTGCTTGTTTTATTTTTTGTTTCATCCCCGTTCGATTTCTTCTTCAATAAAAACTTTAAGATAACTCAGGCTAACACGGGTTGGCTGCCTAGGGTTGGTACTTTCAAATTTGCCGAATCCAGTTTCAATTCCACGGCACACTACCTTTACCGGAACTCCACGATTCTCCCATTGCTGGATGAGATCATAGTCTGTTGCAGAAAGCGATAAACCCGATTCCTTAAGAGATAGAACAAATTGCTCTACCGTTATCAGGTAATCCCCGTTTTCCATTGAATAAATTATGAGAGGTAAAAAATTTTGGTAAGAATACTACAGGTGCGTTAAGAAAAAAAGTATTTAACTCTTTGTATCGAGCAAGGAACCGATCATTTCATCGTTGGCTTTGATAACATTGACATTGGCCTTAAACGCCGCTTTAGAAACAATTTGATCAACCATCTCTTCTGCAATATCAACATTTGAACCTTCTAGAAAGCCTGATAAAATCGACCCTAAAGCACCTTCCTCTGGAATGCCCACAATCGGCGCGCCTGATGCTGCCGACTCATCTAATAGGTTGCCACCTGCGGCAATCAACCCTTCTGGATTGTTAAAGTTTGCAAGTTGAATCTGACCTGTGACTTCCAGCCCAACTGGGGTTTGCACAGACACCTGACCATTGGCTCCGACAATGATGCCATGGTTTTCTGCTGGGACATTGATTTCTGGGATCAGAATGTTTCCACTAGCATCCGCCACTTGCCCCGCACCATTCAATTTAAAACTTCCCGACCGAGTAAAACTGGTACCTCCATTTGGATTGGCAACTTGGAAAAAACCCCTTCCTTGAATGGCAAGATCTAAAGGATTATTAGTAGGTATAAAACTACCCTGAAAGTTTGACTTGGTAATTGAGTTCAAGCGTGTGCCGCCTGATTTAATTGCAATACTGTTTACTTCCCCTTTTTTAAATCCGGGAGTTTGCACATTAGCAAGATTATTGGCACTGTTCTGCAGTCTTTTGGTCGCGTTGCTTAAACCGGTTAAAGCACTAAAAATTTGTCCTAACATTATTTAGCCCTCCTTATTAATTCGGAATAAGAACTTCATCACTATTATTCGTATCATTTAAAACAGATTTTTTTCTAAGAGAAAGTAATGAAAAACTCATTGCCGTTTCATCACAATTATCCTGATGCAAACATTGCTGGCAATCATTCCAGACTTTTTGTGGTAAATTAATTTTATCTATGATCTGAAACCCCAACTTCTCAAATAATTTGATTGCATAGGTTAAAACAAAAACAGTATCGCAGTTTTGATTTAATAATAAATGCTCGATGCTTTCTTGAACCATTTGCGTGGCAATTCCCTGCCTGTGGTAGCGCGGATCGACACCCAGCGAACGGATCTCAACAAGTTTGTCCCAACCATATTTTAGATTGCAAATACCAATGACCTCACCCAACTTTTCATACACCCAAAAATCAGCAATGTTATGCTCAATTTCTTCTAAAGATCGGAACAACATTTTGCCGTCTTCAGAATACAAACAAATTAGGTTTTGAATGGCCGGCGCATCTTCAATTTGCCCCTTACGTATCATTAAATATATCTACCTATAATAAGATTTTAAATGTGTGATTGGCTATTGACTGTTTAGTATCGACTAGTTTAGCTAATCAGTCAAGCCTGGAGCAAAGCATAAAAATCAAATAAATTTTCTTGTTCCTTAGCCAACACGTCTCTCTTGTAATAGACGCAGCTCGAAAGTATTACTATATAGCTTTAGGTCTCGATTTAACCGTCAGCTGGGGGCGGGCTAATGGACAAGTTGATCTTTAAGTTGATCGATTAGGAGGATGTTATTGATTGAGATTGCGACTTTGTCGGCCATGCGTTCCAGAAACTCGGTACCAAGCCCCTCATGAAAATGAAAAGTTTTAGGGCTACCAAACGCAATAATCCCCACTAAATTTTCCTGCGCCACAATAGGGATAAGCGCTTCAGAGTTAATCGAATCATCTTCCTTAGAGGATGGGCCAAACACATCGGACTCTTTGATCTCTCCACGCAGGATCGGTTGAGGTTTTCCGTTAAACCAGTTTGATGCGGTTTCTTTGCTTATAAATTTTACTGTCTCATCAAGATCTCCTTTATATCGCTCCCTTAATCGATCTTCCATAAAATGGTCGGAACCCTGAATCAGACAAACAGCGACCTTAGGAATTCCAAAACGATTTGGAATTTCTTTTTTTAATTGATTTACCATCTGGTCAAGATTGGTACTGGTTAAAACAAGTTGCTCTATTTCATATAAATGATCTTGAATTTTTTCATTGGCACGGGAAATTTCAAATAACCATTCTAGTTTGTTTTTAAGGTTTTCCTTATCATTTTGCACTCGCTTTATGATGCGATCGGCAAGACTCAAAGTATTAATCGGTTCAATAGGAAGATCTTCCTCTTTAATTTCTTTGATCCTTCTTAGCAACTCTGGGTATTCATTAAAAAATTCCGGATGCTCATCCAAATAAATTGCAACTTGATCTTTATTCATTTAAATTCCCTTGGCAATTTTTGGTATTAATTCAGTAAATTATGCTTGTAGTGTACCATAAAAAAACTCTGAAAGAAGCTATAAATTCAATAAAAACAAATGTTTGTGCTTTAGGTTTGGGAACCAGGGGTATTTTTTACGGGGCCTTGCTTAAAGAGGTCTAAAAGGTGAATTGGAATTAACCCATTACCCATTACATTCCTAGGTGGCATTATTCTGATCCTTGACACAAATCAATACCAAAAACTTAAATCTTTGATATTTGACTGTTGGATATTTCCAAAATAGTGGCAACCTTACTAGACATTTGTTTCTTCGGGCGGGGCGACAGGGGGCTTGGGAGGACCTTTGTGGCCACAGCCGTTCAAACCGGTTAAAAGAAGGATGAAGATGATAACAAGTAAAGTAAAAAAGCTTCTTGGCATCATCGGCTTTTGTTTTTGAGTTTTTTAGTCAGCCGTAAAATTTGCGCACGAACTTGTTTTTTTGCAGTTCCACCATAAATATTTTTTCTATCCATCGAGTTTTTGATCGCTATGTGATTGAAGACTTCTTTGTCAATTCTCTTGGAAATTTTACAAAGTTCGGCTAACGAAAGATCGGCTAATGTTTTTTTATTTTCGAGACAATAGGCTACCGTTTTTCCAGTAATCTCATGAGCTTCTCGAAATGGCACTCCCTTTAATACCAAATAATCAGCTAAATCGGTTGCTGTTAGAAAACCGCTGGCTTCCAATTCTTTTTGTGGAATTGGTATAAACATCGCAGTTTTTATCATGTCAGTAAAAATTCGAAGACAGGCCTTTACCGTTTCCGAAGTATCG
>Ga0209034_10001774_pt1 | contig 10313 bp, 7 predicted proteins | sample MarorgKNORR_S2LV_2_FD_188219 | JGI IMG/M metagenome (GOLD analysis project Ga0209034, IMG submission 188219) | Marine microbial communities from the Southern Atlantic Ocean, analyzing organic carbon cycling - 250m_A/KNORR_S2/LV (SPAdes) (version 2) | ecosystem: Environmental > Aquatic > Marine >...
GCCGGCGGCTTCATGGGCACCCGACCGGCCCGGACCACGGACGGGAGGTGCACCTCAGGGGCATAGTGGTCCCAGTCGATTACCCGGGGGTCGAAGCAGAAGGCCCGCCGGTCGGCGTCGTCCAACGAGTCCCACAGGCCGAGCAGATTGTCGAGGCCGTAGACGGCCTCGCACTCTGCGTAGGCGCCGTACAGGTCGACGTAGCCCTCGGCCCGACGGACCAGCTCGCGCCGCTCCTCGAGGCGGGCCCCCACCTCAGCCTGGCGGCCCCGGACGGGTAACACGTCAAACACTTTCTGGGCCCGGTCCAGGGCGGTACCGGCCCGCTCAAGTTGCTTCTTGACGCGGCCCCGGCCCGGGAACGACCACTGGGGAACCGGAATGGGCTGTCCCAGATCGTCGTAGATGGGGTGCTCGGTGAACCACTCGCGAACCATGTCCACGAGGTGGCCGTAGCGCAGCGGATTGACGCTGCCCGACGCAACCTGGACGATGTCGTCGCCATCGTCGGGTCCCAGTGGGCCACGGGCAGCCACGGCGCAGATGGCGGCCACCACGAAGTCGACGGGGATGACGTCGATGGTGCCCTCAGGGACCCCGGGGAACTCCTTCAGGAGGCCCCGGGCGTAGGAGATGATGACCGGCTCGGCCATCCGGAAACCTCGGATCCAGCCCGGAGACGGTTCGGCCAGCGCTGATTCGATGATGGCCGGGCGCACCACGCTGATCGGTACGTCACCGGCCACCTCGGCCGACGCAATCTCACCGAGAGCCTTGGTATAGGCGTACGCATCAGGAAAGCCCAGCGAGGAGGCTCGCGCCACGCCGGCCTCAGCCATCCGGTCATCCACCCACCGGGAGCGCAACTGCTCGGTCTTGGCGGCCAAGCTGGGAGTGCCGGCGGCCCCCAGCTCGCCGTGGGCCTGCTCGCGAAAGTCCCGGAGGTGTTCTGGGGTTCGGCTGTCGGTCTCCGTCTCATTCCGGATCCTGCGAGCCGAGTCCACCTCGGTCCGCCAGTCCACTTCTACGAAGAAGGGGCTGGCGTCCACAGCCTCCTCCGGGGCGGCGCCCCGCCGGCTTCCGGCCACGTAGCAGGTGGAGACGGCGACCAGGTGGGGAGCCACGCCCAGCTCGGCCAGAGTCTGGACAATCCGGACTGGACCTAGAAGGTTGACCTCGACGGCCTGATCAAGGGGAGAGTCGAAACTCACGGCAGCCGCTGAGTGGATGACGAGGTCGCAGGAGGCGAGGGCGATCCGGCCCTCTTCGTCCAGTCCGAGGCCGTCGATGGTCACGTCGCCGGCTACCGCGGTGATACGACGGTCGGCCATTTTGACGAATTCGTCAGCTCCCAGGTCGGCCCGGAGGCGCTCAAAGGCATCGTTGCGCAGGATGTCTCGTTCTACCCGCCGGTCTGCGCCCCGGCGGCCCGGGCGTACGACCAGGACCAGTTCGCAGTCCGGGGCACAGCGCAGGAGGCGTTCCACGAGGGCGGTACCGAGAAAGCCGGTGCTTCCGGTGATGGCGATGCGGCGCCCGGCCAGTTCTTCGGGGATCACCCCAGTTGTCTACCAGATGGTCAGGCTATTTACCACTTGGTAGAGAAGCGGGCTACGGTGGTCCCGTGGCAACGACCGAAGCCCCTGGGAGCACCAAGGACCGGGTACTGGACGCCGCCCTGGCCTCGTTCGGCACCGCCGGGTATGACGGCACCTCCCTGGACGCCCTGGCCGTCGGCCTGGGGATCCGCAAGCAGACGATCCTCTACCACTTCGTCTCCAAGAGGGGCCTGCTCAACTCCGTGGTCGACAGGTGCGCCGGCGAGATGGTGTCCGCCCTGGAGGAGGCGCTAGTCGAAGACCAGCCGGACGGTGACCGGGTGGAGGCCATGGTGCGGGCCGTGTTCCGGGTGGCCCTCGACCAGCCGGTCCTGCTCGGTCTGCTCAGGGAGGTCAGCCGACCCAACTCGCCGGGTGCCCAACGCCTCCGAGGGCATCTGGAGCCGCTCCTGGCCCGGGCCCGGGTGTGGATGGAAGCCGAGATGGCCGCTGGGCGGATGCGTCGGACCGACGCCCAACTCCTGCTGCTCAGCGCCTATTCCACCGTGGTCGGCGTGGCGACCGAGATCGAGGTCCTTCGCGCCGCTGGAGTGGGGCCGACTCTGCGGCCGGTCGTACAGCGCCGACGCGAACTGCTGCGGTTTCTGCGAGCTTCGGTCGACCCGGCAACCTGACCCGGACCGGTCAGTGTGCCGTGTTGCGGCGCCGGCGTGCGTGGCGTTCCACAGCCAGATCGACCAACCGGTCAATGAGGGCCGGATAGGACAGGCCCGCCTTCTGCCATAACCGCGGGTACATCGAGATGGGCGTGAAACCGGGGATGGTATTTACCTCGTTGAGGAGCATCCGACCGTCGTCGGCCAGAAAGAAATCCACCCGGGCCATGCCCGAACACCGCAGGGCGATGAATGCCCGGGCGGCCATCTCCTGGAACCCCACGGCGATATCCGGAGCGAGATCGGGCTCGTCAATTAGCTCGGCGTCGTCAGTCTCGTACTTGTCGGCGTAGCTGTAGAACGCATCACCGGGACGGATCTCTCCGGGGCCCGACACCTGGGGAACCCGGTCGCCTAGTACCGCCAGCTCAATCTCCCGGCCGGTGACGGCCTCTTCGACCACCACCCACTCGTCGTAGGAGGCGGCATCGGCCAGGGCGGCGTCCAACGAGGTCACGTCGTCGGCTGGCGCCACACCCACCGACGAGCCCAGATTCGCCGGCTTCACAAACACGCGCGGTCCCAGCTCTGACAGGAGGGACTCCAGGGTGGCCCGGTGACCTTCTGAACCCCCTCCGACTAACTGGTCGGCGTGGAATCCCCGGTAGCGAGCCTGGGGGAGACCGTGGTGGGCCGCTATCTCCTTGGCGGCCAGCTTGTCCATAGCCAGCGCCGATCCCAGCACCCCGCTTCCCACGTAGGGAACGTCGGCCATCTCGAGAAGGCCCTGCAAGGTCCCGTCCTCACCTAAGGGTCCATGGACAAGGGGAAATACGGCCACCGGTCCTGCAGCTGACATCTCGGCAAGGCGAGGGAGCGGGTCCCAGGCGGGTCCGTTCGGGTTCAGTCGGTCACCGAGGGAGCCGTCGGCCAGCGCTGCAGCAGAGGACTCAGCCAACATCCACCGACCGTCACGGGCAATGCCCACTGGGACAACCTCGTAGGTGTCGGCGTCCGCGGCGGCTAGGACGTGGCGGGCCGATACACAAGACACGTCGTGCTCGGCACTGCGGCCCCCGAACAGCACGACGAGACGACGGCGGGTGACCACCCGGGCATCGTAGGGTCACGTCTCGTGAGGTTTCGGGCATCGCAGGCTGCCGTGGCTGTTCGCGGCGATTTGGTTGGTGAGGACGTCTTGCTGGACGGTGCCACTCAGGACTCGCGGGCCACGACCCCCGGCTGTTTGTTCGTCCCGCTGGTCGCTGAACGAGACGGCCACGATTTCATCGGGGCGGCAATGGAGGCCGGCGCCGGTGCCCACCTGACCTCCGGCCCGGCCGGTCCGGGGACGGCCATACGGGTGCCGGACACGGCGATGGCGCTGAGGACGCTGGGCGCGACAGCCCGAGACTCCACCGAGGCCCAGGTGGTCGGGATCACCGGCAGCGTGGGCAAGACGTCGACTAAGGACCTGACGGCCGCCGTGTTGGCCCGGATCGGCGGAACCCATGCCGGGGTCCGGTCATTCAACAACGAGATCGGGGTCCCTCTGACCTTGCTCGGCGCAGCCGATGACGCCCGGTTCCTCGTCGTAGAGATGGGAGCCCGGACCGAGGGCGACATTGCCGACCTGTGCGCCATCGCCCGACCGGACGTAGGGGTGGTGACCACGGTGGCCGCCGCCCACACCGGGGTCTTCGGCTCCCTAGAGTCCGTGGCTCGCACGAAGGGCGAGATTCTGGACAGCTTGCCGTCCTACGGCTGCGCGGTGCTCAATGCTGACGCACCTGACGTGATGGGCCAGGCCAGTCGGGCCCGATGCCCGGTCCTGACGTTCGGCGACCAGGGAGAGGTCCGAGCCCAGAAGGTGGTGGTGGACGATTCCGCCCGGCCGTCGTTCCGCTTGGAGTCGCCGTGGGGGCGCATCGATGTCCGCCTTGCCGTCCACGGGGCCCATATGGTCGCCAATGCCGTGGCCGCCGCAGCCACCGGCCTCTTCCTGGACGTCCCGCTGGCCGACGTGGCAGCCGGCCTGGCCGAAGCCCGGCTCTCCCCGTGGAGGATGGACGTACAGCGTGCTCCCGACGGCCTGACTGTCATCAACGACGCCTACAACGCCAACCCGACCTCCATGCTGGCCAGCCTGGACGCCCTGGTGGCTGTAGCCGTGACAGGGCGCCGGATCGCCGTGGTAGGCCTCATGGCCGAGTTAGGTGACGAGGAGGCCCCAGCCCACGCTGCGGTAGCCGAACAGGCCGCGGAGCGGGGGATCACCCTGGTGGCGGTGGGGACCGACCTCTACGGACTCGAACCGCTAGAAGCAGAAGCCGTAGCGGACCACTTGGACAGCTTGGCCCTGGGTTCCGCCGACGCCGTGCTAATCAAGGGCAGCCGGGTGGTCGGGTTGGAAGTTCTGGCCGGACGCCTACTGGAGGGCTGACCGGACCGACTTCAGTCGCCGTCGTACGGGAGTTCGTCAGGTCGCAGCGGAGTGTTGGAGCGGTTCCAGACCGCCAAGCGTTCCCCATCGCAGTTCGGACAGAGGTGAACGACGCGCATGGACTGGATTGAGAGCTGGGTGCCCCGAGACTTATCGACGATCGATTGCAGGGCAGCCCGGACGTCAGTCGTCCCGCAGGTGGGGCAGGTCGGGGCCAGGTCACGGACCCACGACATCTCACACGCCTGACAGGTCACGGTGATGGTCTCCGAGCCGGGGGCGCCGCCGTGGCGACCCCGCAGGTCCTCGTCCTCGCCGCAGGCCGGACAGGCGATCTCGGTCATCCACCGGAACGGTAGCGCCGGGTAGGCCACCCGTAGGGTGGTCGGGTGTCCGGTCCCGGCGACGACCACTACCGCACCCTCGGGGTGCCAGCGACGGCGTCTGATCAGGAGGTGCGCGCCGCCTACCGGGCCCTGGCCGCCCGGATCCATCCGGACCGGGCAACCGACCAGGCTGAACGCCGGCAGGCCGAGACCCGGATGGCGGCCGTTAACGAGGCGTGGCGGGTCCTCAGGGACCGTAAGCGTCGAGCCGCTTACGACCTGGCCCGGCGACCGGCGGAGCCCCCGATCCGGACCCCACCGGACGACGGTCCGATCCCGGGACGCCGGGGCGACTCGTTCCAGGCCGTCACCGTCTCCCCAGCTGTTGGGTGCGCCCTCCGCTTCGGTCCTGTGGTCCTCGGCGTGGGCCTATTGGTCGGGATTCTGGTGGCCACCGCCGTCCTGGGCGGGGGAGGCGAGGTTCCGAAGCGCCTAGAACCTGGTTCGTGCCTTGAACTGTCGACGACGGTCCGGGTAGTGCCGTGTACGGCCGAGACGCCGGTCATCGCCGCCCGGGGTGTTGCAGGCACCTCGTGCCCGGTCGGGGCGGTGGCTGTGGTCCTCCCGTCACGAACCGAACAGGTCTGCGTCGCTCCCCCGGGTACGCCTGTGGGCTGACCGATAGCGCGTCGTCGGCGGTACCCTCGTCCGCCTGCGGACCGTTAGCTCAGTTGGCTAGAGCGCCCGCCTCACACGCGGGAGGTCACTGGTTCAAGTCCAGTACGGTCCACGATGACGAGCAGCGTGCCGTCGTCCACGACCACCTCGGCTCTGGAGGCGGCCATGCGGTTCGACAGGCCGAGGCCCACGCCGGGCTCCACTTCGGCGTCGGCCAGCGGCCAGGCCAGCCCGGTGGTGGTCACTCCGGTGGCTCGGCCGCCCACGGCCAGCAGGCTGACCAGGTCGCCAACCTGGGCGACGACCTCCACGTGATCCCGAACTACCCAGGCCCGCGCCCCGTCGATCCGGAGGTCGATCCGCAAATTCGACCACCGCTCGCTGGCGGCCACCAGCAGGTTGGCCAGAGCATGGTCAACCCGCCCGCCCAGCGTGCCGACCACGGTCACCGATCTTGTACCGGCCGCTACTGCGGCTCCCAGGGCCAGCTCCAGGTCAGTCTCGTCCTTGTCTTCCGGATGGCGCTCCACCTTCCCGGCTCGGGCGACGGCGGTTGACGAGGCCGAGTCCAGGTCACCGACGACCAGGTCGACGGCGAGCCCGAGATCCGCCGCGTTGTCGGCCCCGCCGTCAGCAGCGATGACCAGGTCGGCGGAGGGTAGTGGCCCCTGGTTGGTCGGTAACGGCCCGCCCGTCACCACCAGGGCGTGTCCGCCGGTCACCGGTCGGTCCTGTCGACCTGGATAGTCCATCGCCCGGCGTCAGTCGAGAGGTGGAGGTCCATGCCGTAGCACTGCGAAAGGGCCTTACTGGTGAGGACCGTGGCCAGCAGCCCAGCGGCCGCTACCCGTCCGCCATCTAGCAGCAGACCGTGAGTGAAGCCTGGGGGAATCTCCTCTACGTGGTGGGTGACTTGCACCATGGGTGGGGTGTCCGGGTTGGCGGCCAGGTTGGCCAGGGTGGCAACTAGCTCCTCGCGGCCGCCGAGGTCCAGACCGGCCGTCGGCTCGTCTAGTAGCAGCAAGTCGGGATCGACCATAAGCGTCCGAGCCAGAAGCACCCGCTGTCGCTCGCCGGACGAGAGGGCGCCAAAAGGGTGGTCGGCCCGTGCCCCGCAGCCCACCCGGTCCAAGAGCGACCGGGAGCGCTCCCGGTCGTCATCCGAGTAGCGGTGCCACCAGGCCTCCAGGGCACCATGGCGGGCCGTCATGACCACCTCGGCGGCCGTCAGGCCCGGACGTATCGCATCGGCTAGGGCCGCTGAGGCGTAGCCGATCCGGGACCGCAGCGATCGCACGTCGGTCCGCCCGAGGGTGTGGCCCAACACCCGGACCGAGCCGGTGGTCGGGTGCAGGTGCAGGCCGGCAATCCGCAGCAGGGTGGTCTTCCCGGAGCCGTTGGGTCCCAGGACTATCCAGTGCTGTCCGGGGTCGATGCGCCAGTCGATTCCCGACAGGAGTGTCGTCCCACCGGTCCGGCGACCGACAGCGATGAGTTCGAGGACGGGTTCCGGCACGCCGTTGACCCTAGGACCTGCCGTCCGTTGGTCGACCCTCGAATCGGTCGGGCAGCGAGCGGACCGGTAGGGGAGCGGCATAGACGCCGGTTCGGAATCCCAGGAGATCCTGCAACGTGTACCCGAAGGCTAAAGCGACCAGGCCAGTGATCAGCTGGCCGGCGCTTACCGCACTCCCTCGGCGTGGCGCTCCCAAGCTTCGACCATGGCCGCATACTGACCGCCGTAGGCCACGAGGTCATCGTGGGTTCCGTGCTCGACGATCCGGCCGTCGTCGACTACGGCGATCCGGTCGGCCCGCATGGCGGTGGCCAGCCTGTGGGCGATGAGGATGGCTGTCCGGCCCTCCAGCACCGAATCCAGCGCCCGCTCGATCACCGATTCCGAGAGCAAGTCCAGATTCGACGTGGCCTCGTCGAGGACCAGCACCCGGGGACGGGCCAGGAAGGCTCGGGCCAGGGCCACCAGTTGGCGCTCACCGGCCGACAGCGACGCCCCCCGCTCGTGGATCGGGGTGTCTATGCCGTCCGGCATCCGGTCCACCAGCCCCTGGAGTCCGACGGCCCGACAGGCCTCCCACACCTCTTCACGGGTGGCAGTCGGGCGGGCAAAGGCCACGTTGTCCCGGATCGTTCCGTTGAACAGGAATGGCTCCTGGGGGACAACGCCGAGCTGGCGCCTCAGCGAGTCGATGGACACCTCCCGCAGATCGTGCCCATCGATGGTCACGTGGCCGAACGTCGGATCGTGGAAGCGGATGATGAGCTTGGCGATGGTTGACTTTCCGGCCCCGGTAGGGCCCACCACCGCCAGGACTTCGCCTGCCGACAGGTGCAGGTCGACTTCCCGGAGCACCAGATGGTCCGGGTCGTATCCGAATGTCACCGAGTCCAGATGGATATCGCCTCTGATTGGGGGAAGATCCACGGCGTCGGCTCGCTCGACCACCGTGGGTTCGGTGGCTAGCAGGTCTCGCAGCTTCACCACGGCGGCGCTGCCCTGTTGGTATTGGTTATAGAGCTGGACGAGCGTTTGGACCGGCGCGAAGAACGACGTCAGGAAGAGCAGGAAGGCGGTCAGTTCGCCGATGGTTACCTCGCCCCGAAGCGCCATCCGACCACCGACCAGGAGGACTACGGCTTGTGTGGCGATCCCGATCGACTCGGTCCCCGGCCCGAACAGGGCCTGGGCCCGTCCCGTATACAGGTTGGCCTCCAGGTGGTCGTCGATAACCCGCTGGTGGCGGGCCACGTCGTGGTCTCGTCGGTTGAAGGCGGCGATCACCCGTATCCCCGCCAGGCTTTCCGACAGGTTGGCCAGCACGTCGGCGATCCGATCACGAACCCGCAGGTAGCCGATGAGTGACACCCGTCGAAACCACAGGGTGAGCACCACGTTGACGGGAATGACGGTCAGGAGACAGACCACGGCAAGTGTCGGGTCCAGGATGACCAGGTAGACGGTGATCACGATGAGGGTCATGGCTTGGACGGCGAAGTTGACCAGCCCCTCTTGCATCAGAGTGGTGAGAGCTTCGATGTCGCTGGTCATCCGGGTCATCAGGACGCCCGATTTCTCCCCGGTGAAGAAGTCCAGAGACTGGCGTTGGAAGTGGCTGAAGACCCGAAGCCGGAGCTCGTAGACAAGGCGCTCGCCGAGGCGGCCAGTGAACCGGGTCCGCAGCCAGGAGGCCACCGTCGAGAGGCCCACGGCTCCGACGTAGGCCAGGGCGACTGTTACCAGTACCCCGCGGTCCCGGGGCATGACGCCCTGGTCGATACCGATCTGGGTGAGCAGCGGACCTAGGTGCAGCAACCCGGCCTCCACTACGACCAGGAGGAGGGCCATCAGGAGGCCGCCGGCGTGGGGGGCGAGAAAGGTCCGAAGCCCGAAGGGACGCCGGTCCCAGTCGTGGTGGGAGAAGGCAACCACCGGTTCCGGATGCTCGGGCTCGTGGCGTAGAACTTCTTCGATACGGCTCCGGAGTTCCTCGGGGACCTCGGCGAACGGCAGTCCGGCTTGGGCGTTGGCTTGGACTGAGGTCGGCCCAGTGAAGAACCCGTGGTGGCCGCCCATCAGGCGTCCTCTCCGGGGTCCTCGCCCTGGGCCACGATGGCCGCATACCGGGGCTCGGTGACCATCAGGTGGCTGTGGGTGCCGTTGGCCACGATGCGGCCGTCTTCCAGGAGCACCACCCGGTCGGCCAGGTTGATCGTGGACAGTCGGTGAGCAATGACCAGTGTGGTCCGGTCCTCGAGGATTTCGGCCAACGCCTGGTGGATACCCTCCTCGGTTCGTACGTCTACGGCGCTGGTGGCGTCGTCCAAGATCAGGATCCGCGGGTTGGTCAGCACGGCACGGGCTATGGAGACCCGTTGACGTTGTCCGCCGGACAGCGTGTAGCCCCGCTCTCCGACCACCTCGTCGTACCCGCCGTCCATATCGCGGATGAACCCGTCGGCCCGGGCTACCCGGGCGGCGGCTTCTACCTCGTCAGCGGTGGCGTCGGGACGGCCGAATGCGATGTTGTCGTGGAGAGAGTCGGAGAACAGGAAGGCCTCGTCGGGTACCTGGCTGACGTGGTGTCGAAGGCTGGACAGGGTCAGGTCACGTACGTCGGTGCCGTCGACTAGGACGGCGCCGGCAGCGACGTCGTAGAAGCGGGGTAGTAGCCGGGCCACGGTGGATTTCCCACAGCCGGTGCGCCCCACGAGGGCCACTGTCTCGCCGGGTTCGAGAACGAGGTTGAAGTCCACGAGCACGGGTGGCGACGGGGCCCCTTCCGAAGAGGGGTAGGCGAAGGTCACGCCGCGGAACTCAACCCGCCCCCGGGGGTCGATCAGCGCCCGGGCGCCGGGACGGTCGACAATCTCGGGCTGCTCGTCGAGGATCTCGTAGATGCGGATCGCCGAGGCGGCGGCCCGCTGAGCCTGGAGCAAGACGAAGCCGAACATCCGGAATGGGACGGCGATCATGGTGACGTAGCCGCTGAATGCGAACAGGGAACCGATCCCGAGCTGATTGTCGATGGCCAGGTGTCCTCCGTAGAGCAGCACCAGGGCCATGCCGAGCCGGGGAAGTGCCTCGATCAGGGGGTTGAACCGGGCTCGGGCCTCGATCAGGGCGGTGGCCGAC
>Ga0209034_10001775_pt1 | contig 10310 bp, 8 predicted proteins | sample MarorgKNORR_S2LV_2_FD_188219 | JGI IMG/M metagenome (GOLD analysis project Ga0209034, IMG submission 188219) | Marine microbial communities from the Southern Atlantic Ocean, analyzing organic carbon cycling - 250m_A/KNORR_S2/LV (SPAdes) (version 2) | ecosystem: Environmental > Aquatic > Marine >...
GTGTGAACCGGAGACCTTCGTGAATGGGAAGTTGTCGTGGAACTTCAACTACTGAGTATGCGACGAGCTGCTCGTTTCTGGCCTCAGACAGGGGGCGTGCATAATCGAGAAGGACTCCCACGTGATCAGGATTGTGAAGCGGCACTACAACGGCATTTTCTTCCTGGATCCGAGCGGGGAGCGGTCGCTCAAGTACCTGTGGCTTCACCTCAGCCGCTTGCTTCTCGAAGTACCCGTAATAAAGGATCAGACCAAGGAAAACCCAACCGATAGTTACGTACCAAGCGAGGGGCTGGAACGTAAACTGATAAACCGCGAGAAATACGTTCAGAATGATCCCGAGGATCGGAACAAACGGGTAGAGTGGGACCTTGTACCGTCGCTTTAAATCGGGCGCCTTACGGCGTAAGACGATCACCGCAAGGTTCACCATTGCGAAAGTGAGCAAAAAGATCAGGCTTGCTGCTGAGCCGACAGCTGTGATCGGCAACGTCAGCGCCATTGCGAGTAGAACTGCTCCAGTCAGGAGGATTGCTATGTGTGGCGTACGGCGTTCTGGGTGGATAGTTGCGACCGGTCTGGGGAGCCATCGATCCCGGCCCATCGAGAAGGCGACACGAGACGACGCCATGATGGTTGCATTGAGTGCTGACATGGTCGACAGGAGGCCACCAAAAACAATCACAGCAACGCCAAAGGCCGGCATAAAGCCCTCCGCAGCTTGGACGATCGCTGTTTCCCCGTAATTCCCTAGGAAAACCCATGAAGGTTCTCCCCCAGGTGGTCGTACGGCTGCGAGGGATACAAACAAGATGAGTAGATAAAAAACAACCGTGATACCCAACGAGATGAAGGTTGCTCGAGGGATATTTTTTTCGGGCTCCTTTATCTCCTCCGCGACTGTGGCGATTAGGTCGTATCCCTCGAATGCGATGAAGGTGAGACCCATGGCGACTATCACCCCACCCATACCCTCAGGGAAAAATGGATTAAACGCATCAGCGGATTCTACAGGTGAGACGCCCACGGCTTTGAGGCCATAGGCGATGAAGATCCCTAAGATCAGAAGCTTGGCGACGGTCAAAACGTTTTCAGCCATTCCGGCGACTTCGGATCCGCGGGCGTTGAGGCGAATGAACATCGCTGCTACGACGAAGGTGACGATGAGTCCCGCCCCGTGCTCGGTGACAACTCCAAAGGTCCCCTCCGCTGCTGCTGGTATGTATCTGAGGAAGAATTCCCAGAAGTATCCCGCAAAGCCCAACGCGTAGAGGCTGCACGCCACGGTATAGGCGAACCAGAGCATCCACCCGGCTGTGAACCCCACTGCACCGGGGAAGGCACGCCGCACGAATGCGTAGCCCCCGCCAGCCTCTGGAATTGCCGCTGCAAGTTCGGCATACGCAAAAGCTGTCAGGAGTGTAACAACACCATTAAGCGCAAAAGCTAAGATTGACGCCGGTCCCGATACTCCAGCTGCGATTCCAGTGAGCACAAAGATGCCAGCGCCGATCATGGCGCCGACACCGATCATCGTTGCATCAAAGAGCCCAAGGTTACGAACAAAGGTAGGCTCACCCGTCTGGGGGCCTTCAGCTTGGGAGGTCATGCGTAGAGAGGATGTAAGTAGCTTTCAGGCCGCGCAATTCCCTCAAATATAAGCCAATAGGCACGTTCTCTAGTTCTCATTTGTCCTCGATACACCCAAAATCGACTAGCCTTGCAGGTAGAAACTAGATATGGGCTTCGCCACAGTGGGCACCCTATCGTTGTTTTCCTTAAGTGCCGTGGATACTCACCCTATTAAAGGTCTTCAGTAACCCGGCTACGGCTAATATGGTCACTACAAAGCAGACTAAGGCAATTCCGCCACGTCCATAGAGTGCGTAGCCTGTGGCGAATAAAGCCGAGTAAACAGCAATGCACGCGAGAAACCATGATAAGAATGCGCCGGTAAGGCTTTCAGTTCCGTCGTTCCAGGTGTCTTCGATTCCGGCACCTCGCCATCCTGGACCAAGTGGGCGGATACGGTAACAAAAGGTACGCAGCGTATCACGATCCACCGGAGGTGTCAGAAAAGTGACGCTCAACCAGCCAATCGATGTCACGGCAACGCCAAAGACTAGCTGCAGGGAGGAATTCCAGGCTTGAAATCCGAGTGCTGTGTGGATGAATTGGAAGTAGACTGCGACCACGAATGAAATGCCCATTGCTGAAAGCTCACTCCAAACGTTAATCCGCCACCAAAACCAGCGCAGCAGGAAGACAAGTCCAGTTCCGGCTCCGATTTGAAGAAGTATCTGAAATGCTTGAAGAGCGTTCTCAAGCCACAATGCTACCACACTGGCCATCATAATCAGTCCAACTGTCGACGCTCTTCCAACCCACACGTAGTGTCGCTCACTCTCATGACTGGCTATGAATCGGCGGTACACGTCGTCGACAATGTACGAAGCCCCCCAGTTTAAATGAGTGCTTATAGTCGACATGTATGCTGCTGCCAGAGATGCCACCACCAGCCCCAGAAGACCGGAAGGAAGGAAGACGAGCATGGCAGGGTAAGCCATATCGTGTCGGACGATCTCTGGGTTTACGTGTGGAAAAGCTGCTTGTATGGATTCAAGTGAGGGATACAGGATTAACGAGGCTAATGCCACGATAATCCATGGCCATGGGCGCAGCGCGTAGTGCGCGACATTGAACCAGAGGGTAGCCTTTAAAGCATGGCTTTCATCCTTTGCGGCTAACATACGTTGCGCCACATAGCCACCACCCCCGGGCTCGGCGCCTGGGTACCAGGTACTCCACCATTGTACGGCAATCGGGACAATAAAGACTGCTGCTGCCGTTCTCCAATCACTAAAGTCCGGTAATAGGCTTAGCTTGCCATCCAACGCAGGGTGGACAAAAAGTCCAGTGAGTCCACCAACCTCGGGCTGCGTGACCGCATAATAGGCAGCAGCTAAAGAGCCGATCATCGCGATCACAAAAAGAAGCAGGTCCGTAACAACCACACCCCATAGGCCGGATGTAGTCGAATACAGTGCCGTCACTGTTCCTGCAAAGATGACCACTTGCCATGCCGGTATACCAAGGAGCACGCCCCCGATCTTAATGGCGGCCAGGGTGACAGTCGCCATGATCATGACGTTGAAAAAAACGCCGAGGTATAAGGCTCGGAAGCCACGTAGGAAGGCGGCGGGCGCACCAGAGTAGCGTAGTTCGTAGAAGCCAATGTCCGTCAGGACACTCGAACGACGCCAGAGCTTAGCGTAGAAGAATACCGTGCACATTCCGGTGATTAAGAAAGCCCACCAGAGCCAGTTTTGGCTCACACCTCCAGTGCGAACAAGATCGGTTACCAGGTTAGGTGTATCGGTCGAAAATGTTGTTGCGACCATCGATGTCCCTAGGAGCCACCAGGGCATGGAACGGCCCCCAAGGAAGAACTGTCCAGTTTCACGGCCTGCCCGACGGGCAAAATACAGGCCGGTAGTAACCGCGACCAAGCTATAAGTCGCTATGACGATCCAGTCGAGGGTTACTAGTTGCATGTGATCAAGTGATCTCGGAAGAGGTGGCCTGGCCCGTGATTAAAGACTTTGGCTCCTAAAACAGGGTCTCTGGGGTTAGGCTGAATTAAATAGCTGTGCTGCCATGATAAATTGTTGGCTGGGATAATGTGCACTAGGCTCATAGGCACTCCTCTAGAGAATTCCAATGCGAATCTTCATCAGATGTGCTGGAAAGGCTAGCATCCACGGGCCTGATGGTTTATGCATTGAATATGCATAAATCCTCGCACCAATCCGTTGAGCCTATCGAACAGGCGTCTCCTGCTTTATCCGAGAGGCGGATCGTGTTGAAGTTCGGGAGCCGTTTATTAACAGGGGACAGTGCTGAACTGGATCCCGAGCGTATGGCGTCTGTAGCACGTGCCGTAGCCGCCGAGCCGAAGACTGAGGCTGTGATCGTATCAAGCGGAGCGATTGCAGCAGGTTTCAGGACTTTAGGACATGCATATCCCCCCAAACGGATACAGGACCGTCAGGCAGCTGCTGCGGTAGGGCAGGGGCGGTTGATGAGTCTATGGGATGATGCGTTTCGAGCTGTAGGGCTCAAGGTTGCACAGGTGCTTCTTACTAACGACTGCCTCACGGATCGTAGACGTTATGTTGCTGCTAGTAGGGCACTCGGCACTCTGCTGGAAGCGGGGGTTGTGCCCATCGTGAATGAGAATGATACGGTGAGTGTGGACGAGATCGTCGTGGGTGACAACGACAATCTCGCCGCTGCGACTGCCACACTCGTTGATGCAGATGTTCTGGCGCTTCTAACTGATGTGCCCGGTGTCATGACAGGTGATCCCACTCGTGACTCTGCCTCACAGGTCATACCTAAAGCAGCCAACGCAGACGAACTGAGGCAGTACTGCTTTCAGAAAAAAGCAGTTGAGTCGAAAGGGGGCATGATCACTAAGCTGGAGGCTGCGGAGCGGGCCGGACAGTTCGGTATTCCGACAATGATTGCCTCAGGATTGGATGAGGATGTGCTTGCTGCCATTGTTAGAGGCGAACCGGCAGGTACGGTTATATCCGCAGCGGAGAGGCCACTCGGAGCGCGCCGGCATTGGATGGCAATGCAAATGAATCTTACCGGCGCGCTCGTGGTTGATGACGGAGCAGTGACCGCAATCAGACAACGGGCAAGCTTGCTCCCGCGGGGCGTGGTGAGGGTCGAGGGCCGCTTTAGGCGTGGTGACCTTATATCCGTAATTGACTCCCAAGGAGTAGAGCATGCACGGGGCATCGTGAGATTTGATGATCGTGATGTAGAGAGGATCCGTGGCCTCCATACGCGAGAGGTTAAGGAGGTGCTTGGGGCAGGTCACGGACATGTTGTCATGAGACCAGACCGCATGGTTTTGGTCGGCGAGGAGGGTGAGGGATGAGTACCAGCGAGCAAGTTTCCGTAAGCAACTCGATCGAAGCTATGGCTCGACGGGCAAGAGCTGCGGCCCTTGAATCCGCCCGACTCGATGGAGGGGCTCGCCGTACCGCGCTCGAATTAATGGCAGCCGCGCTCGAAGCTAACAAAGCTCAAATTGCTGAGGCGAATGCACTAGACCTATCTGCAGCTGAAGAGAACGGGGTCAGTGGTGCAATGCTTAATCGTCTTCGGCTTGACCAAGCCGGGGTGGAAAAGGTTGCTGCTGCTGTGCGCGAGGTTGCTGCCCAGGAAGACCCTTTAGGTGCTATCGATGACGAAGTAGTGCGTCCTAATGGACTCCGGGTCGGTAGGATGCGTATTCCGCTAGGTGTGGTTGCCATGATTTACGAGAGCCGGCCCAACGTCACTGCGGATGCGGCCGCACTTTGCCTTAAAGCGGGTAACGCAGTCATCCTGCGAGGTGGTTCCGAGGCATTTTACTCTAATAGCGCTATAGCTGATGCGTTACGTGCGGGGCTAGCCGAGAGCGAAGTACCTGCGGATGCCGTGCAGTTGGTTGGCACCACAGATCGGGCCGCGATCGATACTCTGCTTGAGCAGGAAGAATGCATCGACCTAGTTATACCAAGGGGAGGCGAGGGCCTGATCCGTGCCGTAACCGAGAAGAGTAGGATTCCCGTGCTACAGCACTACAAAGGTGTCTGTCACATTTTCATTGACGAGAGCGCGCCAACTCCATTAGCGACGGAGATTGTGCTGAATGCTAAGGTACAGCGCCCAGGGGTCTGCAATGCTCTAGAAACCCTATTAGTGCACAAGGCCGCAGCTCCAAGGGTCTTGCTGACTATAGCAGAACAGCTCCTTGCGGATGGGGTGGAGTTGCGAGGGTGTCCTGATACGGTTGCGCTACTCGATGGGTTCGAGGTCGGAGAAGCGACCGAAGACGACTGGCACGAGGAGTATCTCGACTTGATTCTCGCGATCCGATTGGTTGACGATATGGAGGCCGCTCTTGATCACATTGCGAAGTACGGTTCTTCGCATACGGAAGCGATCCTAACGGAAGACCAATCCAACGGAGGCCGCTTCGTTTCAGCAGTTCAGTCTTCGACCGTTCTAGTAAATGCCAGCACTCGTTTCGCCGATGGTGGTGAGCTGGGGCTTGGGGCCGAGATTGGAATCTCCACGTCGAAGCTGCACGCTTTTGGTCCAATGGGGGCGAGAGAGCTAACGACTCGTAAATTCGTCGTTTTCGGAGATGGCCAGGTCCGGACATAACGCCCAAGACGTTAGTGGGCCGCATTGACTAATGCTTGTCAGCTTGTGGAAATAACAAGAGGCCCCAACCAAATGGAATCTTGTGGTTGGGGCCTCGAATCTTCTGAGTTAGCCTCAGGCTAATTCAATGTCGTAACACACTCTCCAATCGGAAAGGTTCTCAGGATCTTCTGAGCCCTCATCAATCGGTTGGTGGCGACCCACCCAGGACGCTGGGTCACCTGTGTACTCACGACGATAGTTTTCCAGGTCGTCAGCGGCAGACATCTTGTCCAATTCTTGGCCGGAGAGTTCAACGACCACCGAAGAGCCTGCCTCACCGTCATACAGCACTTTGTCGATCTTCTCCACCTTGTTCCGACTAGGGTGGTCCGAGATCGCCCAATAGCCCTGCTCGGGGAACTCTAACTCATGCTCCTGGCCATTCGTGGTCACCTTAGAACGAAAGCGAAACTCGCCTTCATCATCCCACGCGGCTTCTTTGTTGTCTTTGATTTGGATCCAGCGAAGGATAACGCGGATCCGGGTGCTGCCATTGTCGGACATTCTAGCTCCTGATTCGGTCGCAACCCTCTGAGCAGCGGACTAATAGAGTCGTGGGAGGCCTCGGGTCAAGACCACCCGGCGTATCTCAACGTACCAGAATGACTGCTCGATGGCTGCTAAAGGTAGGGGTTGTCTCCCGATGCATGGTCGGTGATGTCGTGTATAGCTGTCAGCTCGGGTACGGCTTCCCTAAGCATACGCTCCACGCCCTGACGAAGTGTCGCTTTAGACAGTGCGCAGCCTTGGCAGCCACCGCTCATTTCGACGTACACGTCGGTTTCCTCAACGTTCACGAGGCTGATCATACCTCCATGGGCAGCAATCGCAGGGTTGACCTGAGTATTCAGAACATCTCTGACTCTGTCGGCGATTTCACCCTGAGGAATGCCAGTTTCCGTCGTCTTAGGGGGACTCGAGGCTGAAGCAGGGCGCACCTCAAAACCACTCTCATTGACCCGCTCGACATAATCAACTGTAGCCCCTTCTAATGCTTCGCGGTCTGACGTTGTTACGAGTATGGTGAACCCACCGCCGTCAAGTTCCTCCTCACCCTCGGTACGTTCTGATTGAGCCACTAGTGCCAAGTCAAAGTTGGGCGAGTCAGTACCACCACTCGTCCCGATCCGCAGCGCCATATTCTCTTCGTTACTCTGGTCCAAAAATGTCTGGACCACCTCACGGGCGCGGTCGGTAAATGTGATCATAATTTCTGGGCTTAGGGGTTCATGACCAATGCTAAAACTAATCTACCCAGAGGGACGTGGTGTGTTCAGCCCCCCCTGGGTTCTGACTCCGCCCGTTGATCGACTCATAGCCCCCAGGTACCTTTGGCCGCTCAGGGCATTCTTGCTCAAACCCCTTACTACGCAACGCTTTCATGGCGAACGCTGATCTCATGGACAAGCTCGTGTCGCTGGCTAAGCGGCGTGGGTACATCTTTCAATCTTCTGAGATTTACGGCGGCACTGGCTCAGTATGGGATTACGGGCCCCTCGGCGTCGAGCTCAAGAGGAATGTGAAGGATCGCTGGTGGTCTTCCATGGTGCATCAAAGGGACGACATCGAGGGCTTAGATGCTGCCATCCTAATGCACCCGAGAGTGTGGGAGGCATCTGGACATGTTGAGAACTTTACGGACCCACTAGTCGAGTGTACGAACTGCCATAGGCGGTACCGGGCAGATCTTCCTGAGGTAGAGGGGGGGCAGTGCCCATCGTGTGGAACGAAGGATACGTTCACCGAAGCACGCCTTTTCAATCTCATGTTCAAGACATTTATGGGTCCCGTTGAGGATTCCTCAGCAGCTGTGTATCTAAGGCCAGAGACGGCCCAAGGGATCTACGTGAACTTCTTGAACGTCCAGGGAACGGCACGCCAGAAGGTCCCGTTCGGTATTGCTCAAATAGGGAAGGCGTTCAGAAATGAGATTACTCCTGGAAACTTTATTTTCCGGACACGGGAGTTCGAGCAGGCAGAGATGCAGTTCTTTGTTAAGCCTGGAGAAGATGAAGAGTGGTTCGACAGATGGATGGATACTCGCATGGGGTGGCACAGGGATTTAGGGATCCGACCTGAGAAGCTTCGATTCCATGAACATGGACCTGACGAGCTGGCACACTATGCAAAAAAGGCCTTCGATGTAGAGTATGAATTTCCTTTCGGGTGGAAAGAGTTCGAGGGGATCCATAACCGGACTGATTACGATCTTTCTCGGCATGAAGAATTTTCAGGCAAGCGCCTTCAGTATATCGATCCGGGATCCAATGAGCGGTTCATCCCCTACATCGTAGAGACCTCGATGGGGGTCGATCGCGTGATGCTGGTGCTCTTGGCCGATGCTTATCGCGAAGAGGACGTAGAGGGCGAGGCACGGGTCGTGCTTGGCCTTCACCCGGCGGTTGCCCCGATTAAAGCCGCGGTATTCCCTCTTGTGAAGAAGGACGGGATGCCGGAGCTAGCGGAAAAGTTGAACGCAGCGTTGCGAGCAGCTGCGATACCCTCGTTTCTCGATGCAGCGGGATCAATCGGTAGGCGTTACAGGCGCCAGGACGAGGCAGGGACCCCTTGGTGCATCACGATCGATGGTCAGACAACGGAGGACGGATCGGTAACTATTCGGGACCGTGATTCACTCGAACAGGTTCGGGTTGCCACTAATCAAGTCACTGACTGGCTGTCGGAGAGGCTGGGGTAGCGGACGTGAGCGAAATCGTGGTCTATGCTGCTGGTGAGATACACTCCGAGTGGAGGGATGAGCTCAGAGGCTATCTAGAAGCGGTAAACGTCGAAGCAGAAATTATTGGCCCTCAGGAACAGCACGACCGGTCAGATTCAGTTGGGGAAGACATTCTCGGAGCGCAGCCGAACGCGAGGTACCGTGACTTGATTGGGGCTCGCGTAAATATACTCCGTACCAGGGTGCTCATGCAGCGAGCAGATCTCTGTGTGGCTTTTTTTGGGCCGAAATACAAGCAATGGAATACCGCAGCCGACGCGGGATCAGCGGTGGCAGCAGGCCTGCCTCTGATCTTGGTCCGGGCCGATGAACACGTGCATGCGCTTAAGGAGCTTGATGCTCTCGCGACGTTGACAGTTGATACTTTGCAGCAGGCGGCACAGGCGATCGCATACATCTTTGAGTAGGAGAGGCAGTGGCTAGCGAGTATTCCTCGCGGTCCGAGGTCTTTAGATCCCGTTGGGGCATGCTGCTCGCAATGCTCGGGATGGCGGTTGGAACGGGAAATATCTGGCGGTTCCCGCGGATAGCTGCGAGTAACGGTGGCGGCTCTTTTCTCGTCGCTTGGGTCGTATTTCTGCTGGCCTGGTCCGTGCCTCTCTTACTCCTTGAATTTGGGATGGGGAAAGGAACTCGGAGTGGCCCGGTAGGGGCATTCGTAAAGACTCTGGGACCGAACTTCGCCTGGATGGGTGCCTGGGTAGCCTTCGTCGCTACCGCGATCATGTTCTACTACAGTGTTGTTATGGGATGGACCATCCGGTTCTTTGTTGGAACGATTACCGGTGAGGTTCCTGGGGCTACACCGAGTGCTTTTTGGGACGGATTCCATTCGACTTCTGGTGCACTCGTGACCCATGTCATCGCGATTTCCCTAGGGGTTTTTGTTGTTTCAAAGGGAGTGCGAGGGATTGAGACGGCCGCGAAGGTTCTCATTCCTAGCCTACTTGTGTTGATCATCATCTTGGCGCTCCGCGCGTTGACGTTGCCTGGGGCTGATTTGGGGTTGGCCTTCCTTTTCACTCCTGACTGGAGTGCGCTTGGCGACTACCGAATCTGGTTAGAAGCCCTCACTCAGAACGCATGGGATACAGGGGCTGGCTGGGGGCTAGTCGTCACCTATGCCGTCTATATGAGGGCTCGAGAAGACACAGCACTCAACGCGTTCGTAATCGGTTTCGGTAACAATTCAATCTCTCTCGTGGCTGGTATCATCGTGCTGTGTACCGTCTTTTCGGTGATGCCTGAAGCAGCCAGTGAGATTGTGGGAGCAAGTAACGAGGGGCTCACATTTATATGG
>Ga0209034_10001776_pt1 | contig 10308 bp, 12 predicted proteins | sample MarorgKNORR_S2LV_2_FD_188219 | JGI IMG/M metagenome (GOLD analysis project Ga0209034, IMG submission 188219) | Marine microbial communities from the Southern Atlantic Ocean, analyzing organic carbon cycling - 250m_A/KNORR_S2/LV (SPAdes) (version 2) | ecosystem: Environmental > Aquatic > Marine...
GAATAGGGATTATTATATTTGGTTTTTAACGACAGATTGTGAAAAACATATCCAAACACAATAGCCCAAATAACCGTTATGGATATTCCTGACAATAATAGGTGGTAATAAATGGCCGATTACTGGAGGCTTAAGTATGAAGAATTTTGGTTTCGAAGCAATAAAGACTTAGCTGGTTTCCTTATAGTATTTACTATCGTATTGGGATTAACATGTTTCATAACTGGAATGATGTACGGAAAATCAGAAGGATACGAAGAAGGATGGGCAAATCGCCAAGAATATGATTATTCTGTCCAAAAGTGTGCTGAATACCGTATTCGGTGCGAAAAGGTCAAAGACCTAGAGAGTTATAAACCCGGGTACTAATAATTTATCGTGTCCCGCTAGCCTATATTACGTTGAGTATAAATAAAGTAAAATGACCCTGGTATCTTGTTTATCCTAGAATGCGGCAATAAGGTGGGGAATGTATGAAAAAGCAATTAGCTCAAATTCAGTTCCTGATCATGTGCATACTGGCGGTTACCGCTATCGCGTGTTCTGCTCCAGTTCCCACTTCTCCGGGAGCAAGTTCACCAATGAGCGACGCGGAAAAGTGTAAAGAAGCAGAAGCAAGTAAAAAGGAATCCAGTAATTTCCTGGTCCCCTCCCAAAAAGTACTATGGGACAGACACTTGGAACAAATTAACCAGGCCGAAGCAGACATTGAGAAGTATTGCAATTAGGCTATTGGCTGATTACCACGGACTGTCTTGATATAGAGCTTTTGCGAGAGCCTCCAGGAGACCATCAAAGCTGTCCGGACTCGCATCCCATCCTCGCAAATCCTGGACAGACCGTTCCCTAAGGGAAGTACAGAGTCGGTCTTCTCTGTTAAAAAGAATGTCGTCTGTAGCTACCACAGTTATATTCTGCTTGGACTCAACCCGCGTAGTGGACAACAATTCTGAGTAATACTGGCTGGTCAATGAATTACCAAGAGAGTTTTCAGTAGCCAATATCAATAAACTGTCATAATACGTCGAATGTGACAGAATTATTTTATTCGACTGTACCGCTTCTTCATCATCCCCAACCATAGTCCAACTAGGTACATCAAACTTTGCTAATCCGTCACGTATCTTTTCCGCTAAATCCGTATCAGATGATGCCCCCACTATCAAAACAGTAGGGTATCTCCGACGAGTATCCCGTAATGCCTCTTGAGACTGTATAAGAGGGCCAGCCACTCCAGCTGATCTTAAAAATGATTCCGGAATCATACCACCAGACTTAGAGATAGTATCCAGAGAAATAGTACTCGGTCCTTGATTATTAACCATATCAAGCCCAATTACACCCTTGAGATCACAGTTCACTATCCTGGTTACAGCCATCACTGCATTCATGAAGATGGAACTTTCCAGATCAGCATTCATTATTTGAGCCCCTCGCAAATCGGCTCCAGTAAGATCTGCCATCATAAGAGAAGTTAAACTAATATTAGCTCCTCTCAAATTTGTTCGTGCAAGATTTGCCCATGACAGATCTGTTGAGGAAAGATTAGCTCCAGATAAATTTGCTCCTTCCAGATTACAGTAGGTTAAATTAGCAAAAGCCAAGTCAGCTCCGGACAAATCAGCCATTTCCAATGTGCTGCTGGACAGATCTGATCTAATTAAAGAGCATCCAGCCATGTTAGCTCTCGTTAAGGTTATCCTGCTCAGATTTGAACGAGAGACTACTGCTGAATTTAACGTACATCCGAATAAGTCTGCAGATCTTAAGTTGCTACCGGTCAGATCGCAACCTGAGAGATCGTCATATGACAGGTCCGCCCCAGGAAGCTTTATCCCACTTAGGAAAGCTCCCGTTAAATCAAGTTTAGCCCTTCCGTGAACAAACTCTGGACGGAAAGTTTCATGAGTCGACCGATCCTCCAGACGATAGCTCAATTTAAACTCATCTTTACTGGGATTCGGTATCATGTAGTTGACTTCGCGCCAAGTGGCTATAGCCGCTGCACCTGATCTAACTAAAGATATGTGCTCTGAATTAGCCAATTGCTTCCCCCGAGTTTGATTTATCTTCTAGATTAAAAACTTGGTCTACATACAGTGGTTTTTCAGATATCGGCCTATTATACGCCTGATATGCCAGTTTCACAGACTTTAATTTAGCCTCAGGATATTTTACCTTGCTGAAGTTTCCACTTATACAACATAACCGCAACCGAACAGGCCAAATTCAAACTGGAAACGCCATGCTCCATAGGTATAGATACGTGATAGTCAGCCGATTCTATGACTGATCTACTAAGACCTTGTCGTTCTGTACCAAAGGCCAATATAGACCTGTCAGGAATATCAAATGACTCAAGCGATTCCCCTCCGATATCAACTGCCACCATTGGTCGATCTGTACTAGGTAAGTCATCCACTTGGGCGACCGGCAGAGACCACTGCAGACCAACTCCAGTAGTGAGAGCCGCCGGTTTCCAAGGGTCCAAATCACCTGTATTTAACACTCCAGCAGCTCCCGCCGCCGAAGCAGACCTAACTGCGGCCCCTATATTAAATAAGTTTCTTGGTTTCTCCAAAAATACAACAGGAGACTGATCAGTCCCATTTAACATAGCGTCTAAATCTACGACAGGTCGCTCAGCGATAGACATTACCCCTGTTGCTGGCGTAACGCGAGCTAAACGCTCAAATATTGACTTCTCTATCTCTACAACTAGGTTATTCAGGCAATCACCGATGTCAGGCGCATACTCCTGTTGTAACCGTTGTAATTCCAGGCTATCCGGAGAAACCACTTCGACGAATTTCGCACCGAACCTGAGCGCATGCTTTAGCGGATGAAACCCCTCAACTACTACTAAAGATAGGTCCCCTCTAGCTATATGAAATCGCTCTTCGATAGATTTTACTGACATGTATCACAGTTCCATACAATCTAATTATGTTGAGTACTACGGATCCGTTAATGTTTATTCCTAGTTGCCTGCATATAAGCCATCAATGACAGGGCGACATCCGACCCATATTCTATAACCACATGGTTATAAGAAAGTTCAAAGACGCCGCGATCTAAAATTTCAGACTCAGATCTCCACTCAGTGTCCGATCGAAACCCTAGCAACGCCCTCATTTCCCTTCTGTTAAGTCTAAACGTATCCATAGAATTAAAACGCCGATGAAACCAATTATTCCTGTATTATATATCTAGGTACAAAAGCTCCAGAAGCGCTCATGCCAAGCTATATAATACTGCAATATTACTGAACTTAATGAAGCTAGACCACAACATGGAACAGGCAATCAGCAACCGGTTCAAGAACTATATAAAGGCGTTATTAGCCATGTTTATAGCCATTGTTTTATGTATTTCGATTTTCATTAGCCAGTACTCAATATTAGGTGGGATTATTTGTTTCATCTCCATCGGAAATATCGGATCAATACTGATCTATTGCAGAATGCAAGATTTGAAACAACGCCAGATATACAAATCCCTATTGAATCGCCACGGAAACATTACGCCTAGTTAAACCATTCGACTGAAAATTTCTAGTTTCTGCCTTGTTCATCAAGAAAACTGCGTATTTCTCTAACCCTCAAATATTGAGATGGCCATCCAACTACTTGATCCAATTCCATTCTTGCCTGCAACGGCCAATATGGGTTCCTCAACAGCTCTCTACCTAAAAGAACAACGTCCGCTTGTTCATTAACCAGTATTTGCTCAGCCTGATTTGCATCAGTAATTAACCCTACAGCTCCTGTCATGATGCCGGTTTCCTTCTTGATCCGTTCTGCAAAACTGACTTGATACCCTGCAAAGGGAGTGAGGTTCTGACCTAGAGAATTACCTCCAGATGAGCAATCTATCATGTCTACCCCATCATCCTTTAACCAATCACATAATTGCACACATTCTTCAATGTCCCACCCACTTTCCATGTATTCAGTAGCTGACACCCTGACAAGGAGTGGCATACTGTCCGGTATCGCCTCTCTCACAGACCTAGAAGTTTCACGCGCGAATCTGACTCGGTTCTCCAGGGACCCTCCGTACTTATCAGACCGCTTATTTGATAAAGGGGACATAAAGGAACATCCAAGATACCCATGAGCCATATGAAGCTCAATCACTCTTATTCCGGCCTCTACTGAACGTTTAGCTGATCTTGCGAAGTCTCTGACTACCTCATCAATATCGTCCGAAGTCAATTCTCTTGGGGGGGCTGAATCTTCATCAAACGGTAAAGGACTTGCACCGACACTTTGCCAACCCTTTTCCTGTTGATTTAAGAATCCCCCACCATCCCATGGTTTGTCATGGGATGCCTTTCTTCCCGCATGCGCCAACTGAATGGCAGGAACAGAACCGTTTGCTACAATAGCTTCAACAGATGGCAACAAAGATTCTATCTGAGAATCTTCCCACAACCCCGAATCCCATGGGGTAATTCTTCCCTCAGGTTGCACAGCAGTAGCTTCTATCATAACTAACCCAGCCCCTCCCACTGCACGGGTACCCAGATGTACTACATGCCATGTATTAGATTTTCCGTCTTCGGTATCACAAGAATATTGGCACATTGGGGATACAAACACCCTGTTGGGTATCACTTCCCCTCTAATTTGAATAGACGAAAATAATTTGCTCATGCTACCTCATATTTATTTATCAACTAATACGAACAGTCTGATTACGATTATTTGACCACAGTCGTTTTGTTACCAATGTCATTTATCTGCTCATATAAACATCCTGGTTCCACCATTTCGGACTGGTCGTACAAGGTTCTGTCACCCGACCATTCCTCATAAGCATCCATTAACCCGGAGATGCTATCACGGAAATCCTGCTTTACTGACTCATCCAAATACATCACAGGGCAATAACTCTCAAAAACTCCTCCAGAAGCAAATCTACCGACAGTTATTTCTGTTCGTCCGACCATGCCAGAATTCGTATTATCTACAAAATGACCTGCATAACCGATCTTGTCTCCAGCGGTTATTTGCATCCCGACTTTCACTTGTTCTCCATTTACCATTAGTGGCTGCTCGCATATTTCTTTCGAGGTCATATCACATGAGAGACTCACTACATGATCTATGGATACACGCCAGGCTGAAAAACGTGAGGGTTTTATAATTAATTCCCAATCATCTTGTTTATACGTATCAGTAGGCTGCCAAGAAATATCATCTACCATTCCAGTAACTGGTGATATTAGTTCAGTCCTAGCCGGAAATCTGTATTCAAACGTAGGATTCTCATATTCAGTAGGTTTCCCTGCATCATGAACCCTGCCAAATTCATCAAAAACTGTTGGGAATGACCCTTTCAAGAACGACTTGCTAAATTTGAAGGGCCCCATCATCGATGTAGTGGGATCATAACCACTGAAACTGTCTACCAAAATATTGTATAAAACGGGTGGGCTGTCATCTCTGCCAGTGGCCATTCCTGCCTGCCCCATCGATTGAGCTCTCTGCAACATCATATAGCACATTGGTTGAGCGTTAACTGGCATCTGGGCACAAGGATCTTGCATGAACTCGTTCGGTGATATGGATTCTCCATTGTTTATGAGCCCACCTACTATATCTAATGCATCCTCCGGGATAGAACCTTCCGGAAGCACTTCAGCCATTTGATTTAATGCGTCATCAAGTCCTTGTATATCGCTCAAATCAAAAGGAATATCAGACAAATCGGGGAGACTCAGAGAATCTGTATCGTTTGGCTTTGGGCAGGCCATTTTAGTGCACCCCAACACTCCATTTTCATTACAGAAACAACTGTTACAGTGGTTGTCTCCTGTATCTTGTCCAGTCCACCCTGAAGCTACAGTTTCCCCTCCCGACAAAACACATTGCTGTTGGACGGACTCTTGATGATCTTTACCGTCAGAAATTCCCTGAGATAACCCATCAAGGACAGTTGTAGTGCTCTGAGATGAAGTTGCTTGCAATGAAACATCAGGAATGTCAGGGGTTTGTTGTTGTGCAACTACAGGGGTTTCTATATCAACGCCACTTTTGTCAATTTCAGGGTCCGTACTAGAACAACCCGCCGCTAAAACCGTCAATAAAACCATCATGCTAAATAAAAATTTCGTCATCTCGAACTACCAACTTTATCGTAAACTCATTATTTGTACATGGTACCAGACACTCATACAAAACAATGCACTACCGGTCACGAAATAATCTTAGCACGCATCAAGTCCCGTGCAGCGACAATACCTATTGCGCAAATGCGCATATAAATATATCTTGCTATCAACAATTTCAATGGAGTATCAATATGTTAATCATTCGCGTTTACACTGGGGCGGACGGACAGACTCACTTTGAAGACTTAGAAACAGATGCTTTCCCCTATCCAGAATCCCTGGAAAACGTAAGCGGAATAAGATTTCGTATACAAGAACCAGGAGTATTCAGCGATTGGCATCAAGAATCACAGCGCAATTACATAATTACTCTTTCAGGGGAAGGTGAACTAGGAATCGGTGACGGCACATTGCGAAGAATTAAAGCTGGCGAGGTAATGCTTGTGGAAGACCTGACAGGACAGGGCCATACTACAAGGGTAACAAGCACAGTACCGCGAGTTACCGTTCAGATACCGTTATCCAACCAGACTCCAGGTTCATAAGAACAGATACTGCAAAAGTTATTAGCAAAAACGGAGGCGCAACATGAAATTTGGTCTGTTTTATCAAATTCAAGTCCCCAAACCCTGGTCAGAAGACAGCGAGTCAAAGCGCATATGGGAAGCGCTAGAACAAATCACTTACGCTGAGGAAATGGGATATGAAAGCGTGTGGTTCTCCGAACATCATTTTAGGCCCGTCTGGTCCCACAATAGTGCTCCAGACCTAACCTTGGCAGCTGTAAGCCAGAGAACGTCTAAGATAAGACTGGGAATCGGAGTCGTACTGACCCCAATCCATCACCCACTGCATGCAGCAGCCAGAATGGCCACTCTAGATATCCTGAGCAATGGACGTGTTGACGTGGGTTTAGGAAGGACCGGATACCCATATCAACTTACACCGTATGGTTCCGGATTAGAAGACACGAGGGGCATGTGGGAAGAATTTGCCGAGGTTCTACCACAAGCCTGGACTCAAGAAACCACTTCATATGATGGAACATACTTTAAAATTCCTCCGAGAGAAGTGCTCCCGAAACCGATCCAGAAACCTCACCCGCCACTATGGTCAGCATGCGGTAGCGAAGAGACCGTGAAGCTGGCTGGAGAGATGGGACTCGGTGCACTGTTTGGAAGCGAAGGCGGTCCAGAAAAAATCGGTACGCTTATGGAAACATACCGAGAGACTATTAAGACTGCAAAATCACCATCAGGAATGGTAAATAATCAGGCGGCCGTAATGACTGCAGGTTTCTGTCATGAAGACCCCACAGTAGTATCTACACGAGGTGTTGAACTAATCGACTGGTATATGGAACAACAACGTGAACGAGCCCGATTAGTATGGAAAGGAGTGGACCCGGCAACCATACCAGCAGACTATAAAGGATATTACGAAAGAGATATGCGCTTAGCTGCCGGGCCACATAAGGGAGAACCGACACCGCAAGAAGTAGTAAACAAAGGCGGGTCATTCTTGGTAGGAACCCCAGAGGAGTGCATAAAATTCGTTGAGAGCTATGAGAACATGGGCATTGAGCAAGTATTTTCTCTCAATGCTATAGGACCCGAATCCCACGAAGAAACTATGAACACTCTAAGAATGTTCGGTGAACATGTAATCCCATACTTCAAAAACAAGGAGAAAACAGCTAACAAATAGGCATATATCCAATTCAAACCCTATTTCGTGAAGACTGAGATGAGCAGAGATAATCAATCGAACATTCATAGTCCTCAAATGCAAATCCATGAAGTGTTGGAGTGTGATCCACACTCTGGTGAGAACGGGACAGGGCTAATATTTAAAACAAACAGAGGAGATGTTCGGAGCATCTTACACAATGGTGCAAATGTAGGAGACAGCGTCATATTGGTTTGTGGCGCTAGCGGAGGCTTTGGTGGGCCAGCTAAGGGAATCTATGAGGAATTGGCTGAATATTTTACCTCTCTAGGCATATCGTCGCTCAGAATGGATTATAGGAGCCCGAACGACTTCCCTGAATGTATGCTCGACTTATTATCCGGAATTATTTATCTCCAAAAAACAGGCTATGGCCCTCCAGTCTTAGTAGGACATTCATTCGGAGGAGCTGTGGTCATTGCAGCTGGAGCCGCAAGCCCTCATGTATCCGGAGTAGTAGCTCTATCATCTCAAACATATGGAGCACACATGGCTGGACTAGTATCACCGAAACCGCTGCTAATTGTGCATGGTAAAACTGACACTAGATTACCATACACGTGCGGCGAGCAGATTAATAACTGGGCTAGAGAACCCAAGGAACTCATATTATATGAGGAGGCTGAACACCGGCTAGAAGAATGTCGAGCACAATTGTATGACCTGCTATCAACCTGGATTCCAAATACGCTGAGCAATCACGTCAAACGTATCTGAGCAGCCATCATTTACTCATCTAAGTTCAACAACCCTGTCTATAGTCGGTATATCAGGCCTGAAAGTGGCACGCCAGGCCTCAAGAGCCTTTATCTTAGCAACGTTCCCAATCCATCCACCAACTAGGTCTATGACTGCCATGATTTCTTCAGGACTAGCTCCTGCTTTATTAGCAGCATGCATATGTAGTTGGATATGTGAAACCAGATCATTACTTGATATGCATGCCACCACAATAGCTAATTCCTTAGTCTTTCGGTCTATAAGACCTTCCTTCAGATAGTTTGCTTCCGTATTGTCGTTATGGCTCTTTAAAGCCTCGACTCCTTTATATTGGGCTACAAAATCATGTAGACCATAACGGAATCCTCGAAGAGCCGTAGTGCGCTCTAATTCACGTTCCATATCAGAAGACATCATAAACCTCTCTATTTTTATCTAAGCTCAACCACTCTATCAATAGTCGGTATATCAGGCCTGAAGGTAGCCCTCCATGCTTCTAGAGCGTTGATTTTGGCAACGTTCCCGATCCATCCACCAACTAGATCTAAAATAGCCATAATTTCTTCAGGACTAGCGCCTGCCTTGTTAGCTGCATGCATATGTATCTGCAAATGAGAAACTAGATCTTGCTGTGCAACACAGGCAACCATTAAGGATATCTCCTTGGTCTTCCGGTCTAACGTTGTAGTACCGATATATGTAGCCTCAATATGGTCGTTAAGCTCCTTCAGTGTTTCTATATTGAGCTCAGCATAGAAATCATGAAGCCCGTACCTAAAGCCTCTTAACTGTGTTACCCGTTCTAATTCTGCTTCTTTATCTATCGCCATGGTTCCTCCTATATTTCTTTTCACGCCCCTGCCGCGTAGGGCTTTAACATAGCATATATCAAATCATTTATCGGCGTTCTACAACCAATGTTACTACCTGCCCTAATAACGGCTCCTGTAAGAGATTCCAATTCCATCGGACGTTTCTCTAACAAATCACTGTACATTGACGCATGCATGTCTTTAAGATTTTCCATTATATAATTCAGAGTATCATCAACAACAGTAGCAGAAAGATTGATATTACTCGCTTTCCCTACCGATTCAATCTCCTCCATGCATCCTCGAATTATCCTTTCCCACTCGGGTTTAACCATTAAATCGGCCATGGATTCTCTAGCTAAACTAGTTACTCCAGCCATTGTTGCTATGAACAAAAATTTAGTCCATAGCGTTTTGTGTATATCATCACTGAAACTTGCTTGCACGCCAGACTCATTGAACATTTCCGCAATCAAAACGCCACGTTCCGTAAGACTGCCATCATCCTCTCCAAATTCTATTCTAACCACATCACCGTTCTGTCGAATGACCCCAGGTTCAACCAACTGTGCTTCTATATAGGCTGCACCGGGCATAACTTTTGAATTTCCCAATACATCGGCCGCTAATTTATAGCTATCAATTCCATTCTGCAAACATATAACAACAGTATTGTCACCAACCAGTGGCTCCAACATTGGGACAGCAATAGCATTATGATAAGTTTTGACCGTTAAAAGAATTAAATCTACTACTCCTACCTTACTAGTATCTTCTTCCACATCACACGAAATGATATTTGACCCACTATCCGTAATGACCTGCAAGCCGTTCTCCTTGATAGCACTAAGATTATTACCTCGCGCAATCAAGGTCACTTCATGCCCATGCAGAGCAAGAGTTCCACCGAAATAACCTCCGATACTCCCT
>Ga0209034_10001779_pt1 | contig 10302 bp, 8 predicted proteins | sample MarorgKNORR_S2LV_2_FD_188219 | JGI IMG/M metagenome (GOLD analysis project Ga0209034, IMG submission 188219) | Marine microbial communities from the Southern Atlantic Ocean, analyzing organic carbon cycling - 250m_A/KNORR_S2/LV (SPAdes) (version 2) | ecosystem: Environmental > Aquatic > Marine >...
TCCACAACCATACTTAGTACCAGTATAACCTAATTCATCCCTAAGAACCCACAATAATGGTGTATCCGCATCTATATTAATGCGGTGAGTTTTTCTATTAATTCGTAGTGTAAATTTTGGCATAAATCTGTTATTCAATATAAACTATAAATATTTTTAGTTCAAGATTTTCACATAACAACACCGTACACAACTATTCGGGTAAAGGGTCAATATATAATCGGAATACGGAGGTTGTGTCAAACAAACGTATATGTTAGGTATAAGTCTGAATAAATCTGAACAAATGGATAAACAAAAGCCCTCGTCATAAAACGAAGGCTTATTGTCTGTGGGCGTTGAGAGATTCGAACTCCCGACTTCCTCCTTGTAAGGGAGGCACTCTGACCAACTGAGTTAAACGCCCAATTTGGCGCGAAAACTACGCTACTTTTTTACTCTTAGAAGAGGCCTTTTTTGATTTTTTCTGACTGTTCAAACCAGGAATCGCTATATCAATCACATCCATCATTTCTTTAGCAAAATGAAAGACGAGATCTTTTTTGATATGGTCAGGGATGTCTTCTAAATCTTTTCTATTATGATCTGGTAAAATAATCGTTTTAATACCAGAACGGTGCGCTGCAGTCACTTTTTCCTTAACACCGCCAATTGGAAGTACATTTCCTCGAAGAGTAATCTCACCTGTCATAGCCACTTTGTTCCTAACAGATTTCCCAGATAATAGTGATACGATGGATGTAAACATACCTACACCTGCGGATGGCCCATCCTTTGGAATGGCGCCTGCTGGCACATGGACATGAATATCAGTCTTCTCATTAAAGTCGTCTTCAAAACCCAATATATCAGTATGAGATCGAACATAAGTCAGTGCAGCCGTTGCTGATTCTTTCATTACATCACCTAATTGGCCTGTAAGAGTCAGATTACCTTTTCCCTTCATTTTTGATGCTTCTATAAAAAGGATATCACCACCGGCAGCAGTCCAGGCCAGGCCAGTAACTACACCGGGTTTTGTCGTCCGTTCAGCAATATCTGAATAGAATCGAGGTGCACCTAGATATTCGTTCACTTTATTCTTGGTTACCTTTACCTTTTTCGTATTTTTTTCGATCTTATCCCGGGCAACCTTCCTATAAACATTAGCTATCTCTCTTTCTAGATTACGAACGCCAGCTTCCCGTGTGTACGAGCTTATGAGTTCTTTAACACCGGATTCATCCAATGCCACATCCTTTTTCGTAAGGCCATTTTCTTTTAGTTGCTTTGGTATTAAATGTTTTTTTGCAATTTGCACCTTTTCGTCTTCAATATATCCTGAAAAATCAATGACTTCCATTCGGTCTTTCAGCGCTGGTGGGATTGGATCCTGGTAGTTTGCGGTAGCAATGAACATAACCTTACTCAGATCAAAATCAACTTCCAGATAATGATCAGCAAAGGTTGAATTTTGTTCCGGGTCTAAAACCTCCAGTAATGCTGAAGAGGGATCCCCGCGGAAATCCATACCTAATTTATCAATTTCATCTAACATAAATACTGGGTTATTCGTCCCTGACTTTTTCAGTGATTGAATGATTCGGCCTGGTAGGGCACCTATATAGGTTCGACGATGACCGCGGATTTCTGCTTCATCTCTAACACCCCCTAGAGATATTCGGACAAATTCACGCCCCATCGATCGTGCAATAGAACGTCCTAAAGATGTTTTCCCTACCCCAGGAGGCCCAGCAAAACAAAGGAGAGGTCCTCTAAGTGCCCCTTCAGGATCCTTCTGTTTTTTCAATGCACGAACGGCCAAATATTCTAGAATTCGTTCTTTGACCTTTTCTAACCCATAATGATCTTCATCCAAAATTTTCTTCGCATCGACCACATCAATAGTATCTGATGAACTTTTTGACCATGGCAGTTCTGTAAGCCAATCTAAATAGGTATGAGATACAGTATATTCCGGAGATTGGGATGGAATCTTGGATAATCGATCTAATTCTTTTAGAGCGACCTTCTCAGCTTCTTCAGGCATCTTTGCTTCTTTGATAGCTTCTTCAATTTCTTTTAGCTCTACCTGCGATTCATCTTCACCCAATTCTCGCTTAATGGCTTTCATTTGCTCTCGCAGATAATATTCACGCTGGGATTTAGAAATTTCATCATGAACTTCAGTCTGTATTTCTTCACCCAATTGAATCCGTTGAATTTCTTTTGTTAAAATATTGATAGATTTTTCAACTCGGATTTTTATATCCAATTCTTCCAGGACATCCTGTTTTTCAGGATTAGAAACAGTTAAGAGTGATACGGCCCTATCTGCAAGACGTGCGGGCTTTTGGATATTTGAGAGCATGCCTGAATGCTCTTCACTTAAATTTGGAGCAACTTGAATAAGTTCACTAAATACCTGTCTTAAATTTTTGGCAAGTGCATCTATTTCAAGATCATCTATAGAACTACTATCAGTCATCCGCTGGACAACCGCTCGATAATAAGGGTCTTTTTCTTTAAATTCTAATATCTTAACACGGTCAATTCCCTGAACAATAGCCGATTTACTGTTATCAGGCATATCAAATACTTTTAGAACAACGGCCAGTGTGCCAAATGAATACATTTCATCTGGTTCAGGATCTTCAATAGATCCATCCTCTTGAGCAACCACAACAATATGTTTACTATTGGTGGGCAACTCGTTAATCAACTTGAGGGATTTATCCCGACCAATATAAATGGGGATGACCTGCTGCGGAAATAATACTGTATTCCGAAGTGGCATTACTGGATAGGTTTCGCTTTCTTCTAGCAGGTCTTCATTTATATTTTTTTTGATTTCGTCACTCATGACATTCCTTATTTTAAGTCAAACACTATAGATTCAAATTATGTGCCAGTTTATTAGCTATGTTGATATGACGTATATTAGTCAAATTATTGCATTTTCTCTGCCATATTGGTTCACTTTGGTAATATATGACAAGAAACACAGTTTTCTCTAAATTCGTGTGGCATCTTCTTCACTTGAACTGGGCCAGACCCGAAATTCATTTCCCTTTCTGTTGCATGGCACTTTAAACAAGTGCTTTCATCAATATACTGCATATGAGCCACAAAGTTTGAAAGTTTCGGCGGTACTTTTCCATCCACCAAGATCAAAGGTGGTTCTTCTTCTGCTATTTCTACTTCAGGGGAAACACCTTGGTCGGCGTATACAATCCAAACCAAAATGAAACCTGCTGCCACAACCATACTGTAAATCAAATTCTTATTTTGAATCATATTAGTACTTTTGCTAATCTTGCCTGTTCATCCGCGTGATAGGAGCTACGAACCAATGCCCCAGATTCAACCACGCGAAAACCCATATCTAGACCCTTTCTTTTATAAAATTCGAATTCTTTGTCTTCCACATATCGATCTACAGGCAAGTGATTTTTAGTGGGTTGCAAATATTGACCAATAGTAAAGATTTCAACACCTAAATCGGACACTTGTTTCATGGTATCTAAAACCTCTTTCTTAGATTCTCCCAATCCCACCATCATACTTGTTTTTGTTCTCAATCCATAATCCACTGATTGTTTCAAGACATTTAGGCTCCTAGACCAAACTGCTTGAGCCCTGACTTTCCGACTAATTCTCTTAACAGACTCTACATTGTGAGAGAATATATCCGGATGAGCCTCAAAAACTTTTTCTAAGGCAGGGCGATAACCTTGAAAATCAGGAGTTAATACTTCAATCGTACATGCCGGAACATGGCGACGTATTTGGTCAATGGTCTTTGCCCAAATTGCTGCACCATAATCTCTTTTAAGGTCATCTCGATCCACTGAAGTGATGACAACATGACGTAGATTCATTTTTTTCACTGCCATGGCCGTGCGTATCGGTTCCATAGTATCTAAACCAATAGGTTTTCCGGTTTGGACAGCACAGAAGCCACAAGATCGTGTACATGTATCACCTAGGATCATAATCGTAGCTGTACCCCGCCCCCAACATTCATAAATATTGGGACACCTTGCTTCTTCGCATACCGTGTTCAGCTGATTGCTATTAACCACACTCTGAACAAATTTATAATCATCACCAAATTGAAGCCGGATCTTTGGCTTTTTTAAAATAGTTTGTTTAGTGGAAGCTTCCATCAATTTACTTTCTGAAATAAAAAAATCATGTACCGTTTATACTTTTTGAAATCCGCGCTTTTCAAAAGGGAAAATTGTTTCATTTTTGTATCCATTTTTTTTCCGAATGCCTTTTTAAGAACCTTCAATATAAATGGATTATTGGTTTCCAAATAATTAGAAGAAAATTCCACAGTGGGCAAAATAAATCGATCCATAAAGGCTCTTGCGCCATCAAGCGTTGGCATGGTGTTATCCGTCTGATCATATTCACGAATTAACTTGAATCCATATTGCGTTGCTTTTTCCATATAGGTCTTTTCATCATGCGATGCCTTAATATGCCAATCTCCACTACCATCATTATGATGTAGAAAATAATCTGAAGCCAATAGATAACCGCCATCACGAACCGTTTTCTGTGCTGATTGCCAACCGGGTTCAATCTCAATGTAGCAAGCACTTTCACTTTCTAGTACAAGATCATATTGTTTTTGCGGTTGAAAGTTTTCAAACTTTGTACGGTAAAAGGTGACTGCCCCATTATATTTTTCAGCAAATACTTTTTCTTGATACTCATCCGGTGACAGAGCTTCAACCAAGAACCCTTTTGAAAGGAGATAGCTTGAGTTTCCACCTATACCAGCTCCTACATCCAATATGTTTTTCACATCCTTGGGGATGAAGGAAACTAAATGTTCTATGTACCTCTCCTGTGCATCCACCATTTCATTCAACGTCAACTCATCCGTATTAACTAAATCAGGATTATCCCAGAAACCATAATGCAAATAAGGCGATCGGATCGATTCTGAGTAGAGCTTTAGTACATGATCAATAGGCATTAAAACAAATTTTCCAAATTCATTGATTCAATATTTTTTCTAACTATCTCGATAAATTGACTGCCACCAGCACCATCCACTAAGCGATGGTCAAAACCCAAGGAGAGTATCATCATACTCTTAATACCAATTGTATCACCTTCATCAGTTTCAATCACAATAGGCCGTTTTTTAACGACACCTACACCTATAATACCCACATTAGGTTGGTTAATAATTGGCGTACCCATGGTGACATTGAATACACCAAAATTAGAAATGGTAAATGTGGAACCTTGTAGTTCTTCAGGTTTTAATTGTTTATGACGTGTGCGAGCAGCAATATCTTTTACCTTCCTACAAAGACCCAGAAAATTCAACTCTTCGCAATTATCTAATACGGGAACCATCAACCCTTTGTCAACCGCTACTGCCATACCAATATTTATATTTTTATGGTATACGATTGTGCTACCATCAAGGGAAGCATTCATATCGGGAAAACTGCTTAATGCTTTAACACAAGCCTGAATAATAAAAGGTGTGTATGTTAGTTTAAATCCTTCCTTATCATAAAATGCATCTCCTTCCAAACTCACATAATTGACAATACCAGTCATGTCGACTTCTGTCATGACATGAACATGGGCAGATAAATCGATGCTTGCTCGCATATGATCTGCTATCAACTTTCGCATATGATCCATCTCAACACGCGCCTCATTATCCGTAAACGAAGGTTTTAGAATACCTGATTCAATGGGTACTTTAGGGGAACCAGTTCGCGTTTTTAAATAATTTAAGATATCTAATTTGGTTACACGCCCGCCTTTTCCGGAACCGGTAACAGTCATTAATTCTTCAAATCCTATATTGTTTTCACCTGCAATCTTATTCACTACAGGTGTAAAGAATTTCTTTTCACTTATCTGAATTTCAGTTTTTGACGGTTTCGGAGTAGAAACTGTAGATTCCACTTCTTCTGTTACTTCCAGTGCCGGTTCATCTTCCACTGGTGCTAATTCTACTGGATTAGCGGCATCCGTATCAGTTTCAATACGAGCGATTACAGTTCCGACATCCATAACCTGATTCTGTTCTCCAATAATTTCTACCAATGTACCAGCACTTGGGCTTGGTATTTCAGAATCAACCTTATCTGTACCGATTTCAAGCAAGATCTCATCTAAAGCAATTACTTCACCCACTTTTTTATGCCACTCTAGAATGGTACCTTCTGTAATGGACTCTCCCATCTTCGGCATGACAACATCTATAATCATCAGTACTCCAATAATTCTTTTAATATAAATTGAATATTTTTTGTTTGAAGTAGGACTTCTTCTTCTAAAAACCAATTAAATGGCACATGGCTATCCGCAGAAGCGACCCGTTTAACCGGCCCATCCAAGTCTTCAAAATAGCGATCGGCCACAATAGCAGCAATTTCTGCCCCAGGACCATTAGTTAGATTATCCTCGTGAACAACTAATACTTTACCGGTTTTATGAACAGATGTACCAATGGTTTCCTCATCCAATGGATTTAAAGTTCTCAGATCAATAATTTCAACTATTCCCTCTTCTATCTTTTCTTTTTTTACAGCTTCAATGGATTTTTGGACCATAGCTCCCCAAGTTAATATTGTTAAAACTGTTCCTTCCTGAACAACTTTTGCCTGTCCAAAAGGCAAGATATAATCTTTATCTGGCTCAGCTGAAGATGCAAACCCCTGACGATAAAGTCCCTTATGCTCCATGAATATTACTGGATCATCCATACGACAAGCTGCTTTCAATAATCCTTTAGCATCAGCCGCGTTTGAGGGATAAGCGATACGAATACCTGGCATATGCATGAAATAGCCATCAATTGACTGGCTATGACATAAACCACCGTGGATATAACCACCTACGGGTACCCTAAGCACAACAGGGCAGTTCCACATATTATTAGAACGATATCGCATGGATGCCAATTCATTTCTTATTTGCATAAAAGCCGGCCAAATATAATCTGCGAATTGGATCTCTATTACTGGTTTCCATCCTGAACAGGCCATACCAATAGCAGTACCAACTATAGATGCCTCTGCCAATGGTGAATTGAAAACCCGTTTCTTTCCAAACTTATTTGTGAGTCCTCGAGTAGCTGTGAAAACACCGCCTTTCGGATCAGCAATATCTTCACCAAACATAACCATTTTGTTATTTCGTTCCATTTCTTCAGAAAGGGCGTGATTGATTGCATCAACCATTACAATCTTATCACTTATTTTATTAAATGGTGTTTCAGCTAATGGTGGCTCTGTAGAATAATTAAAATCCAAGGCTGTGGATGGTGCCGGATGATCCTGGTTTTCAGCCCATATTGTTTCTTCATCTACAATGGCACTTACTTCATTTCGAATTTTATCAAATTCTTTCATTTTAATGGTATTTGCTTCCATACAAGAGTTTTCGAACCTTAAAATAGGATCTCGTTTTTTATCCGCTTCTAATTCTGCTTCCGATCGGTATTTACGTTGATCGTCTGAAGAAGAATGGGGATACAATCGAACCACATTGGATACAATAACCGATGGTCCCTTTCCTTTACGAGCTCGGTCAACTGCTTTTTGAAATGCCAAATTTGCTTCAAAGAAATCTGTACCATCTATATTATAACGTGCCAGATTTTGATATCCTGATACCATAGAATAGATGGAACCACCTGATGTTTGTTCTGAGATATGAACACTAATGGCATATTCATTATCTTCGATATGGAAAATTATAGGTAATTTTTCACGACTGGCCCAATTCAATGCTTCGTGGAATTCCCCTTGGCTGGTGGTTCCTTCACCGGAAGAGACATAGACAACTTCTTTTTTCCCTTCCCATTTTAGTGTCTGGGCCGTACCAACAGCTTGCAAATATTGTGTACCAGTTGCACTGGATTGACTCACGATTCTCAAATCTTTATGACCAAAATGCTGAGGCAATTGTCGTCCGCCCGAAGCTTTGTCATCTTTTCTAGCTAAAAATCCCAATAGATGGTCTTTACTGGTCACACCCAAGCCGATAGTTAGGGCCGCATCACGATAATATGGGAAAATCCAGTCAAGCCCTGATTTCAAATTAACTGCTGCTGCCAATTGTGATGCTTCGTGACCAGAACAGGCTATATGAAAAAATGATTTAGCTTGGCGAATCATGGTGATCATTTTTTCATCTAGACGTCTAGCCATTACCATTTTTTGATAGACTTCAAGCAATTCTTTTTTCTGAAATTCATGCAGTCTTGACATTAATTCACTTCCGCAATTTTTTTAATTTGAAATGCTTCACTAAATGATTTAGTTATCCTGTTTTTAACAGATAATAAATTTTGTTTTTTGCCAAGCAACTTTTCCATAGATGTCACTCCATATTCAAAGATACCACAAGGGATTATGCCATCGTAATAAGATAAATCTGTATTGACATTTAGAGCAAAACCGTGCATTGTAACCCAACGGGAGATTCTCACTCCTTGAGCTCCAATTTTTTCATCACCGACCCAGACGCCAGTTAATCCTTCTTTCAGTCCAGCTTCAATATCATAAGTTGCTAATGTATCAATCAATACCTGCTCAAGGGTCCTCATATACCAAACGATACTTTTTTTGTAGCGATGCAGATCAAGAATGGGATACCCAACTATTTGGCCCGGGCCATGAAAGGTAATATCGCCCCCCCTTTCGATATTGAATACTTTTGCATCCTTTGGTGCTGATTGGAGCAGGTGGTTTTCATCTGCATTTTTACCTAGTGTATAAACCGGTTCATGTTCTACAAAGAATAAAGTGTCTTGTTTTATCCCTAGCATAACTTCTTCAAGGTAATCTTTTTGAAAATCCCAGGCAGATTGATAATCCATCTGGCCCAAATCTATAACTTTGATACCAGTTTTCATTTACTGATGCAGACTCTGCCCAAATGCATCTAAAGTCGCTTCCATGACCACTTCTGATAAAGTTGGATGGGCATGGATGGTCATGGCAATCTCTTGCCAGGTCGTTTCTAAAGTTTTGGCAACACTCAATTCGGCAATTAATTCCGTTGCTTCACTGCCTACGATATGGCATCCCAATAGTTCACCATATTGGTCATCAAAAATAATTTTTACAAATCCTGTCGGATTACCTGATGCCAAAGCCTTTCCACTGGCACCAAAATCAAACCGACCCACTTTAATATTATGACCCGCTTCCTTTGCAGCCAATTCTGTCATCCCGAGCGATGCAACTTGGGGTTGGCAATAGGTACAACTAGGAATATTATTATAATCCAAAGGATGGCTTGAGTAACCTGAGGCATGTTCCGCCGCAACATGCCCTTGAGCAGAAGCTACATGTGCCAACCATGGTGGCCCAGAAACATCGCCGATGGCATAGATATTTTGGATTGATGTCTGGTTGAATTCATTGATGGTGATGGCGCCTTGGTCAGTAATCATTTTAATCTCTTCAAGTCCAATGTTTTCAATATTTCCTGTAACGCCCATCGCATTCAAAACAATGTCGGCATCAATAATCTGGTTTATGCCACTATTTTCCATATGGATCTTTACCTTGGTCTTCAGTTTGTCAATTTTAGTGACTTTGGTTTTTTTATAAATATTAATACCATTTTTTTTGAAGCTTTTTTCAACTTCTTTTGATATATCTACATCCTCAACTGGTAAAATATTTTCCATCATTTCGATCAAATGAACTTCAGTTCCAAATTCATTATAAAAATAAGCAAACTCTGCACCAATGGCCCCTGCACCGATTATGGCCATCTTTTTTGGTGGTTCTTTTAAAATCATGGCTTCTTTCGAGGTAATAACTTGTTTCCCATCTGGTTCAATTCCCGGAAAAATCCGTGGTCGTGCCCCAGTAGCCATGATTATTTTATCTGCCATTACAGATTTTTTCTGTTTACCATTTGTGACTTCAATCTGATTTACGGATTTAAAGATCCCGTGTCCAATAATGTGCGTAATTTTATTTTTTTTCATCAAGAATTCGATACCTTTTGAAAGACGCTTAGACACATCGCGGCTACGCTTAATAGTTTTACCAAAATCCACATTAAAGTCTGGAATATTGATACCAAACTCTTTACTGTTTTTTACATAGTGGAGAATTTCCGCATTTTTTAACAATGCTTTGGTAGGTATACAACCCCAATTCAAACATATGCCACCTAAATTATCTTTATCAATAATGGCCGTATTCTTTCCTAATTGGGCAGCACGAATAGCTGAGACATAGCCACCGGGACCTCCGCCTAAAATAACTATATCAAAAATTTTCATTATATAATTTATTTATTAATAATACT
>Ga0209034_10001782_pt1 | contig 10282 bp, 6 predicted proteins | sample MarorgKNORR_S2LV_2_FD_188219 | JGI IMG/M metagenome (GOLD analysis project Ga0209034, IMG submission 188219) | Marine microbial communities from the Southern Atlantic Ocean, analyzing organic carbon cycling - 250m_A/KNORR_S2/LV (SPAdes) (version 2) | ecosystem: Environmental > Aquatic > Marine >...
ATCTAGTTTTCTAGAAATAATATTGGTATGTACAAGACCAGGCCTGGATGCGCACCCGCCTTGGGTTATACTGGTACCATAAAAAACTATGGGCCGGTTTTTATTGATAGCCTCTTCAAATGTGCAATCATCATCTAAACCAAGTTGCAGGTTTGTGACCGTATCATAGAGTGGTAAATAGAGGCAGTATTCTCTCAAGGTTTTTGAAGCATCTTTCAAAAGCGTTTTCTCATTCTTTTTCCCATTTGGCAGGCCTGTACCGATGTAGTGCCAGGTGTCATTCTTTTTTTCATAAAGGTCAATCCCTTTTATTCCAGCATCGGTCATATGATTCATTTTTAGATCATGTTTCAGCGACCATTTAACAATTATCTCAGTAGTATTGCTGAGGAATGATATGCTAACGCCTGCTGAGTTTTCGGATAATTCCCACACTTCTTTTCTAACTGATTTTTTATATTTTTGAGGTAGCCTTTGGAAAGGGTATTCTCTAGCTAGGTTAGATTCTGCAAGGCCCTGGGCATGAAGCGATTTTGTATCATAGTATTTCAATTTGCTGCTTTGTTCACCCTATCGATCAAAGGTTTTACCCGATCAATCCAGATATTGTAGCCATTTTCATTCAGGTGTACACCATCTTTACTTAAGTTTCTTTTCATTGATTGGTCATTATTTAAGTAAAGTGGGTGGAGGTCAATAATCTCAAACTCATTATTCTCTTTAAGGATTTTATTTGTTTCATTTACTTGCTGATTGACTGATGGATAATAATTTGTCCATAAAAAATTAACCTGCGGTTTTTCATCTAAATATTGCTGATTATTAATTGGCAGAATTGTTTGAATAAATATCCTTGTATCTGGTGATCCTTGTTTAATTGTTTTAGCAGCGGTCAGGATATTTTTCGCAACATATTCTGGAGTTCTGCCAGGCCGAGTAGTATTGTCATCAAAAAAATCATTTAATCCAATAAGCAAAAATACAGCCAGAGGTTTATAATATATGATTTCATCAAGCCTCTCAAGAATTCCATCAGAGTAGTCTCCAGAGATTCCTCTGTTAACTATGTTTTTTACGTTAAACTTTTTATCCCAGTGTCTCATGCTATAGGTAATGCTATTACCTAAAAATACAATTTTATTTTTTCCTATTGGATGGTCTCTATATTCTTTAATCTTTTTTTTATAGAAGTTTCTTTGCCAGTCGAGCTGATACTTAATTACAGCTGTTGAGTCTGGATAGAGATCGGATAGATGATCTGATTTGTTGCAGCCTGAAAACGAAACAATAGCAGAGATCAATATTATCGCTGCCGTTAAATAGTGCACTAGGTTATAATTAGCTAATTATTAAAACGAGAACCTGAAGCCTAGGTCTATGGTTTTTCCGTAGTGTTGTTCTAAACTTTTAGCTCGGCTAGATCTTGGTATCATATCAAATCTGTCTTCGATGGTCTTATCTTTTTGTGATGCTAAATCTTCAAGAATTTCATCATCGAAATATGGATCTTTTGGATTAAAACCATTATAACGATTTATATCAACTGCCTCATTGATGTTGCTAACATTTAGATACATCTCTAGACCCTTAACAGGTAGTCTTTGTTTCAAAGATAAATCATATCGTTTATAAGCATCAGTTGTTTGTCTAAGCTCAGGCCAAAAATTTGTGCTCATAAAAACATCACCCATATATAACATCGATAGTCTTCCTGAGAACCCTTTGTAATCATATCCTAGTGAAAGATTCATAATCTCATTTGGCTGGTCAATTAATCGATCAACATAAAAACTATCTGTATTTACATATGTTAAAGGGAAACCCTGGCTGAAATCATAAGCAATAGTTGTTCTCGGATACTTTACTTCTGATGTTGTTTTGGTATAATTAGCATTAAAGACAAGGCCTTTTAACATTCCTGGTAAGTACCAAAATCGTGTTTGATAGTCAATTTCAAAACCACTTAAATCTATTGGATAAGGATTGTTTGTCTTATACTCAATTATTTGATATTTATCTGCGTAATCTGGCAGCCCATAAAGAGAATCTGCTGTTCCTTCAGTGATATATCTAAAACCTCCAGAATAAATAAGTCCATCTATTTCTTTTGTGAAAATACTTAAACTTAACAGTCCTAGTTTTTTATTATTGAAAGATATGACATAATCTATATTATCAGAAACTCCTGGAGTCAATGAAGGGTTACTGTATTCAACTGTGCGACCTAGGCCTGAAATATGATAAAACGGTAAAATATCAGTATAATTTGGTCTAGTCAAAGTTTTTGTACTTGCATATCGTAATGTTAACCATTCAAAAGGATCATATTTTAAAAAAAGTGCAGGAAGGGAGTATGTATTTTCTCTCACATCTGTAACTAGGCTGTCTGCGCCAGCTGCAGTAAAATGAGCCAATGTACCCTGTAGCCCCGTAAATGCTTTATATGTTGTAATGTTCTCCTCTGAACGTATACCTGAGATAACATTTAACTTTGAACCTATGTTTAAATCAGCCATAACATAATTTCCTGTATATTCTTCCTTACCCCAATAATCATAGATTTTTGAGTTTGTCTTATGTTTATGGTGCATGATTTGTTCATGGTAGGTAGCACTAGTATAGAAGGGATCACCTCTCCAAAAGTCAAATAATTCATTCCCTTTATCTAAATCAAGAAATGGGCCAATAGTATATCTTCCATCAAAAATTTCGCCTAGATTATAATCATAATCAATAAAAGCACCATATGTTGGGTATCTTGTTCCAAGTGGGACACGTTCAGCTAACCATGGGATTGCGTTAATAGTTGAGTCTCTTTTATCTTGCACAGCAACATAACCAAAATAGGCATATTCATTGCCCCGATCATGTTTTCTTTTTTTTACTTTTGATTTAGTTCCAAGTTTTATATTTCCTGAGATTTGATTATTTAGTTTAAAATCATATTGCAAATTAATACCAGATGCACTTTCTTTTTCGTCAGTAAAGTATTGATTGAAATCATACCGATTAAAATGTGCAAGTCTATCTCCTTTGTTCCAGGGTAGTATTATATCCTGAATTGTTTCTATACTTCTATTATTAGCATCAACGTTACCAGCAAACTCTAGTTCACCAGAACTAGATTCTAATAATTCTCCATATCCCCACCTTTTTTGGGCTTGGAATACATTTAATTGATTGTCATTATTAGATGATGAAAATGATTTATATAGTTCTAGCTTTAGGTTTGGTAAAATAGTTTGTTCATATTTCCAAGTCTCAGTCGTAACCTTAATGTGACTTTCACCATCTCCTGTATTGTAATACCTCGAATCTGTTGTAACCGGATAAACATCTGAGCGGTTTATTTCATCTTTATCAATTGTACTATTTAATCCGCTATAGCTTATGTTTCCATTAGGAATATTTATATCAACAACAAAAAGAGTATTCGCTCGATCATTTACCCGGTTAATATCAGATAGATTAAGAGAGGTAAGTTTGAGGTTGTTAATTGAGTCTAGTTCGGCATTAACGCTTCCATATCCAGCGCCAAGCTCCTGGGAACTCCTATTTCTTTTTTCAAAGTCCGCCTGAGCTAATAACCCAATCCTATCATCCCAGAACCTATTGCTGATATCCCAAACAAATTTGTAGTCACTGGATGATTGTCTTAGTTCATTATACATTCCCTGTGTAACAATATTGAAATGAAGTCCGGGCTGAGCCTTTCTTAGTATAAAATTAACCGTTCCGCCTAACGCATCACCCTCTTGATCTGGTGTCCCTGCTTTTGTTACTTCGATTCCATCGAGCATGTATTGAGAGATCATACTTAAATCAGTGCTACGGTCGTCTTCATCTGTTGCGGGGAGGTTTGTTCCATTTACAGTGATTTTATTATACTTTGGTGACAGCCCTCTGATGACGACTTTGTTACCTTCACCGCCCTCTCTTCTAATAGATACACCAGGGATTCTTGCAACTGTCTCAGCGGCATTTGCATCCGGGAGTTCCTGAATTCTATCTGATGAAACAATATTTTTAATTGATTTAGCTTTTAATTGTTTATTAATGGCATCTAATTGTCCCCTAGCTTGGGCTGTAACCAAAATTGTTTTTCCTTCAATAGTTGCATATTTTAAAAAGAAATTTTGTTTGTATTTTTTTGCCTCTGGTAAATCGACTTCTAGCTCTTTTGATTCATAACCAATATAAGAAACTTTAATTTTGTGGGATCCAGTATTGATATTATTGATGTTGAATGAACCTTTGTCGGTGGTGGCGCTACCAAGACTTGTCCCAACAATAAAAACGTTTGCACCAACTAATGGTTTGCCATTTGAGCTGTCTACAACAGTTCCAGTTAAGATTGCATTTTGACTAAAAATAATTGATGCAGGCATCAACAAAATGAAAAGATAATAATTCAATTTATATTTCTTCATAATCTCACTTTCTCCCCTTGTTCAATTTGAATCCCTAGATTAAATAGAATATCTTTTTTTTCTTCAATTATTTCGACATTGTTACACTCACTAGGCACCCACATATTGGCACCATGGTTCATAAAACATGCACTCATTAAGCTCGTCCAATTTTTGGCCCGAGTTCTAATTTGTTGTATGGCATTTTTATTTTCTTTTAATGTTTTTATATCCATGAACTTTTTTCTTAGTGCAATGGATCCGTCTAAAATAATATTAGCCTGTTTGTTGCATCCACAGACATCTAATTTTGAAAAATTTTCTACAGGAATTGCTGCAACTGGTTTAATCTGTTTGGTTTTACTCTCATCTTTTTTCGAGCAACCACAAATTAATAGCACTACTAGTGTGATTCCAATAAGTGTTGGATAGTTTCTAAATTTTTTTTTCATGTCTTTTTGTTCTTAATGTAAACAAAAAAAGGGGCAGTGTTAGTGCCACCGCCCCCTTTAAAGATCACTAAAAAATATACCTTTATGATTACTTCATAAATGCCATTTTCTTTGTGATAGATTTTGAACCACTGGTTAGTCTGTAAAGATAAATACCTGTGGATACATTCTGACCCATTTCATCAAGACCGTTCCACTGAAGCGTATGCGTTCCAGCATTCTTAGATCCATTTGTGAGCGTTCTTACTTTCTGACCAAGCATATTGTAAATCGATAGATTTACATCAGCTGTCTGATCTAGAGTAAAAGCAATCTCGGTAGTCGGGTTGAACGGGTTAGGATAGTTTTGCTTTAGTCCGAAACGATTTGGTAACGTTTCACTAGAGACATCTATTCCTAGAGCAGCTGAGTGATCCATATGCTTAGTAGATCCAACTGGCCCACCGTGTGAACATGCAGTCGCAGCTGATGAAGTCGCGCTATAGCTAAAGTCCATTGGGATTGGCCATTGAACGACTACCGCATTGTCATCTTCCTGTACATTCCACCAATAATCTGTAAATGTGTTATGAACGCCATTATCTAACCAATCCTTGTTTCTTTCAATCTGTTTGTTAATATACATTGGATCAAGGTTCCAACCTAAGTCAGTTGCATTGATATTATTGCTCTCAGAGACTCCATGACTAGCTATCTGAATATTAGTTGAATCATCCAACCACTTACTCTGGTCAGCTACAGCTAACATTGTATCACAAAGCGTAACAACAACCCCGTCAGCATCGAGAGAGTCGGTTCCATCTGCGCCTTGCAAGTTCCAACACCAACCATCAGCTCCCCATTCCATTAGTGCAATCAGCTCTGGGGTATCATACCATGCGTTATTACTGAAGTCTATGTTTCTGTTCGCATTATCCCAACACTCACCATTTGCGAGCAAGGTACTATCTGCACATACTTTCTGGTGTAGAGTAGCCATCTTACCTAAACCACCTGGTTTATTCTGTGACAGTGAGGTGTTTGCATTGTTTTTAGTTTGACCCTGCGAAATAGAGTTTACATATAGGTTATTTGTATGGTGAGAATTATTACCATCACGGTAATATTTCGGTAAGTCAATTGTATTCGCAAAGGTATTGTGGTCTACATGAACAGTTGCCGCTCCAGGCACGCCTATACCACCGCCACTACTATAGATGACAAGAGGGTTTGCATGAGCACCTTCAATCGTATTGTTCTGAACATATAAGTTTCTAAGGGTACCAACCCATGAACCACCACCCCAGAAAAATCCACCGAAGTACATTCCAGCAGGGTAACAGGTATATTGAATAGCCGTATTATTTGTTAAGGTCCAACTCTCCTTCTTACCAAAATTAAAATAAGTAATAACCTGGTTGTGCACAGATGTTACATGGTCAACAACAATCGTATTATATTGTCCATAAGTTGCCATGACACCGAATGTAGTACCGCTTTGGTCAGCCATTGCTCCATTAAATAACAAGTTATGTAGCTTGTAACTTTGATGTGCGCCATATGTCAGAATATTAGAAGCTGGCCAATTATCAAATTGAGATGTTCCATCCGATCCTGGTATTTGTTGAATCGTTGCGGGAAATCCTCCGGCAGATTCATCATAGTCTGCGCCACGTATTTCACAACCACTATAAAGTCTCAGGATATTAACCTGCAAATGAACTTTACTTGATTCGAGTACGTAAACGTCAGCATTTTGCACTCCCCCTGTAGTTGTATCTCCCATAATAAAACTCTCCCACGCCCCTGGGGTTGCAGACCAAGCTATTTGTGTTGTATCTGCTGCGGTTAGTTTAGTTATAGAGAGAAAGATAGCAATAGTAAACGTAAAACGAATTAATATCGATTTTACCATATTAGTTTCTCCTTCTTGTTTTTTATTAGCCTATTAAATGTTATATACTATAGATTTTATAGTCTCCATGAATAAATAGACTGGCCGCAATATTAGTTACATTTTATTGTTGGCAACAATAGAAATTTTGATAGCATAAAATCACAGTTGAAATAGCAAAATATTAAACAATATTATTATGGTTACTATGATCAGACAGAGCCTGAACAGTGGGTGGAAATTTCAACAAGAAAATAAAACGGAATGGAATAGTGCAAAAGTTCCTGGTTGTATTCACCTTGATCTGTTAGACAACAGTATGATCCCTGACCCGTTTTTTGGGACAAACGAAAAAGATATCCAGTGGGTCTCGGACAAAGACTGGGTCTATAGATTAATTTTTCATTTGGACCCAGAATTATTAAAACGAGATAAAATAATATTAACCTTCAACGGGCTAGACACCTATGCCGATGTCTTTCTAAATGGTGACAAAATAATAGAGGCCAATAATATGTTTCACCCATGGAGCTCAGATGTAACGGCCCTGCTAAAAAATGGTGAGAATGAGCTCTTGGTCCATTTTGCTTCCCCGATAAATAAGGTTTTACCTTCACTAGAGTCAAAAGACTATATCCTTCCTGCAGATAATGACCAGATAAAAAACACGAGCCCGTACACAAGAAAGGCGCCATATCACTATGGCTGGGACTGGGGACCTAGCTTTGCAACATCCGGAATCTGGCGGTCTGTTGAGCTTGTTGGAAAGGGAATTTGGACTCTAGAGAGTGCTCATATTAGTCAAGAAAAAATTAGCATACATCGTGCTGAATTGACTCTAGAGATGTGTGTTGAGTCATCGACTAACACGAACGCTGAGCTCACGATCGCTGATGATCGATCTGGGACAGATATTGTTAAAACGATACCGCTAAAAGAGGGGCAAAATAGATTAACTCAAAGGATCGTTGTTAACAGTCCTGATCTCTGGTGGCCGGTGGGTCATGGGGAACAAAATCTTTACGAGTTTCAAATAGGCTTGCGCACAGAAGGCTGTCAGCATAGGCTTACAAAGCGGGTCGGCCTAAGAGATTTTAAGGTTCAGCAAAAGAAAGACGAGCAGGGAACAAGTTTTGCCTTTATTGTAAACGGGAAGCCGATATTCTCAAAAGGCGCGAACTGGATCCCGGCAGACTCTTTCACCACCCGGCTCAAGAAAGAAGACTACCGCCGCCTGCTAGGGAGTGCGGTAAGAGCGAACATGAACACGCTACGTGTTTGGGGAGGAGGGATCTATGAGCCTGATGAATTTTATGATTTGTGTGACGAGATGGGCATCCTCGTTTGGCAGGATTTTATGTTTGCCTGCTCACTATATCCCGGCAACAAGGAATTCTTAGAGAGTGTTGAAAAGGAGGCAAGGTACCAGGTGGATCGCTTAAAAGATCATCCCAGTATTATTCTCTGGTGTGGGAACAATGAGATCGCATGGGCCTGGCACAATTGGGGATGGAAAGAAAAATATCCTGAAACTGTCTACAGTCAGGACTACAACAAGCTGTTCCACGAGCTTTTACCAAGCGTGTGTCGTGAGCTTGACCCGTCAAGGCTCTACTGGCCATCATCCCCAGGGGACGGTCACAGTCTGCCGGTGACTGGTCAAAATTATGGCAGCGGCGACAACCATTTCTGGGAGGTCTGGCACGGGGGAAAAGATTTCCAGGCTTTCGATGATAATATCGGCAGGTTTATGTCCGAGTTTGGGATGCAGTCTTTTCCAGATCTAAAAACAGTGGACTCCTTCTGTGAGAATAAAGATAAAGACCTAGACTCTGATGTGATAAAATCTCACCAGAAAGCGTCACTGGGAAATGGGAACGTGGTAAAATATGTAGAAATGTATTTCCCAAAGCCAAAGGATTTTGACTCTTTTGTGATGACAACACAGATTATGGCTGGCCAGGCCATCAAAAGCGCGGTCGAGGCCCACAGGCGGAGTATGCCGTATTGCATGGGCTCGCTCTATTGGCAGCTAAACGATTGCTGGCCTGTTGCTTCCTGGTCATCGCTGGACTATGATGGTAACTGGAAGGCGCTGCACTATGCTGCAAAAGATTTTTTTAGTCCGATACTGATCTCAGTAACAGAGAAAGAGGAAAATATATTATTCTTCATTGTCTATGATGGTGACAAGCTGGAGCAGGCGGAGCTGGTCATGGATCTGGTGAACTTTGAAGGTGATATCATAACCAGCAAAAGAACTAAGTTTCATTTTCCATCAAACTCGTCTTCCATGGTCTACAAGGTAAAAAGAGCTTCCCTGCTAGCCTCTGTAAGCCCGAGCGAGGTTATCCTTCGCAGCTCAGTCCTGGTCAATAATAAAACGGTATGCGCAGGCGATCATATTTTTGTTCGGCCGAAGGATTTAACACTTCCTGAACAAAGTTTTAAGTATACCTATGAAAACCAGCTGGGTAAACACATTATATATATAGAGGCGCTTTCCTTTTTGTATAAGATGCACATAAGCTGCAAAAATGATACCGGTGTTTTTAGTAAAAACTTTTTTGAAATGGTTCCCGGAGATATGGCTAAAATAGAGTATCAACCATCCGATGAATATATGGAAAAACATAGCACAGAGACGCTAGAGTTTGAGTGTAACAGTCTGTTTGGACTAAGTAATCAGTGTTAGTTATACCCTAGAATAAGGAGAAATAATGACCATCGAGAATGATCAAGACTGGGCCAATCTGGGTAAATATAAAGAGGCCAACGAGGAGCTAATAAAATCAAGCTCGGGTGAAGACAGGATCGTGTTTATTGGCGACTCTATCACCGAAGGCTGGTCAGACTTTAGTCCAGAATTTTTTCAAAAAAATAATTTTGTCAACCGCGGAATCAGCGGGCAGACAACGCCTCAGATGCTGATCCGATTGAAACCGGACGCTGTGAGACTGGACCCCAAAATGATTGTTATTAATGCGGGCACCAATGACATCGCCGGGAACACGGGGCCGTCGACCCCTGAGATGATTATCGACAACATCTGTTCTATGGCCGAGATAGCGATTAAGAATAATATTGATGTTGCGCTCTCGACAATACTTCCGGTGTATAAATATCCGGGCAACGATGAGGTCGTAGACCCGCCAAAGATCATTTCGGTTATCAACTCTGCCTTAGAGGAATATTGTAAAAAGAATAGCCTTATCTATATTGACTATTACTCATCTATGGTCGATGAAAAAAAGGGACTAAAATCAACGTATGGTAATGATGGCGTGCACCCAACAAAAGAGGGCTATGATGTGATGGAAAAGGTAGTCAAAAATGTTATTTCTGGAACTGTTTAGATGGTAATAAGGGGCCTTACTATGCCAAAGCTGGTTGCGAGACTATTTATCGTGCTAGTTGTGAACTCGTTATCTTTTGCACAGGGCTTCTGGGGTAATGAATTTCCTGAGCGAAAGATCAAATACGATCCAAAAACATATGTCTGCTATAAAACAACAAATGCAGTCATTCTCGATGGAAAAATTACCGAA
>Ga0209034_10001784_pt1 | contig 10280 bp, 9 predicted proteins | sample MarorgKNORR_S2LV_2_FD_188219 | JGI IMG/M metagenome (GOLD analysis project Ga0209034, IMG submission 188219) | Marine microbial communities from the Southern Atlantic Ocean, analyzing organic carbon cycling - 250m_A/KNORR_S2/LV (SPAdes) (version 2) | ecosystem: Environmental > Aquatic > Marine >...
TGTTATTACGCCTTTATTAAGGTCTATTAAAGTTAATGATCGTATACGTACAGTGCTTTCTTCTGAAGGTGTCATCATTGACCCATTTGGTGCGTTATTAGTCCTTGTTCTCATTCAAGTGGTAGTAACTGATGCAGTAGAGGTGGATCAAGGGATACGTAACTTATGGCCGGTGGGATTCGTTGCATCTCGAATTATCATAGGACTTGTGGTTGGCCTTCTTGTAGGTGCCTTAACATATGTTGTCACTCGTATTGTTCCCAATATCAAAGGTCTTGAGGTTCTCCTTTTAATTATAGGTGCTGCTGTAGGTGCTTTTGCGATTTCTGAAAATCTGGCTTCTGAATCTGGCTTAGTTGCAATGGTTGCTATGTCTCTCGTAGTGGGGAATGCTGCTATTCCACATCGTGAAGCATTTAATGAGGGCCAAGAGTCGATTAGCGCTTGGTTGGTAGCTATTGTTTATGTTCTTCTTGCAGCAAGCATTGATATAGACAGCATTGCTGGCTTATGGCCAAAAGGTTTTATTGTTGTCGCTATCGTTGTTTTTGTTGGTCGACCTTTGTTGGTGGGTCTCGCTACTCTACGTAGTGATTTAGGTTTTCGTGAGCGATTTTTTCTAGCTTTTGTTGCTCCTAGGGGAATTGTGGCAGCTTCATTGGCCACAGTTGCGGCCGCTCAACTTTCTGGAAGACTTGAACACGCAGATCAGCTCGCAGCACTTGTGTTTTTAGTTGTAGCGTTAACTATTGGGATACAATCTGTTTACGCGGGTTTTCTTGCTCGTGTTTTAAAGGTGCAGCCTATGAGTATCGTAATTGCAGGTGCAGGTGAAGTTGGATTACGTGCGGCGTCAATATTGAAAGCTGCAGGTGAACCAATAGTTTTGATTGAATCTGATGAACAGGTTGCTGCCACAGTAGAAGAGGCTGGATATACAGTTGTTATCGGGGATGCAAGCGAAGCGCGCACGTTGAGGTCTGCAGGTGTGGAAGATGCAAAAGCACTGCTCATAGCTACTCCACATGACCCGGTTAATTTACTGGCAGCACAAGTTGCTCGCTCACAGTTGGATTGTGCGAATGTTTATGTTCGTGTGAATGAGCCTAAGAATGTTGAGGTATTTCAAGAGGTTGGTGCAATTCCTATTAGCCAGACTGAAGCTGTTGCCACTGAACTTGCTTACATGGTGACCGACCCTGGAATTTTTGATGTGCTAGCACAGGTAGAGGAGGACGTAACGGTTATTAGAGTTGCTGTAACAGATATCAACGCACAGCGCCCAATTTCTTCGAACCCGGCACTATTAGGTACGCTTATCGTTTTGGTTACTCGTGGTCAATCATCCTTTATTCCCAATGGTAGTACTGAACTACGGGTAGGGGACGTGGTTACGATTTTTGGGAAGCATAATGAGTTAGCTTCAGCCCGCGCTGCTTTATCGGCCGGCGCAGGCTAAATCTTACAATCTATAAAAACTAGATAGGTCGGAAAACAGGAATCGGGTATTCTCCTTCATCTTGTTTTTCAAACTCTACGCGTACACGTTGGCCTATAGAAATATCCTTTGTTGGATTATCAACACCAACTATAGTGCTCATTATTCTGAAGCCTTCATCAAGGTCTATATATGCGACTGAATAGGCTCCTAAATCTATAAAATTAGGCATTCGATTCTGCCGCACTACAGAGAATGTGTAGATTGTTCCTTCGCCTTTAGATACTTTCCATGAAAGGTCACGCGATCCGGTTTTAGGGTCATGAAGGCGTGGATAGAAAACCACTTCTCCAGTTGCATCATTCACCTGATAGCGTAGTTCTCCTTCTTTACAGCCTTCCCAGAAGTATTCCGTATTTTGTTCTGGAAATCTTGGTTGTGGTCGATTAGGCATAATAGTTACTCCTCTTTCTAGTCTTTAGCCAAAATTATGGTTCCGCCGGTGTGTGTCCCGCCAAGCAGACCACCATTCCCATGCGCAACAGCTAGTTTTGCACCCTCTACCTGAGAGGTTGACTCTCCTCTTAATTGTCGTGCTGCCTCAAACAGTAGAAAGATTCCTCGCATCCCAGGATGATTTGAGGATAATCCTCCTCCATCCGTGTTAAGTGCCGGGGTACCTTCGACATCAAAGGCCAGTCTTCCGTTGGCAACATAGTCACCAACTTCTCCTTTGGCGCAGAAGCCTAGGTCTTCCAAGCAGACGGCAACAGTGATTGAAAAAGAATCGTAGATCATTGCTATATCGATTTCATTCGGGTTAATTCCTGCCTCTTGGAAAGCAATAGGCCCACTCTGTGCAGCGGCACTTGTAGTAATGTCTCCGTTATTTTCAAGATATTTGGTTGCTTCACCAGATCCAATAATCCAAACAGGAGGTTTTTTGCAGTTTCTAGCAATTTCAGCGGATGCAATTATTACTGCTCCACCACCATCGCTAATCATGCAGCATTCTAATAAATGGAGTGGATCTGCGACTATGCGTGATTCGAGCACATCTTCCACTGTAATCTCACGTACGCCAACGAATTGCAGGTCTGTCATGGCCTTGACTGCTTCAGGGTTTCGCATGGCATGTTTTCTTGTTGCTACGGAAATACCAGCTAATTGTTCGGTGGTTGTCCCGTACTCATGCATGTGACGTTGTTTAACCATTGCGTAATTTGAGATCAGTGTGGAGCCATAGGGTGACTCCATGTTTTGCTGCCAATTTGGAGCAGGTGATACCCGGCCACCAGTTCCAATAGCTACACGGTTAGATGCAGATGTTGATCCATAACTCAAAACTGCAACTTTACATTTACCTGCTGCAATATCGCGAACTGCATGTGCGGCATGAAATTCGTACGATGAGCCGCCAACTTGGGTCGTGTCAATGACCGTTGGGTTTATGCCAAGGTAGGCAGCTAGCTGTAAGCCTCCTCCAGCTTCGCCATCCCCAGCGTCGTAGAGGCCGTCTACATCACCCCATTCCAGACCAGCGTCTGCAAGTGCCTGTGCTATAGATTCTATTTTTACCTCCATAGCAGATATTCCTGGTGCGACTCGAAGTGGATATTCATATACCCCAACGATTGCCGCGGTTCTTTCTTGTGTCATTTTTTCTCCTTAACGTTGCGCCCTCGCGCTTTGCTCCTTAACGTTGTGTTATGCGTGTAGGAGTTATTGCCGATACTCATCTTCCTTCACTCATCCGTTCGATGGATGAGCTTAGTTCAGATACTGGCGAATTTCTCACTACGGTCGAGCTGATTTTACACGCTGGAGATGTGACTGCACCTAGTGTTTTGGATTGGTGTGAACAATTTGCCCCGATTTATGTGGCACGAGGTAACAATGACATCTTTGATCACCCGTCGCTTGCGGAGGGACATCTTCTTGAAATTGAAGGGTGGCGCATTGGGCTTACACATGAATTACGTCCTGAATCACGTCCTATTTCTGTACTAAGGGATCAGTGTTTCCCTGGTGAAGAAATCGATATTCTTATTGCGGGAGATACTCATGTTGAGCGACTTGAATGTCGTGAAGGGGTTGTATTTCTCAATCCGGGTAGTCCGACATTGCCACACCATAAAGAAATGCGTTTAGGTACAGTTGGTTTGTTAGACCTCACACCAAAAACGCTTCATGCTGAGATTGTTGTATTGGGAGAAACTCCTGGTTCACCAAATCCGGGAGTTTCTCAAGAGTTGATTATTGAGAAAGGGTGGTTAGAAAAGGAGAAGGATAATGTCTAGTAGTAGCGGTGTTATTCAAAATATAAATATTAGCGATGGTGGAGTTCCCAAGCATTCAATTTCACATGCTGTTGTAAATGAACTTGGGATTGAAGGTGATGGTCATAGCAATACCAAGTCACATGGAGGGCCAATGCGGGCGCTTTGTTTATTTTCATCCGAATTGCAAGAGGCTTTAAATGCTGAAGGGCATACAATTACACCAGGTGATCTAGGGGAAAATATTACTATTTCCGGTCTTGATTGGAATCTCGTTATTCCAGGGAGGCGGTTCCAGCTGGGAAGCGTTGGTATTGAGATAACGGAATATACAACTCCCTGTTACAAGATCGCTGCATATTTTAAGGAAGAAGATTTTACGAGAATCGATCAGGAAAAAAATCCGGGTTGGAGTCGTGTGTATGCACGGATAGTTGATAGTGGAGCGTTATCTTTAAATCAGAATGTTGTATCTATTGACTTGGCTTGAAAGGTTATTATTTGAACCATCGTTGGGGAATTGAAATGTCTTTCATCTTAAATTTTTCCCTTAGAATTGTTTCTAGCTTTTGAGCTGAACCGATGGCACGTCGCTCCATACCTTTGGAGGTTGTTTCCATTTCCATTCCTTTAGCTACCGTTAAACGACCCCCGTTTGTCTGTGGCAAGGTTGCGATCCATCCACGGGCAAAGTGGGATTCAGGGGACTCAGAATGAAATCTCCACATTGGTTCGAACGCTTCTATTTCTTGGGGTTTTCCATTAAACAAATAAACGGTTTGAACTTCGTTATTTTCCATAAGTTGTTCTACGCGGTATGACTGCTTGCCATCTATAACAATTCGATAAGCACCACCTCTTTCTTGAGGTACCCAATTTCCTTCGAAATTTAAGGGTGCTGTAAAAGTTTCACCGTTTCCAATATCAATCAAATACTCTTTGTTTAGAAAAACCCTTAGGGTTAGATGGTCAAAGGGGGGTCCAAAGTGACCGTCACGCGATGCCATTTGTCCGGAAAGTAATTCATATTCAAATCCTAATCCACCTAGGGCAGCGGCTAAAACAAGATTTTGTTCGTAGCAAATACCACCCCGCTGACGTACAACAAGTTTATTGAAGAGACTGTCTATCTGTAGATCATCTTTTTCTTTCAAATGAGAGCCAAAATTTTCAAAAGGGATCGAGAAAAAGTGAGCGCTCCCAAGTTGCTGTAGGCCGGCAATAGTATGGGATGGTCTTTCGGCAATCCCAATACGATTTAGGTAAAGGTCGAGTTGGTTTTTACTGAACGCGTAGATTGATTTAGTCACGTTGGTCTGCAGGCCTAATTTCTCTCACTGTTACGTATAGATTGTACGCTACGATTAATATTACTGTGCTTCGGCACTAATTATTCCGTTGTTTATCCCTACCAAGATTGGCTAACGTAATATACGTGAATGGGAAGCGCAAAATCCCTATTCGGCTTTCTAGCTAGGCCAGCTGAATTCGTTCACATAGGGTGGAACTTCATTAGATTCTGGTTCATGTAGGCCGTTTCTACCGTTTTTGCATTTTGCATTTTCAGTATCTTCTGTAACCCATGCAACGATGGCAGCATGACTTTTTTTGAAAATTGTTTGTTTGCAAACTTTACACGTTTTACCCTTGTTTCCTTTTTGATTGGCATTCACGATGTAAAGACCTCTTCACTAACCAGTTTCGGAGTTTTATTTCACATATGAAGCATACAAAAAATTCTTAGGAAACTCTTAATTAAAATATGCTTTGTTTGGGGAGCTACTTAGGTTGCTTCACTACTCTGATATAGGGGAGGGGTGACTCCCAACCAGCTGTGTACTTTTTGGCTGCATCTTCATCTGAAACAGAAGGGAGAATAATTACATCATCTCCGTCATTCCAATTTGCTGGAGTTGCAACCTGCTCGGCTGCAGTAAGTCGCATTGAGTCTAAAACACGCAGTAGTTCAAAGAAGTTTCTTCCTGTACTCATAGGATAGGTCAGAGTCGCTTTAATTTTTTTGTCTGGTCCAATAAAAAAAACAGAACGTGCAGTGGCATTAGTAGCTGCGGTTCGACCTTCTGATGAATTGCCATCTTCCGCTGGAAGCATATCGAATAATTTAACTATTTCGAGAGTTGGATCTCCTATTAGCGGATAGTTAATGGCGTGTCCTTGGGATGCTTCAATATCTTTTGACCAGGCATCGTGATCACTAACGCCATCAACACTAATTCCAATAATTTTGCAGTTACGCTTGTCGAATTCTGTTTTTAGTCCTGCTACTGCACCTAATTCTGTTGTGCATACGGGTGTGAAATCCTTTGGATGTGAGAATAACAGTGCCCAACCTTCACCTATCCAGTCGTGAAAATTAATTTCTCCTTGAGTTGTGTTAGCAGTAAAGTTTGGAACTTCATCATTGATTCGAAGAGACATCGAGTATTCCTTTAGTTAAGTTAGGCGGTCAACAATATCATCTTTATAATTAAATTGTTAATTTTCTAATTCAGTTGGCTTGGATCTATCCTGCCTGCCAATTCTCCCCATACTCCAAGAAATACCAAACCAGAGTAGGCAACTCAGCGTGATAACGTACATGGATGCTATTAGTATTGCTGCAGCGCTAGTACTCATAAAGATACGCTAGCTAATTGTATAGCTGGTGTAAACGGATCACTTTTTTTTTCTAAGGCGAAGAACTACTGCAATCCCTACGAGTGCAAGAAAAACGATCCAACCGATTGCATAGCCCATAAGGACAAACTAGTTAATTCCCTTCAGGATGTAAACCTCTGATTGTTTAGCGATGTCCGCAGACGCTATGAATTTTTCTTTGTTCTTCAAACCAGGCAATGGCGACTTGTATATCAACAGGTTTTTGTTCATCTGGTTTTGCCTTGTCTTTTTTTGCCACAGTTCTCACTCTCTAATTTTAGCAAAAAAAGGAAGTAAAATTTTGCGAAACAACAAAGTACCTAAAGGAATGCCTGCCAGAACAAAAATAATTCCGCCTACCCATCCTCCGATTTCGTAACCCCAGCTAAGTAGCAAGATTGCAGATAAAATTGCTAACACTGCTCCTACCGCAATTTGGGCTAGCCGTAGGAGCTTTTGTTGAGCAGTTTGTTTGGTTGAAGGAATTGAACGCCTTTGCATTATTAGTTCAAAAAAATTATCGTTTTATCCGCTTTTCACCCATGCTCTAGCATCATCTGAAGCTACCCAGTGGATAGCATTATTAAGAAGTTTCCTGAATTGTGGGTTTGTATATGCTTCCGGACCATCCCCGGCATCCATTGCGACTACGGGACTATTACCCGCTTTGTTTGCCCAGACAATTAAGTCACTTCCTTCTGGATGATCCCACTTTGCTCTTTCCTCAGCTGAAGCAACAGGCGCATTAAAATTTTCTTTGACCATTGGGTAATCGCTACGCATGAGAGGCAAGATACCAGGCCTTGATTCAAAACCCTTAGTTTTTATATATATCTCATCAACAATATCAAAACCGTCTTCTAAACCTTCTAAAACAGGATGTCCTTTTTGTACCGGTGAAAGATGATGATGACCGTTACGTTCTGGCTCACCACCACCACCACGATAACCGGAGGCTGGAACTATCTCTCCAAAAACTTCACCTTCACCACCTAATCTAAAGGAGCTTCCACTGATCTCTCTCCAGCCTTCCCAAGCTGGCCATTGCAAGGTCGCGTGATTCATCATCACAATACCTTTCCCACTCTCAATCAAAGCCTCTATAGAAGCCTTGTAGTCTTCAGGTATAGGTGAGCCATCTATGGCCAACATATCGTAAAAAACAATAGTTTCGTAAGGCTGAACATTTTCTGGACGAAGCATTACTTGAGCTGCTGGCTGTTCTACAGCTGTTGAATTAACTTCAGGGTTTTCATCGAACATTGCGAAGAAGCCGCTGTAATTAAAATTGTGACCTTTGTGAACTATAAGTGTTTCAATAGCTTCCGAGCTTTTCGAATAATGTGACATTGCTGACCCCTTTAGCCAAAAATAATTAGTTTAGTTACAGATTATAAACGATTACCTGAGGATTATTGAACTGTGAAATAGCGTGCTTCAGGATGGTGTACGATTATTGCGCTTGTTGTTTGTTCTGGTTCCCACTGAAATGTTTCTGTTAATGAAGTACCTATTCGCTCACAATCTAATAAATCGGCAATAAGAGTTTGTTGCTCTAAATCAGGACATGCCGGATAACCGAAAGAGTATCGAGAACCTTGGTATCCTTGCGAGAAAAGTTCCCGAGTTGTTTGAGCATCCTGGCCAGCTATGCCTAATTCCTCACGGATTCTTTTATGCCAAAATTCTGCTAGTGCCTCGGTTGTTTCAACTCCAAACCCATGTAAGTGAAGGTAATCTGTGTATTGATCTTTTTTGAATAATTCAGCTGCAGCTTCACTAGCTTTCTCTCCTACCGTAACAATATGAAAGGCTACAGTGTCATATTCTGTGCTCGTTTCATTGTGAAAAAAGTCACTGATACATAGACCTTTCCCTCCAGATTGCCTAGGAAAATTGAATTGGACTGGATTTCCTTCTGGTTCCGAGTCACCCATATTTTTCCAGACGTTCAAGGTATCTCCATCTGCTTTACACGGAAAATAACCGTAGACAACTTTTGGTTGAAGTAGTTTTTCAGTAATCGCATCTTCCTGTAACTTTCGAAAAATTGGTTCGACAGTTTCAGTGAGCAATTTTTGATACTCATGATCTTCTTGATTTCCCTTTTGGTACTGCCATTGCCCTCGAAAGAGTGCGATTGTATTTATGTATTTGTAAATCTCACGCAGTGATAATCCTCGTATCACCCGACTGCCCCAAAATGGAGGTTTCGGTATTGTCATATTTTGTTCTACGTTGGATCGTACTATCGGTGCCGAATTCGAATCCGTTATTTTAGCTATAGTGGCTGTCTTTGTAGCTGTTTTTTGAGTGGGCTGGTTCGTATAATTTTCTAGATTTTCAAGCGTCTCTAATCCTTCAAAGGCATCTTTACAGTAAAAAACATGTCCTTGGTATAAGGGCTGTAATTCATCTTCCACATACTTACGATTTAATGCTGCTCCGCCCAAGAGAACCGGATATTTTGACAAATTTCGGGCATTTAGCTCTTCCAAATTTTCTCTCATAATAACCGTACTTTTTACAAGTAAGCCACTAAGCCCAAGGGCATCTGCATTCACTTCCTCAGCCTTTTCAATGATATTTGTTATCGGTTGTTTGATTCCCAGGTTATGCACTGTATAGCCGTTGTTGGAAAGAATAATATCGACAAGATTTTTTCCAATATCATGTACATCTCCACGGACAGTTGCTAAAACTATTTTACCTTTGCTTGGGATATCAAGGCGTTCCAGAAAAGGTTCCAAGTGTGTCACGGCCGCCTTCATTGTTTCTGCACTTTGTAGTACAAATGGTAATTGCATTTTCCCTGAGCCGAATAGTTCACCTACTACACGCATCCCTTCTAGCAAGTGTGTATTAATGATTTGTAAGGGTTCCATTTCCTGAAGAGCTTCGTCCAGGTCATTTGGCAGGTGCCGGCGTTCTCCATCAACAATGCTTAATTCAAGCCGCTTGCCAACTGGGAGCTTCTCTCTATCATCTGTTTTTTTTGTTTTTGTACCGCCGTTATCATTTTCAAAGAGGGATATAAAGTGTAGAAGAGGGTCGTAAGAACCATTCCGTTTGTCATATATCAGATCCGTGGCTGCCTTTACTTGTTCTTCGGGGATTCGATGTAGAGGGATAATTTGTCTTGCATTAACGATTGCTGCATCTAGGCCGGCATCAATCGCAGCTGCTAGAAAAACTGAGTTAAGAACTCGACGCGCCGAAGGTTTGAGCCCAAAAGAGATATTTGAAACCCCGAGTACGGTATGTACCCCTGGTAATGTTTCTTTCACTTTTGTAATTGCATTAAGCGTGGCAATGGCATCCTGACGTAAATCCTCTTGGCCACTACTGAGCGGGAATGTCAGCATGTCGAAAAGTAAATCTCCGGGTTCCATCCCATATTCTGTAACAGCCAATTCATAGATCTCTTTTGCGACTTTTATTTTCCACTCAGTAGTTCGAGCCTGTCCTTCCTCGTCGATTGTCAATGCTATTGCCCCGGCACCAAAACGTTTTATTAGTGGTAGTAGTTTCCTGATCTTTCTTTCACCATCTTCAAGGTTGATTGAGTTTACGATTGCTTTTCCACCATAAAGTGCCAGGCCCGTTTCAATAACCGGGAGTTCTGTTGAGTCGAGAATGAGCGGTAATGTCGATTGCGTTCGAATTTCACTCATAAATTTTTCCATGTCACTAGGACCGTCACGGCCAACATAATCCACCATGAGGTCCAATACGTGGGCACCTTCTCCTGCCTGCTCACTTGCCATTTCTATGCCTCTGTCAACATCCGCTGACAATAAGGATTCCTTGAAGGCTTTTGAACCTGTCGCGTTTAATCTTTCTCCGATAACTAGGAATGAAGTGTCCTGCTTAATTGGCACACTCGTATAAAGTGATGCACAAGC
>Ga0209034_10001788_pt1 | contig 10273 bp, 7 predicted proteins | sample MarorgKNORR_S2LV_2_FD_188219 | JGI IMG/M metagenome (GOLD analysis project Ga0209034, IMG submission 188219) | Marine microbial communities from the Southern Atlantic Ocean, analyzing organic carbon cycling - 250m_A/KNORR_S2/LV (SPAdes) (version 2) | ecosystem: Environmental > Aquatic > Marine >...
ATCGCATTAAGGTTCTAGATCCACAGTTTAACGGCAAATTTGATGAATTCCAATCATCGATCAATCCGGTAGAAGAAGGTGCCAGCTCTAAATTAGTAAGTGGTGAAGTGAAATTAGCTATCGATTCAAGGAAAATTCTTAGCTCTGTGGGATTGCCTAGCTCAGATCATGTGAGTTATGCTGCAGATATATTGCGAAATATACCTGAAGACGTCATTAGAGCAGCGCATGAACCATTTAGCGCGCGCAGCGTGATATATTGTTTGCTCTTGGATAAGAATGAAGTTGTGTGCACACGTCAATTAGATTATCTGAAGCAGCATTGTGATACTGCAACCTATTCTGAGACGCTACGTGTGGCTAAAACTCTTGAGTCGATAGCAACTGAATTAAGGTTGCCTATAGTTGACATTGCTATTTCTGCCCTACGTCAACTTTCTCAAAATCAATACAGTGTATTTCGCGAACATATTAACTATATGATTGAAGCTGACAATCATATTAATTTGTTTGAATATACATTGCATCATGTTGTTAGGAGACATCTTGATTTTGCTTTTGGTGATAAAAATACCAATGTCAAATCTATTCGGTCTTTGGCAACTGTTAGGGTAGAGTGCAATGTACTGTTGTCTGCGCTAGTACAAGCTGGTCATGCAACAGAATCCGAACGACCCATCGTTTTCCAAGCTGGCATAGAGGAGCTTTTTACTGATGCTGATTCAGCACAATATGTTTCGGAAGTATCGTTAGCTGAAGTTGATGAGGCTTTGGATGTGTTAGTCGCAGTTGTTCCTAAGATTAAGCGTTATATTGTGAAGGCATGTGTTGCTTGTGTAGTTTATGATCAGTACATTACTGTATCTGAAGCAGAACTTTTACGAGCTATGGTGGATTCGTTAGGTTGTCCAATTCCACCGATTATAGCTACTGATAGCAGTTTGTGACTTTTGTAGTTAATCACTTACCTAACAATCTAGATGCATCGGCTCCCTGAGTCCGTCCGTGATCTGTATCTGCGTCATATTGGAGGTTTTTGTCACGGTAGTTTGAATGATTTGCATGTATTTGTTCGTTGGCTGTTTCACATCCAGAAGAATTTAATACAATAGCTTCATTATCATCTGTTAGATCTACCAATGCTTCTGAATGCCCATTTTCATGATCTAAGAGTGCATTATAGAACTTGACCCACTCTTCTTTGAGAGAACTTGATCCTTGCTCAAAATCAACCCAGTGTGGCATTGATGTTACTATTCCGGTGCTTATCTGTGCTTCTTGCATTTTGCTACAGTTGGCTACTTGGTAACTCCATGAGAATCGCGTTACTCCAGCCATAGGCTGCCCATCTACTATTGGGGCGTTTGATCGCATATTGTTATAGACTTCATCTCCAGTCGAACCTGTCACTTCATAATGGCTGCAATGTTCACAAAGTGGATAAGCATCATTGGTGTTTGTTGTTATTACGTCATCTTCTGTGGCTTGAAAATCAGACTGTAGTTTGTCGCAACTTGCAAAAAGACTAGTTGCAGCCCAACCATTTACACCATCTAAATTGTCTACTTTGTACCATCCTTGATTTTCTTCAGTTATTGTAACTTTTGTACCATACTGCAGCGATCCCAATTGACGGCAGTTAGTAGTCGCACATGATCTTACAATTATGCTGGGGTTTTGTGAAACGCATTTTGTAGGACCGACCTCTACAATGTTACTCTCAGAACCTATTTTTTTGACCCCGCTTATCTTAGATATACTTTGTAAATTAACAGCTGCTCCTGCGACATCCATTGAATTACTAATTGTAGTGGGAGGGTTTTTGTAAAAAGATGGTTCTAGATCAGATGCGATTAGTTCGCCTGTTGCTTTTCCTGATCCATCCCAATGGTAAAGTTCATGTGCAGGGGTAACGAAATACCAGTTGTTAGATCCTTTCAGCCATTTTTCAGAGAGTCCGCCCCAATTGTCATGTTCAGGTTGGTACAAGAATTGATAGAAGTTATGTAGTCGCATCCATTCTGGTTGGTCTACTGCACTGTGGAATGTGTACAACATTGTTTCTGGGTTAGACACTATTATTGATGAAGCTGTAGCTATCATTAGAATCATTATCACTAATATTGGATGGTTCCATTGAATATGGATATCTTTATAAGTCATTGGTTGTAAGTACCCGAAATGTTTTCTTGAAGGTTTGTTATGCGAGATCTAATAGCAAGCATGTCTTCAGAAAGCTCCTTTTCTATATGTACACCAATTGTTCTAGCTCTGTGCTTTCGGTTAGCTAGCTCTATATTTAGTCTAAGCCTTTTGCTTCGGCGAGGATGAGACGAATCGTCTAAAATTTTTGGCCTACCAACACTTTCAATGATTTGTTTGTATTCATAATCTGATAGGGTATTATCAATTTCATTTAATAATTCAGTTTCTAATATATGTTTCTCCTGTTTGTATGCCAGTTGAAAACCAATATACCAGATTACTAAACCCATCGATGCGATTAATATGCTCAGAATACTGCCTAGTCCCGGTGATTGACTACCCAGATTGTGTATTACGTGTATGCAATATGCTGTGATTAGCCCACCTATAATGTAGGAAATACGTTTACGAGTATCTAGAGTATGCCTGGCCATTCCAAAACCAGCACCAACTACCCCAGAGTACATTGCGTGTGAAAGTCCAAACACGATTCCCCGTAATATAAATAGCTCAAACAATGCATACCATCCTCTATTTTGCAGTGCATCAATGTAGTAGATGTAATTCTCTGCAGTAGCAAATCCTAGTCCTACCATGCCTCCATATACTAGACCATCTAGCACACCGTCAAATTCTTGGCGCGCAAAAAAGAAAATAGAAGCAATTGCTAATGCTTTGAGAATTTCCTCAAGTACTGGTGCTACAAGAGTGGTCACCGTAGATCGTGATATCCAAGCTAGTAGACTGATTATTTGCGGATTAAGGAGCTCGCTTAGTATTAGTGATGGTACTGTTCCCCAGAGAAAAACGAGTACTAAGAAATGTATTGGTTCACGCTCATATCTATCGGCGCGGTAAAAGAGTACAGCAAATATCAATCCTGGTACTGAACAAGCTGTTAGTGCAATTAGTATGTCCATATATTTGAGCGAATGCTAACTGTCCTAGTAGCTAATTCCATAGACAAATGTAATGTGCTTACAACTATACGTTACCAACAATAATGATGTGTAATGTTCCTGGTCCATGTACACCAAGAGTGAGTGTTTGAGTGATATCTGCTGTGCGGCTAGGACCTGTTACTATAATTAAGTTACTGGATCTATATCCAGCTTCAGGCTGTGCTTTTATGTAGCTCTCCATAGTCGGATAGATTTGATCAGTGGTGAGTAGGGCGATATGGATTGCTGGCAAAAGAGAACTAAGCCTTCCCTGACCCGGTTTACTTTCTAGAACTATGCTGCCTGTGTCTGCTAGAGCTGCGTTACATCCAGTTATACCAACAGAGACTTCTGCGAGTTTAATATGCGTCCTTGTTCTTTCCATAGTATCTCTAGGGACAGTGCTTTGATAGCGCAGATAATTGGCGGAATCTAAACGTTGTTCCAGATTTTTTATTGGTAAACAGCTGTCGTCCCAAGACATATATTTGTTGTTGGTTTGATTGTTGAGTAATTGTATGACCGTTTGTAAGGCAACTTCATCATTGCTTGCTAGGTGTGTTTCGGCTTTTACAGCATTTGCCTCTTCTATGAATTTATTAATGAGAGTTTGTAAATCTGCTGTTGCAGGAGTATTTTGTCGTGTTGACGTTTCGTCCTGATCTGGTAATGTTCTGTTGCCAATTGCACTGCTTACTTTTTGAAGAAAATGAGCACGTTTCATTATCGATCAACCCTGACTTGGTTTGTCCCACAGTTGTCTGAATGATTTCTGAGCGAGTGCCGGAAAATCACGGTGAGTACTCCATCCTTGCAGTGGGCCAGGTAATGTGGTGAACCAACCATCATATGCTAATAGCCTACTAACAACTTGACCAGAACGTAAAGCTAATCCAAATAGAATTGGGTTACATGAAGTAATGGCATAGATCCACTGACTTAATTGCATCCAAAGTGGCGATTTCCCTTTTGTGATTTGTTGTGATCTTGATTTTAGTAGCAGTCCTGGCAAATCTATGTCAACTGGACATACTTCCTTACAAGCTCCACACAGGCTGCTGGCGTGTGGGAGCGGATTCCAGGGATCTCCGAACAAAAGTGGACTAAGCACAGATCCTACTGGGCCGGGATACACACTTCCGTATGCGTGACCTCCTATAGAATGGAATACAGGACATGCATTGAGGCATGCTCCGCATCTAATACAGTAGAGAATTTCAGACAGGGCAGATCCAAGAATTTCACTACGGCCATTATCCAAAATCACAATGTGTAGTTCTTCGGGACCATCAGATTCATTTTTTCTTCTAGGACCACATAAAATATTGCTATAGACTGATAATTTTTGACCAGTTGCACTACGTGCTAGCAATTGCAACATTATGCTCAGATCTGCTAATGTTGGCACAAGTCTTTCCATTCCCATTACTGCTACATGAATACGAGGAGCTGTGCTGATTAATCGTCCATTGCCTTCATTGGTTACTAGACATATAGCTCCTGATTCAGATACTCCAAAATTTACTCCACTGATACCCATATCTGCTTTTAGAAATATTTCGCGCATATGAGCACGTGCTATAGCATTGAGTGTAGCGGGATCATCACTAAAAGGAACGTTCAGTTTTTCCTGGAACACGTTACCGACGTCTTCGCGGGTCATATGTAGAATTGGTGCAATGATGTGAGATGGTTTATCCCCACTTAATTGCACTATGAATTCTCCCAGATCTGTTTCTACTACATCAATGCCAGAAGTTTCTAGGGATTGATTGAGAGAAATTTCTTCAGTAAGCATAGATTTAGCTTTGGCAACGAGCTGTACATCTTTTGCTCTGGCTATTTCATTGATATATTGGTTACATTCTTGTGCATTCTTGGCCCAAAATATGTGGCCACCAAGTGCTTCCACATTGTCGGCAAACTCAGCCAAAAACTTATCTAGTTGAGATAGTGTATGGGCACGGATGCTGCGGGCACGGTCTCTAGTCATCTCCATGCTTGGGAATTCAGACATTGCACGAGCACGATTGTCATATTTTGCTTTGGCACCAGCGGCTATTGCCAGCTGTCCGTCAGGGTTTGCGAGTGCGTCAGATATACGATCGTAGAAAGATAGTTCAGTCGCAGCCATTTAAAATCTCAGCTATATGTTTAACTTGTATATTGCTTCCTCTTCGTCGAAGACCACCTTGCATGTGGATTATGCATCCTACATCTCCAGCTATGAGTACATTTGCTCCAGTTTCTTCAACATGACTTAGTTTTTTGTCAAGCATTGCGCCAGATATTTCGCTCATGCGTACTGAAAACAAACCTCCAAAGCCACAACACTCTTCTGCGCAAGGAAGTACAACTTGTTCCAAGTCTTCTACATTATCTAGTAGTGTTGATGGTTGTTGAACAAGGTTAAGGTTGCGTAATCCGTGACAGCATGGATGGTAAGTTGTATTACCATTGTATTTTGCACCCACATTAGTTAAACCAAGCTTATCAACCAGGAATTGTGTGAACTCATATGTACGGTCAGACAACTTTTTTGCCTTTGAGCTATACACTGGATCAGATTTCAATAATTCCGGATAGTGATGCACAATCATATCTGTGCATGAACCGGAAGGTACTACTACGGGACCAGAGGTATTTGTAAAGACGTCAATTGTATGGCGAGCCATAGCACGTGCTTGTTTTAGAAAACCCGCATTGAATGCTGGCTGACCACAACATGTTTGTTGCTTTGGGAATTCCACTTCACAGCCATTTTTGTTGAGTATGGTCTTCACTGCTGTACCGACCTGTGGTCGGATAGCATCCACCATACATGTGACCAGCAATTGAGTAATAGACTTTTTTGTCTTTGTCATATTGATATCAAATATACTTTGTAAAAATTGTTTTCAGTTTACTTCTGTCGTGGCATTTGTGTGCACGTGTATGACGGTTGACAAACGCGCGACAAACGCTATGTTGGCTATCCGAGTTTCCATAGTATATACTGAATATACTTACTGGGTAGTTGTGGAATTTTAGCCTTACAATCAATAATATGATAAGCGCTATAATGACGATGCAAATGTTCCTATAGGTGAACTTATGAATTTTGATGACCAGGTAGTGTTGATTACAGGAGCATCAAGCGGTATAGGGCGGTCTGTGGCACAAGCTTTCTCGAAAGTAGGTGCTAGTGTAGCTGTACATTATAACAATGGCAAACTGGCAGCTCAGGACACATTTAAAACTCTAAATAGAGGAAACCACAGTATATTTCAGGCAGATATTTCTCAACCAAATGAGGCTAAAACATTGGTGTCTGATGTAATCAGTAAAATGGGTGCTATTGATGTCTTGGTCAACAATGCTGGTGTTTTTGAACATCATGCAGTACCTGGCACTAATTACAAAGAGTGGCAGCAGAGTTGGCAGCGTGCTCTGGGCGTTAATCTCATTGGCGCAGCCAATATTACTTTTTGTGTTGTAGAACATATGATGCAGAGAAATAGAGGAAAGATAGTCAATATTTCCTCTAGAGGTGCGTTTAGAGGAGAGCCGGAAGCTCCTGCTTATGGAGCCAGTAAAGCTGGCCTAAATTCATTTAGTCAGTCCATGGCCCAATCATTGGCTCCGCACAACATATTCGTATATGTGGTAGCTCCTGGGTTTGTACAAACTGAGATGGTTGCTGAGTTGCTATCCGGTCCAGATGGTGAATCTATTCAGAAACAAAGTCCATTAGGGAGAGTAGCCACTACAGATGAGGTTGCGAATACAGTGTTGTTTCTTGCATCTGAAGGCACAGATTACCTTACGGGATGTATAGTGGATGTCAATGGAGCCTCCTACCTTCGTACTTAGTATTTCAACATAATCTACCTGGCCTCTTTATGTGGCGTAACTATAAGAAATTACCTGTTTCAATCCGATCATCTAGTGCGTATAGTGTAATAACATGGTGCGCATTATTGTTGATAGCAATATGGTATTTGCATGCTGAGTTATATACAGTCTATGGTCCCTTTCTGAAATTACGTGATTGGGGTTCATCGCCATCTTGGGCAATAATTGTCCAACAAAATCGTTGGTTAGTACGTATATTGGCAGTCATAAGCTTAGTGGCATTATCCATATTGGAGATAAGGCTTGCAATTGTAAGTAATATTCTGAAGAAAACAGTCAATAAACGGATCAAGTTGTTCGTTTTGTTAGCGGGATTGGGATTGATATCTGGTGTTGATTTTATATTACCAGGATATTTGCAAGCTACTGATGACGCAGAATCTTATACTACTATTTCGTGGCTGATTCGAGACATTATTGCACAAGGCCAATTACCGATTTGGTCCAACTGGGGCGACATGGGCTTCCCTTTGATGCAGTTCTACAGCCCTATGTACTACACGGCGATAGCTCTAATAAGTTTTATTACTAACAATATTTGGAGCGCAGCAAAGATCCTGCATCTTGTCTTGCATGTCATGTCAGTGCTGGTGATTTTTCTTTATGTGCATAATCTTACTAAATCGAGATATGCTGGGTTGGTTGCTAGTTTCGCTGTGGGATTTACCTTCTATCGTTATCATGTTTTTTTCTATCTTGGTGCTTTAAATATGGCGCCCACGTTTGTTATATGGCCACTTCAGCTCTATCTTATAGATAAATTCTTAGTTGTGAGTAATAAGCGTTATGTTGGTGCTATTTTGGCTCTCACAAGTGCTTTGGGTCTTGCTTGCCATGCATATTTTGGTGGGTATGGTGGATTGTTTGCAGCAATTTATGGCTTGATACGTGTGCTTACATTTATACCAAACCCAACTACTTGGCGTACTAAACTCGGGTTAATTGCCCAGTTGTATGTTTGGTTAGCTGCAGGTGTAATGGCATCTTTATTCTATACCTTACCTGCTTTGTTAGAAAGTAATCTATCTATTGTGCAGGCATGGGTAGGTGCAGACTTTCTTTTACCTCCAATGAGTGTGACGGATGTATTAACATTTGAAGGTAGTCAGGGTGGTAGTGGGTGGTGGGGCGGATATTTGGGTGTTAGTGTAATGTCCATATCATTCATTGGATATATTTGGGCACTTTTACGCGGGAGGGTTTTTGTTGTAGCACCGTTTGCGTTATTGTTGTCAGCTTGTTTTCTTGCTATTGGTCCATACTATCTTGATTTTCCTGCGATTTTCAGTAGTGTACCAGGCGGTGGCGTAGTGTTTTTATTTCATTCTCCAGGCGATTATCTTGTGTATGTGGTAATAATGAGTTCAGTAGGGGTGGGTGTATGTATGACGGAGATACAACGCTACCTGGTTGAAAATAATGGTGGTAAATATACAGAACAACTTTTTTCTATCACTGGCTCAATTAGAAGCGAATGGATTGTTTTTTTCCTCTGTGGATTAATAGCTTTAGATATGTTTCGATATAGCTTGTTTGTCAACTATATGATTCCTGAGACTCCAAATGGAAGTCCAGCCAACAGAGTATCAGTACATAAATGGCTGAATGATAATAAAACTGATATAGATGGTCGTGTGCTCGATATAGATCAAAGTGATATTGTTTGGCATATTCCCATGATCGCTAATTTACCTACATACGTCTCTAATGGTATGTCATCAATATATTCAGCAGCCTTTGTAGTTAGTCTCAGAAGATTTGATCCCAGGCATCTGTTTGAAGAGGGCAGCAATCTTATGAGTATTGCCAATACAAGTCTAGTCATTGTGGACGCTCCTTCAGTATTGGATATGTATCCTGGAGCTACAAATATCAGTGATGAGGCAGTGATAATACCTACAGATAGAAACCTGGTAATGCTGGCCAGCCGCAGGTTAGAGGTGGTTCATTTGGATACAGAATTTAGGGAACTCGAACAAGCTTCTATGTTGACTGAGACTCCCTATTCAAATTTAGCTAATGAGATTGGGATTGATCATGCTAAAGGGACATCTGAATTTTTACCGGTTATGGATGAGTTACCGCTGTTAATAGACCTAATGTCTACATCACCATTAGTGGTGGATGTCGTCGAACATCATATGGAATCTCAGTATGTGCGTATAGAATATAATATGTCCACACCAGCTTATTTGCAATTAAGCTACTCATATTATCCATACTTGAGAGTGTTAATTGACGGTAAACCTGTTAAGACATTCGCCACATCTTTTGGATTGCTAGGATTAGAATCTCCAGCAGGTGTGCATACTATTGAAATTGTTCCATACTTATCAGACTTGAGGTTGATTGTGGGTGTGGTAAATATATGCACCCTTATTCTATTATCATTTCTTTGGGTTACAAGTAATAAAAATATTGGTGGTAGAGATATCCTGAAATGAGATCAATAGGTGATGTTTCCATAGATTCAAGCAAAATAGCCAATAATAGGCGCAGACAAGCAGTTGTTATTGTTGCATTGTTAGGTTTGGTTGCTGCATATATACATGCTGAACTATATACAGTGCATGGACCTTTTATTAAGGTTCGCGATTGGGGTGTTCCGCCCACATGGGCACTGGTAGTTCAGAATATGCGCTGGTTTTTCAGAGGCATTGCAGTTGTCAGTTTAATCACACTTGTGATTGCAGAGAGTAGATCGACAATTCTTAGTCATATGATACACAGACTTATGGGTTTGCGATTTGGTACGGGTGTTATATTGCTTATGATCGGTGTTATATCAGGGGGATATTTTCTTCTACCTGGATACATCACAGCTGCTACGGATGGTATTTACTACACTACTCTAGCCTGGCTAGTAAAAGATGTGCTTGAAAATTTTCAGTTGCCTATGTGGTCTAACTGGGGCGACATGGGCTTTCCTTTAATGCAGTTCTACAGCCCACTATTTTTTGCTCTGGTGGCCTTAGTGAATTTTGTTATCCCCAATATTTTTGTTGGGATTAAGTTTGTTTTTTTTGCAATCCATGTTCTATCTTTGTTTGCAATGTATTTGTACGTGCGCAATCTTACGCATTCTAAATCTGCCGGACTGATTGCTGCTTTCACATATGGATTTGCGTACTATCGGTATCATGTGATTGTGTATGTCAATAAGTTTCCTATGGCCCCCACTTTTCTTTTGTGGCCTCTACAATTGTATTTAGTAGATAGAGTGATATGTGATG
>Ga0209034_10001789_pt1 | contig 10273 bp, 9 predicted proteins | sample MarorgKNORR_S2LV_2_FD_188219 | JGI IMG/M metagenome (GOLD analysis project Ga0209034, IMG submission 188219) | Marine microbial communities from the Southern Atlantic Ocean, analyzing organic carbon cycling - 250m_A/KNORR_S2/LV (SPAdes) (version 2) | ecosystem: Environmental > Aquatic > Marine >...
CTTCAACCAACTGCAAAAGTTTTCTTTTACTTAAAATCGTGTAGTTGAGATTCAGTCGGGCAAACTCAATTTGCTGTGGATGGTAAATCTCCAGTTCATTTAAAAACCAATCATAAAGAGGCCGATGGTCCTCAAACTCTAAAGTACACAGAGAATGAGTAATATTTTCAATAGAGTCAGATTGCCCATGAGTAAAATCATACATAGGATAAACGCACCACTTATCACCGGTTCGATGATGAGAGGCTTTCAATATTCTATAAAGAACTGGATCACGCATATTAAGATTACCAGAACCCATATCGATTTTAGCCCGAAGAACTTTTTCACCTTCTTTAAATTCCCCTGCCTTCATTTTTTGAAATAAATAAAGATTTTCCTCGACAGAACGGTCTCTAAATGGACTATTTTCACCGGGTTCGGAAAGGGTACCGCGATATTCTCGAATCTGATCCGGAGTCAAATCATCTACATAGGCCTTACTTTTTTGAATCAACTGAATAGCAAATTCAAAAAGCTGATCGAAATAGTCTGAGGCGTAGAACACCCGATCGTTCCAGTCAAATCCGAGCCACTTAACATCTTCCTGTATGGCTTTAACATATTTCGTTTCCTCCTTGCTCGGATTGGTATCATCAAACCTCAAATTGCATAAACCTGAATATTTTTCTGCAAGCCCAAAATTCAGACAGATTGATTTTGCATGTCCAATATGGAGGTGCCCATTAGGCTCAGGGGGAAAACGCGTATGAACGGTAAACTTCCCAGACTTTAAATCTTCTTCAATTTTATTTTGAATAAAGTTGGAAGGGGAATCGACTTCTGACAAATTTTTTCTCCTTTTTTCAATCTCTGCCGGAAAAACAAAAAGTTATTATACCCGCAAAATTAATTATAAGAATCTCTAATATTTTGAAGTTATTTTTTGCCACCGAAACATCCATCCTTCATCAAAAAAAAAGAAACTTCGTTCCTAAAACAAAATTTGTTTTCCCCTTCATAGCTTTTTTAAGGTAAAAATAGAAACTTACTAAAAGAAAAGCTCCTTTTAATATTCTATTGGAAACAATATGTTGGCAAACCGAAGGTTTAAAATCCTTTTAATATTCCTTATTTGTGTCGGTTGTAGTTTTTGGCTGATTTCCCGCTATCCTGCTCTGGATACGAAAGCGGCATTATCGGGAATGGAAGCCTTTGAGGATCCACTCACTAATGAAGCCCATTTTCACGCATCAAGAAACGCTGATTTTTATACCCGCGTACTGATTACCACTCTGAACTGGTATGAAACAAATTGGCGTGGGATGACATTCGGTCTTGTTATCGCGGCAGGTTTTTTCACTCTATTAAAATACACTCCTCGGCAACCTTCAGACAAACGCTTTCGAAATAGCTTTATGGGAATGTTTGTTGGAACTCCTCTAGGGGTATGTGTCAATTGCGTTGCTCCAATAGCCAAAGGAATGTATGAAGCCGGAAGCAAAATGGAAACCGCACTGGCTGTCATGTTCAGTTCGCCTACATTGAACATCATTGTATTGACCATGTTATTTTCCATTTTTCCTTTTTATATGGCCTTGGCAAAACTTTTGGCAACTTTCGCATTGATCCTGATCATTGTCCCCTTAATCTCCTACAAAAAAAAACAGCTCGTTGACCATTCTATTTCTGAGGCTGAAAGCTACTGCGTTAGCTCTAACGAGTCATGGCCAGAAGCTTTGAGAGGAGCAACCTTTGATTATTTAAAAGGACTCCAGTACATTTTCATTAGAACTGTACCGCTCATGCTGTTAGCCGGTCTTTTCGGTGCAGTAGCAAGCCACCTATGGAGTTTTGACAAGCTGATTGGGGTACCGATCAATCTAGTCAACTTGAGCTTAATTGCTTTCATGGGGACACTCATGCCATTACCCATAGCTTTTGATTTAATGCTGGCACAGGCATTAATGATGTCCGGGCTAGCCCCCGCGTTTGTGACGACCATGTTGTTTACTCTTGGCACTTTTAGCATTTACTCTGCAATGATCGTCGCTCGCACGTTCTCTATCTTTATAGCCATTAAGCTTTTCATCATAGTCTCGGTGATGGGAATTGCATTAGGTTATATCACCAATACTTTCATAGAGTACCGACATATTCATTGGTTGCAGCAGTACGACCGCATTGTAGGAAAACCTGCTGCTAAAAAAGCTTCGGTTCAACCCAAAAATTTCTCTCCCATACCCACAACAAAACATACGGCTTCAATTATTCATAAAAAGGGAAATATAATTCTTCATGCTTTATCACATGAACTCCGTAGTTTACAAAAGGATAAACCCTTCACCGTACAAAACGGAAACAAAATCGGAATCACTTACTCCAACCTGATGACTCCAAGCATTTTTCTCGACCCCTTATTCTTTGGGCGAGGCATTGCTTCCGGAGATTTTAATAACGATGGCTGGAACGATTTTGCCGTTGCCACCGATAATGGATTCGAACTTTACCAGAATCTGTACGGGAAAAGTTTCAAGAAAATTTTTAGCAATGTTACAGAGTTAAAAGGTAAACAAACCATTAACATTGCCATGGTCGATTTGGATAATGATGGTTGGCTAGATATTTTCCTTACGACCCTTAACGAAGGAAACTATTTAGTATTGAACCCTATTCCTGTTGAAGGGAAAATAACTGTAAAAAAAATTCCCAATGGAGGTGCTTTTTTAACTAGCGCTTCAGCTTTTGCCGATATTGATCACGATAATTATCTGGATATCATTAATGGCAATTATTTTCTGGGTATTTTAACTCGCAAACCAGTAAAGCAGGCTAAAAACCAGTTGGTCTTGAATAACAATCTTGATTTTAAGATTCAGGATATGGAGGGTATTCCGGGTCAAACACATTCTGCCTTGCTTTCAGATTTCAATCTGGACGGACAACCGGATCTTGCGATTGGTAATGACTATCGCGTTGCCGACACTTACTACCACGGCCAAAATAAAGGGGAATTTAAAAAAATACTTCATCAGGATAAGATAATTCCTATCACCACTCAGAACACCATGAGTATTGATACCGGAGATTTTAACAACGACCTGATTCCAGATATTTACCTGGCAAATATAGGGATGTCACGCGGATTGGATGTAGTTTCAAATATTTTTGGTGATACCATGCAAAACGTAGGACTTGATTTTTGTGAATCCGGGAAAAGTGTGCTGGATAGAAAATCCTGTTATCAACTTATCAAACTGACTACCCTGTTGAATCCCGAAAAACAGGATATAACAGAAAAATGTGGGCTGCTGGGTGAAGCTAAAAAAATTCAAGAATGTATGGTTATGCGTATGGTTCTTGTTGCTACGGTTCGTAATGACAGATCCCTTTGTAAAAAAATTTCCGAACCTTTCATGCTTAACAATATGGTTTGCAATAAATATTTTGAAGCACAGCATCTCAAACTCGCCATCGATCAGGAAATTCCGATGCAAACACAGTTCAATCTTCTTTTATCAGGGCAAGTCGACCATACCTTTAAAAATGTTTCCAAACAGACTGGAATTTCAACAGCAGAGTGGAGTTGGAACGCCCGATTTGCAGATCTAGATAACGACCAATGGCAAGATCTTTACGTGGTCAATGGCGTACCTATCACTCAAGAGTTTGCTGCTAATAATTTTTTTCATAACCAGAGGGGGCAATCGTTCAAACCTGCCGAGAAACAATTTGGGCTGGATGACTATGACCACAGTTCCTCTTATACCTATCTGGATATTGATCGGGACGGGGACCTTGATATTATCGCAAATACCTTATATGGTCCTTTCAAGGTGTATACTAATAACGAAACAAAAAATAATAGCGCGACCTTCAAATTTCATGATGAAAAAGGAAACCGGTTTTGTTTAGGGTGCAAAATAATTATCCACTATGGTCATAATGGAGAAAAACATCAGTTTCGCGAAATAAAAACTGGAGGCGGCTTTCATTCCTACGATGCCCCTGAAGCACATTTTGGTTTAAGTGATTTCGAAAGCATTCATAAAATAGAAATAATGTGGTCAACAGGAGAAAAGACATCTTTGGAAGGTAAATTTCCTGTGAATCATGAGTACACCGTTCAAAGAAAATCTTGAAATCATACCTATGTATGAACTGCCTGTACTATTCAAATAAAACAATATGAAAAAAATTATCGGGCTTTTTATTCTTTTAGTTGTTATAGGCGCTACTATCTGGCGTTTGGCAACCCATGAGGAGCCGATGCATGCAGAAGATTATTTGCAATTAGGAATTGAAAGAGGAGTTGCCGGGAAACATGAAGATGCCATCGAAGCATTTAAAAAAGCACTTCACGAAAACCCCGATTACATTTCTGCTTATTTGAGTTTAGGTAACGCATATGGTAATACAGGGCGTTATGAGGAATCGATTGCATCCTATAAAGAGGGAATTCAGCTTAACTCGACACATCCGCAAGTGCCGCAAATGGAAATGAATATCGCTTCGATTGCCCATAAAATGAATGATAAAAACACAGCTGTCCTGTACGCCCAAAAAGCAATTCAGTCTTATACAGATCGTAATGATTATGCAGGGGTAGCCAAAGCCGCAGCCCAATTACGAATGATTGAAATTAAAGAACCCTAAAAAAAGTATGTCACTTTGGTTACTAGTCGGATTAGGAGGTTTTATTGGAGCTATTTTACGCTACTGGATCAGTAGTTGGATTCAAACTGGATTTGTCACCTTTCCATTTGGAACTCTCGGAGTAAATTTTCTGGGTAGTCTTTTACTGGCTCTTATAATGTATGCATCCCAATATCGGGGGTTTCTCGGCGAGGAGGCTAGAGTATTCCTCAGCATTGGGGTGCTGGGCTCTTTCACCACCATGTCTGCATTTAGTTATGAATCTATGAAACTATTGGAACAAAATGAACATATTATGTTTTGGCTTAACCTGATGGGGACCATTTCCTTGTGTTTCCTAGCTATCTATTTAGGTAAAATTTTAGTCGCTGGGATGGGGATGAAATAAAATGAAAAAAGAGTCTGATGCTATTTTACTGAGAGTATTTATTGGCGAATCAGATAAATATGAAGGTAAATCGTTATCTAAATATTTGGTCGAATTTTTCAAAAAGGAAGGATTAGCAGAGGCTACTGTATTTAGAGGTATAGGAGGATTTGGCAAAAAGAGTAAATTGCATACCGCCTCGATTTTAAGGTCCTCCGATGATTTGCCAATAGTGGTTGAAGTAGTTGACCGGAAAGAAAATATAGAACGTGTGAAACCTCAAATCGGAGAAATTGTTGAAGAAGGGCTGATCACCGAAGAAGAGGTTAAAATAGTCGTTTACGAAAGTAAAATATCTTCCTAAAATTAGATTAGAATTATTTCCCTTAAATAAATTTTATGCGCCTGTAGCTCAGCTGGATAGAGCAACGGACTTCTAATCCGTAGGTCGTAGGTTCGAATCCTACCAGGCGTACCATATCTTACAAGGGGTTAACTAGAAATGGCTAGCCTCTTTGTTTTACTTTCCTCATTTTAGTTTGTTTTACGGTATTATGAAAAATAATTCATAGGTTGAACAAAAATCATTAACAACCTTAATTTTCTTGGTGAAATTTATGAAAATAATTACAAGCAATTTATTAGCTATAATTTTGATTTTCTTTTTTTCAATACCTCAGTACAGCATTGGCTCAAATAACCTTCCAGATACAACAAATAGACAAACAAGAAGTCATTTCTCTAAAGAAAACTTGGGCTACATGATTATTGCTCAGGGACAACGAAGGCCCGGTACGCGGGGTAAAATGCCCGGCCCGCGAAGAGGAATTAGGGCAGGTCAGCAAAGAGGACCCACCCTTAATAGAGGACCTGAGAGGGGTAACAGAAGACAGGGAGGAAGACCTTTAGGGGGCAATAGACGGCAAATGGGCGAGAATGGTAGCCAAGCACCTATGGGTGAAGGCGCGACAGGGGTTAGCGAGATACAATCAGACCAAAGTATGGGTCAAGTCGAACCCGGTTCCAGGCGCAGCCCGAAATTTCGTAAGAAGATGAGAAATAAAATGCGAAATAAGACAGGTCAGAGGATGCGGCAGCAAAAAACGATGCGGATGCAACAAAGGTCAAAAAACGCCGCAGACTCGCGCCAAAAAAACAGGCGGACCATGAGAAAATAGAAGATGAGGATGGGAAAGCAAGTAAATCGATGATCAGAATATTTTATGGTCGCAATTAGTTAAGCTATTATAAAAAGGCTTTGGGAGTTATTAACTCCCAAAGCCTTTTTTTTCTAAGCCATGTCATCTAAAAGTTGTCTAGTTAGTTTCTAGTGTATAGCCCAACCAATACATACAGAGTCTTAACCTTACAAACAATATCTCTTTATTGAAATCACTATATTATTGATAAAGCTGGGGTTGCATAAAACCTGCTGCAATTGTTTAGGTTTTTGCGCAGTTATTGAACATTTTTACATTAGAAATCTGTTATTAGCTTGGGTTTTTAAGCCTGGTATGCTACTATCAGCCTTTCTTACTAAGACGATTGGGAACATCATTGGTGGCATGGGCAAGGTAATTTTGATTGAAAATTAATAACCGTCCTGAATTACGTGGATGGTTTTTTTTTGCCTTGGTTTTTCCAAATAGGTCTTAACTAATTCAATGGGGGGCTCTGTTTACTTGTTAGATGCAAAGTCGGCCCGCAAATTTTTGGGAGTAAATTTAAAATGGCTCAAGGTAAAGTAAAGTGGTTCAATGAAAGCAAAGGTTATGGTTTTATTGAATCAGACGATGGAGAAGACTGCTTCGTACATTTTTCAGAAATTCAAACAGAAGGCTTCAAAACCCTCCATGAAGGTCAAGCAGTAGAATTTGAAAAAACAATGGGCCAAAAAGGACCCCAAGCCTCTAAAGTAGTCCCTAAGTAATTATTCCGGGAAAGTTCAACTTTCAGCGGATGCTTATACGTGAAATTGTTTAACGTTTTACGCTAGGAAGGAAATGCAATGCATGAAGTGAAGGTTTTTGATTCTTCAGGAAATCTCAAAAAAGTAATTTCGGTTAAAAGCTTGAACAAAAGAACGGAAAAACAAATTAATTCACCCTCTTTTTATAATAAAAAAGGTAGAAAAGTGAAACCGTTCGTTCAAGAAGGCGGAAAATAATAAGAGCCAGTACTTAAAGTGCTGGCTCAATTTCCATTTCCCTCCAAACAAAGGTAATTCAATCGTAACTGATTGCCCTTTGAACCAATCCTAGCCAGATTCAACCCTTAGGCTCGTAATAATCCAGACCCGAATGGTCAATGACCTTTTCTCCCATTAAAATTCTTAGGGTATTTCTCATTTTTTCATCTTGGTCAAATAGTGAGTTTACTGGTTTTAAATCGGGTCGACATTGAGGTGACTTAAAATAAAATGAAAGCCATTCCTGAATACCTCGCATCCCTGCACGGCTGGCCATATCCAAAAATAAGACCAGATCCAATACAACCGGTGCAGCAAGAATGGAATCGCGACAGAGGAAATTCACTTTCAATTGCATTTTTTGCCCCAACCAACCTTGAATATCGATGTTATCCCAGCCTTCTTTAGCATCTCCTCTAGGTGGATAATACTCGATACGAATTTTATGATAATAATCTCCATAAAGTTCCGGATAGAGATCATCCTGAAAGATGCTGTCAAGAACAGAGCCCTTACTCACCTCCTTAGAGCGAAAAGAATCTGGGTCATCTAATACCTCCCCATCGCGATTTCCCAAAATATTGCTAGAAAACCAACCTTCCAAGCCCAGCATTCTTGCTTTTAGTCCAGGTGCGATAATGGTTTTCATTAAAGTTTGACCGGTCTTAAAATCTTTTCCCGCAATAGCAACATTATGTCTTAAAGCCAGTTCCACCATAGCTGGAGTATCAACAGTAAGACTTGGGGAACCATTGGCAAAAGGAACGCCCATTTTTATTCCTGCATAAGCATAGATCATCGAAGGTGGAATTATTGCGAGATTATTTTTTAAGGCTTTTTCAAATCCATCTATCGTATTAAAAGCCTCATGATTCATATCTTCCTGATAAACTTCTGTAGAACCACACCAACACATTACCAGTCTATCTATACCATGTTGTTTTTTAAATTTTTCCATATCCTGCATCAGCATTTCCGCTAATTCCATTTTATTGGAAGCTTTTTTTACATTAGGTCCGGAAAGATTTTTTACAAAGGCAGGATCAAAAACAGCTGGCCAGGGTTTTATTTCTTCGAGTTGTTTACGTATCGGCTCCAACTCGTTTTTGTCTATCACACCGCAGGCTAAGGCCGCCTGATAACAATTATCGTCATAAATATCCCAGCCTCCAAATACCAGATCTTTCAACGGGGAAAGCGGAACAAAATCTTTAATATACGGGTATTGTGGATTATCCCTTTTACCCAGACGAATACGCGACATTTGCGTTACCGAACCAATAGGTTGACTATAACCCGCATTGACTAATTGCACCCCAGCAATCAATGTCGAGCTAACAGCGCCCATCCCTGGCAGCAAAACACCCAGTTTGCCTTTTGGCGGTTGAATATTTCGAGCCAAACCATCATATTTATCTAAATTCTCATTCATAATTTAACTGCCTTTAACCTTAGAGATTTTTCATGAAAAAATAATTTGCTAAAATGTTCCATAGAAATTTTAGCAAACCTTAATTGGGCAATCATAATATACATTACAATGCCTTAATTAAAGACATAGAATAAAAGTTTTGCAATTTTAATCGCATGCATTCAACATGGCATGGTTTAAACCATTGAATTCCCAATAGAAAATTCAATAATTTCCAAACTATATGAGCCAAAGTCATCCAAAGTCTGATTCTTCTTTGCCTGAAAAAAACCTGACTGGAATTCTTTTGTTAAAAAAACCAGGGGAAGAGGAAAATCCTTCGCATTGGTATTCGTCCAAAATTGCTGGAGTACCTTTTATACTTAGAAACCTTTTGACTTTGCAAAGGGTTGGTATAAAAACGCTGGCCGTATTTTATGAAGACTCTAATGCGGATTTACAAAAGTCATTCGATAAAATTTTAATGGACAGCCGGCTATCGGAAAAAATAGTTTGGTTACCCAATATTCTTAAACTTAAAGAATGGATTCAAAACAAGCCTTCTCCTCTATATATCTTTAATGGCTCCTTTCTTTATGACAAAAAAAAGTTATTTACAATTATTCATTCAGAGCCAAACAATATAAATGAAGCAGTAATTCCCATTAATCCTGATAGTTTAGAAAATCTTCTTATAAAAACTGCAAGCGAACCCAGCAATCTAAAACCTGAAGCACCATCCGGTTTTCCTTTATACGTACCTGGCTCTCATGAACTTCAAATACAAAAACTAGAAGATTTTAAAGCTTTACACGAAGCACAGCTAAGAAAATCAGGCCTCAGCCACGACAGCCCCATTACTCGAATGCTTTCCAGACCGGTATCACGTTTTTTAACCCGTATACTCGTAAATACACCTGTTACTCCAAATCAGATTACTCTAATAAGCTTTTTTGTTGGATTGATCTCCGCATTCCTTTTTTCGCAAGTGGGTTATGCAAATAGCGTGATTGCGGCAATCCTTTTAGTAGTTTCAACCTGGATAGATGGAGTAGATGGCGAAATAGCACGTGTAAAGTTTATGGAAACAGACATCGGAAAAAAATTGGACATTTATTGCGACAATATCATTCATTTTTTGGTATTTACAGCAATCGGTTGCGGAATTTATCTTAAAACAGGCGAAGTTATTTTTTTATATCTTGGTACCTTGGCTGGGCTCGGTAGCTTATTGTCTTTCTTCTTACTCAGCCCTGTACTTCTTGAAAAGCGATCACCAGGAAAACAATTATTCCATATTAGTGAACCCGAACTAGCAGAAAAATTCGCTAATAGAGATTTTATCCATTTTCTTTTACTGGTTGCCTTAATAGATCAACTGAAAGTTTTTATTATGATCGCAGCCATAGGGTCAAATATATTTGCGGGCTACTTGTTATATTCTAGAACAATCAAATCGAAAATAACCTAGGAATAAATTCAATTTTCTGTAAGGTTAGACAAGTAATCTTGGGCTTGTTTGAAGTTTTTGGGGTCATCGATATCGCACCAAAAAAGCCCATTAATTGAAATAGTCTTGGCCTGGCCCTGTTTGGCTAAAAAACGTATCCCACCTGAAAGGGAATCGTCCCCACTTATTGAAGAATGCTCAATGGCTGTAAATAACTCTGGT
>Ga0209034_10001791_pt1 | contig 10264 bp, 9 predicted proteins | sample MarorgKNORR_S2LV_2_FD_188219 | JGI IMG/M metagenome (GOLD analysis project Ga0209034, IMG submission 188219) | Marine microbial communities from the Southern Atlantic Ocean, analyzing organic carbon cycling - 250m_A/KNORR_S2/LV (SPAdes) (version 2) | ecosystem: Environmental > Aquatic > Marine >...
GTTCAATCACTCGATGCATGTCCACCACACGGTCGTCTTCAGTAAAATGGGCGTCGGCACCCAACTCCACCGCATATACCGGAGCAATCTTTTCTAACCAGTCCAGACATTCCGGCTGGTAGATATCTCCAGCGTGGATGATTACATCAACTCCATTGAAAGCTGCGACAACCTCTGGCGGTGGTTCATCTCCCACGCTGGGGTTATGGGTATCTGATATCAAACCGACTCGCATCGTAAAAACTCCGTGTCATGTTTCGGGCGACTTTCGGTATTCTACACTGCGTTATTTAATAAGTAAGTAGTATCGGCTGCTTATTATTCTGTAACCTGTTGTTACAATCCCTCTGGAGATTTTTGAAACTATCATCCGAAGAAGGAGTTTAACTATATGTCGATGCATAACGACAGCCCACGCCCTTGTATGTCCATTGCTGAGGCTCACCTGACTTATGAACAGGTTCAGGCGGCTATGAAAGCGATGATGGAAAAAGCTCAGGCGACCTCAGAAACGCCAGTCTGCCTGGCCATAGTTGATGCATCCGGCAATATGGAAGCATTTGCCAAGATGGACCATGCTCGTGTTTTTACTCGGAGACATGCGGTGCGGAAGGCGTATTCAGCGGCAATCTTGGGCATTAACAGTGGAGACTGGGGTAGCAATATGAAGAACATAGGTCAGAGTGTGAGTGAGAATGGTGACCCGATGGTAACTTACGAACAAGGTGGAGTTGTCATCATTAAGGAAGGGTCAATTCTGGGCGGTATCGGAGTTGGAGGTATACGCGGGCATAACGCTGATGAGGACCTAGCCAAGTTGGGGTTAGAGGCGATGGGGCTTTAGACGGTTTCTTCGATTACAGACAGTCAAGGGTAATAATATTATCTGCGCCCTGTTCTTACCATTGGCTGTTCGTTCTGATTGTAGTTGGATTGTTACCGGAGATACTGCAATCGTCGGTGCCAAAGAGTTTCTCTTAATGATTGGTGGTCTAGTACCAGGTAAACTGTTCAATATAAGTTCGGTTAGGCAACTTATATTGAACGGTTTACCCAGCTATCCGTTTCATTTGCGATTAATATCGAGAAGTTTATCCGCCTGACTTACTAGAGCGGACCGCCATGGAACGCAGGGGACTGTTTCTGGAAGACCTGAACCCGGTGCCGCGGGACTTCCGTAACAAACACGCGACCTTCATCGTCAACTTCTACTGATATAGGTCCCTGGAATATTTTTTCTCTTTCATCTAAGCCTTGGGACCTAGCCCTTGCTCTCACAAATGACTGGTCAATCTCCACCCGTTCTTTACCCCATTTGGACAAAGTCGCTTCACCAGTCAACTGTGTCACGAATTTTCCGTCTGAGTTAAAAACCTGGAGTCTGTCGTTTTTATAATCCGCCACGTAGATTGCACCGTCCTTGTCGACGGCGATTCCTGTGGGTCGGTTAAACTCCCCGGGCCCGTTTCCAGAAGAACCAAACTTCATCAAGAAAGTACCGTCAGGGGAGAACTTTTGTATTCGGTCGTTTCTCCAATCAGCGATGAATACATCGCCGTTATTGTCGATGTCGATACCCCAAGGGAAGTTTAGTTCGCCATCTCCGGTGCCTTTGGTCCCCCATTTGAACTTGAACTGACCATCTTTGCCAAAAACCTGTATCCTGTGATTATGGCTATCCACTAGGTATAGGTTGTCTTCGGCGTCAAAGGCCAGCCCAGAAGGTTTATTTATCTCTCCGTCAGAATCACCCGGTTCGCCCCATTTACCGATCCAGTCTCCGTCTTTGGTGAACATTGAAATTCGGTTAAGCCATTCATCGGCCACGTAAGCGTTGCCCTGGGAATCCAACGCCACCGATGTCGGCCAAAACAGCGCACCATCTGGGGCGGACCTCACTGCGTCTTCAGGGTGAACCTTGAAGCCGAATTGGCCTATGTACTCTTCATCCACGCTGCATATGGTGACTCGTTTGCAAGGGTAGAACACCGGGGTTTCCGTGCCGCGACTGACCACATACATGCGGTCTCCTTCCCCTCGGGCGATCGCAACTGGGTTGAAGAATCCGTCGCCACCTCGGGTTTCCTGTCGGCCAATTGTGTGGCTATATCGAAAGGTTATAGGTGCTACTTGAGCTACCATAATTTCCTCACAGTCATGCTTTGATTCCCGGCCAATTCGGGATAGGTAAGATCTATTTTATGAAATCGAACTGCTCGTGGGATCCCCGCAGGATGGGTTTGGAATCTAGACCCATCCATTTCTCAAGGAGAGTTGCGTACGTTTCTCGGAAATCGGTGTTCCACTTGAGATCGCCCTGGTCTAGCTTGTCAGGTTCTAACGAGGGGTACTCACCGTACAATCCGCCTTCCACCTGGTCTCCGATCACAAATGCCACGCTACCGGAGCCGTGGTCGGTTCCTGAACCGTTCTCCAGAACCCGTCTGCCGAACTCAGTGAACATCAATATGACTACTTCTTGGCTGGCATCGTGTTCTTTCAGATCCTGATAGAAATCTTCTACTGCGGTGGAAACCTGTCCCCAGAGTTGTGGGAAAGCTGTGGTCTGGTTTGCGTGGGTGTCGAAAGCCCCAGGGTTTAGTCCGGTATAGAGGACACGGGATCCAAGGCCTGCTAGGTGGACCTGGGCCACGTTCTTCAGCCACTGGGAAAATTGGTCTCCACCGTATTCCACGGTAGAGGAATATTTGCCAGGAGCGGTGGCCAGGATGTCGGCGCCTTTTAGCGCGTCTAAACCGGTCTGAGACAAATAGTCGTTGGTGGCTCCGGAGCCAATCATTGGCGAGTACATCCGGGAGAATATATCTAATGCTTCGGTCCGCTGGTCTTGGTTCTCGATTCCGGTCAGTACACCGAGTTGGTCTAATCCGCCAACTGATGCGACAGAAACACCAGATGTGGCCAATGCTCTTGGGAGGCCGCGGCCAAAGTTGACCCCGGTCAATACATTTTCTTTATTTGGGTCCATTTCGCCAATGGCGCGACCCAACCAACCGTCCATCCCCATCTTCTCCGGTGCTGCTGTATGCCAGATATCCATGGACCGGAAATGTGAACGAATGGGATTTGGATAGCCAATTCCCTGAATCACGGCAACTTTACCCTGGTCGTACAACCCTTTGACCGGAGCCATTGACGGGTGAAAACCGACGTTATCGTCGATGGCCAGAACCTCCTCCGGCTCAACCTTCAACACCGTTCGGTAGTCTTTATAGTGGGGGTCGTTATATGGAATGATAGTGTTTAAGGCGTCGTAAGCGCCGGACAATTGAAGTACTACTAATACCGGGTCTTTCTTACTGGAGGTCATTACCTACTCCTGCTTAAAAGGGACTAAATCTTTGGGTTTTGGGTCTAATGGATTTATATGCTTTAGTTTTGAAACCGTGGCTAGGCGTAGAGGTATTCCTTGGTCGCGACAATCATTCTCAAGGTCTCTCCGACTTTGGTTGCGAATTCATCAGAATTGGTGAGAACCTCGCCCCCCTTGCTGCCCTGGTTAACTAACATTCGGCGGGTTTCATCGTCGACTTCGTAGTCGCCTAATAGACGGAGGCATCCGTCCACTAGGGCTTCCGGCGAGAGGCTGGGGCCGGTGGCGACTAGCTGTTCAATAATGAATTGTACCCCTGGGAAGCTGGTATTTGAAACTGAGTCGGCCGTGAAATTTATTCGGTGAACCAGAGTTCCACCGTCAATCCACTCTCTGCCGGTGTGCCAGCCTTCCACAGAAGGTGGGTTCAGAATCTCCTGTCCCATGTATTTCATCTCGTCAAAGATGAATTCCAGGCCGGGTTTTGGGGTGGACCAGTCGCCAACGAGGCGCAGAGTTCCAATGATAGTCTCAATGGGGCTTTTTACCTTGGCAAACTTGGCATTTTTGAAAGCATCGGAATTAAATAACAGCCGCAGCATGCTTTTGATGTTGTAGTCGGACCTGAAATACTCTTCTTCCAGCATCTTGATCGTTTCCATGTCTGCCGGTGGGGTGTCCATCCATGATGGCACTTCAACATCATCGGCCACGAAGAAGTTATATAGATGCCGGGAGATGAACCTGGCAGTGGCTGGCTGTTTGACGATTATATCGATGATATCTTCGCCGTTGAAGTTGCCGGTCTCGCCCAAAAAGGTTTTTTCGCCTTCGTCATGGTCATCAGGGTTGTAAAGAAACTGGGCTGCGTAGCGTCCGTAGGGCTGCTGTGGGATCGAATTCGCAATCGTCCAGCCCGTGAATGCCCTGGCGCATTCCTTCACATCGTCTTCTGTGTAGTTGAACTCTCCGTCCATTCCCACACCCAAAGAGAATAACTCCAGAAGTTCCCTTCCGTAGTTCTCATTGATTGCGCCCTTGTGGCTCAGGCAATTGTCCAGGTAATAGACCATGGCGGGATCTTTGGAAATACCTAGTAAGAGGTTTTTGAAACTGCCGAGACCGTCCCGTCGGAACAGTTCTAGTTCTTCATATTCTGTGGGGTAACTCTGCAATTTGCTGTCTGAAATGCAAAGTATTCCGTGCCAGAAGAGAACCATCTTCTCTTCCAATTGGCGGTCAGAATTTATCATCCTCCAGGCGATATATTCTGGAACTCCCCTGATGAAATGGTTCCATTCAATGAAATACCGTTCAGCCAGGTCTAAGTCCATCCCGTCGGGGTGGTCTTGGGGGTTCAGCAATTCTTCTACGGTTTCTTCGTATCCCTTAGCCGCTCGGGCCTCAAGCTCTTGGTACTGGGCGCCAAAACCGGCGCGCCGCATTAGATGACCCATTAAAGCGATATCATTTTCTGCCATGCGTCCATCTCCGCGCAGACTGCGCACCAATAGTTAATGCCTATAGTAGCATCTTGAATTTTACTGATTCAAGCAGTCAGGAATGATTCTAATTTAAGACAGAGCCAAATACCAGGAAAAACTCATAAAACAGCTTATCTAATGGATAGAGATATTTATGCTGTATGGCGGGTTGGGCTTGATGCCAGTCTTGGCTATAATAGCACTGCTAGGCGTAGACTTGGTCAAGTGACCTAAACTCCGCTGGCATACCTACGGTTGGTATACCTACGGTTTTTACACCAGAGGATTTCATAAATGCCTGAAAACATGCTTGAAGCTGCAAAATCCATGCTGCCTATGATTAGAGCAAATCTGAGTCAAATAGATTCAGAATGCCAATTGCCCGCGGATTTAGCGGAGGCCATGGCGGAAAAGGGACTCTTTGGACTCTATGTTCCCGAAGTCCTAGGTGGTCCGGAGTTGGATCCAATTACTGCATTCCCTGTTGTAGAAGCCATTTCCCGAGTGGATGGTTCTGCTGGGTGGTGCTGTTTTAACGGTACGGCCCTAACATCAGCGGTCGGTAGAATCACGGTTGAGGCCGCTAAAGAGTTGTTTGGAGACCCTCCCTCCGTTAGAGCCTCTGGTTCCGCCCGGTCAGGAGGGACGGCCACGGTGACGCCGGGTGGTTATATCCTGTCTGGGCGCTGGAACTACCTAAGCGGGGTTGACCACGCCAAATGTCTGGTCCTGAATTGTGATTTGGTGGACGATAATGGCCCGGTTTTAGCGGTTGACGGTAGTCCGGCGACTAGAGTGGCGGTAGTTCCCTTGGAGGCTAGTACGGTTCACCTTGTCTGGAACACCATGGGGATGCGTGGCACTGCTAGCAACGATGCCTCGTTTTCTGGCTTGTTTGTTCCAGATAGCCATACCTATGACCGGATGGCGCCCGCGATTCACGACAACCCGTTGTATAACCCACAAACATCACTGTTATTGAGTTGGTCGCTCGCGGCTGCCAACGCTCTGGGTATGGCCCGTGGTGCGATGGATGTGTTTATGGAACTGGCTGGTGTTGGAACTACCCAATCTACTAAATCCCTGCGTGAAAGGCCGACCGTTCAGACAACCGTCGGCGAATGTGAGGCAATCATTGGGGCTGGTCGAAGCTATGTTTTGGACTCTGTAGGGTCAATGTGGGAATCCCAGGTAGCAAAGAGCCCAGATCTGATGGATAAAGCGATCCACGCAAGGTTGGCAATTGCCCATGCCATTCGTAGATCGGTCGATGTGGTGGACAAATTGTTTTATATTGCAGGGACTGGCGCTATTCATGAGTCCAACAAATTGGAGAGGTTCTTTAGAGACCTGCATGTGAGCGGCCAGCACATATCAGGATTGGATTCTAACTACGAGTTGAGTGGCCAAGCCCTGCTTGGAGCTGCCCCAGATACGTCGATACCGGCTTAAATATTGGGTGGGTAAATCAAGAACGAGTCGATTGAGAAGGAAATATAATGCTGTTTCTTGTAATAAGTACGCCTGCGCCTACTCGGCCTTCAGAAGCCCGTGAGGCTAGAAAGAGTTTTTGGCCGTGGGTGGAAGACAAATTATCCCGAGGAATAGCACGGTCTTTTTATCCCAGAACCGGGCGTGGAGCAGTAGCGGTCTTAGATGTTGATTCTCATGAAATGCTGCACCGTTTGCTAAATGAATGGGCGGATGCAGTTCCCGCTGAGTTTGCGATACATCCTCTAATGGAACAAGAATCGATCGTTTCATTTCTGAATGAAGATTCCGGAAGTTAGGGTTCTGTGCGATTGACCGTGTGAGGCGTGTGTGCTGTAATGCCACCTGCTCTTTCTCTGATTTAAGCGATATAAGAACGATAATCAGATGGTTAAATATTTGCCCAAAAGCTGGAGACCAAGATGAGACTACTTAGCTATGATACCGACAAAGGGCCACGTTGCGGAGTTCTTCATGGTAGCGAGATTGTCGACGTTAGTGGCTTGCTCGGCACCACTGGCCATCCCTTGCGTGATGTCCGGAGTCTGTTGGAGCAGGGTGACGACGCTATAGAACGGGTTGATGAAGCCCTGGCCAAGGACAACTCGGCCTCCAGGGTGCCCCTGTCTGGAGTCCAACTCCGGTCCCCCGTAATCCAGCCACCCACCGTGCGGGATTTTATCGTCTATGAGGAGCACGCCAGCAACCAAGGTACCCGCGAACCCAACGAGGCCTGGTATCGGATGCCGGTCTTCTATTTCTCCAATCCTTTGTGTGTCTATGGAACCGACGCAGTAATTCCCCATCCTTCTGCTTCTTCGCAGTTCGACTATGAACTTGAAATTGGAATTGTGATTGGGAAAGAGGGGAGTAACGTTGCAGCTGCCGAAGCCATGGATTACATCGCCGGATTCACTTTGTTTAATGATTGGAGCGCCCGTGATCTGCAGGTGGACGAGATGGCCTTCGGCTTAGGCCCAGCAAAGGGGAAGGATACTGCTTCCTCCATTGGCCCCTGGATGGTGACGAAAGATGAAATGGCTCCTTACCTTCAAGACGGTCATCTCCATCTGAAGTGTGAGGTCAAGGTGAATGGTGATCTTTGGATGAAAGATGGCCAGGCCCAAAACGGTTATTTCACCTTTGCCGATATGGTGGAACGGGCTTCCAAGGACAGTCGCATCGTGCCTGGTGACGTAATTGGCAGCGGTACGGTTGGCGGCGGTTCCATCCGCGAGGCCATCCGCAAAGGGTTTGATAAGGCCCGGTTTTTACAACCGGGAGACGTGGTGGAGCATGAGGTCGAGGGAATTGGCGTCCTGCGCGGCACCATAGGTCCCAAGCCGGCCCTTGACCCAAATTATCGGTACCAGGTCAAAAACCCGTCCCCAGTTCCGGAGTTTGGCATCTCCAAAGACTACAAATATGTGCGTAAATCTCATTAACCAAATCTAATCCGTGATCAGATTTAAACTTTAAACAAGATGTGAAGTCAGATGAGTTCATCTGTTGTTGAGTTTGCTTTCTCTTGCTGGATGTTTTAATCCAGCGCAGGCTAAAAGTCTGATAGCGTTTCGGTCTTGAAGTCCATTACGGCGAACTGATATTTAATGGTTAGTTGATTCCTTCGCCCATAAAAGGTTTTTCGTTCCTTCTTGGGTGTTCTATTGACTCCTGAAACTATGGGTTTCTATGATTCTGGATTGTTGGTGTCGGTTTTGGGATATTCGTCCTGTAACAGATTGAAGGATCTTACGGATGAAGGTCTACTCCAGAGTAAGGACTTGACGCCGCCTTCTACTCTCTGTTTATCTTGTGACTGGCCGGACTTAAACCGGATCCGATGCATCTTAGAAATATATTCCGGTGCTACACGTTGATTGCCGGAAAACCAAATAATTGAGACCCACATGACAAGCAAACCAACGGTGGTATATAACCCAGAACAGAGATACCAGATCAGCGTCCGAGAGTTCGAATATCAAGAAGGACTGGTCGCTCGGGTCTATCAGCCTGCGGGCACAGGACCATTTCCCGCGATGGTGGATGTTCACGGTGGTGTCTGGTCACTTAATGACCGAACCGCTAACGAGAATATGCATCGCGCTCTGGCCGGCAGCGGGATCGTTATTATGGCAGTTGATTTTCGCCAGCCACCGGAGTACCCCTATCCTGCTCAGATAGCTGACGTTAATTATGCTACTCGTTGGTTGAAGTCAAAGGCAGTGGAATTTAACGCTGACCCTGATACCGTTGGGGGTATGGGCGGCTCCAGTGGCGGCCACACCATTATCCTGAGCTCTATGAGGCCAAATCACTCTGCTTATAACACTATAGAACTACCTAACTCTGACTTTGATGCCACTTTGAAATATGTGATTGTAGGCTGGCCGATAGTGGCACCTTACGAACGTTATCAGTACGCGCAAGAAACTGGAAATGACCGGTTGGTAGAACTTACTGACGCCTATTTCTCGTCTGTGGATGCCATGAATGAGGGCTCTCCATACCAGATTCTCAAACGAGGAGAACCGGCGGTCCTGCCGCCGTTATTTATTGCCCAAGGTACTGCAGATACGAACCTTCCAGTGCCCGTCACGGAGCAGTTTGCACGAGATTACCGAGGAGCAGGCGGCTACGTGGAATTGGAGCTATTCGAGGATATGCCGCACAATTTCGCCAACGTCCTTGGCGCCGAGTCTGACCGTGCCGTAGACCTCATGCGGAAATTTGTTGCACGGTGTCTTTCCTAAATCTCTCGACAATTCAAACGATTATAATGACCTCGGCCAACTAGTCGAGGTCTTTATGTATTAAGAGGAATTTCAGATTTTTGACTGAGAGGATATCTGCATATCACTCGGTATAATTCAAACAGGGTGGAAACAGTACGATAGGAGCGACATGATCAACCGGATGTTGGGTGCAGCAAAGTTAGATACTTCTGTATATGAAGAAGTCGAGGCCGACTCGTCTGCGACAAAACAGGCTATGGCGGTAGTTGTTGTAGTAGCTCTTGCAACAGGAATTGGCATGTTCAGGACAGGCGGCCTGAGTGGTCTCATAATCGGTATCCCAGTATCAATTGGTCTTTGGGCGCTCTGGGCGTGGATCACCTACCTAATCGGAACCACAATATTTAAGACCGCTGAGACAGAGGCGAACTGGGGGCAATTAGCGCGAACTTTAGGGTTCGCACAATCTCCTGGCGTGTTAAAGGTATTTGGATTTATCCCGGGCATCGGAATTTTGATCTTCTCGATTGCGTCGATTTGGCAGTTAGTGGCAATGGTGATAGCTATCCGACAAGCCCTCGAATTTACATCCACTTGGAGGGCTGTAGGAGTAGCTATAGTCGGTTTCATACCTTACTCCCTAGTAACTGCTTTAATCTTCGCGTCGATTTAAGTCAGTTAGCCATATGGCGACAATCTAACGTGTTAGATAACAAAGGCGATCGACCTCGAGGATAGACTTAGATTAGTCCTAGTAATGTTTGAATGCATTAAATCTACAAAACCCAGGCTTATAGTATCTGGGATCTTTCGTGTTTAAGCGTTGGAGGCCCGCTCGGGGTTGAACCGATACGGGCCAACCTCAACTCTCGACGTTAAATGCTGGAAGCTGTCTGTCTAAGAATACAGTTTGTCGACGTTGGTAGTGTAGAAGACTGGCGGTGATGCTATTTTACGATTAGAAACCAAGGCTAAGTGGTATGGCGCAATCACAGAACTCGAATGCCAGTCACCGGTTCCAAACCTTCAGCGCTCTTCGTTATAGCAACTTTCGCTGGTTTTGGTTGAATGGCGCCACCCAGGCCATGGGTCAAGGGATGCAGTTTCTGATCTTGGGCTGGCTGGTGTTAGAAATCACCGGATCTTCCTCCCGATTGGGACTGGTGATATTCGCATTCGGCCTCCCTAACCTGATCTTCGCGATGGTCGGCGGAATTATC
>Ga0209034_10001792_pt1 | contig 10263 bp, 8 predicted proteins | sample MarorgKNORR_S2LV_2_FD_188219 | JGI IMG/M metagenome (GOLD analysis project Ga0209034, IMG submission 188219) | Marine microbial communities from the Southern Atlantic Ocean, analyzing organic carbon cycling - 250m_A/KNORR_S2/LV (SPAdes) (version 2) | ecosystem: Environmental > Aquatic > Marine >...
CTCAAAGTGTATTAAATCTCTAAAATCAATTGACGATTCATTTCAACTCGATTCTGATCTTGAGGACGTCCATATGAATGTCGAATCATTTGTTATCGATCGTATTGGCAGTGAGATAGGCGGTCAACTTAATCTTGCTAAGAGTAGAAATGACCAAGTTGCATCTGCAATCAGAATGACTTCTCGCCAATTTATCCTTGATCTCTTGTCCAATATTCACGATTTACAGAAAGTTATTCTTACACTTGCCAAGTCTCATACTGATTATTTAATGCCTTCTTTCACTCATCTTCAACATGCACAAATTGTAACTCTCTCACATCATCTTCTTGCTCATTATGATTCTTTATCTAGAGATGCTGAAAGGTTTCAAGAAACATATCATAGAGTTAATAAATCCCCTCAAGGATCAGGAGCAATTGCTTCTGTAATCATCAATGTCGACCGTGATTATGTTGCAAAATTACTCGGATTCGATGGCCTGGTTGAAAATTCTATTGACGCTACAACTACTCGTGATTTCTGTATTGAATTAATGTCTAATCTTACTCTATTGATGCTTAATGTTGAAAAGATTGTTAATGAATTAGTTCTCTGGAGTACCTCTGAATTCTCATACGTTGAAATATCTGATGAATTCAGCTCAACCAGCAGTATAATGCCTCAAAAAAAGAACCCAGTTATTGCCGAATTGATTAGATCTAAATCTTCAATTATTATTGGAGATTTAGTTGCATCTATTGGTATAATTAAATCACTCACTTTGGGATATAGTATTGATCTTCAAGATTTAACTCCAAGACTGTGGAATTCTCTTGATAAATCCTTGTCATCTATACAATTATTATCTAATATGCTTTCAAACTGTAAATTTAACAAGGAGTCTATGTCTAACAATCTAGACGATACTATGATAGCTGCCGATTTAGCTAATTACCTTGCATCAAATTACAATATCTCATTTAGACAATCACATCATATAGTTGGTACATTATCGAAGACATCTGCTGATTCTGATAAAAAGCTGTCTAGTCTAGTTAAAAGCGATCTTCTACAAGTTACTAAAAAAATTACTGGAAAAACAATTAAAATATCTGTAGACGAAATTGATTCAATCTTTAATTACAATAAAAATGTAAATTCCAAAACAACAAAAGGCTCTCCTTCTGCTTCTGAAAGCAATAGAATGATTAAAGTTAGAAAAACATCCCTTGCTAATTCCTCTAAATTCGTTAAAAAACAACAAAATTTAATCAATAAATCTGAACTTCTAATTGAGAAATCAATAAAAAATCTATCAGGAGGTGGAACTTAATGGAGCAAAAATGTCAAGATTGTGATGCAACAATGAAGATTCTAGACGACGTTGTAGTTGGAGAAATTATAAGTTGTCCTGATTGTGGTAATGAATTTGAAGTTAGTAAAATAGATTCAAATAATGTTACATTATCACCTGCTGAATCAGTTGGAGAAGATTGGGGCGAATAATATGAGTAATCGTATTAGTATTATTTACGATCGCGTGCGCTGGGAGGAAAAAGAACTTTTCAGTGCATTTGAAGCAAAAAACATTCCATTTAGCAAATATGATGCTAAATCACTTGTTTTACGTAGTGACGACTCTAATGAATCAATTCATTCTTCATTTGGTTCTTCTATACTTCAAAGATGTATTAGTCACTACCGTGGTATGCTTATCGCTCATTATCTCGAATCAAAGAACTGTCTGGTAGTTAATAGCTCTAATACTAGTAGAATTTGTGGAAATAAATTCCTATCAACTTTGCAATTTGAAGAATCTGACATAAAAACTCCTCTTACATTATTTAGTTTTTCAGATAAATCTGCTGAAGATTCAGTTGAAGAATTGGGATATCCTTCAGTTTTAAAACCTATAGTTGGAAGTTGGGGAAGAGGCGTAGTTAAATTGAATGATAAAGACTCTGCCAAAGCGTTAATTGAAATGAGGTATAATGACGATGGATTGTTCTCCAAAATATTCTATATCCAACAACACATCAATAGACCACCTAGGGACATCAGAACTGTTGTAGTTGGCGACGAAGTGGTTGGTGCTGAATACCGTTACTCTTCTAATGACGATTGGAGAACTAATTTTTCACTTGGAGCAAAAGTTGAGGAATGTCCAATTACTAAAGACTTGGAAGAAATTGTTCTTAAAGCCTCTAAATCTGTCGGAGGTGGTATACTTGGCGTTGATTTAATGGAAAGTGAAGATGGATTCTTAGTTCACGAAATTAATAATAACGTTGAATTCAAAGGAGTTTCAAAATTTACCAAAGAAAATATAGCATACAAAATTGTAGACTATGTTGATAATATTTCTAAGAGGTAATTTGTAATGAAAGTTGGAATAATGGGAGCATCGGGCTATGTCGGCGGGGAATTACTGAGATTAATTATTAATCATCCTGAAGTTGAACTTTCTTTTGCCACTTCAAGACAATATGATGGCCAGTTCTTATACAAAATTCATCCTAATCTTAAAGGATTTACTGATGTGAAATTCTCCTTATTCGATTCATCAAAAGTTTCTGATCAATGCGATCTCCTATTTACTGCCGCGCCACATGGAAGTTCCTATGACTTCATGAAGGAACTTGTTGATTCAGGTGTGAAAATTGTTGATATGAGTGCTGATTATAGACTCTCGAATCCTGATATGTATGATAAATGGTATGGATACAAGCATCCTCTTCCTGATTTATTGGATTCATTTACTTTTGGATTACCCGAACTTCATAGGGATTCAATAAAGTCAAGTAAATTTACATCTACTCCTGGATGCACTGCGTTGACTTCAATTCTTGCCTTATCTCCATTGATTCACGATAAATTAATTAATCCTTCAAACATAATTATTGATTCAAAAGTTGGCTCCTCTGGCGCTGGAGTCAAACCTACTGCAGGTTCACATCATGCTAACAGGTATGGAGTAATTCGTCCATTCAAACCTTATGCTCATAGACATACTGCCGAAATAGACCAGGAACTTTCAAATCTTTCTGACACTTCAATTAATGTATCCCTTTCTGTTCATTCAGTAAACCTTGTTCGTGGAATATTGTGTACTTCTTATGCATCTATTAATTCCGATATTAGTGAAGTAGATGTTTGGAAATCATTTAGACAATTCTATTCTGACTCGCCTTTTGTTAGACTTATCGCAGACAAAAAAGGTTTATACAAATATCCTGACCCTAAACTTCTTGTTGGATCTAACTTTTGCGATATTGGATTCGCATATGATAAATCCGCATCTAGACTTGTTTTGATGTCTTCATCCGACAATCTGATTAAAGGCGCTGCAGGTACTGCTGTACAAAATATGAATCTTATGTCTGGATTTGAAGAAACTTCAGGTTTATGGACTCCTGGAATTCATCCGATGTGATTTAAATGGTGACTGTAGTAAAAATTGGTGGAAGCCTACATAGTAAAGGTCTTACTGAAAATCTCTTTGAAGATATAAAGAATCTTTCGAAAACCGAACCTATTATTGTTGTTCATGGAGGAGGAAATACTGTGACCAATATTGCCGAGAAATTGGGCAAAAAACAAGAATTTATTGTTTCACCATCTGGTGTAAAGAGCAGATATACTGACAAAGAAACAGCATCTATCTTCATGATGGTTATGTGTGGAAAAATCAATAAAGAGATTGTAGTCTCTTTACAATCTTTAGGTGTTAATGCAGTGGGACTGGGAGGAATTGATGGTAAAATATTGAATGCAATTCGTAAGAAAAAACTCTTGATTATTGACGAAAGAAAGAGAAAAATTGCCATTGAAGGAGGATTTACAGGTAAAATACAAAATGTTAATACTGAACTACTTACCGACTTGATTAAATCTGGCTACCTTCCCGTAATATCTCCTGTGGCAATTAGTGACGAATCTGAAGTTTTGAATGTAAATGGAGATCGTGCTGCTTCAAATATTGCTGCTCATCTCAATGCAGATCGCGTTATCTTTCTCACGGACGTTGACGGCATTTCGTTAAATGACAAACTTGTGTCTAATCTTAATCTCTCACAATCTAAAGAAATTCTTCCTGAACTTGGATTTGGTATGGAACAAAAATTAATTTCTTGTATCGAATCATTAGAAAATGGCGTTAATCAAGGAATTATTGCATCTGGACTAGTAGACAACCCGATTTCTTCTGCTATAAGACATTCTAATTGTACGGTGATTACTAATGAATGACAAAGAATTAATGGACACAGAAGATCAAAATCTTGCTCCTGTATATCAAAAATTTCCAATTGTTCTAGAAAAAGGAGACGATTGCTATATCTGGGATTCTTCGGGTAAGAAATATCTAGACTTGATGGCTGGATATGGCGTTTCTTTATTAGGACACTCCAATGAAAAAATCGTTCAAGCGATTAGTGATCAAGCAAAACAGCTAACAAGTTGTCACGGGTCATTTTATAACGAACAAAGAGCACGTGCTTCAATTAATATTAATCAAATCACTCCAAAACATCTTGACAATATATATTTGTGTAATAGCGGAGCTGAAGCAGTAGAGGCTGCATTGAAACTCTGTAAAAAACATTCAAAAAATAGAATTATTTCTATGTCAGGTTCTTATCACGGTAAAACAATTGGTTCTTTGTCTCTAACATGGAGTCCTAAATACAAAAAATCATTTCAACCTCTTCTTGACGATGTTGATTTCATCTCTTTTGGAGACTCCGATTCATTGTCGCAAATTAATGATGAAACTGGCGCAGTTTTTCTTGAAGTAATTCAGGGTGAAAATGGCGTCAAATTTGCATCAGTAGAATATTTCAAACAATTACAAGAGCAATGTAACAAACATGACGTTCTATTGGTTGTTGACGAAATCCAAACTGGTTTAGGAAGGACTGGTAAAATGTGGGCTCATGAACATTATGGATTGGTCCCAGATATTCTTTGTATCGGAAAAGGTCTGGCAGGAGGAATGCCAGTTGGCGCAATGATTTCAAGGAGCGATTCTACAAATTTCTCTCTTGGAGAACATACAACTACGTTTGGCGGCAACCCTTTGACCTCCTCGGCAATTAATGCATCTATTGAATTCTTGTTGAGCAAAAATATTATCAATAATGCAGAACAATCAGGTAAACTCTTTCTCACTGGTCTTAAAAAACTAAAATCTGAATATGATTCTGTACGCGATGTTCGCGGACTTGGATTAATGCTTGCTTTAGAATCAAAATTCCCAATCAAGGATTTATTATTTGATGGACTAAATAATGGATTGATTATGCTATATTCAGGAAGAACAATATTGAGATTTCTTCCTCCATTAACTTTGACTGAAACACAAGTTAATTCCGCATTACAAATTTTAAACACATTACTTCAAAATTCAAAAAAGGTTTAGATTATAATGGACGATATTGATAAAACTATAATAAAAATTCTTACTAAGGATTCTAGAACTCCTAATACTGAAATCGCTCAACAGGTAAACCTATCTGAATCTAGTGTTAGGGCTCGTATTGAAAAACTTGTTTCATCAGGAGCAATTAAAAATTTCACAATTACATTGAGTGATAGTCATCTTACATTATTGGAAAATGCCTTGAAAATCTATTCTCCTTCTGGGCAAGAAAAAGATATTTCTGATTTCTTATTTGATACATTAACTAATCTTGGTTTTAGTAATGTTCATCGCGATTCTGCGAATAATGTTTTTGGCGAAATTGGCAGTGGTTCTCCTACATTACTACTTTGTGGACATATGGATACTGTCCCAGGACAAATTAATGTCCAGATTAAAGATAATACACTTTATGGCAGAGGCGCATCTGATGCTAAATCCTCATTAATTTCAATGATGATCGCCGCATCTTCTTTTAAAGATAAATTAAATTCTGGGAAAATTATATTCTCGGCGGTAACTGACGAAGAAGGTACTGGACAAGGAATTAGGGAATTACTCAAAGCCAATCTTCAACTTGATTGTGCAATTTTTGGAGAGCCTAGTGGAATTGATAAAATTACTGTAGGGTATAAAGGTCGATATTCTGTTAAGTTTACTTGTGATACTCCTCCTGTTCATGCGAGTGCTCCTTGGATGTCCCATAATGCTATAGAATTATTGTTTCTTTTATGGAATGAAATTCAGACAGAAATTCAAACCAATGACGATAATCACTATAAACAAATTACTTCTTGTTTAACTCAAATTGAAGGAGGTACTGCAGACAACGTTATGCCTGGAAACAGCACCCTGATCTGTGATATTCGCTATCCTTTTGGTTACAATCCTGACCAAATCACTCAAAAAATATCAGAAATCGTATCAAATTATAACTCTAAATATACTTTTGACGAAAATCCCAAATCTACTTTTAATTATGAAATTATCGATTCGACTCCTGCTTTTGAATGTTCTAAATCATCTGTTATTAGCCGTTCTGTGAGTAGAGCCATTATTAAGAAACTTGATTTGAAGCCTAAATTCGTCAACAAAACTGGTACTGGCGATATGAATCTTCTTGGAAATCAAATGAACATCCCTGTGTTAACCTATGGACCCGGTAATCCTCATCTTTCACATACTTCTAATGAACATATAATGGTCGATGAATTCCTTACTTCAATTGATATATACCAAGATTCAATTGAAAATGTTTTCAATCTTCTCCAAAGAATTTAATAATGTATATTTTTCATTAACATATCAGTGTAGTGAATGCCAAAATACAAATCAACTAATGATATAATGAAAGTTATCGGCAATAAAGACCAAATTAGGAATTTTGGCGTTATTGCTCATGTAGATCATGGTAAAACTACTATGAGTGACAGTTTACTTTCTGGCTGTGGTATTATCAGTCCTAGTGTTGCTGGAGAAGCTCTTGCATTAGATACTATGGATATGGAACAAAAACGAGGTATTACCATTAATTCTACTAATATTACTCTCTATCACGAACAAGCTGGAACTCCTTATGTTTTCAATATGATAGACACTCCTGGACATGTTGATTTTAATACACGAGTATCTAGAAGCCTTCGTGCAATTGATGGAGCCATTGTCGTTTCTGACGCTGTAGAAGGTGTAATGACTCAAACTGAAACAGTTACAAGACAGGCATTGGAAGAACGTGTTCGACCCGTTCTTTATATTAATAAAATCGACAGATTGGTTAAAGAACTAAGATTGACTCCCGACAAAATGCAAGAACATCTTATGGGCGTAATAAGCGAATTTAATGGATTAATTGATCTATATGCAGAACCCGAACTTAAGGATAAATGGAAAGTAAGTATTCAAGATAATAGTATTGCATTTGGATCTGCAAAAGATCGATGGGCTTTTAGTGCTGCTACATCTAAAACAACAGGAGTAAATTTCAAATCTATTTTTGACGCTTATAATAATGACAAAGTTGACGAACTTGTTGCACAATCACCACTACACGAAGCTATTCTTGGAATGGTAATCCAACATCATCCTGCGCCTCATGTGGCCCAAAAATACCGCATTCCAAAAATCTGGAAAGGTGATCTAGATAGCGAAATTGGAAAAGCGCTAATTAATTGTGATGAAAATGGCCCTGCGGTTATGATGATTGTTAACATCAATATTGATCCTCATGCTGGCAGTGTTGCTACTGGACGATTATTCTCTGGAACATTAAAGGATGGAGATACAGTAGAACTTTTGGGCGCTAAACGAAACGGAAGAATTCAGTCTGTAAATATGTTCATGGGCAATCAACGTGAATTGGTTGGTAAATTTACTGCAGGTAATATCCCTGCATTGTTGGGACTAGAACACGCTCGTGCAGGAGAAACTCTCAGTTCTACAAAAGGCTTTGCACAATTTGAACAGATTGCGTATGTATCTGAACCTGTAGTCACTATTGCTATTGAATCTAAACATCCTAAGGAGCTACCAAAATTGGTTGAAGCCTTACGAAAACTCAATATTGAAGATCCAAGTCTTATTGTAAAGATTAACGAAGAAAGTGGTGAAATGCTCATTGCAGGAATGGGAGTACTTCATCTTGATGTAGCTACTAATCTGCTAAAAGAACAAGAGATTGAAATCATTACTTCCCCTCCACTGATTAACTATCGTGAAACCATTTCTGGTCAAGCTGGCCCTATAATGGCTAAATCACCAAATCGCCATAATAAATTATTTTTACGTGTTGAACCTTTATCCGAACCGATAATTGACTTAATCCGTGCAGGAAAAATTAATGATAATACTGATAAAAAAGAACTACAGGAAATATTAATGAAAGAAGGATGGGAACGTGACGAAGCAAAACGCGTTGTTACTATTGATTCAGGTGGGAATATGTTTGTAGATGCTACTAAAGGTGTCCAATACGTCCAAGAATCAATGGATTCTATTCGTGCAGGATTTTATGATGTAATGAGCAATGGACCTATAGCATATGAGAATGTTCGTGGTGTAAAAGCTACATTCCACCATTACGTACCTCATGAAGATGTAGCGCATCGTAGTTATGCACAATTAATGCCTGCTACACGTCGTGCTTTGCTTGGTTCTCTCTTGTCTGCAACTCCGACTTTGCTTGAACCTATTCAAGCGATTGAAATAAAAGCTCCTTCGGATCTAATTGGCGAAATAGCTGGAGTCATCTCTTCAAAACGTGGAAAAGTAGGCGAAATTACTCAAAAGGCTCACTTGTCTGTTATACTTGGCGAAATTCCTGCTGCAGAAACCTTTGATCTATCTGAAAAAATGCGTGGCGCTACTGCAGGAAAAGCAATTTGGTCTACACACTTTAAAGAATGGTCTCAAGTTCCTAATTCTATGTTATCCGACGTAATTACTGATATAAGAAAAAGGCGTGGACTTTCTGATTCTCCTCCTCCTGCATCAGATTTCATCGACAAGGATTAATTCTTCTTTGCTTTTAGATTATTTGTGACTAGCTCTTCTTCTATCGAATACTCTCATTGTCGATTCGAAGACTTGTCTATAAATGATCTTTATTATGTCTTAAGACTTCGAAGTATTGTCTTTAACCATCAACAACGACTGGTCGAAGTTTCCGATGGACAGTGTATTGAAATCGACGACAAAGATTCTAATTGTATTCATATAATTGGAAAACTTCCGAATCAACAAATTGTGGCAACTGCACGATTATTTGATAAGCAATCTCCACTGAAATGGGGTCGATTTGCTGTTGATCCAAACCATCAGAAAACTGGCTTTGGAACTCAACTTCTTGATTATTTAGATTCTATTATTGACTCTAAACCAATTGAAATGAATGCACAATCTTATCTTGTTGATTGGTATTCTAAATTTGGGTGGTCTGTTTCCGGTTCTGAATTTCTTGAATGCGGTATTAAACATGTCCGTATGATAAAAAACATGTAAACTAATTGATTTGTAATACCTTCTCAAATTCATTATGAATTTTTTCTGGATTTATCTTTAATTTATTTATTATTATATCGCTAAATATTTCTAATGCTCGTTTTTCTACAAGCGCTCCTACTATTATTGATACTCCACTTGTAACAATACTTACTGTTATTTTTTCATTATAATTGAACGTAGTTCCTAATACTCCTTTTCTAATTATTTTTATTTCTTCCTCTTCTAAAATTTGATTTAATTTCTCTAAATGAATTTCTAGATTTTCTTTCGGGCTGATAATATGAACTGATTTTCCTTCTCTTCCACAAATATCTTCAATTAATTTTCTTTTAGATTTTTTTATTGTTAAATCTGCATCAGGACCACAAACATTACACCTGGATTGTTTTTTTATTTTAATTTTATCATAATCAAGATTTGATATATCTGCTAAAAATAATCTATTTGCTAAATTTGGCTCCTTACCGATTATTATTCTTACTGCTTCAGATACCTGAACACTTGATATGGTTGATAATATAGAAGGATGAACTCCTTCAGTTCCACATTTTGGCATTTCATCATCTTTTAATGCAGGTTGAAAACATTCTAAACAAGGTGTTTTACCAGGGATTATTGAAGTAGCTGAACCTGTAGTCACTATTGCCGAACCAAAAATATAAGGTATATTAGATCTGATACATGCTCTATTGATTGAATATCTTGCAGATACAGAATCTAATCCATCAATCACTACGTCTGAATTTTTAATTGCTTCATCTACTGTGTCGTCATTTATTGATAATGTTAGAGGTTCAATGTTAACTTGAGGATTTATTCTTCTTAATCTGTCATGTGCAGCTTCAGCTTTTGATAGACCTACG
>Ga0209034_10001798_pt1 | contig 10255 bp, 11 predicted proteins | sample MarorgKNORR_S2LV_2_FD_188219 | JGI IMG/M metagenome (GOLD analysis project Ga0209034, IMG submission 188219) | Marine microbial communities from the Southern Atlantic Ocean, analyzing organic carbon cycling - 250m_A/KNORR_S2/LV (SPAdes) (version 2) | ecosystem: Environmental > Aquatic > Marine...
TGGAACAATACTAAATATAAAATCAGTACAAGGAAATCGCGACGGAGAGGTTGAACATACCAGCCCAGTAGTCGAGGATAATATTGAAACAAATAAGTCAGAAGGTAAAACTGTCGTTTCAAGGGTAATTGAAGTATTCGATGGAGAAATATTAAGGTAGGAGATTATATGTTCAGTAAAGGCAACATGTCTAAAATGTTAAAACAGGCACAAGAAGTGCAGAAACAGATAGAAGATGTACAAAATGAGTTGGATGAACTTCATATTTACGGTGAAGCAGGAGGTGGAATGGTGAAAGCGACTGTGAATGGAAAAATGGAGGTTCTCGATCTGACACTCAAAGATGAGATTTTGGAAGAAGATAAGGATATGATTGAAGATTTAATAATATCAGCAGTAAACAATGCCATGAAGAAAGCCCAAGAAGAAAGCCAGAATAGGATGAACTCTGTTGCAGGAGGTATGCTTGGCGGTATGAAAATTCCAGGTATGTAATTGAATACAATTCCTAAAAGTATTGTTCGATTAATAGAAGAATTTTCTCGTTTCCCTGGTATTGGTCGTAAAACAGCTCAACGTATGGCATTTCATGTATTGAAGGCCCCCAATGATCAAGCTGTTCAATTATCTCAATCTATCATGGATATGAAAACGAAAATCAAGTTTTGTTCCGTTTGTAATGGAATTACTGAAGAATATTCTTGTGCAATATGTTTAGACCCAAAGCGTGATCAGAAATCCATATGTATAGTTGAAGATTCTGCGGATATTTATACATTTGAAAAAACAAATGCCTTCCAGGGTGTATATCATGTTCTTGGTGGCGTTCTATCACCACTGGATGGCATTGGACCCGAGGATCTTAATATTAAGTCCTTACTCAGTCGTATTAAGCCAGGTTGCGAAGTGGTTTTAGCTACAAACCCAAGTATCGAAGGTGAAGCCACAAGTTTATATATTGCGAAACTGCTTAAGAAAGATTCTATCAAGGTAACAAGATTAGCCAGAGGATTACCTATGGGCGGTGATCTTGAATATATTGATGAAGCAACTATTATGAGAGCTATAGAAGGTCGAACATCCATATGATAACATTGCCAAACATTTTAACTTTTTTCCGAATCTTACTTACACCTGTATTTATAATTTGCTTATTTAAAAATTTTCCATATGCCCATGTATGGGCATTAATTATCTTTATTGTGGCATCTATTACAGATGCCTATGATGGCTATTATGCGCGTAAAAATGATATGGTTACTGAAACTGGGCGATTTTTAGATCCATTGGCAGACAAAATTCTTGTATCATCTGCTTTCATTTCATTTGCAATTATGGGACTCATAGATTTTTGGATGGTGGGCCTTATTATTTTCCGTGATCTTTTTGTAACTGGATTACGTATGATAATGTCCCGTAATGGTTTGAATATGATGACAAGTAATATTGCAAAATCCAAAACAAGTGCCCAGATTGGCATTATCATTTTCACACTCTTATATTTAAGCCTTAAGGGTATTGATTTATTATTTTCAAGTGAAATCCATTGGTTTATTAATGAATATGAACTGGTCTATTATTTAACCTTGATTGTATCCATTTTTACATTATATACCGGGTTTGCTTATATTCAGGATAATCGTAAAGCGATAAAAGAAATAATGAATTGACCCATGACACGCTTGGCAGCTGAATGTATTGGTACTGTTTTTTATATTGGTAAATTGCCTTTTGCTCCTGGGACTTGGGCCAGCCTAATTGCCACAATATTCTGGTATTTTCTGTTTACTAATATTGACTTATTTTTTTTACCTATTGTAACTATCTTTCTTTTAATATTGGGTTATATAGCTTCAGATAGAATTGTAAAAAATTCAAAAGAACACGACCCATCTAGGATCGTCATTGATGAATGGGTAGGACAGTGGATAACATTTACAATGTTGCCTGTCAATATTTATACAGGCGTTATCGGATTTATTGCATTTCGCATTATTGATATTGTAAAACCGGGACCGGTGAAACGAATGGAGAAACTACCTGGAGGGTGGGGCATAATGGCAGATGATGTTTTAGCAGGTGTCATTGCCTACTTTGTTGTTTTATTTGCATATTGGATATTTCTTTGAAAGTAGGTTTAATTACAATTGGTGCTGAATTATTAAATGGTACTCGAACAGATACGAATGCTGCATGGATTGGCCAATCGCTAACCTCTATTGGTGGTAAAGTAGATTGGCACATTACCGTAAATGATGAGAAAGACTCAATCCTCAATGCATTGAATAACGTTCCGAAGAATATTAATATTGTATTTTGTACAGGTGGATTAGGTCCAACTCATGATGATATTACCGCAACTGTTTTATATGAATATTTTGGAGACAAACCAAAATTTGATGAAGAATATTGGAGTTTATTAACTGAAAAATTCTCTAAGCGTGGCAGTATTATTCCCGAGTCTAACCGGAACCAGGCTGTTAGACCCAGCAATGGAGATATTATACCTAACTCATCTGGGTCTGCCAGGGGTCTACATTTTAAGAATGATCGATATGACTTATTTTCAATGCCAGGCGTACCTTCAGAAATGAAAGCCATGATGGAAAAATCGATACTACCTTGGATCGAGGCAAGAATTGAAAATAAAATATTTGTAAGTACATTTCGAACAACAGGTATTATGGAATCTGTACTATATGAGAGAATCGAACCATTATTAGAAAACCATCTAAATGTTGATGTAGCATTTTTACCAAAGTTTATTGGAGTAGACTTACGTATTTCTTCTTATGATAAAACAGCCTTCGATGAATTTCTTAAAGATATCTTTCCTATTATAGACAAATATCATTTTGGCAGTGAAGATATAGAATTAGAAGAAGCGTTAGGTGAAATTTTAATTGCTAAGAATAAATCCGTTGCAACAGCAGAATCTTGTACAGGTGGATTAATTGCTGATCGATTAACAAACGTATCTGGTAGTTCATTATATTTCAAAGGTGGTATTGTGGCATATACCAATACTATAAAAATTAAAGCATTAAATGTTAAAGAAGAGACTTTGACATTGCATGGTGCGGTTAGCGAGCATACGGCTTTAGAGATGGCTAATGGTGCTCGCGAATCATTTGATGCAGATATCGGTATATCCACAACAGGCATTGCCGGTCCAAGCGGTGGTACCAAAAATAAACAAGTTGGATTAGTTTATGTAGGTATAAGTACCATTGAATATAAAAAAGTTTTCCGATTTACATTTACACCTGACAGAAAAACAAATAAATTGATGACAAGTCAGGCAGCATTAAATATATTGCGTCTTTATTTACTTAATGGATTATAGTCTGATAAGAACATTTGTTTCTATTCCAGTGCCTGATGCTGTATCTGGATTGCAAGATATATTAAGATCTGCAATACCTGAAAGATTTGGACATATAGAATGGGTTAAAAAAGATCTGTTACATTTAACACTTAAATTTGTTGGCGATACACCAGAATCATCATTCAAATCTATTCAGGATGAATTGGAAAAAATTTCAAAGACTACCGAGACTATTCAATTAAAAATTGAAGGCACAGGATGTTATCCAATAAAAGAAAGACCACGTGTTTTGTGGTCAGGAATAACAGGTGAAATCTCTAAATTAGAAAAATTGTTTAAAGAGATTCAATCAAGTCTGGAGTCACTTGGATTTTATAAAGATGATAAACCATTCCATCCACATATAACATTAGGTCGAAGTAAATATCCTCAAAAACGAACGCCTGATATTGCCTCTTTTTTAGCTAAGTCCTATGATCCAATTTCTTTTCGGGTAGAAAAAATTCAATTTATCACTAGTGAACTCTTCCCAAATGGACCTGTGTATACTATTTTAAGCACTCACTTTTTTGAAAATAATTAACTTTAGGAAACAAATGACTGCGACAAAAGATAAAAAATCAAAAGCTTTGGAAAATGCAATATCGCAAGTTGATAAACAATATGGTAAGGGTTCAATTATGCATCTTGATCCAGATGCACCGATTACTTTTAGTAAAAGTATTTCAACTGGTTGTCTTTCATTGGACGTTGCGCTTGGTATAGGTGGTGTGCCGAGAGGTAGAGTCATTGAAATTTATGGCCCAGAATCATCTGGTAAAACCACATTAGCATTACAAATTGTTGCAGAAGCTCAAAAAACTGGTGGTTATGCAGCTTTTATTGATGCTGAGCACGCTATGGATCCAGAATATGCAGAAAAACTAGGCGTAAATTTAAAAGAATTATTAGTTTCTCAACCTGATCATGGAGAGCAAGCACTTGAAATTACAGAAACGCTGGTACGAAGTGGTGCTTTAGATGTGATAGTTATTGATTCAGTTGCAGCATTAGTTCCTCGAGCTGAGCTTGAAGGTGATATGGGTGACTCTCATATGGGTTTACAGGCTCGGCTAATGTCTCAGGCTCTTCGAAAATTGACGGGTACAGTAAGTCGTTCTGGTACTTCGGTTATTTTTATTAATCAGATTCGTGAAAAAATTGGAGTTATGTTTGGTAATCCAGAGACAACTCCAGGAGGTAGGGCGTTAAAGTTCTATACATCTGTGCGTATGGAAATTCGTCGTATAACAACCATTAAAGATGGTCAAGATGTAGTTGGAAATCGTACTCGCGTTAAAGTTGTTAAGAATAAAGTTGCTCCACCTTTCAAGCAAGTAGAGTTTGATTTAATGTATAATAAGGGTATCTCCTATGAAGGTGATATCCTAGATATTGCACTGCAGGGTGATATTATTCAAAAAATGGGCTCTTGGTTCTCTTATGGTGATGCGAAAATTGGTCAAGGCCGTGAAAACGCTAAACAGTTTTTAGTTGATAATGATGATATAAAAGAAGAAGTCGTTTCTAAAGTTAAGGCATTTATGGGTCTGGATGAGGCTCCTGTGGAGAATGGCCAATCATAAAATTGTAAATATTAAAAGGTCCACAAAATATTCGGACCGCTTTATCATTTATTTAGATAACAAAAGCGTCTTCAAGGTTACTGAAGACGCTTTTGTTTTAAACCCTTTGATTGAAGGTGATACAGTTTCTTCAAAAGAAATTGAATCGTATGGGAAGGAAATGCGATTTCAAGAAGCAAGAGATGCAGGGTACCGTCTTTTAGGGTATAGAATGCGGAGTATTTCTGAAATGCGAAATCGCCTTAGAAAAAAATCTTTTGATTTAGTCGAAATTGACCATGTCATCAACCATATGCTTGAATTAAAATATTTGGATGATGAGGCATTTGGTAAAGCATTTGTTCGAGAAAAAGTTAAAAATAAAAAGATTGGACCAAGGGCTTTACGCTCTGAGATTTTTCCGCATAAACTTCCAAAGGAACTACTTGAGAAGCTTGTTAATGAAATCTATGAAGAATTTAATGTGCGTGATCTTATTGTTGCCCACCTTAATAAACGAAAAATACAAAAACATCAATCAATAAATAATAAAGATCAAAAGCGATTAAATAACTTTTTAGCTCGTAAAGGTTTCTCCTGGGATAGTATTAGTGATGTATACCAGGAATGGGGTTTGATTTAGATCAGGGAACTCGTTTACGTATAAATAAATAAAAGATGAAATTATCGAAAATCCATAAATACTTAGGCCGTGTACCTAAACCTATAGAAAATCAATTTATTAAATTGTTTCAAAAGTCCTTTACTATTCAAAATACTTTCCGAAATGAACTGGACCAAATCAAAACTATTTCCACACATAATCCATCTTTGATTTTTATAGCTCAAGGAAAAAACGACATTCGTTATTGCGTTGGAGATCATATCATCAATTCTAGATATGGGAAAAAAATTAAATCAATCTCAACTGATAAGGGATCAATCATTTTGGGTTTGAAAGATAATATCATCAAAAAGGACTCTCCCTTTTTAGGGAGTGTTTATTTATTAAAGGGGAAAAAATATCAATCGTTTACTTCTGCATTGAATAAAAGTGGGCTCACTACAAATATTTCACCTGTACATAAGTGTGGCCTTGGGAATGCTTTATATAAATTGATCAAAACAAATACGTGTGGAATTTCAGTGCATGTAGACATAGTGAAAAATTTAGCTGCAAAAAGTATTCATGGGTTGCTTATTCATGTCGACCGTAAATCAGTAAACAGATTTCAGTCTTTCGTTTCTTCCAGAAATATTGAATTAATTTTGCTGGGAAAAATGATTAAAGAATCTGCTGTAATAATTAATTCAGGTGAAAAAGAAGTTGGATTCATTTCTGTTGATATTCTCAATATAATTGAAAATGAAATTTTTTATTCAGATGAAATAAAAATGCAAATATCTATTCCAAAAGATTCCGAACCTAAATTGAAAGTGAAAAAAAATTACAACAAAGATCTTAAAGCATTACTTTGTAATAATAAGAATAATGTTGAAACAAAAATTTTAACTAAAAATGGTAAACACTACGGTTATGCTTCCAATGATAGCGATTATATCAAATTTTATGATCTTAAAATGAGCGCAATCGCAGCAATTTCCAACGCATCTAGACATTTAATTTGTGCTGGAATTCGTCCTGAAATCGCTACTGGTTTTCTATCTATTAATGAAGAGAATACTCCTGAAAAAGGATCTTTTCTAAGCGGTATTAAATCTGCAGGTAAACATTTGAATATTACCTTGGATCATTTTGCATTTGAATCCACAAAAAATCAACCTTCCGGTTCATTCTTTGTTATGGGTAGACGAATTATCGATTCAGACTTTCCAATAGATTTTCAATCTCCATACCAGTATATATCAATTATAGGTAGTCATAGAGGTGAATTGGGTGGCAGCAACTATTTAGATTTAATAAAAATGAATGACTGGGGCCGTCGACCCAGTGTTGATTTATCAATGGAATCGCGGATTCAAGAAGTTGTACTCACAGCAATTAATGGTCAATTAATTCAATCTGCAAGACCAATCGGAAAAGGCGGTATAGCGACGACAATAGCAAATTCATTTCCAAAAAATACTGAATTGGGCGCACGAATTCATTTTTCAACAAAATTATCGATGCCCGAACTATTGTTTGGTGAAACGCAAGGATTAATTATTGTCACCATTAATGAAGAGGATCTTATGGAATTCGAACGAATTTGCATGTCAATTGGTGTTCCTTCAACAACCATTGGTCGATTAACAGACGATGGTATTTACACCTTTAATGACTCGATTAAAATAAAAGTAGAAAAATTAATTAACTCATGAATGAATATACAATAGTCGTTCCCAAAGGTGAGGTTATATCTGTTAGAAATATATATTGTATTGGTCGCAATTATTTAGATCATATTTCTGAGCTCAATAATGATGAGCCAGATGAGCCGTTTTTTTTCCAAAAATCTCTACCTTCATTAAATACGAGTGATTTGATTGATATTCCAGAAGGAAGAGAAATCCATCATGAGTTAGAGATAGTCATCTTCATTCATAAAGATGGTGAATATATATTATCAGATAATGCCACATCCTATATTGGAGGGTATGCTTTAGGGCTAGATCTCACTGACCGCCCCTTTCAGAATGAATTAAAGAATAAAAAATTACCTTGGCTTTTGTCTAAATCATTTAAAGGATCTGCTGTATTATCTGATTTCAAAAATGGTCCTATTGATAAAGAATTTTGGTTAGAAATCAATGGTGTGGAAAAGCAACGTGGGCATATAAATCAAATGATAAATTCTATCTCAGAGCAAATTGCTTATTTATCGAAAAAAATACCACTGCTAAAAGGGGATTTGGTTTTTACAGGTTCTCCAGGTGGTGTAGGAATAATATCTTCTGGTGATACACTTGAAATGGGCGTTGGAACAAAGGTTGTTAAAAGACTAGCCGTTCAATGATTCAACAGTTTTTTTCGTATAATGCAGCATTTCCTTGTGAATCTGACCATTAGAAGCGATAACCTGTTTATCATATATTGAGTAGTTATCGCCATCCATCCTACTAATTGTTCCACCAGCTTCTTCCACTAAAAGAACGCCTGCAGCCGTATCCCATGGTTTAAGGTCAAATTCCCAAAATCCATCAACCATTCCACAGGCTACGTGGCAAAGATCAACTGCTGCTGCACCCAAACGGCGGACGCCTTGTGTCAAATCTGTAAATTGTTTGAATAAAGACATATTAGCTTGCCATAGCTCGCCATGATTGTAGCCAAATCCAGTAACCAATAAAGACTGGTCTAAATTCTTTGTCCCCGATACATGAATAGGCATATTATTTTTAAAAGCTCCTTTGCCCTTTATCGCAAAATAAAGATGTTTGGCTGGGAGCTCACTTATGACGCCAATAGTTGGTTTACCATTAATTAAACAAGCAATGGAAACACCGAATGAAGGATATCCATGGACAAAATTGGTTGTTCCATCTAAGGGGTCTATAATCCATAAATATTCTGATTTATTTTTATCAGAACCACTTTCTTCAGCTAAAATACTATGTGTTGGGAAAGTGGAACGTATATGATTAAGGATTAATTCTTCTGATAGACGATCCGTTTCTGTAACTAGGTTTGTTCGACCTTTATAATCAGCCATTCGTGGATTCTCGAGCGCATCAATAATAACATCGACAGCTTTATTAGTTGCCTGTAATGCAACTTCAAGCATTAAATCTTTCATAGAAAATGCAACGTTTTTACGAGGCCTATTTCAGAATTATTTATAAACTTGGTGTTCTATATCAAAATAACTTGTTGTCAATTTCTTTAGTATAGGTGCTAAGAGAATAATGGATATCAAGTTTGGAAATGTCATGAATCCCAGGGCAGCATCTCCAAAAGCCCAGATGGCTTCCAGACTCGCAATAGCACCAATGAAAACAAACAATATATAGAAAGAACGATAAACTGGAATGGCTTTTTCACCAAAAAGATAATCAGTTGCACGATCACCATAGAATGACCAACTGATCACCGTTGAAATAGCAAATAATAATACACCTAGAGTAATAATCTTATCTCCAAAAGGGAATAGCCATGCTAATCCATTTTTAAAGGCAAGAGATGTTAAAAGACTTCCATTCAGTAATTCTCCCGTAAAAGTTGGATCGATTCGGGTTGTATAGAATTCGGTGTGGTGCCATGTACCAGTAACAATAATTGTTAATCCTGTTAGCGTGCAAATGATAATTGTATCAATAAAAGGTTCCAAAAGTGCAACTACTCCTTCTCGAGCAGGAAATTCCGTTTTTGCAGTGGAATGGGCAATCGGAGCACTACCTTGTCCAGCTTCATTTGAATAGAGTCCTCGTTTTACTCCCCAAAGCATTGTATTCATAACAACTAAAAGTGTGCCACCTGCTACACCTCCGACAGCTGCAGGTGGGTTAAATGCCATAGATATAATACTTGAAAAGCTTGCAGGAATATCAGTGATATTGGCCAAAATAATCAACATAGCGGCAATAAAATAAATAACAGCCATAAAAGGGGCCAGATAAGAGGTGACGTTACCAATTCGTTTAATTCCACCAATGATAACTAGACCTGAAATAGTTGCTATCAATACTCCATTGATTATTTGTTGAATTGATACAGCATAATTATCCAACAATTGATGTTTGAATGTTAACCAGTGTTCAGAACCAACCATTTGAGTAACTTCAGAATAAATTTGATCAGATAGGGTGAACGATTGGATCGCATTTCCAGTTGCAAAAGAACAAATAACTGCGAAACAAGCAAATATGATCGCCAACCAACGCCATTTAATTCCTAATCCACGTTCGATTGTATACATTGGTCCGCCAGCAGTCATACCTTGCTTATCAAAATCACGATATTCAACTGCAAGTGTACATTCTGCAAATTTAAGTGCGGAACCAAAAAATGCGGTAATCCACATCCAGAAAAGTGCGCCAGGTCCTCCATAATAAATTGCAGTTGCGACACCAGCAATATTCCCGATTCCTACTGTGGCAGACAATGCAGTAGATAATGCCTGAAAATGGCTTAAATCACCTGCTTCATTAGGATCGTCATAGACACCACGAGTCACCTTAATACCATGGCGCAAATAGCGTATTTGCGGAAATCCCAAGTAGATTGTTGTAAATATTCCAGTTCCGAGAAGTGCTACCACCATAAACGGTACAAGACTGAATGAAGGGAAAGACCAGATACCTTCAAAAAACTTTACACCAAAGAGCAAGAGGAATAAGATAATAATTCCAAAGAATGTTATTGCACCTATTTTTTTATTCATTT
>Ga0209034_10001799_pt1 | contig 10254 bp, 9 predicted proteins | sample MarorgKNORR_S2LV_2_FD_188219 | JGI IMG/M metagenome (GOLD analysis project Ga0209034, IMG submission 188219) | Marine microbial communities from the Southern Atlantic Ocean, analyzing organic carbon cycling - 250m_A/KNORR_S2/LV (SPAdes) (version 2) | ecosystem: Environmental > Aquatic > Marine >...
ATTCTGGGCAAAATCCTGTGACTCCGCCTATGAATTGGGCGGAGGCATGAGGTGGCTCCCGCGAAGCAACGGGTTTGTTTTGTGAAACTTTGCAATCTCAACTAAGCTTGCTTCGTCACATGAATTATTTTTCGACTAACCGGTCTCATATCTGACCACTTAAAAAGTGAGATGTTGCGTATTTATATCCTCATAGCATCAACTGTTTTACTGATGTCAGCAGGTCTGTTGAAAGCGGACGACACTAGGATCGAATCCCAGGACATCAAGAATGAAAAACTGTTGAGCATAATAAAACAACCCCCATCCTATGTGCGTAACATTAATTACGACAAAAAGTGGTTTAATGTTCTCCGCACCGGAATAGATAAGACTCGTGAATATCTCGGGAACTATGGTCCGCTTCAGGTGTACATCATAGGGCAAGAATCCAAAGAGCTTGAAGATGAGGCAGTCGGAGAAGCCATCATCAAAGCATTTTGCCACTGCCGTCATGCCCAGACAAAAGACAGAATTCCAGACTGCTTAAAAGACACAGGAGCTTCATTGATTAAACGTGCGAGGAACAACTCAACGGAAGCCTACCTATCTTACGTGGACTACGCCGATCCACCATTGGCTGAATTGATATTCATTAACCCACATGGATTTGACATGCCGTATTTGTATACTCGAGGCATCCATGAATATACGCATGTCTTTCAGCGTGGTTTTCCTAGCACACCTACATGGATGACTGAAGGTAGTGCGGAGTTCCTGGCTTTTTATCTTGGAGCAAAGAATGAATGGGTAAACTTTGAGCAATCAATGAAAGAATCAATGCGAATGGTTCAGTCGGTTGAAAATGATGATGTTTCACTGGTCGATTTCGAAGATATCGAAAAAATTGAAAGAGAACGTCCTGAACTAAAGAAATACTATCGTCATATTGCCTATGATGCGGGCGTATGGGCGGTGGCTTTCCTGATTCACCAATCTGAGAACCGAAGTGTGAAAAGTTTCACTAAGAATTTTTACCAAATGATCGGTCGTTTGGGCTGGCAGGAGGCAGTAAAGCGATATGCCAAGTTTGATAATCTCGCAGAGTTCTACGAATCATTTGAGAAGTTTCTCGAAGAATCAACCGAACAGAAAATACAAATGCTAAATAAGTTGAAGCCTTGATAAAGTTGTTTCTTTTTTTAAGTCCACATCAATCTTTCGTAGTCGCATCAAAGCGCCCAAGTGAGCCACTCGTTTCTGACGTGAATTGTTATTATTTGTGGTAGCCCGATCATTGGAAAAGCTTTGGCCACCGCCTCGGTAATTTGCGTTGAACCAACCCGCTCCACCACCCGAACGTTGGATGGTTATTGCTGCGGCAACAGTTAAAACGGCTTGAGTAATTGTCGAAGCCCCAATAAATTCCCCGCATGAAGCTCAGTCTTGAAACAATCCTATGGGGCGTGTTGATGTTGGACTCCATTTTTTGCTGTGGTTTCGCGTGGGTAACAAAAGGGGTGAGCTGGTACGTCAAAATATTCCCTAGGATAGCAAAGCAGTTTCCCCTGACTCGCGGGTGGAGCCTGTTCTATCTGGGGCTGATGGGTTGGGTTGGCTGTGTTCTGTATCGTTTGTCCACAGCGTAAGGAAACTAAACCAACCTAATTTACCAATTGATAGCTAAAGGGAAATGAAAACGGAATCAAGACGAGCTTTCACCCTCATCGAACTTTTAGTGGTAATTGCCATTATTGCCATACTGGCTAGCCTGTTGTTGCCTGCGCTTTCAAAAGCGAAGAAAAAGGCGGAGAACAGTATGTGTGCCAGTAACATGCACCAGTGGGGTATCGCCATTCAATTGTATGCACTTGATAATGACGGTTACTTTCCAAACATGGGAAAAGATCACATCAAGGACAGTGTGGATTTTGAATGGGTTTCAGGATCAATGCTAAAAAATTTCTTCCCTCGCTACCTGTTAAAACTCGATAATGATTCTCATAAACGAAGGGAGAATCTTCTTTTTTGTCCCACGGATAAATTCCATCGCTTTGTGCACGGCAATAATTTTCAAGCCGCTGTAAGTGGTGGATTGATCGGTTACAAAACCATATTCAGTAATGAACTAACAGTAGCCCGAGGAAACAACAATTATCGGGTCAACCGTGATTTTCCAAACGTGGTGAATTGGGTCTTAAGGGAAAAGATGGGTGGCACATATAGCAATGGGCCGATCTTTATGGATAATTTGCAAAGTGTCGGCAATTCTTGGTTTGCTTCTGGTAATGTGCCCTATGGCAGTCATGCCGGTTCGGATGGTATTTTTGAAGGTGGCAACTTCCTGTTTGAGGACGGGCATGTTCGCTGGTATCGAGGTTATGACAATGGCAAGGACAAAAGGGGACAGATATCCCTAGCTGCAATGCAAGGTGGATGGCGGATATATTTTGGACTGTTCGATGTGCGTTGAATCAAAAGTCTAACCCTACCAGAATCTTTCCAGACACTTCATGAACAACAAGAGCAATCCAAAACCGCCGATCTCCTTAGCAAACACGGCGGCAAGACGGGTGAGCCGTTTTTTCGATCCACCTCTTTGCTACTTTGGCCTTGGTTGAGTCAAAAGTTGTTGTAGTCTTCTGGCAGCTATATGGGCCTGCTTCCTAAACCCGAAATCATCATCACGCACGACGGCGACCTGGACGGTTTGCTCTCGGGCATGCTGCTCCAAAAACTTTCCGCCACGTTATACGGGGAGGAGGTGCGACTCCTGGGTTACCAAACTCACGCATGGCACAGTCGCTGTCTGCGTGAAAACTCCGCATGGGTGAGTGACCTCGCGTTCGAGGAGCGGATGGATCGCATCAACTGGGTGGTGGTGGATCATCACATCACTGCGGCGAAGCCAACCAAGGCACGTTTGGTGCATGATTTGGGCAAGAGTGCCTGTCTGCTGGCCTACGAGTTGTGCAGGGAACACGGTCTCGAGTCGAAGACACTCGACCGGTTAGTGCACCTTGCCAACGCGGGCGACCTGTTCCTGCAGGATGACCCAGACTTTGAGCTGGCCAACGATCACGGCACGCTGGTGAAGTCGTATGGATTCTGGAACATGTACTCGCTGGTGAACGGAGATCCGGAAAAACTACTGGACCATCCGCTGCTGGAGGTGATGCGAGTCAAGCGCGAAGTGGAGGATCCAATGGGCCTGAACTGGAGCCGGCAAAACATTCAGGACATTTCCCCGACGGTCGGCCTTGTCAAGACGGTGGTGGGTAACTCGAACGTGATCTTACACCGCCTGCTGAATGAGTCTGCCTCGCCCCACAGGGTGTTGCTGACGCTCAACCGCATCGGCGGCAACCAGTTCATGGTGAGCTTGCGAAGTTCGAACGGAGAGGCGTTGCCGGTGGCCAAGCAGTTGCAGGGTGGCGGCCATCCCAATGCCGCCGGCGCGGCCCTGCCAAAGAGCGTCCAACGCGTGGCTGATGCTGTGGAGTATCTAAAAAAAGCATTAGATCCCATCGATCAGGAGGACAGTTCGGTCAAGCTCAACACCGAGTCACTCTTCGAGAAAGTGTAGATTTGATCTGCACCGGGGAGGTCGTGTTTCTTATTTTTTTTGTTGATGTCCGGTTTTGATTGTGGCTAGCCTGCGTGCTTTGGGTTTGCGCTTGGGTGTTTTCGCCCACCAAGGAGATGAACGTAAGCACCAGTGTATGGGATAGGATGACCCGTGTGGTTGCCTCCTTATTGACTGTCGCCGCACTGTTCTGGGTGGCGGTTCTTTACTTCCCGCTCATGCGCCAAAACGAGGTGATGCGCCAGCAGATCGTCGAGTTGGACAGGGAAATCCAGGAGGAGGAAACCGCCAACCGCCAACTTCGACTCGAGATAGATTCCCTCAAGACCGATCCCAAGACCGTCGAGCGCCTGGCGCGCGAACAGCTTGGCCTGGCCCGTCCGGATGAGACCGTGGTACGGTTCGGGACACTTGGCGAGTAGGCCTTCAGTTACACGCTTGGCCAAGCGACTGACCGTAAACGGTTCTTCTTGAATCACTCCTCCTGAACCCCAAGACTTCCGCAACGTGAAATATCGGCGGTTCGGCAAAACGGAACTTCAGATTCCCGTGTTCTCCTGCGGTGGGATGCGCTACCAGCACAAGTGGGAGGACATTGATCCTAGCGAAGTGCCAGACGCCGGCCAGGCCAACCTTGAGGCTACCATTCACCGTGCCCTGGAACTGGGCATCAACCACATCGAGACCGCGCGCGGCTACGGCTCGTCTGAGATGCAGCTTGGCTTCGTGCTGCCCAGGCTGCCACGCGATGGGATAATCGTCCAGACCAAGATTGCGCCGTTTGCCACGCAGAAGGAGTTCCTCGACACCTTCGACAAGTCGATGAGCCAACTGCAACTTGATCATGTTGACCTGCTGTCGCTGCACGGCATCAACAATGCCCAGTTCCTCGACTGGTCGCTGTGCAAGGGCGGCTGCGTGGAGGCGATTCACAAACTCATCGACGAGGGCCGGGTACGCCACATCGGTTTTTCATCGCACGCGCCGGCGCATATTATCCGACAGGCGATCGAAAGCGACGCATTCCAATACGTGAACCTGCACTGGTACTTCGTCAATGACTTGAATTGGTCGTGCATCGAGGCGGCTGCCCGGCGCGACATGGGTGTGTTCATCATCAGCCCCAACGACAAGGGGGGTAAACTTTACGCGCCACCACCAAAGCTGGTAGGGCTTTGCCATCCACTTTCGCCGATGCAGTTCAACGCGTTGTACTGTCTGAACCGTCCGCAGGTGCATACGCTCAGTTGCGGCGCGGCTAAGCCAAGCGACTTCGACGAGCACATTGCCGCCCTCGAGCAGTACGACCGCATTGCCGAAACGGTTGCACCGATCGAGACCCGGCTCCGCGAAGAAATGGCAAGTGCGCTTGGCCGGGACTGGTGCGATCGCTGGTACGAAAATATTCCTGAATATCTCGATGTCCCCGGTTCGATCAACGTGCTCGAAATTATCCGGCTTTGGACTTACGCCAAGTCACTCGACATGGTCGATTGGGGCAAAATGCGCTACAATCTTCTTGGTCAGGCCGATCACTGGTTCCCCGGCGAAACCGCGGCCAAGGCCGCTGAACTCGATCTCACCGTCGCCTTGGCCAAGAGCCCGTTTGCCCGGCGTATTCCAGGCATTCTCGACGAAGCGCACGAGATCCTCTTCGAAAAACCGACCAAGCGCTTGAGTGAATCCGACTGATTTACCGGCTTTTCGCTTGTCAGCCATTCATCGCCGCATAGGGTTTTTGCGGCCCTTGATTTTTCCACTAAACAAAGCGATCACAACTCCGCCGGCTTCTCAATGGTGTTGGCCGGAGGCGGTGTGAGGGGAGGGACGGTTTACGGGGCAACCGATGAGTTTGGTTTTAAGGCCGTCAAAAACCCGGTTCATGTACACGACCTTCACGCGACGGTTTTGCACCTCATGGGCTTCGATCACGAGAGGCTCACCTATCGGTATGCCAGCCGCGACTTCCGGTTGACCGATGTCCACGGCCGTGTCATGCGAGGTATTCTGGCGTAGGGAACTTGGCTGAGTAGAATGTTTGTCAGGCCAAGTTGAGAGGGCCACCTTGGCTCAGCTTTTTATTGCCAAACGTCTTGAGAGGGTGCCCGACGGCGTGAGCTATGGCCAAGTGCAGGCGGTTATGTGCCGCACCTTTCATATCCAACGATCGGCCCATTTTAAAACCAAGACCTTCCCCAAGAAGGACAAACGGAATATTTCTGAGCGTATGGCTGTTGCCTTTGCCCAATTCGTTGGTCCACACGATGGTGGTATTGTCGAGCAGGCTGCCACTGCCGCCTGGTTCGGGGATCTCGGCCAGTCGTTTAGTCAAGTAGGCCAGTTCACCGGCAAACCATTTGTTGATTCGCGTGAGTTTGTCGACGGCATCCTCATTTTTGTCCGACTCGTGCGATAGACCGTGATGCCCATCCTTGATATCGAGCCAGTTCATCCGCGCTTGGCCGACCGACTTCGTGTATTGCAGCGTGCCGACTCGAGCGAAGTCGTTGACGAAGCTGTTCACCATCAGGTCGATCTGCATTCGGCTCAGGCGTGGAACATTATCGTTTTGATTGGTGATGCCAGCTTCGAACTTCGGCGGATTTCTGATCAGAGCATTGCTGTCGACACGGCCGAACTCCTTTTCCATTTGGCGGACGAACCCGGCGTGTTCCTCAAGTAGTTGTCGATCCTCGGCACTGATTTTTCTGGAGACTCGACTGAGGTCGTCCCGTACTTCATCCAAAATGCTCAATAAGCTGTCCCGGTCGCGGAGTTGGCCGTATAGCTTCTGGTACATCTGGTAAGGGTCATCTGTCGGGGCAACCGGTTGATTCGGGCCGGCGTATGACATCCGCGTCCACGGATCGGCCCTATCGGTGACACCGACACCAAACTCCAGCGAGCCAAACCGCGTGCGGGTGGCTTCGCGGCTTTGCAGATAATTCCTGATCTCTTGGTCGATCGAGATGCCCTTGGCCCAGCCGGCGGGCGTGTCGGAGCCGCCCTGGATATTGCCCGGGAACAACTCGATGCCTGTGAGTAAGCAACTCATGCCGCGCATGTGGCTGTCCCCGTCGCCGCGCACCCTGTTGTTCAGGCCGTTGAGGACAAGCAAGCGATCCCTAAACGGAGCGAGCGGCTTCATGATTTCCTTCATCTCGAAGTCGCTGCCAGTTGAATCCGGCCAGAAGTTCTTCGGGATGGTGCCGTTGGGGCTGAACATGACGACAAGCCTTTGCCGACGTGGCGTGGTTGCGGCCAAGCCGAGGCTGGGCAGCCCGGTAATAAATGGCAGCGTGGCGGTGGAGACACCGAGATCCCGGATGAACTGTCTGCGATCAAGAGGATTCATGATTTAGTTCCTTTTGGTTGGCGGAGACGTGTCAATCCCGCGCATGGCGTTGATGACAGCCGTTTCGGCCAGCAAAAACTGCACGTTAAAACCGGAGGCCACGAAATCTTCGCGCAGCCGGTTCCGAACGGCCGAACCGTAAGCCCGAACCGGCTGCTTGGCAACCTGATTAAAGAGCATTTCTATGAATCTGTTTTGGGCACTAGGGCTTTCCGTGGCGTGGCGTGCAAGGTCGCCGGCACTGGTCAACCGGATGGCGCTGCCATCAGCAGAGAGATAATCCGAGATAGTGTTGATTGGCCTACCTTTTTCCGTTTTACGCAACCGGCCGATGCCGTCGAATTGTTCGAGCGCGAAGCCAAGCGGATTGATGATTTCATGACAGGTCATGCAGGTATCGGGCTTGGTGAGTTGGGTGACTTTTTCGCGCATCGTCATGTCCGGGGCAAATGCCTCGTCCTTGAATACGACCGCCTCGGGCGGTGGCTTGAGTGAGCGGCCAAGAACGTGGCGGGTGACAAACACGCCGCGATGAATCGGTGAGGTACCGTTGTGATACGAGTAAAGGGCAAGCAGATAAGGATGGGTCAGCAGGCCGGCGCGTTCATGGTCAAAAAACGAAGGGCCAAATTCACCAAGTTGTTTGACACGTTGCGCTCCGTAAAACCTGGCCAGGCGTTCGTTTAATGGCAGGTGCCGTGAGTTGAGTAGTTTCCGGAAGTCGGCTCCGGCAGTCCGCCAAACGATGTTGTCGAGGAAGATGTTCAGTGACGTTCTAAGGTCCGCCTCGAGTGATTTGTCATAATCGGGATAGTGTTCAGTGTCCTTGGCGATTTCCTCTGCGTGATCGAGCCCGATCCAGTGGTGAAACGCGCCGCGTAACTTGGCTCGGCTTCGTGGATCGCGGAGCATTCGCAGTGCCTGTTGCCGCACTTCATCGGGTGTCTTCAGCCGCCCGGCGGTTGCGGCGCGAAGTAGTTCGTCATCCGGCATCGAATCCCACAGGCCAATCGCGAGCCGGGTCGCGACCGAGTAATCATCGGCTTGGCCAAGGTCGGGATAGAGGAATCGTGGAGACTTGAGTGAGAGTAGTACGATTTCCTTGACGGAGTCGGTCGCCGGCTTGCCATCGGCAAAACGTGAATCGGCGAAGAAGAGTTGCTGCTCGGCGGTGAGCGGCCGGCGGAAGGCACGCTCGGTGAATTGTTGACTGAACGCGCGCGTCTTGGCCAGGCGGTCCTTGTCTGTTATTGATGTGCTGGCGAGTTGGTCGAGATGTTCGGCGACCCAATTGGCGGTTTCGATGGCAGCGAACGTGTTGGCTTCGTCCCATTTCTTGGAGACGGCGCTGCCGCGTTCGTAGCCGATACTGCTATCATCCGGCGGGAACGGTTGGCGTATCACGAAAGTGCTCTTGGTGGAGTGCGGAGAAAGACTACGGGCGGGAATAACCTGACGGGTGCCGTGCGGCGGGTGCCATTCCAGCTTAACGGAGGCGCTGTTGCTTTTGTATTTGAAGAAGTCAAGGCGCAACGGGTAGGCACGACCGCCGATGAGCCGGACGATGCCGGTGAGTTCCCGAAGCTCGCCGCTCGACACCCAGCCCTCGATCAACTTGAGGTCCATGTCATTGACCCAAAGCCGGACACCATTTTCGCTGGTGACGATAAACTCGTGGTCGCCGGTTTCCTCCGCGATCACCGAACCGCTCCAGCGCATTGAGAATTCCTCCGCCTTGTATTCCTTGTTGTCGGGAGCCGGAGTGCTGCCGCCGTACTGGAAATCAACGGTGGGGTCCGTGCGCTCGATGCTGTTTTTGTTCCGGCTATGGCTCCGGCTGTTGTAGTAACCGGCCTTGAGTCCTCCCGCTTGGACTAGCTCCGAGTGACCCTTAAAACTTCCGATCAGGTCGGCGATGGAGTGGAGGTATTGTCGATTGGTCAGCCGAGCCAACTCGATGCGCGGTGATTTGTTTCGAGGCTGAGCGTCGGGGGAGTAAAACGCGTCGAAGATATAGCGGGCCACACGCTCGGCTTCATCACCAATACATTTTTTGGGATCGTCATCCGGCATGGTGCGGGTGATGACGCGCGTGAGTTTTTCGATCGACCAATCGCCAGCAAGCGGCTCATCGTGTTCATCGGGGACGCCTTGGCCCTGGTCACCGTGGCACTTGGCACAGAGTTTTGCATAAAGAAATTCACCGGACAACTTCGGCTCGGCCAGGCTGGTTGCCGTTGCCAAGCCAAGCGCAGCGGCCAAGCCAAACGCTAGGCCAAGTTTTTGTGACACTGTTTGCACCCCAAGTTTAACGCCGAAAAATTAAGTTAAATTCAATCCGCCTACAATGGGCTTGGGCAAGGTTACTTGTCCTTCAGATGCCGGTCTGCAAAGCTGATGAATTGCTGCCAGTCGTAGGGCTCGATGGAGTGGCCGCCGGTGCGGATATGGTAGCCGATGTCGCCGTCAAGCAGCGGTTGATTGGGCGGCGGGAGTTTGGTGGTGCTGAGCGGTTTTTTGCCGAGCAACCTGTAAACGGGGCCGGCGTGGTTGGCAGACTGAAACTCGCCGTGCGGATCGGCCCACGTGTCCGCCGTGCCGCTTGCAATGTAAACAGGGCGGGGCGCGACGAGCGAGAGGAGCATGTGCTGATCCACAGGGAGATCGTCCTCGCGTTCGTTGAACTTACGAGCATTGATGCAGAGCCAGTGCGGGAAACGGTTGAGCTTGGCCATCGTCTCGCCGTACTTCCGGCGCCACAACGCCGCGCCGCCGCAGCCGGACTGTGCCGAGATGGCCAGCGCGAACCGTTCATCCTGGGCAGCCGCCCAAAGCGTGGCCTTGCCCATCTTGGAGTGGCCCATGACGGCCACCCGATTGGCATCGACGCGGTCGTTGGTCTCGAGGTAGTCGAGCGCACGCATGCCAGTCCATGCGTTGGCCGCGAGCACACCCCACTCGTGCGCCTTGGGGAAGCTTTGTCCGTCACGAAAGAACAGCTTGTGGATACCCCCGCCGAACGAAACCTCGTTGTGGCCTACAAGGTTGCCGTGGTAGACGGAAACGTAGGCGTAGCCCTGGTCGGCCAACAGGCCAAGCGGCACCCCGTTACGGAGATGTCCCTTGCGGCTTGAACTGAGTTGAAAACTGCCCCCACGCGGGTTGTCAAAGCTCATCATCATGAAGGCCGGCACCGGCTTACTGGCGTGGTTCGGGATGAAAATGATGATGTGCGTCTGCGCGGTTCCCTTGCGGTTTTTGAATCGAATGGAGACATCGAGTTTGGTCACCTTGCCACCCATGAACGATGTATCCTCCTTGATGACATGGTACG
>Ga0209034_10001800_pt1 | contig 10253 bp, 9 predicted proteins | sample MarorgKNORR_S2LV_2_FD_188219 | JGI IMG/M metagenome (GOLD analysis project Ga0209034, IMG submission 188219) | Marine microbial communities from the Southern Atlantic Ocean, analyzing organic carbon cycling - 250m_A/KNORR_S2/LV (SPAdes) (version 2) | ecosystem: Environmental > Aquatic > Marine >...
TGAGCAAGGCTGCGGATAGCAGAACCGCTGCTGCGGTGGTGAAAAGGACTCGCATGGTGAACTCCGGATTCGGAGAGTGTGATCGGGAGAGAGCGTCCCGGTGCCGGATGGTCTCCGTTCAGCCTAGGCAACAGGCTCCCGGGTTGCCACCTGTCCCCGGGGGTCGAGGAAGATCCAGCAGAGTGCGGCGGCTGCGTAGATGCCGACAAAGACCAGCAGCACGAGATTCCAGTTGCCAGTCGATTCGACCAACAATCCGATCGCCAGTGGGCAGGCTGCTGCCCCCAGGTTGCCGGTCATGTTCATCATCCCGTAGATCTGCTCGGGGTGGTCTCCCCCCTTGTCGATCGTGGTGGCGCTGGCGGGAGGTCCGGCCAGGGTGCCGCAGAAGGTTCCCAGTGAGATCAGGCAGACGGCCCCGTAGACATTCGACACGAAGTAGGCGGCTCCGATGCAGACGGCACAGGCGGCCAGGGCGACGACGGCGGTCAACTGCCGGCTGATCCTCAGGCTGCCGGTCTTCCGCCAGAGCCAGTCGACGAGTGCTCCCCCCACGATGCCACCGGCCACCACGGCCAGCAGAGGCAACGCCGTCAACAGGCCACTCTCGCCCGTTGACACTCCACGGGTCTCACGCAGGTAATCGGGAAACCAGGTCGGGAAGAAGATGTAGCCGGCCGCACGGCAAAACTGCTGGCCGTAGAGCAACAGCATCGCCGGCTCTGCGGCTACCCGCAGCCAACTGGTTCCCGACGGGGCTCGTGACTTCTCCGGACTCGTCCGGCGTATCAGTTCACGTTCCGCGTCGTTGACCCCCGAGTGGATTTCGGGGCGATCGCGGTACCAGTGGAAAAACCAGGCCGCGAACAGGAAACCCGGGACCGAGAATCCGACGAAGACCCATCGCCAGGAGAGCGGAGGAATCGTCAACCACGACGTCTCAATTCCCTCGATCGCGTAGCCGGTGATCGCCGATCCGATGGCTCCGCCGATCGACATGAAACTGCCCATCAGTCCGACCGAGAACGCCCATTGGGTCGAGGGCATCCAGTGGCGGATCATGCCGGCCGAGCACGGGAAAATGCCCGCCTGGGCCAGCCCGAAACCGGCCTGCAGCGCCAGCACCGCCCAGATATCACCGACCAGGTAGAAGCCGGCACAGAGAACCGACCAGGCGACGGCGTAACAGCTCAGCGCGATACGGGAACCGATGTGGTGAGCCAACCACCCGGCCGGGACCTGTGCCAACGCGTACGCCCAGAAAAAGGCACTCATCACCCAGCCCATTTCGCCGACGTCGATGCCCAGGTCGGCCCGGACATTTTTGGATGCCACGCCCAGGCAGTTGCGACCCATGTAGGCGACCGTCGCCGCCAGGCAGATGGCGGCGATGACCGTGAAACGGGCCCGGGTCGGACGTTGCTCTGTCAGGGGCTGATTCGGTTCACGGGACAAGGGGCATCCAGTCGGGAAAACGCGTGCGGTCGTTGGAGATCAGGTGTCGCCTTTCAGGTCGTCCTCAGAGGTTCTCTGGACTCATCACGGCGAGGAAGGTTGTCGGGCCGACTTGCTCGATACGCGGTACTTGCCGTCGGGTAGCCGCTTGGGGAAACGATAACGGGAATCGGTCAGCAGTCGGTACAGCAGCGGGTCGCCGGCCCGGAATTTTTTCGGGGTGTTCAATCGCCATTCCTGGCGAATCTCCCGGAATCGCCACTCGGCCGACTGGGCACCCAGCAGCGATGTCATTCCCCAGTAGATGTACTCCTGTGTCTGACAGCCGTAGTCACACGATCGATCATCGTAGGTGTACCAGGCTTTTGCCGGGTACCGTCGGGGGACCCGCAGGAATCGTCCTCCGCGAGCCCGGTCCATCGCGTTGGCCAATTGGCTGCCGGGTCGCATTCCGAAGACAGCCGGGTAGGCAGCGGCGTAGCCGGCGTGGGTGATCAGGTGGAATATCTCTTCGTAGGACGCGTCGAACCGCCGCCGGGCGGCACCACCGGGATGCGTCTCTTCTGCGAACAACGCGACGGCTTGGTGGCTGTCCTGCCACCGGTCCGGCAAGGTCCGCTCCAGCCGCTCGGCTTCCCGCTCGGTGGCGAACATCACCAGGGTCGCCTTCTGCCGTACCATCGCCGCCACCACCTGAGGGTTGTCCACCTGGCCGTCTCGGTCGTTGTCGAGGTATCCGGCCAGGATGGCCGCAGCATGCCGCAGCTTGGCATCGGGAGTCCGCCGGGTGGCCAACACCCGGATGCCGAATATCTTCAGCTGGCGGTTGAACACCCGCCGAACTGCGGCAGGATCCGACGCACCCAGTGGCATCGGCCGTTCGGACAGAGCCGTCGCGGTTCCAGTCGTCTCCAGGGCCGACGCCGTAGCGGCCAAGTGGCTGCCCAGTCCGATCAGGGTCACGGTGAGGGGCAGAAGTGTTTTCATCCGGGGGGCCGACCGGGATGTGAGTGGCAGGAGTTCGAGTCTGCGACAGGCTACTAGAGATCCATGGCTGTTTCGATGTCGGGATCGAGTTTCGGGGGCGCGGAGCAGATCGAGACGACGTAGAAGACAGTCAATGAGGCCAGCAATGCGATGGCTCCGTTGTAGAAGAGGTGCGGCAGGGTCACCGAGAAGACCTGCAGGCCGACATTGAGAACCAGGCTGGTCAGGATGGCCAGGTTGCAGGCCAGCGGGGTGGCCCGTTTCCAGTTGAAGCCGATGGCCACCGTGGGAACGATGGCACCGGAAAAAACCGACCAGCCGACGGCACCCAGCAATGCCACCATCTTGCCGCTGGCCAGTGCCACTCCGGAGGCGACGGCCGCGATCACGACGGTGGCGACGCGTGCCCAGAGCAGCTCGTTGTTGAGCGAGCGTCCGCGTATCGCGCGGGGGATGTCGTGGACGATGGCGGCGGCACCGATGTTCAGGAAACTGTCTGCGGTCGACATGATCGCCGCCATCAGGCCCGCGAAGACGACCCCGGCCAGCACCGGGTGCGCGTAGGTCTTGAGAAATTCGGGCGACGCCTGATCGGGTTCGCCCAGGGGTGCGTGCCCCCCCTGCAGGACCAGCGTTCGCATGCACAGCCCGATGCTGATCCACAACAGTGCTGTCAGCAGGAATCCCACGACACTCATCGGCAGCATCACGCGGGCGTCGTCGGGTTTTCGCGTCATCATCAGCTTGGTGATCAGGTGAGGCTGGCCGGCGACACCAAACACGAAGACGAAATACCAGGACAGGCAACCGACGATCCCGCGAGTGCCCCACGGGCTCATCGCCTCGGGGTCATCGGCCAGAATCGTCCGGGTCATGCCCTCCAGGCCGCCGTCGACGCTGGCGACCGTTGCGGAGACCACCAGCAGGGCTGCCACGACCATGATGATGCCCTGGACCAGGTCGGTGTACACCGATGCGATGATGCCACCGGTGACACAGTAAAACACCAGCACCGCGCAGCTGATCGCCATGCACATGCCGAGTGGCAGCAGGCCGATCGAGGCGACATCGGCCAGGACACTCTGCAACACCATCGCCATCGCCAGGATCTGCGTGCCCAGGTAACCCAGCACACCCAGCAGTATTGCGATGGCGGTCAGGAAACCGGTCGAACGACTGTCGTAACGTGCGGTGACGACGTCGGGCAGCGAGACAGGGTTGGTCACTTCGGCCATCAGTCTCAGCCGTTTGCCCAGCAAGTAGAACATGCCGCAGAAGCCGAGCCCGGTCGAGACGATCATCCAGAAGGTCCCGGCACCGATCTTGTAGACCAGCCCCGGTCCTCCCACGAATCCCCAGCCGCTCATCGTGCTGGAAAAGATCGCCACGCTGGTGACCAAAAAGCCCAGCCGACTGCCGGCCATGAAGAAGTCGTGGGTCGAACGGGTCCGCCGCATGGCCCAGAGACCGACCACGATGCACAACAGCATGTAGCCGAGGATGAAGGCCAGGACGATTTGTGGGCGGTCCATGGTCGAGCCGGAAAACCGGGGTCGGGAAGTCAGTCGGAGGACTTGCTGAGGTGTGGGAATTCGGCGGATGTCCTGTCGGTCACGATCTGCCGCCTGAAGAAGACGACGTAGATGCCGACGAACAGGAAGGGGATGGATCCCATGCCATACAGTTGCCAGGCAGTGCCGGCCGGGAATGAGCCGAAGAATGGCGTGGCGTCCGGGTTGGCCAGTTGCCGGTGGTAGCTCCAGCACATCGCCGCGAACACGCCCTCGACGATCACGGTGGTCGTGATCAGCAGTCCTCCCATCAGGCTGCCCCAGGGTGTGCCGCTGCCCCAGCCGATCAGTCCTCCAAATGCGGCGATCAACAGGACGCCGAACATCCAGCCCAGCAACAGTGTGTGCTCGTGACGTTGTGCTCCATCGTGACCCTGCTCCATCTTCGGGACCACGTCGTGGGGGATGGCGAATCCGGCAACGGGTTCCGGAGAAAGAAGAATCGCGACGGTGACCGTCCACGAGGCGATCAACAGCAGTGGGATCAGCCAGCGTGTCATCGGGATTCGGCTCCCTTCGGCACGGACAGGCCGAGAATCGCGCGGGCTTCGTCGGGTGTTGCTACCGGCCGCTGCAGTTCCTCGGCGATCCGGGCCACCCGCGCCACCAGTTGTTCGTTGGTGGCCAGTTCACCTCGGCGGTAGTAGAGATTGTCTTCCAGGCCGACTCGGACGTGGCCGCCCATCACGATCGCCAGCGCGGCCATCGGCAACTGGTGGCGGGCCACTCCGGCAACCGTCCAGGTGGATCCGGCTGGGATCGACTCGACCAGGAAGTTCAACATCCGCGGCGTGGCCGGTTGGCCGCCCCGGATGCCCATCACGAAGTCAAAATGCAACGGCGGTTCGACCAGGCCCTGTTCGAGCAGTCGTACCGCATTTCCGATCATCCCCGATTCGAAGATCTCCATCTCCGGTTTCGTGCCGGCTTCCTGCATCACCCCGGCGAGGTACTCGACGACGTCGTCGGGATTCGCGTAGACCTGGTCGGGGAAGTTGACCGAACCGGTCGTCAACGAGGCCATCTCGGGGCACAGGCGTTGCACGCTTTCTCCGCGGGCCTGGGCGTCCATGTCGGCCCGTCCACCCGTGGAGATCTGGACGATGAGGTCGCTGCGTCGAGTGACCTCGGCGTGAATCTCACCAAAGACGTTCGGGTCGAGTGTTGGTCGTCCCTCGGTGTCCCGGGCGTGAACGTGAATCATTCCAGCTCCCGCTTCGCGGCACTTCACTGCTGTCTCGGCAATCTCAGCGGGAGTGACTGGTACGTGGGGGGTCATCTCCCTGGTGGGAAGACTCCCGTTGACCGCGACGGTGATGACCAGTTTTTCCATCGGCGTCTCGATGACGTGAGAGGAAATCCGGAATGTTGCCCGGATCCGTGGATTCGATGGGATCCCGACGGGCCCGGGAATCTCGAACCTCATGATATCACTCGCAGGGCTGCGGGTCAGACATGTGGATCGGCCGGTTCACCGGATCGGCATCGCGGGTTCGGTCGGTCAGTCCACTCGCTCGACCCGGGAAGTGACATCGGCCATGATGGAGAGGTCACGGGTCACGATCTGTCCCGTGGAGTCATCAAACCCACCTGGATTCTCTCACCAACGGCAGGAACTCATGGTCGACCCGCAAGTCCTGGAAGAACTCAAGAAGTACGACACACCCTCGATCACCAACGTGGTGGCGACCTATCCCGAACACCCGCTGTGCCTGGGTCTCTACAACCCGTGGAGCGAGAACTGGTACACCGACCAGACGATCCACTGCATGTACCCCGAGTTGGGCGCGTTGTGCGGTTACGCGGTCACCTGTGTCTTCGGATTGCCCGACCCGACCTTCAAGCGGTTGACGTTCATGGAGATCGTCGACGCGCTGGATGCGTCACCGAAGCCGACCATCCTGGCCCTCGAGCAGAAATTCCCACCCGAGATCGCCGGCAAAGTCGGACTGGCCGGTGGCAACATGACCGCGGCGATGCAGGCTCTGAACTGCGTCGGTTGCATCTCGAACGGCCCGTCGCGGGACATCGACGAGATTCGTCCGATGGGGTTCCAGTACCACATCAGCGGGATCACTCCCGGCCACGGAGCCCAGGCCGTTCATTCGGTCAACGCGCCGGTGCACATCGCCGGCATGGATGTGGCGCCTGGTGAGATCATCCACATGGACGAGAACGGGGCATGCAAGTTCCCGGCCGAATGTGCCGAGAAGGTGCTGGAGAACGTGATCAAGCTGCTCGAGGAGGAGGGCGACCGGATTGGCCAGTTGCAGAAGGCCAGTTCGGCAGCCGAGATTCGGGCGATCTTCGGTGGCAAGGGATATGCCGCGACCGGGGACGACGGTGACGAGTAGTTTGCTGAAGGCATTGCGGTTGCCGAAATCGACGGGAACTTGCAACATGTCGTCCGGCACTTGACGATACTCTGGTAGGGGACGATCTCCCGCGTGGGATGACAGTTACTGACGGCAGGAACAAGCGGTGAAGCATCCAGAGTCCACACGACGCGAACTTCTCCAGGTCGGTTATTCGGGCCTGCTGGGGCTGGGGATGTCCCAGGCACTGGCCGGTCGGACAACCTCTTCGGCAACTGCGGCCGAAACGACCACCGACGGAGTGTCTCGCACGCCGAAACAGGTCGTGATCGTGTTTCTGACCGGGGCGGCCAGTCACCACGAAACGTTCGACATGAAACCCGGGGCGACCGCCAAGATCCGGGGTGACTTCAACCCGATCGCCACGAAGATTCCCGGTTACGGCATCAGCGAACACCTGCCTCACCTGGCGGCCCGTGCCGATCGCTACTCGGTCATTCGCACGTTGTCCCACAAGGACAACAATCACCTGATGTCGACTCACCACGTGCTGACCGGTGAAAAGCAACCCGGTGGCTTCTTCGACAAGGTGGCCTCGCGGGACGACTGGCCCGACTACGCTGCGGGGTGTGCTTTCCTGCGTCCCCGCAACGACGGGATTCCCACCGGCGTCAACCTGCCCACGTTCCTGATGCAGCCGCCCTTGACCTGGCCTGGCCAACACGCGGGGTTCCTGGGTCCCAAGTACGACCCGTGGCAGATCACCGGTGACCCGAACAAGAAGTCGTTCAAGGTCGATGCGCTGACATTGCGGGACGGGTTGAACGTCTCGAGGCTCAAGGACCGCAGGTCACTGCTGGGCGAACTCAATCGCCAGCAACGACGACTCGAGGCCAACGCCCAGGCGCGGCGGATGAGCGACGACCAGGACCTGGCCTTCTCGATTCTTACCTCCAGTGATCTGGCCCGCGCGTTCGAACTGCACCGCGAGGATGACAAGACGCGCGATCGTTACGGCCGCAACACCACCGGCCAGTCGCTGTTGCTTGGCCGGCGATTGCTGGAAGTCGGCGTGCCGGTCGTGCAGTGCAACATCGGCCGGGTCCAGAACTGGGACACCCACAACAACATCTTCCCCGCACTCAAGGACCGGCTGCTGCCGCCCCTGGACCGGGGTGTGGCCGCGTTGATCGACGACCTGCACGATTCGGGTCGTCTCGATGAGACGCTGGTGATGATGCTGGGCGAGTTCGGTCGCACGCCGAAGATCAACGACAAGAAGGGCCGGGATCACTGGGGCCCCTGCTTCTTTGGCGTCTTCGCCGGTGCCGGCGTATTGCCCGGGCAAGTGATCGGCAAGTCCGACGAAATCGGTGCCTACCCGATCACCCGGGCCTTCTCGCCCAACGATGTCGGTGCCACCGTCTACAGCGTGCTGGGTATCGAGCCACACTCGGTCGTCCGCGACCGGCTGAACCGCCCCGTACATCTCAACCGCGGCGAACGCATCGATTCGCTGTTCACCGGAGCGGCGGTCTGAGTCCCCTTGAGGGCCAGTCGGCGGTGGGCGTTCGGTTGATCCTGGCGGAAAAATTTTGGATTCCTCCAAAAAAAATCCGTTCCGGATGATCTTTGATCCCCCTGATCCGTTACCGTTCCTGACGGCAGGCGGCTGTGGGCTGTCCTGCAGGTTGCCGTGGAATGGGCAAATCACTCGATTCATCATGGGAGGGATAACGTGTTGATGGGACAAATTCAGTTGCTGGCGCAGATGACAGATGAGCAGATGGCCGGTGGCATCGTTGCGGCGTTGATAGCATTCATTTCCGGATTCGCGGTGTTGTTTGGGATCCTTGGTCTCTTCTTCATGGCCTGTTACTGGAAGGTGTTCTCTAAGGCGGGACAGCCTGGGTGGGCAGCTTTCGTTCCGATCCTGGCCTTCGGGTCGGCCGAGTATCAGGGCCCCGCGGCCTTGGCCGGTGATGCGCCGGCTGGCAGTGCACCGGCTGATGCTGGCGGTGAGCCGTCCGATGCCGGCGATCCGCCTGCGGAGGGCTAGGCCAAGGGTTTTCACGAGGCCCCGGATCTCCAGTCCGGGGCCTCGTTCTTGCGCCCCGGAGCTGTCTTCAGGCTGATTCCCGTCGACGTTCCCGCCAAACCGGGATGCTCGAGAACGCATAGATCGAGGCGGATATCAGCGTGATTCCGGCTATGACCAGGAACATCAGGTTGTAACCGAATCGGTGAGCCACCTCGCCGAACACCTGTGCCCCGCCGATCATGCCGATGTCGAGCCCCACCATCGAGAGACCCGATCCGGCACCGCGCACGTCGGCCGGGAACGAGTCCAGGAACAGAGACGTGCAGGTGTGATACATCAGCGAATGCCCGGTACCGCACAACAATGCGGGGATGAAGATCAGGTGCCCCCTGTCGGGACTGACCAGCAGGAAACTGGACATTCCCAGGGACATGATCACCGCACCGGTCAGCAGCACCTTGCGACGCCCCAACCTGTCGGGTGTCCGCCGGAACACGATTCTCAGTGTCAGTCCCCAACCGGCGTAACACATGTAGAACAGGCTGACTCGTGAGAACCCGTCTCCGGCCAGCCCCATGTCGTCGACGAACTTGGTCAGGAAGACGAACGGCACGGTGGTACAGAGGCCGAAAGTGACCTGCATCAGCGCCACGGTTCCCGGCCAGTGGCGACGCGATGTTTTCAGGAACTCGATGAACCGGGTCGAGCCGTGGCCCGGTTCGCTGTCGGCGGGCCGGACCAGCGTCAGCATCGACGCCGGCAGCAACAGGAGTATGACGCCGCTGACGAACAGGGTCTCGAACTCGTCGCGAGTCCGTTCGGCACTGAGCACCAGTTCTCCCAGGAACGGTCCGAAGACGATTCCCAGGAATGCTGCCGCTCCCAGGGTCCCGATCGCCTCGGCCTTGCGGCCTGGCGGGGCGAGGTGGGTGACATAGGTCAGGCTGCTCGAGAAGATCACCGCCGAGCCGACCACCAGCAGGCTGCGGGCGAAGTAGATGGCCGGGCCAAGGTCGTCGATCCAGAGGTTCGACACCGCGCCAATTGCGAAGAGGACGTAACCGCAAATCCAGATGGTCCGGGCACCGAAACGGTCGATCCACTGGCCGATCCACGGTCGCAGCACCAGCCCGGCGATCGAGGCGGTGCCGGTGATCCATCCGGCCACATCCACCTCGCCTCCGTGGTGAGCAATCCAACGGGGGTAGTGTGCCAACAACGCGGTGTTGACGAGCGAAAAACCGACTTGGCTCAGAAACGCGCAGTTGAAGTTGCGGCTGTACAGTCGTTCAGACGACACGAATACCTCGAAACCAGCCGTGGGCGGTGGTCGCCCGGCAGCCGGCGGACAATGGTCAGCGGCAAACCGCAGATTGTGACAACTCCACCATGTGGTTGGCGAGCCAACCGCGAACTATCATGAACCGGTCAGCCAACCGTCCTCGGTGGGATTTCGCATGCGGATCATCGACTGCCACGCCCACATCTACTCTCCCGACGAAAAGAAGTACCCGCCGGTGGCCAAACCGCTGCGGGTTCCCGGTGGGAAGGGTTCGATCAAGGACCTGCGGCAGATCAGCCGGGCCAAAGGAGTCTCGGCTGTCCGCGCGGTCCAGACCGTGTCCTTCTACGGGTACGACAACCGTTATCTCTGCGACGCCACCAAAGCGAACCCCGACTGGGTCTCGGGCGTTTGCACGCTCGAGCCCGATGATCCCCACAGCCCCGGATTGATGCGGCAGTTCGTCAAGGATTTCGGTGTCCGCACCCTGAGAAGCACCGCGGGAAACAAGCGGCGGACCTTCGATCACGACGGGGTGCGGGAGTTGTGGAAGACGTGTGCCGAGACCGGGGCCACCGTCGACATCTTCCTGATGCATCCGG
>Ga0209034_10001801_pt1 | contig 10248 bp, 11 predicted proteins | sample MarorgKNORR_S2LV_2_FD_188219 | JGI IMG/M metagenome (GOLD analysis project Ga0209034, IMG submission 188219) | Marine microbial communities from the Southern Atlantic Ocean, analyzing organic carbon cycling - 250m_A/KNORR_S2/LV (SPAdes) (version 2) | ecosystem: Environmental > Aquatic > Marine...
AGAAGGCTTATGGTCGAAATAACTAATCATGTTTTCAAAAATAAGTAATTATGTTGATTTTAAAAGTATTAATACAAGTGTAAAGTATTTATCAATTGCAGCTTTTTTTACGGGTCTTGGACTCGGGTATTTTTTTACTATTATTGTTATTGTTGCAAAGTATAGAGACTTCTCTGAAGGAACAATAGGTTTGATAGTTGCTTGCTTTTCTTTTGGCCTAATGTCAGCTGGATTTATTGTATCAAAAGTTTTGGGTAGAATTGGTTTGTATAAAACAATGCTACTTGCAATTACTATACAAACATTATGTGTAATTCTAATGTTTGTTTTTTTTAATCCAGCAAGTTTAGCAATTAATCATTTTATTATGGGGATATTAGCTGGAATAAATTGGATGACAATGGACACATGGGTTAACGTTGTATCTGACAATAAAACTAGAGGAAAAGCAATTGGTTTTTATAATTCAGCTATTACTACAGGCTTTGCTATCGGACCTCTATTAGTTGGTTTATTTGGTGCTCAAGGTTTGTTTCCAATAATAATTGCTATAACTCTAATGGTCATCAGATCTCCTGTAATTATTATTATAAAACAACATATTCAAAGTGTCCGTATCCCAAAAATAGAAACAAAACTTAATTTCTCCTTCATTAAAATCGCACCCTTTATATTTTTAGCAATATTTGTTGGTGGAGTGAATGATTCTACTTTCGGAGCTTTATTTCCTGCCTATATGATTAATGAGTATTTTTCTGACAAACAAATTGGATATTTGTTATTTTTTGGTTTATTTTTTGGAGTTATCTCCCAACCTTTTATTGGGGCTTTGACTGACAAAATAAATAAAAGAAATTTTATCTTTGTATTATTGATAGTACATTTAATTTGGCCAATCTTACTACATAATTATACCGTTAGTTTAGCTCTTTTATGGTTTTCAGTTCTTTTATGGGGCATTGCCAGCATAAGTCTATATACCGTAACACTAGCCTATCTTGGTGAACGTATAAACATAGCTGAACTTTCAATAGCAACTTCCGTTTTTATAATAGTTTATGAATTTGGAGAATTTTTAGGTCCAGCTATAATTGGATTAGTAATGAATTACAAAGGCAACAATGGCTTTATTTACTCTTTAATAACCTTTACATTTATTTCATTATTTGTTGGTATTATAAGAAGTTTTGCGAGAAAAAAAACTCATGAAATTTAATATTATTGAAGCAAAATCAAAACACATTGAACAAGTAGGTGAGCTATTTGATTTGTACAGACAATTTTACAAATATGAATCAAATTTAATTGAATCAACGAATTATATTAAAGATAGGATTACAAATAACGAATCTATAATTTTTATAGCCATAAATGATGCTAATGAAGCGATTGGTTTTGTTCAACTTTATGAAACTTTCGGATCTCTTGATCTGGGAAAAATTATAATTTTATATGATTTATATGTAAAAAAAAATCATAGAAAAAATAATATTGGAAAACAATTAATGATTAAATCGCATGAATATGCCAAAAAAATTAAAGCTAAACGAATACAGCTTTCAACCGCTATAGATAATTTTATTGGGCAATCTCTCTATGAATCTTTAGGATATGTAAAAGACATTGATTTTTATACATATGATTTTGAGATAAAGTAGGCTTAACTAAATCTTTTTTTTAATTCATAAGTGTATTCTGGACCCATACCACAACAACTACCAATTATTTTTACCCCTTGATCAACCCAGCCTTGCATATCTTTTGAATAAATTTCAGGAGTATAATTTTTATCAAAATTCCAATTTGGACGAACATAAGTTCCTTTGTGAGGATAGGCACCTAGATGGCCATTCCATTTTTCTTTTATTGCTTGCAAACCTTTTGTGGTATTTTTTGTTTCAGAATGCATAAGCAAAACTGCATCAAAATGAGAATTAATATTAGTTAAGGTTTCAGAAAATTTCATTTTTGAATTTTCAAAAGCCAATAAATCGCCAGATTCACTTTCTTCACCGCAACTTAATCCTAGCCAAACAGGCATATCTGAAGCTAGAGCAGCATCAATTGCTGGTTTACAAATAGAAGGATTAATAATCATTTCTAAAATTATCAAATCAATATTATATTTTTTAAAAATACTAATCTGCTCATTAAAATTTTTTAAAATTTTATTATAATTAAAACTACCTTCTAGAATACTTTCTTCTGTAATTTTTGAAATACTTCGTTGGTCAGTTTTCATATAATCTCGAAATTCTGCAGGATCATTAATTCCATCCGCAATATCTGCTACTAAGGATAGTGATAAAGAACCTGCAATAGCCACTTTTTTATCAGGAAAATGATTTCTGGCCGAAATGGCACACTCCATCGCTTTTTCGTTTATTGCAACTGTTTGGTCTTTAAAAGTTGAATATTCAAGAACATGTCGTGCTGATGAAAATGTATTGGTAGTAATAACTTCTGCTCCAGCCGCAATATAATCTTTATGAATATCTTCTAATATCTTTGGATGGGTAATGGACGCCGGGCCGCACCATCCTGCCCTATCCATTCGTGCCCCTCTTTTTTCCAATTCTGATCCATTAGCGCCATCAAGAATAACAATTCTGTCATTATTTAATTTATCTTGAATATATTTGTAGTTTTCCATAGAAATTAAAACTTCATAATAGTTAAATTAAATATACATTATTACAATTTATATGAAGCAAGTAAAGTTCTCGCAAATGAAGGACGGAGATAAAGAAGATTATGATCTTCTGTCTAATTTTGAAGATAAACATATTAATGGTACTGCTGATAGAGTCATTAGGGTTCTTAAAAGTTTAGATAATGCACTGGGCGGATACAAGATTTCTAGACTAGAGCATTCATTGCAAACAGCGTCTAGGGCAAAACGAGATGGTTCAGATGAAGAGATGATTGTGGCTGCTTTATTACATGATATTGGAGATGAAATTGCTCCTTTAAATCATTCAGAACTTGCAGCTTCTGTTTTAAAGCCTTTTGTTTCTGAAAAAACTAGGTGGATCGTTGAAAAGCACGGTTTGTTCCAAACCTATTACTATAATCATCACTATGGACAGGATAGAAATTTGAGAGATAAATACGTTGGACATCCTCACTTTGAAAATACAATTAATTTTTGCCATAAATGGGATCAGGCTTCATTTGATCCTAAATACAAAACAATGCCACTTGAAGAATTTATTCCTATGGTGGGACGAATATTTAATAGAGAACCGTACAAAAATTATTAATTATTTTTTTAATTTGTTGATAAGATGCAATTCGCCTGGATTAAAGTCTTTCTTGTTTTCATTAATAAACTTATCAATCAAACTCGATTTCTCCATTTCAAATTCTATTACTCTTCTTACACTTAAATCAACATACAGTGAGCACACCTCTGTTGTAGCAGCAAGATAATCTTCTCCTTTATGACGCATCTCTAATTTATACACCAAGCGTTTTTTATCATGATCGAGAAAAAGCAGATTTAAAACAACCTCATCTCCTACTTTAACTTCTTTGTCATAAGTTGTATGGGACTCTACTGCAAATGTCGTTCTTTTCTGGTTAATGGCAGACTCTTCACCTATATTAAATTTTCCTAGCAATGTTTCCCAAGCTGTATCGAAAAGATGTATGTAAAAAGCAAGGTTCATATGGCGATTATAATCTGCCCATTCTGATTTAACTCTTCCTGTTCTTAAAAAAATACTCACTTGTTGGCCTCTATAAAATAGGATACTACAATTACATAAAATGAACAATAACGTAATAATTTCTTGTCCAGTAACTGGTTCTGGTGATACAGCAAAGAAACATCCTAACCTGCCAATTACGCCAAAACAAATTGCAGAAGCTGCTATTGAAGCAGCCAAGGCTGGAGCAGCTATTGCCCATATACATGTTAGGGAGCCTAACGGTGCTCCAAGCCGTAAATTAGATTATTATAAGGAAGTTGCAGATCGAGTGCGTTCTAGTGATACTGATGTTGTAATTAATTTCACAACTGGCATGGGTGGTGATTTCGAGGTTGGAGAAGGTAAGGACCCCCTGAATCCAGTGGGAAAAAATACAGATATGATACATGCGCTGGATCGACTTGAGCATGTTGAAGAGCTATTGCCTGAAATGTGCACCCTTGATTGCGGTTCTTTAAATTTTGGTGATACAAATATGACTTTTATCCATACTCCTATTCAATTGCGCCAGGCAGCAAAAAAGATGAAAGAACTTGAAGTAAAACCTGAAATGGAAGCTTTTGAAATGGGTCATCTTTGGTTCGCTAATCAATTGTATAAAGAGGGGCTTGTCAATGACCCTCCTTGGTATCAAATTTGCTTAGGTATTCCTTGGGGTGCGCCTGCAAATACTAGTGCCATGAAAACAATGGCTGATATGGTTCCAAAAGAGGGCATGTGGGCAGGTTTTGGCATTGGTCGACATGAAATGCCTATGGTAGCCCAAGCAGTTCTTTTAGGCGGTAATGTCAGAGTTGGACTTGAAGATAATCTGTATCTTGAAAAAGGCGTATTTGCATCTAATGGTCAATTAGTCGAAAAGGCTGTTCGTATAGTTGAGGATCTTGGTGCTAAAATACTCACTCCATCTGAAACAAGAGAAACACTTAAATTAAAAAAACATTTTTAAATTAAATGCCTTCGCCTATTGATAAGATTGCCATAATTGGCACAGGAGTTATAGGGTCAGGCTGGACTCTAAGGTTATTAGCTAAAAAAAAAGAAATATATGTTTTTGAGCCAAGCATAAAACAAAAAAAATTTTTATTAGATGAAATAAAAAGAACTACTAAATCATTAAAGAATTTTTATAAGATCTCTACAATATCAACAAAAAAACTATATTTTAAAAAAACAATTAGAGATGCTGTAAAAGATGTTGATCTTATTCAAGAAAATGTTCCTGAGAATGAAAAAATAAAAAAAAAGATTGTAAAAGAAATTAGTAAGTGGTCAAAACCGAATGCTATCATTGCTTCAAGTTCATCTGGTTTATTGCCCTCAAGAATACAATCTGCTTGCAAAAATCCTGCGAGGTTTATCATTGCCCATCCCTTTAATCCTGTTTATTTGTTGCCTCTAGTTGAAATCGTAAAAGGGAAAAAAACAAAGCTTGATTTCTTAAAAAAATCAGAGATTTTTTACCGTTCTGTAGGAATGATTCCTCTTATAGTTAAAAAAGAAGTTGAAGGATATTTATCTGACCGATTACAAGAGTCAATGTGGAGGGAATCATTGCATATAATCAATGAAAATATAGCCTCAACTGATGATCTGGATAAGGCTATTATTCACGGACCTGGTCTTAGATGGTCCTTAATGGGAACCTTCTTGACTTTTCACCTGGCCGGCGGAAAACAGGGAATGAGACATATGTTAAATCAGTTTGGGCCATCTCTTAAACTTCCTTGGACTAAACTAAAAGCCCCCAAATTAACAAAAAAATTAAGTAATAGGATTATAAAAGGAACAAAGAAACAATCTAAAGGAAAATCAATAAAAGAGTTAACAACAATACGCGACAACTTTTTAATTGATCTATTAAAATTAAAAAATAAATATAAAATTTGATTATGTCTACTACTTCAAAATTTATCTCTCTAAAAGAATATATACCGGCTGGTAATCCAAAATTATCTCACTTTTCACTTAATGCAAGTGAAATTAATCTTGAGAATAGTAATGACGTACTAGTAAAGAATGAATGGATATCTGTTGATCCTTATATGAGGGCAAGAATGACTGAAAGGAAAAATTATCTACCTCCTTTTGAATTAAATAAGCCAATGCTAGGAGCTGCGATAGGTAAAGTTCAAAAAAGTAATTCCAAAAATTTTTCTGAAGGGAATATTGTCTTAAGTGAGAATGGATGGAGGGATTATTTTGTAGAAAAAGATACAAAATTACAAAAGATTGAAAGTAACAACCTTCCTATACAAACTTACCTTGGCCCTCTTGGAATGACTGGGCATACTGCTTATATAGGGCTTTTTAAGATAGGTGATTTGAAAGAAAAACAAACTGTCTTGGTATCATCTGCAGCTGGCTCTGTTGGATCAATGGTTTGTCAAATTGCAAAAAATTTAGGTTGCACAGTCATAGCAAGTACTGGAAGTGATGAGAAGGTTGAATGGCTAAAAAACCAATTAGGTGTTGATCATGCGTTTAATTATAAAAAAGTTGAAAATTTAGTTTTGCATTTAAAGTCACTATCACCAAAAGGATATGATCTGTATTTTGATAATGTAGGAGGCGATTTCTTGGAAGCTGCTATCTTTAGAATGAAAAATTTTGGTAAAATAATTATTTGTGGAAGAATTTCACAGATGAATGCTACTTCACCTGGTGAAGGAATAAAAAATATGGCCCATGTGCTAGTTAAAAGACTTACGATAAAAGGATTTTTAATTTTTGATCATGTTGACGATCGGAAAAATTTTGAAAATGATATGAAAAACTGGATTTCCAATGATAAAATAAAATGGAAAGAGACAGTTGTTCAAGGAATTGAAAATGCGCCTCAAGCATTTATTGATTTACTTAATGGAAAAAATATCGGCAAAATGCTGGTAAAAATTTAATTAAAAAAATTAATTATATTTTCTGCAATTTCGTTTGGGGTTTCAATAAGCAGAGAATGCTTATAATTTGGCAATATGACCAATTTTGAATTAGGAATTTGATCAGCAATAAATTTATTTAATTTTGGATTGCACCCACCATCTTTTTCACCTGTAAGTATAAGTGTTGGAAAATTAATTTTATGCAACCATGGACCCATTTCAGTATTAGCATAAATACGGAATACATTCATAAATATTTCTGGATCAGTATTTATTACTTGTTGAATTCGACGCTCAATTATATCTGGAGAAGAGCTAATAAAGGAATCTGTAAACCATCTGTCAATTAAAGTTGGCAAGACTTTAGAAACGCCCTGCTCCTCCATAGATTTTATCATAGCTAGAATTTTTTCCCTGTCGTTTTTTGTTCTACCAGCTGCAGTAGAAAACAAACCAAGAGCTAAAACATGTCTGGAGTATTTAAGAGCATAAGCTGGAGCAATCATACCTCCTAAAGAATGGCCTGCAAAATATGCTTTATTAAAATTTAGTTTTTTTCTTAAATATTCAAGATCTTCCACCAAATCATCAAGCAAGAACTTTGTCAGAGTTTTTGGTGATCTTCCATGACCTCTTAAATCATAAGTTATAACAGTAAAATTACTTCTAATTTTGGGAACAATAAAACGCCAAGCGTCACGAGCTGCACCAATACCATGAATTAGAAATAATGGCGGGCCGTTGCCTTCTACTGAATATTTGCATTCAATAGGTGTGCTCATATCATTAAATTACATTCATCAAGATACTTTAATTTGATCAGATTTAAAATAAGGTATTACTTTTTCACTGATACGATGCATTGAATCTATCATATCTTCCTGACTTTGACCAAAACCAGCGCTAATTATTATTTCATCAACACCAGCCTCTGCATACATTTCTAATTTATCGACCATCTGTGTTGGAGTGCAAACCAATAAATTTTCAGTAAGTTCTTCTACTGTTTGTTTTCGAGGGAGTGGCTCTACTAACCCCTTGTCTACTTTTCCTGGCCCAGTAAACATGTTATCAAATCTCTTATAATATTCATACGCTAACAAATTTTTTTCTTTAGCATCTTGATCATTCTTTGCAGCATAAGCTATTCTTTGCATAGATAATTTCATCATTTTTCCACTTTCTTTCGCCTTTTCCTTTCCTTCTTTAAAAGCATTTGTACGCTCTAATAATAATTTTTTCGTTCCTGATAAGACTGTTGATTGTACATGATATCCTTCTGCTGCAGCATTTCGAATGCTAGATGGATCCATAGCTGCAATCATTATGGGCACAGGATTGCTTATGGGTCTTGGCATAATTGTAATAGAATCAAATTGGTAATATTTGCCCTCATAAGAAAAATTTTCTTTTGTCAACAATGATTCTAACACTTCTAAGGATTCAATGAATTTCTCTTTTGAATCTTCAATGGGTGATCCCAATCTCCCCATTTCCCAAGCAAAGGCTCCGCGCGCCACGCCAAGAATTAATCTGCCTCCTGTAAGAATGTCTGCAGTAGCCACTTCTCCTGCATAAGTTCTCATATCGTGAAGGGGTAATACTGCTACACTAGTCACTAGGTTAATTTTTTTTGTAAGCGTTGCCAATTTAACAGCCATTTGCAAAGGAGAAGGCATCATTAGGATATTAACCAAATGATGTTCTGGAATATAAACAGAAAAATAGCCAAGTTTTTCAGCCAAGACTGCTTGATCAATCATATTCTGAAAATGTTTCTTTGAGCCTACTGAAGGGTCAGGCATATAACTTGTGAGAAAATGGTTAAAATCCATAGTAAATAAATTTATACTAAAAACTAAATTATTAATAATATTTTTTTCCTCAAAAAAGTAATAATGTTAAAATATGTTTTCAAGAAATAAAAAATACATATTAGATGGAGGCACTGGCCAGACTCTGTTAGAAAAAGGACTAAAGCCTGAAGGCACTCTATGGTCTGCAACAGCACTTATTAATGAAGATTTCCATGATCTTGTGGTGGAAACACATTTAGACTTTATCAATGCTGGCGCCGATTTAATTGTCACAAATAATTTCGGCGTAAGAAAAAGACGATTACTCCAAAATAATAGACTTGATTATTTTGAATCTGCTAACAAATTTGCAGGGCAACTAGCACGGAAAGCTAAAGAGTTATCTAATAAAAATATTTTAATTGCTGGGTCTCTGCCAACTCATGCTGATACATACCAGTCCCGTTTTTTCAATACTGATGAAGAAGTGCATCAAGGTTTCTATGAAACTGCAGCAATACTAAATCCTTTTGTAGATCTTTTCTATCTCGATGTTATCAGCAGTGTTAAAGAAACAAGAATAGCTTGTGAAGCAATTAAAAATTTTAACAAACCTGTCCTTATTGGTTTGCACTTTAGAAAAAATGCCCATTTGCCAAGTAATGAAACAATTGCGGATGTTGTTAATGAAATTAAGAATTACAATTGTTGCGGTATAATCGCAGCTTGTGTCTCTCCTGAAATCGCAAATCTTGTTTTACCTGAATTTCAAAAACAAAATATTACATATGGCTTCAAAGTAAATGCATTTAAAGACATTCCTGAAGATTTTGTTATTAGCTCAAAATCATCTTCACAACCAACAGATGTTCTAGGTACTTTAGAGAATTTTACCCCAAATATTTTCAAGAATTTCGTAGAATCTACAGCCAATCAAGGAGCCTCTTTACTGGGAGGTTGTTGTGAAGTAAAACCAAGGCACATAAAAGCTTTAAAAGAACTACAATTAACTTAATGTGGCTCTGTTAATTATTTAAAATCAATGTCTTACACACCAAATTTAAAAAGATATAATCAACTCAATTATAGACGTTGTGGACATAGTGGACTGCAACTTCCTCCCATAACACTTGGCTTATGGCACAATTTTGGGAGTAAAAACATGTCAAGTGAATCCAAAAAAATGATATTTAGAGCTTTTGACCGTGGAGTTACTCACTTTGATTTAGCAAATAATTATGGCCCTCCTTACGGCTCCGCTGAATCAAATTTCGGTAAATTAATGAATTCAGATTTAAGGCCTTTCAGGGATGAATTAATTATTTCTACTAAGGCTGGTTACGATATGTGGCCAGGCCCGTACGGTGAATGGGGTTCAAAAAAATACTTAATGGCAAGCTTAGATCAGAGTTTAGAACGTATGCAACTAGAATATGTAGATATATTTTATTCCCACCGCTTTGACCCTCTAACACCTCTTGAAGAGACTGCTGATGCTTTAGCTCAATCAATATATCAAGGAAAAGCCCTGTATGTAGGAATTTCCTCCTATTCAGCAAAACAGACAATGCTTATGAATAAACTATTAGAACAAAGGGGTATCAAGTGCCTAATTCATCAACCTTCCTATTCTATGATCAACAGATGGATTGAAAAAGATTTGCTAAAAACTTTAAAAAAACTAGGTATTGGCTGCATTGCTTTTTCACCCCTTGCCCAGGGCATGCTCTCAGAAAAATATCTTCATAGTATTCCTAATAATTCACGCGCTGCTGAAAATTCTTCTTTAGATAAGAATAATATTACAAAATCATATATAAAAAAAATTAAGGGTTTATCAAAAATTGCAAGAAATAG
>Ga0209034_10001805_pt1 | contig 10242 bp, 7 predicted proteins | sample MarorgKNORR_S2LV_2_FD_188219 | JGI IMG/M metagenome (GOLD analysis project Ga0209034, IMG submission 188219) | Marine microbial communities from the Southern Atlantic Ocean, analyzing organic carbon cycling - 250m_A/KNORR_S2/LV (SPAdes) (version 2) | ecosystem: Environmental > Aquatic > Marine >...
CTTTTTGCTATGATATTGTATACGTATATGTATTTCACAGGTTGGTTTGATATTTTTCTGGATTCTGGATTTAAAGGGCTCTATGGAGGATAATTGAATAATACACAAACATTGATCCAATGGTCTATAGTTATTATCATGGCTATCGTGCTGGTTTCCGATCTAAATGCTGACAGTCCAAAGAGTAAACTATTTGAACTTTTAGGCACATCGAAAGATGCCTCTGTTGATGAGGCATTATTTGATCTGCTAGTAGAAAAATTGGAAGAGCTGGGTATTGAAGAAGAGGAACTCTCTGACGGTTATGAGTTTATGGGTGGATCTCGAGCGTTAAACAGTTACATAAATAAGAATGCTACGAGATTAGTGAGAATGATGGGAGGTGAGTTAGATACTGATGAAGAGGTTGATAAAAAGCCAGAACAGGAAAAAGAGCCGGATAAAATAGTAGAAAAAAAAGAAGATAGATTTTTATTTGAACAGTTTGATGATATCGAGGCAAAAGAAAAACCAGTAAAGATTGAAGAACCTTCAGCTTCAGATATATATACAGTTGGAGCTTATTACTCAATGCCGATGATTCTATCTAAAACAACAGAGTTTTTTGATAGAGGCTCAGCAAGGATTAGCGGTTTTAATATTGTCACTCCTTTCAAATTGGAAAAATTAGGCAGAGTGTTAGAGGCTATTACAAAAGCCAAAACTGGATTATTAAGTCCAAAAGCTATGTTTGAGATAAGAGCATATTATTTTGAAAAAATAATTTCAGACTCTGTTAAAGAGATTTTTGGAGGATCGAGCTATTTCTTAATTGGTTTTTATGATAAAATAAACCTAAACGGGCGTAAGACTGATTTTAGTTTTTTGTTTGGAAAAACCCACTTTAATAGTATCGGATTTGTACTAACAAATGGCACCCAAATTCCAATAAAGCTTGGAAAATCTGGGTTTAAGGTATATTTAATTAGTAAAGCCACTTTATTACATAAATATGAAGATGAGTATACAGGATGGGTAGACATAGGTCTATCGTTAAAATACGATATAAACACCTCAAAGATTTCGAAGGGTCGAGGTCTGATTAAAAGAAGGCAGACCATCATAGAATAATTCAAAAATATTTTATTAATATCAAATACTGTTATTATTAAATCTGTAAATTCGTTCGAGGAAATTCAAATAAAAATTAATAATGGAGGGGTGGCAGAGTCTGGCTGATTGCACTGGTCTTGAAAACCAGCGAGGGTTTAAATCCTCCGGGGGTTCGAATCCCTCCCCCTCCACAATAAAAATTATTTATATTCCTATTCTATTATTATTAAAGGATCGTAGTAACAATAAACTTATATGAATCCAGTAGTAAGGTTCGCGCCCAGCCCAACAGGCCAGCTTCACATAGGGGGAGTACGTACTGCACTTTTTAATTATCTATATGCCAGAAAAAATAGTGGAACCTTTCTCTTAAGGATTGAGGACACAGACCAAGAGAGATCAAAAGATAAATATACTAAGCAGATATTAGACTCACTCAAGTGGCTAGGGTTTAATTATGATAGCGACCCCGTAACACAATCTTCAAGGAGCGAAAGATATCACGAAGTAATTAGTAAACTAATCGAATCCGGGTCAGCATACCGCTGCTTTGCTACTGAGAAAGAGTTAAAAGATTTACGGGAAAAAGAAGGCTCATTCCTATACTCTGGAACATGGAGAGATCGTTCAGCAGATGAAGTAAATGAACGGCTAAAAAATAATGAGAAATACACTATTAGACTCAAAATTCCCCTAGAAGGAGATATAAGATTTACAGATTTAATCTATGGAGACATTGATACAAGCTGTACCGAGCTTGATGATTTTATTATAGCAAGGTCAGATGGCAGTCCCACATATAACTTCACGGTTGTTGTCGATGATCATGATATGCAAGTTAGCCATGTCATACGCGGGGAGGATCATATCTCCAACACCCCGAAGCAGATCTTAATCTATGATGCTCTGAATTGGGATATACCTGAGTTTGCTCATTTACCAATGATCCTTGGTCCTGATGGTAGCCGCCTGAGTAAGAGACATGGTGCCGCGGGTACACAAGCCTATCAGGAATTAGGGTATCTACCAGAAACATTAATCAATTATTTGTCTCTTTTAGGCTGGAACCCAGGTACAGAGGATGAGATTTTTAATCTTGAATATTTAATTGAAAATTTTTCGCTTGAAAAAGTAAATAAGAAAGCTGCCGTGTTTGATAGTAAAAAACTGGAATGGATGAGCGCGCAACATATCACAAATAAAGACTCGAAGCAGCTTTTAGATTTAATAAAAATATTAAAACCAGAATGGGGCAGTAGTGGCCTATCTGATGAACACTTGAGATCGGTTATTTCAAGTTTAAAAGGTAGATCAAAAACTCTATTAGATATTATTAATCAGTCCCAATATTTTTTTAGTGACCCTTCTAAATATGATCAAAACGCAGTTTCAAAATGCTGGAAAGAGGATACCTCTGAAATATTAAACTCATATGCTCAAGAAAATTTAGTCTCTATAGAATGGGATGATGATTCTATAGATAGATCTATCAATGAGTTTGCGGATACAAAAGAGATCGGAAAGGGGGAATTAATTCAGCCGCTAAGATTTGCACTGTCGGGCACTCTTACTGGTCCGTCCATGGTTCGGCTAATGATGATCCTTGGAAAAGATACCTGCCTAAGGAGAATAAAAAATATATTAAACTCGATTCAAAAATGAGTATAGATACGACTAAAAAAGATAATTTTATTAAAAGAATTATTGATGAGGATAACAATTCTGGTAAGTGGGGCGGAAGGGTTCATACTCGTTTTCCTCCAGAGCCAAATGGTTATCTGCATATTGGTCACGCAAAATCCATCTGCCTTAATTTTGGTTTGGCGCTAGAATACAATGGTGAGTGTAATCTCAGGTTTGATGACACAAACCCTGTAAAAGAAGAAGAAGAATACGTAGAGTCTATTATTGAAGATGTCTCATGGCTAGGGTTTTCATGGGGAGATAGACCCTTGTTTGCCTCAGACTATTTTGACCAGATGCATGCCTTTGCGGTTGAGCTGATCAAGGCCGGAGAGGCATATGTATGTGACCTTACTCCAGAGGAAGTAAAAACTCAAAGAGGTACCCTCAAGAATCCAGGTACAAACAGTCCTTATAGAGATCGAAGTATAGAAGAGAGTCTTGACCTATTTACTCGCATGAAATCTGGTGAATTTGGTGATGGAGCGCGGACCCTGCGGGCCAAAATAGATATGGCGCATTCTAATTTAAACATGCGCGATCCGGTAATGTATCGTATACTCCATGCTAGCCATCATCGTACGGGAGATAAATGGTGTATCTATCCGATGTACGATTGGGCACACGGTTTAGAAGACTCGATAGAGAGGATAACGCATTCAATCTGTACCCTGGAGTTTGAAGACCATAGGCCACTATATGACTGGTACCTTAGTGCCTTAGGAACCTATCACCCTCAGCAGATCGAATTCGCTCGGCTTAATCTAAACTATACTGTTGTCAGCAAGCGCAAACTAAAACGTTTAGTTGATGATGGGCTAGTAGACGGATGGGATGACCCGAGAATGCCTACAATATCTGGGCTAAGAAGAAGAGGATATACTCCACAATCAATTCAAAACTTTTCTGAAAGTATTGGGGTAACAAAGCGGGATGCAGTCGTAGACGTTGCAAAACTGGAAAACGCTCTTAGAGAGGATCTTAATAAGAAATCTCCAAGGGTGATGGCAGTGCTTGATCCACTGAAAGTGGTTATCACTAACTATCATTCAGAAGACATAGAATATGTTGATGCTACTAATAATCCTGAAGACGAAAAAGCTGGTAAAAGAAAAATAAGTTTTTCAAGAGAAATATATATCGAAAGAAATGACTTTATGGAAGAACCTCCAAAAAAGTTTTTTAGACTTAGTCTGGGGAAAGAGGTGCGTATAAAATTTGCATACTATATTACCTGTAATGAGGTTATAAAGGATACAAATGGAAAAATAATAGAACTAAGATGTACATACGACCCCGAAACTAGAGGCGGGAGATCTAAGGATGGTAGAAAAGTAAGAGGCACATTACACTGGGTCAGTGCCAAGGAAAATGTAAAAGCAGAAATACGTCTCTATGATAGGCTCTTTCAGAGTGAACACCCAGAACAAAAAGGAGACTTTATTAACAACTTAAGCGATGACAGTCTAAAAATTATAGATGGAGCTATTTTAGAAAAGTCAATGGAATCACCATCGCCTGGATGTGTATATCAGTTTGAGAGAACCGGCTATTTTATTTCTGATAGTAAGCAATCATCTGGCGGAAGGTTAGTATTTAATCGTGCGGTTTCATTGCGTGATTCATGGGCCAGAATCAACAAAAATATGGCGAAATAAAGGGTAATTATTTATCCATTGATAGTATAGTATAAATACCACTATATTGAAATGATATACTTCTCTATGAGGATGCGGAAAACTCTATTCATATTAATGTTTATCTCTGGGCTTCTTGCGAGGCAGTCCATTGTCTATTTTTATGTTATCCCATTTGATAACATAAAAGAGGATCCCACCGTTGAGTGGATAGCCTCTGGACTCTCAGACATGATAGGCAACAGGTTTAAGAGTGAGCCGGGACTGCTTATGCAGAATAAAAAAGATCTTGAGATCATCATGAACGACCGCTCTCTTATGCTAAAACAGCCTATATCCTCGCGGAATCTTTTGCTATTAGGAAAATATTATCGACAGTTAGAAAAAATTAATGTTTCCTTGCAGCTTATTGATCTGGCTACGTGGGACCAGGTAGAAACGAAAGATGTAGCAGCAGAGTACAGCGACATAACAAAAATGAAAAAAGAAATAGGGGACAATATTCAGTCGATGATCGCTCCTTATCTGCCAAAAGGTAAAAACCAGATTACTGCTGTATTTCCTAAATTTATTGAACCAAAGCCTGCTAAAAGGCGCCACCCTGTTTCTGTAAAGTCTGAGATGGTCACAAATAATTTACAGGATGAATTCAAGAAGCTCGAAGAGTCAATGGACGTGCTTCTAGGGCTCAAGGAAGACGAAAATCTTAAACCTAAAAAAGATATTACTCTTTTTGATAGTGGCGGTGAATGGACTATGGACTTTTCAGCAAACCGGCTTGTTGAAGAGAATCCTGAGCTAGCGCCAAACACTGAGATGTTAAAAGATGTTCTGAATACATTGATTGATAACCCGTACGATGTTATCATGAAAAAACCGAATTTTATTTATCATAAGGATGATGACAGCTATATCACTGTTCAGTTTCATGTTACCTATTCACTGAAAGATGAGATTATAAAAGAAATGCTAAATGCGCTTCCCTATACTGGTTTAGAGCAGAATGGCAGTCTTACCATATTTTATTTCAGTAAGGAGTCTTTTAACCTTAGTGATGATATCACAAATAGGATCACATCAGGCAATCACCGTTCTGTGCCTGTAATCAGATTTTATAATAAGCAGGGTACGCCGATTGTTGTTGTCGCTGACACGCCTGAAGAACAGTGGCACTCTCGTAAGAGCGAGAGGGTCTTATATTTGCCAGAGAATCAGTTTTCTCCTATGATCGAGTTTACTGTTGGCGGGTGGTCACTCCAGGTTGCGATGGAAACGGTGAACATACATGCTAAATATGAGTTTATTCTGCCTATGTCAGACGTTGAAAACCTTAGCAATGTAAGCCTGAAATTTATCAATGAGGATGAGCTAAAGAAGTTCTTAGACCCCATTCTATAAATGAAAAAGGTAAAAATTGTATGTTGTTTTGTGCTAATGCAGTTAGCACTAATTATCGCTCAAGATCAGTTATCAATAGGGAAAATACCAAACCTAGATCTAAAACTTTTAAGCGGGAAAAAAACCACAGTCTATAAATTATTAGAGTCGGGGCCATTGCTCATGGACTTTTGGGCGACCTGGTGTAAGCCATGCAAACAAGTTATGAAACACTTAAATAATTTTCACAATGAGTACAAGGACCAAGGTTTTCAAGTGCTCATGGTGAACCAAGATACCCCAAGGAGTCTTGGTAAGGTTAAATCTTATATAAACTCAAAAAATTATGATTTCTTTGTTAGTATTGATCCAAACCAGCAAATTGCTAAAAAACTAAATGGGCAGATAATGCCTAATCTTATTCTAATAAATCAAGACGGATCTATTCAATGGCGTCACCAGGGCTATATGCCTGGTGAAGAGAAGGAAATAAAAGAACAGATACAGGCCCTCCTGTCTGTTCATAATAAAAACTAGCACCCTCTAAAAAGAAACAATATTAATGTTAGTTTTCGTATGTTAAAAAAAATACTAATTATATTATTTCCATATATCCTTCTTGCGCAGAATAATCCGTTTCAATTTTTTGACCTTGATTTTTGGAACTATAATGCCGGGATAACACTCAATTTTGGTGATAGCTATGATGACTTTACCTATATGGAAAACAGAATGGACCTTAATTTTTTTAAAGGAAATTTTACCGGCTGGTTACAGTATGAGTATTCTGATCCTCCTGAGCTTGGTTTTCCTATTAAAGATCTAAGAAAGTATAGGCTAGAATACGGTTCTGGTCCATGGTCTCTAAAACTTGGCGATATATATGAGGTGTGGGGCAGAGGTCTGGTCCTCGCACAGTTAGATGATCAGGGTATTGACTTTGACAATAGTTCAAGGGGCTATTTGTTAAACTATACACTGGAAAATATTAGTGTAACTCAGATGAGTGGTCGCACAAAAAATGCTCAGCTAGGCTCTGATTTGCGTTATCCAGAGTTTGAGTTTACCCATGACATGGACGCGACAAACATTGAGTTTGATGTATATCCCTTTAACTTTGGTTTGTCATTCTTGCAGTCTAATGAGTTACACCAGCTTAAGCCCTTTGGTATGATGGACACGGTAGATGTTAATCACCGTTTACATGGGGGGTATATATCATGGTTCGGATCTATTGCTGATATATTTGTAGAGTATGTTGACAAGCAGTCAAAACTGAGAACCTACGATACAAATTTTTCCGGTGATGAGGTGGAGTCACTTTCACCCTTGAAAAAAGGCTCTGGGATATACCTTAATACTAACCTATATCTGGGTATGTGGTCATTATTTTTTGAGTATAAGCGTTATAGTTTTGACCGGCTGAGTCCTGTTGACACAGACTATATTATAAACAATTATGGAAATCGAATTGACTACCAGGTCATGCCTATTTTATTCCGTGAACAAAACCACAGCTTTTTGGGCCGCGCGGCACACCAGACGAATGCTAATGATGAAAGAGGGATACAGTTCGAGCTTTCCGGAGGATTGCCTAATGGTTTTCAGACGGTGACCCAATTTTCACACCTTAGCAGGAATGATACATGGACCTCGATTAGTCCGATTGAATGGAAAAATAATAGTGTCGGAGGTTTTATGCCTGCTAATTCACTCAATGCACTCCCTTATAAAGAATTTTATACTGAAATAAATGGTTATTTAATGGACAATAAATTGTATTTCAAAACAGCATATGGTCAAAATAAAGAGATTAATAAAATAAACAGGTTCTTTAACGGTTCTGCAGAAACTATTAAAGAAAACTGGGCCTATACGGATTCAATTTGGTATGGGGACAGTTGGTTCTACCTGGATTCACAGATAGTCAGTATTGATTCATTATCATATGATATTGAGACTAAACTGTATCAAAAGTCAAAATCTTTTACTCTACCAATAGAGCTAACATATACACTAAATAACGGATACTCTGTTGGGCTTAGTTATGCCTACCAGCAAAGATATAAGAAGAATGTAAAAAAGGGGAACGCCGGTGGTTTTTATAATTATTCCGACTCCTCTTGGGTGTTGAATGATCTAGATGAACCAAGCACGTATATAGAGCAGACTACAAGTAACTATCCTAATGAGACTCCATTTCAAATCAATAGAATGGTATCACTGTCAATGGGGAAAGCGTCCAAGTGGGCCATTACACTAAACTATGACTGGACCAATGTTCAAGAGATCGTTACCCTTGACCCTAATTATAATCCGCTTGAGGCTTTAATTTATGGCGACATAGAATATTTTAAGGGCAACAGAGATAAGAATAGTCCACCTTCTTTTACACAAAACAAGTGGGTCTCAATGGAGTTCTCGTACAACCTTTCTTCTACCCAGCGGATTTCATTCTTGTACGGTTCCATACAGGGCGGCCTGGTTTGTAGCAATGGTATATGCAGGATCTTACAGCCTTTCAACGATGGGCTTAAGCTTTCCTATAGTGCTATTTTCTAAAAATAATACCATTTTTTGGTTTTTTTATATTAGATTGTATCAAAATACTTTATATGGCTAATATCGTGGGCTGTATACATAGATAAATAATCATGAAGAATAAAATAGCAATAGCAACAATACTTATCCTAAGTGTCAGCCAAACTATATTTGGGCAGACATACACTGTCGGTGATTATGTAGATGATTTCAGCGGAGATATTTGTTTCAACGGCGATGGGACATGGTCCTATGACGTACACGGTAGAGACAGAGTAACCTGGATAAATTTATTCACCTCTTGGTGACCATCCTGTACTACGGAGGCTCCGCAGGCAGAAGCAGTTCTTCAACAATATACTAATGACTCACTAGTACTCGTTGCATTTGGTCAAGATTGGAACCAGCCCTATAGCTGCAGTGGCTGGGGTACTACTTTTGGTCTTTCGCATCCGATAGTGGATGATATAAACAATGTTTATGGGCTCTTCGGAATTGGCTATATCCCGCATAATGTAATTATTGGAGGTGACGGTGAGGTATTGTATTCAGACGCTGGCTACAACCAGACGGCGATTATATCTATCATTAACCAGGCCTTAGAAGATTTACCGTCAGACCTTGATGAGGATGGTTTTGATGCGGATGAGGATAATTGTCCAGACCATTATAATCCTTCTCAGGCAGATGTTGACGGAGATGGCGGCGGAGACGCGTGTGATATTTGCGACAATGCAAATGTATTTATAGTCGGCAATGTAAATGGTGACCTAGACAATGAAAATCAGCCAATAATAGACTTCTTTGATGTTATAGCCTTGCTAGATCATTTACAGTCGAGCCAGTCTAATCCTACCGCAATATCAGAGTGTGAGCATCAGGCGGGGAATATTAATAGTGATAACAATGTAAACATTATTGACGTGGTAAACCTGGTTAATATGCTGCTTTTTGAAGGCCAAACCTCTCATGTGGTTCCTGATGGAGGAGGAACAATATCACTTACTAGTTCGCCGGTTATGGATAATATAGTCTTAGAAAGTCCTTCTGGGATCGGAGGCTATCAGCTTGATATTGTCTCGTCAATACCAATTACTCAGGATCTTGACAAGATCATGCTCCCGCAGGGCTGGTCAATGCACTATTCATTAGACAATGATGTCTGCCGAGTATTTGCGTATGATCATACTGGAAAAAATCCATTGGACAAGATTGAACTTGATTTTCAAGGAGGCTCGATTAGGTCTGTGCAAGATGTAATTGTCTCCAGTTCAAATGGTTATGAGATAGTCACGGATATGAAAAGATATGGTTCTGAAATCAGTGAGATATCTCTTCCTGATCGTCCAACGATCCAAGAGCTTTATCCAAACCCGTTTAACCCTAGCCTGACAATTTCATTTTCAGTCCCAACCGAGACGGAGGTTAGTGTGACTGTATACAGCATGCTCGGCGAGAGGGTCGCAACTTTGTTAGGTAATGCTTACACAAGACCTGGTTTTCATCAGCTGAAGTGGAATGCGGCCGGCTATCCATCGGGAATGTACTTTATCAAGGTTCAGACCCCATCATACATTGACACAAAAAAAGCTCTATTAATTAAATAATAAATAGACTTTTTACATATATCTAAAATTAAATTTAGAAATAAGAATACCTTTAAAACTTTACTATAGAATATATATATGCGCCTGTAGCTCAATTGGATAGAGCGTTTGGCTACGGACCAGGAGGTTGCAGGTTCGAATCCTGCCGGGTGTACAATGTTTGCATGAAAATTTTTAAATTACAATATACTCAAGTTATTAATTCTGACATAAATAAAGTCTTTGATTTTTTTTCTAATCCTGAAAATTTGGCTCTTATGACACCAAAAAAGTTAAATTTTCAGATATTAACACCTAAGCCAATT
>Ga0209034_10001808_pt1 | contig 10239 bp, 10 predicted proteins | sample MarorgKNORR_S2LV_2_FD_188219 | JGI IMG/M metagenome (GOLD analysis project Ga0209034, IMG submission 188219) | Marine microbial communities from the Southern Atlantic Ocean, analyzing organic carbon cycling - 250m_A/KNORR_S2/LV (SPAdes) (version 2) | ecosystem: Environmental > Aquatic > Marine...
TCTACCCCAATGGGTTCGACGCAAATGGGACCGTAGCCATAGACTACGGCGTACGGGGAATTCCAGAGAAGTATTTCATCGGACGGGACGGGTTTCTGATAAAGAAGCTGTCGGGGCCTTTGACCGAGACTACCCTTCGGAACACGATCAATGAACTGATGTCACGTTAGATGCCAAGCAGCTTGAGATATTAACAGCGGATTGCTGGACCTATAACGCTAAACAGCGATAAAGGTGGGCTATGAGCGCACCACAATTGGCAGTTGCCATGGACTGGGGCGGTACTTGGATCAGGACGGCCCTCATCAACAAACAGGGCAGGATCCTTTGGCAGGACAGGAAGCCCAACCCCCCAAACGGGACCAAAGAGGAGTACCTTGGTAACGCTCAGGACCTCCTGGCCGAGACTATCCGGCAAGCTGGGGGCTCCGTGGCGGGCATTGGAGCCGCAGTGGCTGGACCGGTGGAACCCACTACCGGCACGTTCTTTCAACCACCGAACCTGATGGTGCTTGACGGGGTGTCTTTCAAAGACCTGTGGGAAAATGCTTTTAACATACCGGTCTGGGTGGGTAACGACGGGAATCTGGCTGCCCTGGGTGAACATTACTTCGGCGCGGGCAAAGAGTCGGCGGATAATGGCCGTCCGATCAAAACCTTGTTCTACGTCACTGTGAGCACAGGGGTTGGTGGTGGGTTGGTAGACAAGGGCTCGGTATTTCTGGGTGCCAACGGGCTCACCGCAGAGATCGGGCATACTTTAGTTGATACGACCGACGCCGCATTAGAGTGCCAATGCAGGTCTAAAGGGTGTCTTGAGTCGATGGCGTCGGGTTCGGCCATCGAGCGAATAGCCAAGCAGAAGGTAGCTTCAGGCTCGTTCGCTGATTCGGCTCTAGCGGCCCTTGCATCACATCTTATAGACTCTGAAGCTGTTTTCGATGCTGCAGTTAAGAACGACCCTTTGGCCGTATCAATTGTGGATGGCGCCGTTTCAGCGCTGGTAGTGGGTCTGACCAACGTTGTCCACTTGTTCAACCCAGACATGATAGTGCTGGGTGGCGGTGTGACCCAAGGTCTGGTTAAGCTGGATTTGCTCCTGCGCATCCGCCAGGAGGTGACGGGCCGGGTTATGAGCGAACTCCATAAAGATTTCCAACTGACTTCAGCCCGGCTGGGCGACTCTGTTGGCTTGGCTGGAGCCGCTGCGTTGGTCTGGGACCAGCTGGGTAGTTAGCCTATTAAGGCTAACTAAGTGTTGCCAGGCACAGGTGCGTTGATTCTAATAGGAATCGTATTGACTAGTTACTGAACGCGTTCCGGTTTCTTTGGGAATTCCCACTGATGTTAATCAAACCAATGAAAGCTTAATGGCACGGGTCAGTTGATGTAACGGCCTCCCATTACGTTTACACTGTCACCGGTGATGTAACCCGACTCGTCAGAAGCGAAGAACAAGCATGCGTTGGCGATGTCTTGGACAGTGGCTTGCCGGCCCATGGGTATCTCTTTTAGGTGTTCTGACGAGCCACGGCTGACCTCCGCCTGGAATTCGGGGTACCACTCAGGGTTGTTCCTAGAAGTGTCAGTTGACCCCGGGTTCACCATGTTGGCGCGGATATTGTAAGGCGCCATCTCGGCGGCGACTGCGCGGATCAAGCCGAGGACTCCTGTCTTGGCGGTTGTAACGATGCTCGTACCTGGACGTCCAGTAATGGCCGATTGACCACCCAGAGCGATGATACTGCCGGTTTGGCGTTCAATCATCCCTGGCAATACGGCTTTGCACAGGTAGAAGGCGGCGTGCATGTTAACGCCCAGAGTGTGGTGCCATTCCTCGTTGGTCACTTCCAATATGGGTTTGTGAGGACGGATCGCCACATTGCTAACCAAGATGTCGATCTTTCCTAGAGCTTTGATGCCATCTTCCACCATTTTGGTGACGCTGGCCGAATCAGAAACGTCTGCGAGTACCGAGTGGGTCTTTACCCCCAGCTCCCGGCATTTGCTTGTAACCTCGTCCAGATCAGACTGGTTGACACGGGTGTTGAGGATCAGGTCAGCGCCCTCCCGGGCGAAGGTCAATGCGACCTCTCTGCCGATATTTCGGCTGGCACCGGTGATGAGGGCTGTCTTTCCTTCCAGTCGCATTTTTCACCTTTTCGCGAGATATTAATCTTCCGTGGCGCTGTAACGTAAGTTGTGTTGCGGGCTAGATTTTACCATCTTGCCTAGATATGTGGTGGCGCGGCTACCTTGACCGTACTGTAGTGCGGTGTAAAATTGCCGTGAAATATCTACGGCCACCGCAGCGATGGGGGCCAACATGAGGTGAAGTAACGATGAAATGGTGCAGATTCTCCACAGGAGGCCCCATCTCCTTCGGTGTTATAGAAGGCGATACGGTTACCGAGGTTGAAGGCAGCCCTTTTGAGAGCTATACGAGGACTTCTAATACGCATAAATTGGATGCCGTGAAGCTGGAAGTGCCCGTTATTCCACCGACGTTCTACGCCGCAGGTATCAATTATCCTGAGCATGTTACCTGGGCTGCGCAGATGCGTGGCGAAGAGCCGGTCCTACCGCAGCAGGCTGATGTCGGATACCGTGCGATTAATGCCCTCGTGCCTGACGGACACGACATCATCGTTCCCAAGGATGCTACGGAGATGCTGCAGTATGAGGGTGAACTGGTAGTAGTCATCGGTAAGACCTGCCGCAACGTCACCGAAGAGCAAGCACTGGACTATGTGTTGGGTTACAGCATCGGTAACGATGTCAGCGAACGGACCTGGCAGCGAGGTGATCGCACCATGTGGCGGGCCAAGAATACAGACACTTTTAAACCGATGGGTCCCTGGATCGTGACTGACCTTAACCCCGACGACTTTCATGTGGTTATCAAAGTCAACGACCGGATAGTGGGCGAATATGATGTGGCCTCGGCAATCTTTGGTGTGCGCACTTTTATCAGCAAGATGAGCCAGTATTTAACGCTGGTTCCAGGTGATGTCCTGTGGATGGGGACCGACGGCGCCACCGAGAACATGGTTGATGGTGACGTCTGCACCATCACCATCAACGACATCGGAACCTTAACGAATAAAGTTAACTGGCAGAAATAGGCAGTTTAGGTCCGGTTCCATCGGCTTAGACTAGGATAAGCGCCCTTGCTTAGCCGGGGCGCTTTTTTGCATGAAGCATTACGTCTCCAGGCCGATGCCCGTCTCGGCGGACCAGGCCTGAAGGCCGCGGCGGTAAGCGAGCGCGCCCATGGGCATGATGACGCATTGCATAGCCTCCAGGACCTCCATGGGTGATGCACCTTCTTGGATAGCCACGTGGATGTGGGCTTGGATCTGGTCAATGTCGGCTTTGAGGGCGGCTTCCACTGCCACTTGCAGTAGTTCCTTGGTCTTGCGGTCGAGCAAGCGCTGCCCGGTGTAGGTGGCGTCGATAAACTGGTTGTAAGAGGCCACCCATTCCATGTCCACTTCAGCCATGATTCGGTGCATCTCCAGAGAATAACCACGGTTTTCCGAGACCCTCTGTAGCATTTCATCTCTTGTTTCTTCAGCCATTGTTCTTGCTCCTTGGTTTATTTTATTCGGCAAATGCCTAATTAGGTGCGCAGATTGTAAGCTCTCTAAGCGCTGCCTACCAGTTAACACCGTTGCATATTCTAAGCATGAAAAAACCAGAGGTGGGGTGATACAATTCGCCGATGCCGCCCGTGATCGTGGAGTCAGGCGGTTAGGAGGTATTATCGCCGAGTCTAGATTTACCCCAGAATATTTCCAGCGTGTGGATGAACAAGACGACTCAGTCTTCTACGAGACGCCGCGATTAGTTGTACATATAGATGATGGGGCTATCGCCGCCATCGGCCAGTTCTTTAAACAGCAGATCCCTGAGAACTCTGAAGTCTTGGATTTCATGAGCAGTTGGCGGTCCCATTGGCCTGCGGGGCATCCCAAAAAACGGATGATCGGGCTGGGCATGAACGACGTTGAGCTAAGAGAAAATCCGGACCTGGACGGATATGTTGTTCATGATGTGAACGCGAATCCCATACTGCCCTTTGAGAATGAAACTTTTGATGCGGTTGTCATCACAGTTTCTGCTCAATACCTGACCAATCCCATCGATACATTCCACCAGATCGGGCGTATATTGCGGCCGGGTGGTAAGTTCATAGTCGGTTTCTCCAACCGTATGTTCCCCACCAAGGCAGTCCTGAACTGGCGGAACTCAACGGACCGAGGCAGGGTTGATTTGGTGGGCACATACATGGAGGCGGCAGAGAGATTTGAGGATATCCAGGCCTCGTTCCTCAATCCTGACCAGAGCCCTCCGGACGATCCGATGTACGCAGTCTACTGCCGGAAAACCCAGGATTAGTCGATTCCCGGATCAACCGAAGGTTCTGGTGTGACAGAGGACTGTGGTAGACGGCCAGGGGAAGTCGCGGCCAACACCACCACAGCAGCGAAAGCCACGATTATGCCGAACACAGTAAATGGCGTTTTATAGCCACCGGTGGCGTCGAACATAAACCCGGCAACTATAGGGCCGAGGGCTTGTCCGCCGATTTGAGCTGGAAGGGTTAGTCCCCGGATGCTTCCTAGGTGGAGTCTGCCGTAGTAGTCGGCCCAGGTGAGCCGTAACAGTAGCTGCATACCACCGACCCCGATGCCCAGTAGTAACCCCATTGGAATTCCCGTTGCCAGCGAGGCGCTGAACCCGGTGCCGATGGCACCCAGTGACATCGTTGCTCCTGCCATACACAGGAGGATCCTGAGCGGCAACCGCCTGGCCAGCATGGTCCAGAACAATCCGCCGGGAACCTGTCCAAAGGCGAAGGTGCTGGCTGTTAATGCAGCCAGATGGGTTGGGACGCCTTGGCCGATGTAGTGGGGTACTTGGTGCAGGCTGACCCCGGCCTGGACGATGAACCCGAATACCGAGAATAACACCAAGATCCAAAATGCCTTGGTCCTCAGCGCCTGTCGCACTGTGTAGTTGAATTCGGTAAAGCTGTGTGTGGTTGACTCGCGGTCAACATCTGTTTTTGCAAGACTATTAGGTTCTAGCAGCCTGGTTCTTTTAGGGTCAGGTTCTAGGTTCATATCCTCAGGCCGCCGTGCCATCAGCAGCAACACCGGGATTATGCCGGAGCTGATGGTGAATATCCCCATGGCCAGCCAGGCAGTGCGCCAACCCCAGCCGTTGATCAGCACCTGTGCGATCAACGGGAATATTGTGAGGCCGATGCCTTGGATGATTCCCATCAAGGCCAACGCCATAGGCCGGCGGCGGATGAACCAGTTGCTGACCGCGGTGGATGTGCCCAATTCCAACGGACTGGAAAATACCGCACGGCCAGGGACGTACAACAAGTAAAAAGACCAGATGGGAGAGGTCAGAGAAAGCCCGATAGCGCATAATCCGACCATGGCCGACGAAGCCGAAAGCAGGACCCCGGAGCCGTACCGGTCTATGAGGCGGCCTGCCATGGGTGATACGAGTAGCCCGAAGAGGGCGCCCAAACTGACTGCACCGGAGAACTGACCTCGAGTCCAGCCGAAGGTCTCCGTCATGGGCACGACGAATACTGAAAGGGTGGCTACTGCCATCACTGGCCGCGCTCCGAAGCTCGGGACTGAGGCCGCGGCTAGAATCACCCAACCGTAGTAGACCGGCAGTCTATGGGCCAGGCGGGTACGCAGCGCCGCGAAATTCAAGGGCGTGCGCTCCAATCATGGAAAAGCTCGTGCGATATGGCAGGTACTTCCATACTCGGCGTGCCTAATCCTGGTGCAGAGGGTCTCCTAAGACGTGCATCAAGCGGTTTGCCCAGCCGAACAGAGATGCCGACAGAACCAAGTCTAGGATTTCACCCATGCTAAGTCCGTTATCGACCAGGCGTTCCACGTCGGATCTGGTCGCCTCAGATGGGCACTTGGACAATTTTGTGGCGAATCCCAAGAGGGCTTTTTGGCGTTCGTCTAAGTCTGCATCTTCACCGTCGGTGAAGATGCTATCCATGACCGATTCGTCCTTTGTCAGTTGGCTATAGCGGTTAGCATGGACGGCCGCACAATAGATGCACCGATTGACCACTGAGGCTGCCACTGCCCCTAATTCAGTCTCAGCGCGAGAGAGGCCACCGCGGCCATACATGATTCCGTTGAAGAGGGGCGTGCGCTGTTGGAGGGTTTCAGGGTCTAGCGCTAATACCAGCGTGTACTCGCCAATCTTGGTATTGGAGACTGTGACTTTCATAGCATCCAGTTGTTCGTCACTGGCCTGTTCGAGTTCAAGGGGTATTACGCGTGGCTGCCAGAACGGGATGGAGGAGGTGAATTCCTTGATCGGTTCGTTCATGCGACTTGTGCCATCAGCCGAAGCCCGGTGACGACTCTAATCTGGTAGGCTATGAAGGCGATCAGCTCTGAAAGCCGGACTATATCAGCGTCGTTGAGGCCCGCCGACTTTAATGCAGAGACATCTTCTGCTTTGACGTCTTTGGGATTCAGCGTAACTAAGTCGGTGTGGCGGAGAATCGCTTTTATCCGAGTGTCATGGCCGCCTTCGAAATCGGTGTCGGCAAGGGCGTGGCTTCCGACGCTGAATAGTGATTCGTAATGCCGGGCCAAGGTTTCCTCGTTGTTCCGTTTGGCTATCCGGCAGGCGAGTCCCGCCCGCTCGGCATGGGACAGCCCGCCCGGGTGATTGGGCCGGAGCGAAGCTTCGTGGGAGTTTTCAGTTAAATGTAAGATGTCGCTGCGCAGGGATAGAGCACCAGCCAGAGGGCTGTCGGCAGAGATGCCCGATGCTTTGGCGACTATGGTTTCAAATATATCCAATATGCCTCCATATATCTGGACGGCTCTAGAATGATCCGTCGATAACGATGTCTAGCACCGCTGGTTTGCCCGAGGCAACTGCACGTTGGACAGCAGGTGCGATCTCGGCTGGGTCGGTGATCCGCTCGCCGTGGACGCCCATACTGCTGGCAATGGATGAGACGTCGAAGGGCGTCGGGAAGTCCGAGTAAGGCAGGTTTTCCCCGGAAGATTCCTTCTGCTGCAGAATCTCCCGTTGATATACGTCAAAGTTCACTTTGAGAACGCGATACATACCGTTGTTGCAAATGACAAAGATGCACGGGATGTTGTCGTTGGCTGCGGTCCATAATCCTTGGATGGTCATCATGGCGCTACCGTCGCCGATGATTCCGAACACCGGACGGTCGGGGTTTGCTACTGCGGTGCCCATGGTTGTGCCGATGCCGCCTCCGATGGATTGGCCCCTGAAAGCGCGGAGGTCGCCCCTCTTTTGACCCTGGAAATAGTGACGCATGGTGGCGCGATTGCTGATGGAGTCGTCCACTACGATGGCGTTGTCCGGCAGGGCGTCCGCAAGCTCAGACATCATCCGGGCTGGGGACATAGGTTTGTTGTCCCATTTGGCGGTTACCGAGTCCTCAAAGGCCTTTCGCTTGTCCGCAGCTGCTGCCACCACTCCGATCTTCCGACCTTCGATCTCGTTGGCTAGCTCAGGGGTAATCAAAGGTTTGAGTGATCGGATGAGTTCTTCGATCGCTAGGCCGCAGTGAGACACGATACCGACGTCTGTGGGTTCTGAGCGGCCAGCACGCCCCGGGATGGGGTCGATATGGACCAACTTGGTATTCTCTCCCAGGATGATGTCCCCCCAATAGAATAATTCGTCCATGGCGTCCATACCGATCGCCAAAACCAGGTCCACACCTTCAAGAGCCTTTCGGCTGCTGGTCACCCGCAGGGTGTGGTTGCCGAAGAACTGGGGATGAGTGGTAGGGAACGACACCTCCGCGCCCCTGGACTGGTGGACGGGGAAACCCATCAGTTCGGCTAACTCCACGGCCATGTCATTGGCGTGGTCTTCTGAGACGCGATCGCCCACCATCATCAAGGGTTCCTTGGCGGCCATAATCAGTTTCACGGCCTCTTCGATCCCTTTGGGGTCGGGCCTATAAGAGTCGTGCATCTTGCTGGACGGTACGATGTTCATCTCGGCTTCCGCCTCCAGGGCGTTGGCGGTGAATCCGACGTACACTGGGCCTTTGGGGTGGCTATTGGCTTCGTGGAAGGCACGACGCATGACCGAAGGGATCTGGTCTGGAAGGTTCAACTCCACGGACCACTTAGTTACTGGACGTACCAGCTCGGCTAAGTCGGTCTTGGTCTCGTTGATCTTGCGGGCGTCATAGTTAGCCGATGTGATGACCATAGGGGTGCCGGTGTTGAGCGCGTCCAGCATGAGGGCTATGCCATTGGCAAGTCCGCTGTCTACATGGAGGCTGACGAAGGACGGCTTTTCGGTTGCCCTGGCATAGGACTCGCCCATGCCCATCGCCACGCTCTCTTGCAGGGTCAGGAAGTATTGTAGTTCTGGGTAGTCTCCTAGCATATCTATCAAGGGCGCTTCGCTGGTACCGGGGTTGCCGAAGATGTGCTTCACGCCTTCCGCCTTCAGCATCTCCAACACGGCTTGTTTACCGGTCATAATTTGAGCCATCTAATGAACCTTCCATCTAACTAAGTAATGTTTTTGAACGGGTAATTCATGTTCACCCGAAACCGCCTGTTCGGGCAATTTTCGCTGGTACATTTTAATTGCTATGGGGCAAGCACAAGCAGACTTTTCACGGTGTGCAAGTTAGGGTGCGGGTTGTACCAACTCGATCACTACATCGTCCGGGCCTTCGATGTAGGCTAGTTTGATACCTTGCGGTGTGACCGTCAGGGGAAGTATCACCCTGATTCCTTCGGCTTCGAACCGTGCCATTTCCGATTCAAGGTCTTCCACGTGGAACCCGAAGTGTTCAAGTCCCAGCCGGTTCAGTTCGGGGATCGCTCGCTCGGGAGAGGAGTTGGGAGGCTGGGAAGAAATATTCAGCCGCGTCGGTCCGCCGACCTGCATGCCGATGGTGATCGTGCCCGGCATAACCTCGCGCTCGGACGTCTTCTTAGCGTTGAATATCTTTTCGTACCAGGCGGCCGATGTATGAGGGTCTTTGGCACGGATATGGACGTGATTGATTGCGTAGTCCATGATTGTTCTCCTTAGATGCGAGATGCAGCCCTTTGTTGGGCTTGCTTGCACACGTCGGAATGTTAGCCTCGCTGGGAACCCTTGTCTACTCCAGAGTGGCCTGATGGGACCACGGGCACGATATTTGGCAGGAAAAAACCGAAGTCTGTATACTCGGCTAAAACCCTCACGAGGATTTACATGGCGCGGACTTTTCGCCTGGCGCTGGCGCAAATCAACCCCACGGTTGGCGACATACCTGGAAACACAGCTAAAATCTTGGACTACCTGGAGCGCGCTCGCCAAGCCCAGGCAGACCTTGTTGCCTTCCCCGAGATGGCCACGACTGGCTATCCACCAGAAGACCTCCTCTACAAGAAGTCATTCTTGACTGAGAATGTAGCTGCTGTGGAGAAGGTGGCCGGCGCGTCCCAAGACATGGCGGTTGTGCTGGGTTATGTGAACATCGTGTCTCTGGAGCGCGAGTCCGAACATGTCGGCCCGCAGATCACCAACGCCGCGGCGCTGTGTTATGACGGCAAGCTGGTCGACACCTACCACAAGATATTCTTGCCCAACTACGGAGTCTTTGACGAGCAGCGCTATTTTCAAAGAGGCTCAGTTTGCCCTGTCTACGAGATAGGGGGCGTTTCTCTTGGCGTTAACGTCTGCGAGGACATCTGGTATCCGGTGGGTCCGACCACGGTCCAGCGTCGAGCTGGCGCCGAACTCATCGTCAACATAAACGCATCGCCATTCCACGCCGGCAAACGCGCCTCCCGGGAGGAGATGATTGCGGAGCGAGCGTCTGACCATGGGCTTGTCGTTGCTTACGTGAACACGGTGGGAGGGCAGGACGAATTGGTATTCGATGGTGGCAGCATCATCTGCGACTCAATCGGTGGGTTGGTCTCTCGGGGGCCCGCTTTCGAGGAATCGTTGCTGGTGGCGGATTTGCTCTTCCCAGATCCTCCTGCAAATACGGTGCCAAGATTTGCTAGTGTGGACACTGCATCGGTTGGGATGTCTAAGATTTTGACAGTGTCTGGACCGAATGCTGCGCGCAAGGAACCTCTCGAAACCCAGACCTTCTCGCGAGCCATGAATGGTCCAGAAGAAGTGTACCGGGCTTTGGTTATGGGCACTGGCGACTATCTA
>Ga0209034_10001809_pt1 | contig 10237 bp, 6 predicted proteins | sample MarorgKNORR_S2LV_2_FD_188219 | JGI IMG/M metagenome (GOLD analysis project Ga0209034, IMG submission 188219) | Marine microbial communities from the Southern Atlantic Ocean, analyzing organic carbon cycling - 250m_A/KNORR_S2/LV (SPAdes) (version 2) | ecosystem: Environmental > Aquatic > Marine >...
GAACAATTGATCAAAACTGACCGAAAGCTCCGCCACACCATTCTTCATGGCAATCTGCAGAGTTGACCCTTCCTCATCCCCTGGCCCGGCTACTGCAGGATAAGTCAAGAATCCAGCGAGCAACCATGCGACAAATGAGCCAGTCAATCTCTTCATTTCATCGGCCCCAAACCAACTGAGTCTGGCTAATCTCAACAAATTTTCCAAGTTAACCATCTCGTCCTACCCCAGTAGCTATTAGATACCGAACCGAATTTGGCGAAACACTGCACTGTTTTGGTGTTCGCCATTCACTTGCACCCCAGTCACGCTATTATGTCTCGAATAACCTGTCCGTGGACATCTGTCAGACGCCGATCTATACCATTATGTCGAACGGTTAGCTTCTCGTGATTCACGCCCAGTAGATCCAAAATCGTAGCGTGCATGTCATGACTCGTTGTACCTTTATCGCTTTTCCAGCCCCAGCGATCACTCTGTCCAAAAGAGGTTCCCCCTTTTATCCCGCCACCGGCAAACCATGTGACGAATGTTCCGCCATTGTGATCCCGGCCGGCCTGCCCTTGGCTAAAGGGCATGCGACCAAATTCGGTGGTCCAGATCACAAGGGTGTCCTCAAGCATGCCGCGCGCCTTGAGGTCCTTGATCAGTCCAGCAATCGGTTTGTCCACCTGCCGGGTCATGTATGGCAACTCGGTGTGAATGTTAGCATGGTTGTCCCAGTTTTTACTGGGGCCACCCGCACCACTCCAGATTTGGACAAACCTCACCCCTCTCTCCAGCATTCGACGACCAAGGATGCAGCGCTTGGCAAAATCCTCAGTGTTTTTTTCGTCCATCCCGTAAAGACTCTTTACGGCCTGGCTTTCGCCTTTCATGTCGAACAGTTCCGGGACACTGAGTTGCATGCGGGCCGCCATTTCAAGACTCTGTATTCTGTCTTCAAGCCGAGCACCGCCGGGTGTCCGGTTTGCGTGGTTTTCGTTCAGCGCACTCAGGATATCACGACTGGCCTGCTCGCTGGCAGCGTTGATATGCCTCGCTTCAGCCGGTGGAAAAAGATAACGCACCGGACGAGAATCAGAGGCGTTGATTACTGTGCCCTGATGCCGTGCCGGCAAAAAGCCAGAGGTAAAATTCCCCAGATTATTATACGGAAGCCCTTTTGGATCAGGCATGACAATGAACTCCGGAAGATTCTGGTTGATCTGGCCCAGAGCATAACTGATCCAGGCTCCCATGCAGGGGAAACCCGGCAACGTGAAGCCGGTCGTCTGCATGTAACTGCCCAGCCCGTGAACATTAGTCGGCGAATTCATCGACATCAAAAAAGCCAAGTCATCCACCACCGATGCCATATGCGGCAACACCTCGCTAACCCAACGGCCACAACCTCCATGCTGCCGAAACTCAAACGGACTTTTCAACACCTTGAATCCGGGGGATTTGGTCACCGACTCCACCAACCGGCCATCGCCTGGATCAAACTTTTGCCCGTTTAAGTTGGCCAGAACCGGCTTGTGATCAAAAGTGTCCATCTGGCTGACACCCCCATTCATGAATAATTGAATTACCCTCTTGGCCTTGGGAGCGTGATTCATGATTGAACCCGACACCGAGTCCAAACCCAGTATTTGGCCAAGTGCTAAACCACCAAACCCGCCGCCTGTTGACTGCAAAAAAAGCCTTCTGGAAATCGCGTGGCCCACTTTAATTCAGGAAGATAAATTCATTGCTATTTAGCATTACTCGGCAGGCGTTGGCCAAACCATGTTCGCGCGCCAGTGCCAAAACCAGGCGGCCTTCTTCCGGTACCGGCTTCCGATAATATACCAATTCAAAAAGACGCTCCACTTGCCCCGAAAGCGACGACGACTCATGGCGCAACCGCTTCGCCAAGCGCTCACTTTGACGGACTAGGAAACGGTTGTTCATCATCGCCAAAGCCTGCAGCGGATTGACGGAAGACTCACGCTTGGGCGCATGCTGTGAGGCGTCCGGACAATCCATCAACTGCATAAGTGGATCAGGGACAGTACGAAAGACAAACCGGTACACGCTCCGCCTGAAATTAGCCGGCGAATCGGGATCAAAACCGACATAATCAAGGTTCGGGGTGACATGCACCCCCTTGCTCATGTTAAAATGTCGTGCGGATGCCCCCCCCATCTTAAAATCAATATTCCCGGCCAATTGCAGCAATGAATCACGATACGATTCCGCGTCCAGCCGTGCCCGGTTCATCCGCCAAAGCCAGCGATTGTCCGCGTCACGACTGGCGTAATCTGCATGGTGCGCGCAGCTCTGCTGATAAACCGAACTGGTCATGATGGTACGATGCAGCCACTTCAGTGAACCGCTCCTTGCGCGAAATTCGAACGTCAACCAATCCAGCAGTTCGGGGTGTGACGGACGATCACCCATGCGACCAAAGTCGTTGGGCGTGCCGACCAATCCTCGACCAAAATGATAATGCCAAACGCGGTTCACTATCGATCGCCACGTCAGGATATTTTGCTCATCTGCAAGCCAGTCGGCCAAGGCCGCCCGACGTTTCCCCTCATCATCGGAACTGGAGATCGCGAAACGACTATTCAAAGCGTCAATACAATCAAGCGCACCGGGCACGGCCTTTTCGCCAGGTGTATGAATACTACCACGCAATAAGACATGAACATCTCTTGGTTTGCCGGCCGGCTTGAAGTTACCCAACGCAGAAAAATCACTGGCAACGGCGTACACTTTCGGTCTCTCACCAAGCTCGGCCAAACCCTCAGCGTTCGCTTCCCTGGAAAAATAAAGCGCTAAAACCTCGGTCTGCCCGGCTGTCCGCTTGCTCGGTTCAATCGCAAGCGCTTGACCGACATCTGGTGGCAGAATTTTACCCAAGGCTGGCTTGTCTTTGTTGGTCACCGACAACCTTGACCGACCAATAAGATGACTCCCGCCATGAAGCTGATGAAGCTCAATCTCGATCATCTCTCCCTTCCGAGCGGCCAACGGCTTCTCGAAAATAAACATGGCGCGGTGCGGTTTCGATTCCTCCGGATGAATTCCCCAAGCCGTCTTTGAATCCCCGTCAATTGCGTGTCGGACTTCCCAACTCGCTTGGTTAAAATCTGCCTCTGCTTTTACAATCCTCACCGGCCGGCCAAACGCTTTTAAAACGATTTCGGATAAATGCAGGTTACCGTTTGGCGCACGACCTGGCCCGCCTTTTGGCAGCGACTCATCAGTGAGCACATCGAGTTGGACAGCAGTGACCCCGTCGATCGGCAGCGCAACAGTAAATGTAACCGTGTCGCGCTCTGGAGCTTGCCCTAGAGCAAGAAAGGAACCGTCCTGCTTTGACTCAAATGAGACACCTTCAGTTGATTGGACTTTGGCGCCGGACAAGACCACCCAGCCACCCTGGCCACGCCGCAATTGCTGTTCGCGATCGGCCAAGAGCAAACGGTTGGGCAACAGATACGGCAATTGGCCACGGTCTAGTTTTGCCTTTTCATCAAGTAACTGCTCACGCCGCTTGGCTACCTGGACGTTTAGATCGTAAGGTCGATCCACTTTATCGACACCTGAAAAAACTGCCTGCAGCGAGTAGTAGTCATCCATTGACACCGGATCAAACTTGTGGTCGTGACAGCGGGCACAGTGAACCGTGGTGCTAACGAAGGTGGACATCACCGTGGCTATGATGTCGTCACGATCGAGATATTGCGCGATCTTCTTGTCAATCGTGCCGTCTGATATGCCCATTTGCGAGCTCTCGTCCCATGGTCCAGTTGCCAGCATCCCAATCGCACGAACCGCCGACGGCTGATCCTGGAAAAGCACATCACCCGCCACCTGCTCACGAACGAATTGAGCGTACGGCTTGTCAGAGTTAAACGACTCGATCAGGTAATCGCGATAAGGCCAGGCGTTCTCGCGGATCGCGTCCTCATCATGCCCATGCGTTTCAGCATAGTGAACGACATCCATCCAGTGCCGAGCCCACCGTTCCCCGTACCGAGGACTACCCAGCAGATGCTCAATGAGACTTTCATAGGCATTTGGGGAATCATCATTCAGAAAGACATCCACCTCCAACCGGCTCGGAGGTAGACCGGTCAGATCAAATGACGCACGCCGAATCAGTGCGACCCGATCGGCCTGGAGAGACGGTGCAAACCCGTGCTGCAGGTATTTTAAGGCGATGAACCGATCAATTGGATTAGATGCCCAACCAGAAAATTTTGATGCTTCCTTGGGAATTGCCGGCTTTTTCAACGGCTGCAAGGCCCACCATGTCTCGGCACGCTCCGCCCAAAGCATGAAAACATTTCCAAACAATAGGAGGAAACAACCAAGCCTGACATATCTACGGAGGCGGTTTGAGTTCATGAGACTCTGGAAAGGGTTCATCTTCGTGGCCAAAAACACCGAGCGGCTCAAGGAGGGATAATGGTAACCGCCGACTTTTTGAGTCAATCGGTTTATGACACAAAAGAGAAAGAATTTGAGAGGAGATGGGAAAAATGGTCGGAGCGACAGGATTCGAATCTGCGACTTCCAGTTCCCAAATAGAGAGCAACTTTTGAGTCAAGCTAAGCACTGGTCAAGCGTTCTCCCGCTTAGCCAAGCGGCGGGCAACAAGGCCGATTGATGGGGTTGTAAAAAACATACCCAGATAGTAGTTTTGCCGTTCATCAAAAAGGGTCGTTGAACATGGCTAATTTTCTTTCTCAAAAATGGTTGCTGCCGCGTCGGCATTTTCTTCGCGGACTGGGCGTCTCGCTTGGTCTGCCAATGCTCGACTGCATGCGGCCTTTGCGTGCCACCGAGGCCGCCGAACAACCGCGCCGCAGCATTTTCGTGTACCTGCCTAACGGGGTGAACACCCACGACTACGAGCTAACCCAGGCGGGGCCGGACTATGAATTCTCCCGCATCCTCGCACCCCTGGCCAAGCACAAGGGAAACATCTCGCCGATCAGCGGCCTGCATCATCCCAACGCATTCGGTATCGCCCACAGCGCAACGCAGACGTGGCTCACCGCGGCCAAGCACGGGCCAACAGATCGCAATACAATTTCAGTGGACCAATTGATTGCGAGCGTCACTGGTCCACAGACGCGGTTCTCTTCCCTTCAGATCAGCAACCAAGGGCAACCTCTCGCGGTCAGTGCAGACGGCATCGCCCTCCCTGCGCACCGACAGTCTGGGGACGCCTTCAAGGCACTCTTCACCGAACCGAAAGGTGGCATCGAAAAGCAGCGCCGTCGCCTTCAGCGCAGGGAAAGCATGCTGGATCTAGTCCTCGAAGACGCCAATGTCCTAGCCAACAAGCTAGACCTTGAGGACCGCGGCAGACTTGACCAATATTTGACCGCGGTGCGGGAGGTCGAAGTACGAACCAAGCGGGCCGAAGCGTGGCTCGAGACGCCACGCCCCGAAATCGACTCCGGCACTGCTTCGAGACTCAGCCGCAATGTCTATCTGGAGCAACTCGGAGAGCATTTGCGAACGATGTACGACATCATCGTCCTCGCTTTGCAAACCGACATTACGCGTGTAGTCACCTTCAACACTGGCAACGAGGGAACCGGTCCCAAGATTCCGGAGATCGGGATCAGCCGGGATCGTCACTCGCTCTCTCATCATAATGGCGACAAGGAAATCCTCCAGCAACTCACACGGAGCGACGAGTTCAATGTCCGGCAGTTCGCCTACTTTCTCGACCGGCTTGCAGAAGTCCGGGACGGTGATGGGCCGCTGCTAGACACAACTGTTTCCCTTTACGGCAGCGGATTGTCCTACGGCAACAGTCATGGCACAACCAGCCTGCCGCTCGTGCTCGCGGGAGGCGACAAGCTTGGCCTTAAGCACGGCAGCCACATTGACTTCAACCGACAGGTCAAAGGCTTCAAGGGCTATGGCGATGGCATCGGGATGTACCACAGTCCGGTCAACTCCGAGGCACACTTCAGCAACCTGCTGCTGACCATGGCGCAACGGATGGGCGTCGAGAAAGAAGCGTTCGCTGATTCCAATGCCGTGGTTTCGGAGGTTCTCACGTGAGCCTGGCCAAGCGCCGTAGCGTCTGCGTCGGGACAACCTGCGCTTGGCCAAGTGCGATTCTTTTTGCCCTCACTCTCCTCGGCGAAAACCAAGCGCAGACGGCAGAAGAGGGTGCGGCAACTGATACGATAAAGGATCATGTGCCCAAGCCGGGGGTCTTCCCGCCGGCTGGTGCGGGGATTCATCAGGACGGGGACCTGATGACAAGCGATCCCATGAACCGTCGGGGTGCACTTCGAAAAAGCCAGCACGCGCCAAGGCACTATTTTGCCATGCTCCCGTATGGGATGGTTTGGTATCACGGCGCGCCGGCCGACGTCCGCGACATTCCGCCAGGGACCCACATGCACGGGCGGTTTTTGCTGCCGCTGGAGGGGGAGGAGAAAACGATTCCGCTGAGGGAGGAACAACTCAAAAAGAACGCCACGCTTCGGTACAACCACGCGATACTGCTGGAGGACGACGCCAGTTTTTATTCGCGGCGCGGCCGATCATGGAAAGTTCTCGGCTTCGAGCAGGGCGCAGGCCCGGCGCCTCGCCTCAAGCTTTCCGTGGAGCCGGTCGGGCCGGAGATCGAGGGCGGCATAAACAAATCGGCGTTGTTTGACATCGACGACGCTACGCGGGTCTGGAAAAACCGGCAACTGGTCGGCAAAGACAAGATCGAATTGGGGCAGGAAGTTCAGGTGAATCTGACCTGGGGGCCGTTCGACAGCTTGGCCACGACCGATGTCTGGCTGGACGACGAGAGCTTGGCGGCCTGCCGAGAGATCCAGCGGCAGCGGCATCTGCGACTCATCCGCTCCCGGTTCCTGCCCGGCTGGGTGGATGCGGTAAAGAACAACGACACCGGCGGCGGTGAGGTTACGGTCACACTGTTCGGGGGAATGGATCCTGTGTTGTACAAGGAAATCAAGCAGGGCAAGTCACCAAAAGTATGTGATGCAGCCAACACGCTTCGCACCTGGAGTTATCATCAGGAATATTCCGTTCGAGGAAACACCGTTGATTGGAACGAGACCGAGAATCCACCACTGGGGAGCAGCGGGTTTCAACTGCGAGTGAAACTTCCCCAGATGTTGGAAGGGTTCCGGCCGGGCCGCATTGTCCGGCTGAAGGGGCCATGGACGTATGTACTGCTGCCGAGCGATGAGTGGTTGGCGAGCCCCGAGGATTTTGAGTTGTCATCAAAGCTGCGTCTGCCGTGAGCGTTTTCAACAACATCGAACGCCTCACTTTTTTCCGTGCGATGCGTCTGGCGGTGTTGTTCATGTTTTCTTGGTTGCTTGCTCCAGACGCTTTTGGCGTTAAGGAACTCGATGACCCCGCACAATCCTTTCTCAAGACGCACTGCGTGAGGTGTCACGACAGCGAAAAGCAAAAGGGAAAGTTCCGCCTCGACAACCTTGGGACCGATTTCACGAATCCGCTGATCGCGGAAAAATGGAGCGAAGTGCGGTTCCGCATCAACGCCGGCGAGATGCCGCCGGAGGATGAAATGCAACCGACAGCGAGCGAGATTGGCAAGGTTGTTGACGTGCTCACGCGGAGGATTCGCGAAGGCGCCGCCGAGCGCCTGGCAAAGCGCGGTTCGCTGGAGCACTACCGACTGAGCCGGCAGGAATATGCCCATACCATCTTTGATCTTCTCGGGGTTGTCTACGACGTCGAGGCTCCTGGAACCTTCAATGAAGATCCGCGCATACATGGCTTCGACCGCATCGGCGCCCTATTGTCAGTTGCGCCCTCGCACATTGAGCGCTACCTCGAGGCGGCAGAAGCCGTGGTGACACAGGCGCTGCCCGAATCGGAAATCCCGACCAAGACCGACCGCCACCTAGCCGGTGAGGGCAAACGCCGGCTCCTGCAACTGGGCGAGGGCTGGGGGTTTGATTTGAAACATCCTGGCCGGTATCGCCTGCGAATTCGTGGCAGCGGTTTGCCCGCTTTCACGGGGCGCATTCCACGCATGTCGATTTGGCACCGGCACCACAAGCGATCGTTCGACGGTGTTGATCTGGTCACGTCGGAAAAGAAACCCACAATCATCGAACTGGAAGGATTGTTCCCCGCCGGTGGATACGACATCCGAAATCACGCCCGGACACAGAAACATGCCAACGGCGCCTACAAGCTGTTCCGAAACCAGCTGATCGACGCCACCAACTCCGTAGCAACCCTCAAAACCAAGCACCCCTCCCCATGGACCAAGGTGGTGGATGAAGAAGGCAGGCCGGTGATGCCGTTGCTGCTCATCGACTGGATCGAGATAGAGGGGCCGTTGAAAACCGAAGCCGACTTGGCCAAGCAAAAAGACCTGATGCCCGCCGATGAAAAAGACCACACAGAGATCAGCGCGTGCCTGAAGCGATTTGCCGAACGGGCATGGCGTCGGTCGGTGAAGGATGCGGAGATCGAGCGTTATACAAGTTTGATCGTCGCCGAGCAGAATGAAGGCGAGTCGTTTCGATCGGCATACCGCTCAGCCCTTGCGAGCGTACTGGTGTCTCGCAGTTTCTTTAACCTCGAAGAGGGTTCTCCTGGCGAAAAACACGCGCGGTTGAACGACTTCGAGTTGGCCAGCCGGCTTTCCTATTTTCTCTGGAGTTCCATGCCGGACGAGCCGCTATTTGCCGCCGCCCGAAACGGTGAACTGCACAAGCCTGACACCCTAGCGCAGCAGGTGGACCGCATGATTGCCGATCCGAAGATCGATCGCTTTTTGGAGTCCTTCCCGAGGCAATGGCTGCAACTCCACCGGGTGGGTATGTTTCAGCCCGACCCCAAGCTCTACCCCGAGTACGACCCCTGGCTGGAGGAAAGCATGGTTGAGGAGACCACCTCTTACTTCGCGGAATTGTTCCGCAAAAATCTGTTGTTGCGCGAGGCGGTTGATTCCAACTGGACAATACTCAACTCACGCTTGGCCATCCACTACGGGATACCCGGGCCGCACCCACGTGGGCTCACCCGCGTCAAGCTTGGCGCGGAAACCAACCGGGGCGGTATTCTGACCCAAGCCTCGATTCTTTCTCTGACCTCGGACGGAACGCGGCATCGGCCGGTCCACCGTGGCGCCTGGGTTTCGGAGGCGATCCTCGCGCACACGCCACCGCCACCACCGCCAAACGTGGATCCGCTGGAGCCGATCGTGGGTGACAAACCCAAAACCACCATTCGATCCCAACTGGAAGCACACGCCACCGATCCCAATTGTGTCTCGTGCCACTCCAAAATCGATCCGCTTGGCCTGGCCTTCGAGAATTTTGATGCCATCGGGCGCTGGCGCGAAACCGAGCGGGTTCAGGGTGGCGTCGGCGAAAATCCCCCAGTAAACGCCTCCGGTGTGCTACCGGACGGTCGGACTTTCGCGAACCCGGCAGAATTTAAAAAACTGCTCGCCGAAGACAATCGCTTGGCCGAGGCGTTTCTGGAGCAACTGGCGACCTATGCCTTGAGGCGAGTCATGACCATCGATGACTTGGATCAACTCCGCTCCATGGTTGAATCAATAAAGGCCGGCGAGCATCGTCTGCAAAGTCTCATTCGTCGATTCGTCCTCTCTGATCTCTTTAAAAAGCGGTAAGGGCCTTGGCAGCTAATTTCAGTTCTTTGAATGGAAACTGTGGCTAAGGAGAAGCGAATACCTTTTGGAAGAAATTCGAAGAAAAACCCGAATTAAAAGAAAAATGGTCGGAGCGACAGGATTCGAACCTGCGACTTCCAGTTCCCAAAACTGGCGCGCTACCAAACTGCGCCACGCTCCGACCTCGCGGTTAGCCTAATAAAATCATGCTTTAATAGCAATCACCGTGTTCATGGATAAAACCAATCATTGAGCCTCAAAAGACATATTCCATTCTCTAAATTTTAAGTTTTTGGGTAAGTTTTGAGTTTATGGACAAAGAGTGAGATCTTAAACAGCCGAAACTGTTCCAGAACTTTGGCCGCTGGGGGTGGAGGTTTTCTTCAGCAGTTTTTAACGCCGATTACTCCACCAACTTCACTCGATAGTATTGCTTCTGGAAAAGCGCTTCACGCCAATCAGTGAATTCAACCGAGCTTCCGGTGCCTTGGGCTTCGCCAATCTCGCCCCATTTCTTTAAGTCATTTGAGGCTTCGACTATGTAGGTTGAATCTGATTTAGTTTCGAAGTTAAGAGAGAATGGTGCGGCGG
>Ga0209034_10001810_pt1 | contig 10237 bp, 10 predicted proteins | sample MarorgKNORR_S2LV_2_FD_188219 | JGI IMG/M metagenome (GOLD analysis project Ga0209034, IMG submission 188219) | Marine microbial communities from the Southern Atlantic Ocean, analyzing organic carbon cycling - 250m_A/KNORR_S2/LV (SPAdes) (version 2) | ecosystem: Environmental > Aquatic > Marine...
CATTGAAAGCCCGCCCGAGCGTGATGGCGACGTCTTCCACCAGGTGGTGCCAGCCAACGTGAAGATCCCCTTTTGCTTTTAGCGTTATGTCAATTAATCCGTGACGAGATATCTGGCTGACCATGTGGTCCAGGAATCCGTTTCCTGTGTCCACGTCATAGACTCCGGTACCGTCGAGGTCTAGGGTTAGGTTGATTTCGGTCTCACCAGTCTTTCTTTCGATTCTTGCAGTACGTCCGTTAGATTGCATCACTCCCTCCACACAATTAGGCGCACAACTCTGTAAAAGCCTCTACGACCGCGTCTGTCTCGTGGGGTAGGCCGATGCTGGTTCGGATGAAATTTTGCAATCGCCCGCTACTCCAGTACCGGAGGAATATTCCTCGGGTGCAGAGGCCTTCGAAAATCTCTTTGCCCATCCCGTCCGGCACCTGACACAGAATGAAGTTGGCCCGCGACGGCCAGGGAGTCAGGTTGGGTACCTGTTCCAGCTTCATCATCATCCGGTCCCGTTCGTCTACTATTTGAGTCACCCTCTCCAAGAGGCCGGGCGTGTCTTCTAGGGACGTGGTCAACGCCACTTCTGCCGCTAGGTTAACGTTGTAGGGCGGTTTCATAGCCATCATGGTGGCGGCAAGGTGCGGGTCCATGGCGCCCACTCCTATCCGCAGGCCAGCCAGCCCGGCCCACTTACTAAAAGTACGGAGCACCACCAGGTTAGGGTATTCGGACAGGAGTGGCATGGCCGTATCGCCGCAGAACTCGAAGTAGGCTTCGTCCATCACCACCATCAGCCCGGTGTCCAGTAAAGCTCGTGTCTGGTCCTCAGGTACGATGTTACCGGTAGGGTTGTTAGGCGAGGTCAGGAAAATAATCTTGCTCTTGGGTGTTATAGCCGCCTTCATGGCTTCCAGGTCGATGTTGAAGTTGTTGTCTCGCTCCACGGAGATACATTGCCCGCCGCATATACCCGCGGAGAATGAATACATGCCGAAAGTCGGAGATGGGACTATGACGTTGTCGCCGATTCCCACGTACATGCGGAGCAGCAGATCAATCAATTCGTCACTGCCGTTTCCTGCCACTATCTTTTCCGACTCAACGTTCATGTAGCCCGATAACACCCGGCGCAGGTTGCGCTGTCCGGGGTCCGGATAGTAGTTGAAGTTGCGGTACTCGCCTAGGGCTGCTGACACTTTTGGTGAAGGCCCGTACGGGTTCTCGTTCCCGTTCAGCCGGATGATCTTTTCCGGCGGTATCCCAGCCCGCTCGGCCATGACCTCCATGGGGTCAACACCTTCATAGGTCTCCAAGGCCTCGATGTGAGGCAGCATGGGTGGCATGTTCTTGTTGTTGGCCATATCAGGAGTTCTCCGAGATGGTGTCCAGCCTAACTTGCACGGCACTGGCGTGTCCGGAGAGCCCTTCGGCGTTGGCGATGTGTACGGCCGCTTGGCCCAATTTTTGGAATTCTTCCGGACTGAGGCCGACAACCGGCATGGTGCGTAAGAAATGGTGGACACTTAGGGCTGAGCCGAATTTGGCGGTGCCTCCGGTGGGCATGACATGGCTCGGCCCGGCGATATAGTCCCCCATGACTTCAGGCGAATACTCGCCTAAGAATAAGCCGCCGGCATGCTTGATCTTGTCAACCCATGACCATGGGTCATCCAGCAGCAGGCAAAGGTGCTCAGGAGCGATGCGGTTGATCAGGTCAATAGCGTCGTCCAGGGAATCGACGAGTACCACGCGGCCTTGTCGGTCCAGCGCTGCTTGGGCGACGGCGCCACGTGGCTGTTCTGCCACCATCCGGGCTACTTCGGATTCGACTTTGTTGATCAACTCTTGGCTATTGGTAATCAGGATGGCGGTGGCCAGCGGGTCGTGCTCTGCCTGGGCGATGAGATCGGCGGCACAGAAGCTAGCATTGGCGGTCTTGTCTGCCAGCACGATGGTTTCGGTAGGGCCAAAGACGCCGTCTATGTCCACGGCGCCCTGGACCAATTTTTTGGCGTATGAGACGAAGATGTTTCCTGGGCCGCAAATCTTATCGACTTTTGGAACCGATTCTGTCCCGTATGCCATGGCGGCTATCGCCGGCACTCCTCCAACTTGGTAGAGAGCATCGACTCCGGCAATCTCGGCCGCGACTATCACTGCGGGGTTCAAGTCCTCACCGCGTTGAGGTGGTGTACAGAGGATAACCTCTCTTACTCCAGCTACTCGCGCGGGTACGGCAGTCATTAGAACTGTCGAAGGATAAGCGGCGCTGCCGCCAGGCGCATAAAGGCCGACACGGTCCAGTGGCCGCACTAATTCGCCCAGTCCTTGACGACGATCGACCCAGTCACTTGGCATGGTGGATTCGTGGAAATCGCGAACACGCTGGGCGGCCAATTCCAACGATTCGTGCAACTCTTTGCTGACTGATGCGCGAGCCTGTGCTATCTGTTTTTCGGTTACTTTGAAATCTTCTAGGTCTGAGCCGTCCAAAAGCTTGGCGTACCGCAGCACGGCGCCATCACCGCCTTTGCGGACATCGTCCAACATTTGGTTCACCGATTGAAGCGGTGTCACGCCTTTACCGAAGGCTTCTTCGGTACGCGCGAGTACGGAAGAAGGCAGCGAGTCCAGATCTAATGGATCGATGCGGACCAGAACGGTCTCGGCGTTTTGGACACCTTTTATCACGTTAAGTGCCAACTGGTTTCTCCATTCCGTTTTGTGCGGGTCTAGTTCGGAACGAACTCTCTGACCAGAGCTATCGTCGCGGCCAAGGCGCGCTCTTGGTAGGCTGAGACGTCAGCCTCAGGCGTTTTTCTGTACAGTTGTTCCATGTTCCCAGGCATGCCATCGAGGAAGCGCTCGACGCTCATTTGCACTTCTTCGTCATCACGGTACAACCGGTTGAGCGCACCTTTCAACCGGTCCCAGGTGAATTCCCAGACCGGAAACCGTCCGACGCGGTCTTTCCATTCCGTTAGCAACCCTTCTTCGAAGAAGGGCATAGACACGTCGTGATCTGAGCAAGATAGCCAGTTCTCCGGGTGAGCGCAACCACTGATCTGGGGCAGGGCTTGCCGGTCCATGTTTAACTGCATTGCACGGTCCCAGATATTTGCCTCAACCTGGTCGTCGGTCAACCGGCTATCTTCCGCGGTGTCGAAATGACGCCGGAAAACGCTGGTGATCCAGACTTCATCCGCCGCCAGATGGCAAACGTAACCAGCCAGAAAAGCTCGGGAGGCCGGAGACATATTCTCTTGAAGCTCGGGGTGCAAACGGAACATTGTCTTGGTTCCGATGCCTACTTCTTCCACCGATAGGGGCGCAAAGTGGGTCTGCTCTCTGGGCCATCTGGTCATTGCGCGGATGTCGGGGGCTGTTGACCCGAGGTAATAGGCGCCCTTATGGTCGAAGATGCAGCCGCGGTCCAACTGCTCTGCAACCGCGTTGGCAAGGTGTATGTGCATCGGAAGATTCGGCATCAGAAGAGACTAGTGGCTCACACCAAACAAGGCTTGGTAGGCTTCAGAATGGCCATCGAACAGATAGCTCAATTGAGAGGCGGCTACATCTATGGCGCCGCAGCCTCGCAGGTGGTCAACAGCCTCCAGAAGCCGCCCTTTTTTGATCAGTAGACTCACGTTGAACCAGTCCTGTTCTTCCACGTTGTAGACCCTAGCGACTGTCGGACCGCGTAGCCCTGCCAAATCTGGGCGGGCCAGCACTGTTGAGCTTACTTCTTCAGGAGAGGACGCTCGTACGTTGGCAGTAACCCGGTAATAAGGCTCAGCCCGAAGGTGCCCCTCCATCAACTCGACGATGGAACGGGCCAAGGCTAGTGCCTCACCCGATGTTGAGAGCAGAACCGGGTTGGCGATGAGACATGACTGGGATGTCAGGATAGTCCCTTCGTCCAATTGCTTCAGTCGGTTCTCTCGAAGCGTCACTCCCGTAGCTGTCAAGTCGGCTATCAGGTCAGCATAGCCCGCAGCCGGCGCTGCTTCCATGGCGCCGCTGGCAGAGACCAGGGTGAAGTAGTTGATGCCTCGCTCGTACAGATAGCTCCGTAGCAACCGGGGATACTTGGTGGCGATACGGAGTTGTTTACCTTCTTGTCGGAACTCCAGGGCCAGATCAGCCAGGTCTGACAGAGATGTAACGTCCATCCAGGAATCAGGCACGGCCATGACAAACTCGCACCGGCCGTACTCCAAGTCCTCGATTAGGACCGAAGCACGACCCTCGTCGTTCCGGTATTCCAGCACTCGGTCTAGGCCGGTTATGCCCAACTCTGAGCTACCCTCTTCCACCTTCTGGCTGACGTCGGCCGAGCGCTGGAACAGGATTTCAACCCCGGGGATGCTTGGTACAGTTCCCGTATAGCGGCGGGAATTGGGCCGTAACACGGTCAGACCGCAGGCCCGCATGAAATTCATAGTTGAGTCATACAACTCTCCGTCGCTGGGCAGGGCCAAGCGCAAGAGCGCTTTTCCGTTCCGCTTATTCTGCTCTTGTGCAGACATGGTCTAGCTCGCCCCGATGGCAATGAGCGCGTCCAAGTTATAGGCAAAGCCTAAGGCTGGGACGGCGTCTGCGGCGCCAAGAGCTCTGGAGAGTGTGTCGTAGCGGCCACCACCGCCTAGTGTGCCCGGCCAACCGGAATGGCTGACTTCAAATATCACACCATTGTAGTAGGCCAAGCCTCTTACGAGGCCGAAGTCCAATGAGATTTGGCCTTTGGCTCCAGTTTCGAAGGACATCCCATTGATAACCTGCGAGAGACGGTCTGCGGCGTCCTGGTTAGCTCCTGCTGAAGCCAGAGTTCCCTTGACGGCCTCCAAGGCTGGTCCTGGTTCACCCTTTATGACTGCCAGGTCGCTAGCCAATTCCAGTCCTTGGCGTAGTTGATCCTCGTTGTCGGTGCCCTTAATCTTATGGAGAAGACGTTCTACTACCTCTTCAGGCGTTCGTTGGCCAAGTTGGTCGGCCGAGTTCCATTGCAGCAACCCCAGTAACACTGACCTTGCCTGGTCATCGCCTAAGCCTTTAACTGCCTGTCGCAGAGCGTCCTCTTCAGGATACCCGGGAGCGTTGTGCCCGCCCACGAGATGCAAGTGCCGCCCTTCTTCAAGAAATTGAGGGATTACAGACCGGCCGTTGCTCAGTAAGGGCATGCTCTGGATTATGAACGAGCGAGCTCGCTCGGAGAGTCCAACCGGATCTAGTAGACTATCTAAGACGTCCAAATCAGCCAGTTTCAAACTCCAGCCGTCAAGCCCCAATTCAGAGGGAACGGAAACAGCGAGATTGAGCAGCTCCACATCTGCCGAAATCTCAGAGGAACCGAGAAGTTCTCCTCCCACTTGCGTGAATTGGCTGCTAACATTGGGATGAGAGGTATCGAATCGGAACACCGGGCCACAATATTGCCACCGGGCAGGCAGTTGGATGTTAGCAATATTCTCTAAGTAATGCCTCATGATCGGCGAGGTAATCTCCGGGCGCAGGCTGACCGAGTTGCTGCCAGCGTCTGTGAAACTGTACAGCTGGGAAGCTAACTCGCCGCCCGACTTTCTCATGAACAACTCGGTAGATTCCAGCACTGGTGTCTCTAGATATCGGTAGCCGTATCTGAACAGCAGTTCGCACAGTCTTTGTTGGAGCCCTAGCTTTTGACGCCAGGCGTCCTCAGACAGGTCATTCATGCCCTGCAGACGCGAGACTGTGCCGGTCGATTGTGTTGGCTGACGATACATGTTGGTAGGACAGAATACGGTAAAGACAAATAGGGACGCCTCTATAGGTCTGAGACGCCCACGAACTCAGGTATTGTACATCAGGGTTAGATGTACTTCCAAGAATCAAGGCGTCCTGAGCGTAGCGGTTCGGCACCCTTTTGCGGCAAGACACAACGAGTAATAAGAAGCCCTATGGGTGGGCGTTGAGCCCGCCGTCTATATATACCGGCTGTCCGGTTGAGTAATCGCAGAATTCTGAGCATAAATAGACAAGAAGAGGACCGATGTCACTGGGGGTGCCCTTGCGCCGCAGGGGTGTGTAGCGGACCAATAACTCTTCTTGCTGTTGCTCTGGGGACTGGCCTTCTGTGTCGATCAGCCCTGTTCCGATGGCGTTGATACGGATGTTGAACCGGCTCCATTCCACCGCTAGAGAACGGGTGAGTGCCAGCACCGCGGCTTGACTAGCGGCGAAGGCGGAGCCGTTGATCATGCCTCGCTCGGCTAATTCTGAGATCATATTCACGACCCGGCCGTACTTGGCTTTGGCCATGCGGGGCAGCACCTGCTGGGAGAGTAGGAATGGAGCTTTGGTGTTGCGGGTCTGTAATTCGTCCCATTCGTCTGAGGCGATCTCCTCTAATGGACTGGCATACATACTGCGGTGGTCGTTAACCAAGATGTCTACCTTGTCGTGGGAGCGGTCAAATTGGTCCATAACCGATTTGGCACTGCTCGGAACGTTGGCGTCCATGACTGCGCCGATTGAACCGGAGGGTAGTGCAGTCAGGAGAGCATTAAGCAAAGGCTGAGTCCGGGCTATGGCGAAAATGTTGGCGCCGGCCTCGGCCAAAGCCTGCCCGAGAAAAGGCGCTTCGGTTCCTCCTGAAGTAGATAGGATGGCCGTTTTGCCAGTTAGGTCATACTCGGGTAGGACCGGCATGCATTTTCTCCTGGTATCAGGGTCGGAATTGAATTGGGATCCCCAAAGGTCTGATGGTTACTAGGTAGACGTCAAGGAATGTATCGGTGCTGTCTTTGACGTTGTCGGCCGCTTCACCTTGAAAACCCTGGGTCGCACGCAGCGTAAACACTTCGACTTCTTGATTTTTTCATCTTCAAGTCTTGTTAAGCTTCTAGCGGAATGAGCGGAGCATGACCAGTAGGGTAGATTCCTGCGGCCAATCCCCCACCGTCGGCAATGAACATCTCACCGGTCATGTAGTCTGAAGCTGCCGAAGCAAGAAAAACGGCCAAGGGGCCGAAGTCTTCGGGTTTGCCCAACTTGCCGGTTGGCAAGAACTCGCCGCCCCTGGGCAGGCTGGCTGCCATGGTGTCAGTGGCGCCAGTGGGTACAAAACCAGGCACGATAGTGTTGGCGGTGATGCCGTAACGAGCCAGATTGAAAGATAGAACTCTACTTAGTTGAATCATGCCGCCCTTGCTGCAGCAGTACATGTATATTTCGCGTCCGCCTCTAAGCCCGAACCCGGAAGCGGTGTTGATGATCTTTCCGTGTCCTTGGGCGACCATTGGTTGGGAGACTTCCCGTGCGCAGTAGAAAGCGCCGGTGAGGTTGACCCGCATCACCCTGTCCCATTCTTCATCTGTGAGCTCCCAGATTGGCTTGCGGACGTTGTCGGAGACCGCACCTGCGTTATTCAGCAACACATCTATCTTGCCGAATCGGTCCATGCAGGCCTTCATCAGAGCTGCCACCTGTGCTGAATCTGTGACGTCTGTGGCTTCCGAAAATGCTTTAACGCCTAGGCTTTCCGCCTCAGCGGCGGCTTCTTCGATGGGTCCCGAACGCCGCCCGGCAATCATCAGGTTGGCTCCTGCACGGGCCATGTCCCGGACCATCGCACGGCCAAGACCGGTCCCCCCGCCGGTGATGACGACCGACTTTCCTTCCAAACTAAGTGACTCGAGCATATCTATCTCCGCGTCTCAGTGTTATGGGATACCCATTGCAAATTAATGGTCAGTAAGCGTGACATCACCAGCGGTGAGGGTAAGAAGAGTACCGTCGTTTTGGCGCAATAGTAGGTTACCCAGACAATCGGTACCCTCGGCGATGCCGTGGTAAGTGTCGTTTCCCCAGGTCGCCACCAGCCGCTGGCCGATGGTCCCGAGCAGTTCCTGCCATTCTTCGATTGGTGATTGGCCGCGACCTAATGCCAGGTATAGAGCGTCAAGGTCCATCAAGAACTGACGCAATAGATCTTCTCTCGGAACATCTTCGCCCACGGCAGCATTTATGCTGATAGCGAAAGGGGAAATCTCTGCATTGTTCTCTGTGTCTAGGCTCACGTTCATGCCTACGCCGAGCACAGCATACCATACGGAATCTCCGGCTATGGCGGACTCGGCTAGTATTCCAGCGGCCTTGCGTCCGTCGATCATCAGGTCGTTGGGCCATTTGATCTTTATGTCCAGTCCGGTCACTTTACGGACAGCTCTGGCCGCAGCGATTCCGCCGATTATGCTGATGAAGGGCAGCTTTTCCAGGCTCGGACGGAACAGAACCGAAACGAGGAGATTGCCCGGCTGGGATATCCAACTTCGGCCTTGGCGCCCTCGACCAGCACTCTGTATCTCGGCGACGACTACCGCGCCCTCTTCAGTGTTTCCTTCGCCCAACCTAGCGGCTTCGTCCATGGTGGACGAAAGCTCAGGGTAATACAGCAGACGGCGCCCAACTATGCGGGTGTACAGTCCCCGACGTATGGTGGCGGCGACAAAGTTAGGAGGCATTTTTAACTCGGGTTGATTACGTAGTACTAAAACCTGACTGCGGCGCTACCAGGCGTGCTCCATTTTATCTTTGAGGATGTGTACTAGTTCGGAGACCGGGACACGAGCTTGGTGCATGGTCGCACGGTCCCTTATGGTGACCTGGTCATCGTCAATCGTATCAAAATCGATGGTCACGCAGTAAGGCGTTCCGATTTCGTCCTGACGGCGGTAGCGGCGGCCGATGGCCTGGGAGTCGTCGTACTGTGTCCGAAAATGCTTGCGCAGAACGTCGTAGACTCGCCGAGATGTGGGCAGCAGTCTGTCATTTCTGCTAAGTGGCAGAGCGGCCACCTGCACAGGGGCTAGGTCGCGGTGGATGTGGGATACGACTCGAATTGCGTCGCCGTCGGGTTCCTCGTCATACGCATCCAGCCAGAAGGCTAAAGTGGCCCGGTCGACACCACCTGAAGGTTCGATCACGTAGGGGAGATATCGTCTGTTGTCGCCTTCAGCAGCCTCGTCGAAATAAGTCAGGTCCTGGCCGCTTGTTTCTTGGTGTTGGCGCAAGTCGTAGTCACCGCGATTGGCGATTCCCTCGAGTTCGCCCCAACCCCATGGGAAACGGTATTCGATGTCGACGCAAGCCTTCGCGTAGTGGGCCAGTTCATCATCTCCATGCGGCCGTTTTCTTAGGTTTTGAGGGCGTATCCCATATTTGACATACCATTGGTACCGGGCGTCGACCCATTTAGACAACCATTCGTCGTCTTCGCCTTCCTTCACGAAGAACTCCACTTCCATCTGTTCGAACTCTCTGGTGCGGAAGGTGAAGTTGCCGGGCGTGATTTCGTTCCGGAAAGACTTACCGATCTGGCCGATACCAAAGGGCAGCTTCTTCCGGGTTGAATCCAAGACGTTCTTGAAGTTCACGAAGATTCCCTGGGCGGTTTCTGGCCGTAGGAAGACCTCGTTGGCCGTATCTTCTACCGGTCCCATGAATGTCTTGAACATCAGGTTAAATCGGCGAGGTTCTCCCAATTCACCATTACAGTTGGCACACTTGAGTTCATTCAGAGCGGCGTCTGCCGCTGCCGACTGGGGGTCAATTCCGGCAGCCTCCAGAAGATGGTCCTGCCGGAATCTGGAGTTACATTCCTTGCACTCAACCAAGGGGTCGGAGAAATTCTCCACATGGCCACTAGCGACCCAGGTTTGAGGGTGCATCAAGATTGCAGCGTCCAGGCCCACCATGTCGTCTCGGTCGTTGATCACAGAGCGCCACCAGGCTTCTTTGACGCTCCTTTTTAACTCGACGCCTAAGGGACCGTAGTCCCAAGTGGAACCCAAGCCTCCGTAAATCTCTGAGCTTTGGAACATGAAACCCCGGCGTTTGGACAAAGACATCATTTTGTCCATTTCGGCATAGGGCATAAAGCGGACCAAGTGGATACCTCCTGGGGTTCGGGCGGCATAGCCGCGTCGGAAAAGCAATAGATAGCCTTACGAAAAGACTACAGGGGAGGTTACCAAGTCCAGTGGGTGATGTAAACGGGACAATAAAAAAGCTACGAGATCAACCTGGGTTGGCCCGGACCTGAGCTTAAAGTCTTTGATCTCTGCGGATGCAGGGGAGGTCATGTCCCAGTATGCAACTGGTCGTTTGTTGAGGATACGAGGTCGGTAGTGAATGTCGTTTCTGCGCTGAGGGCAGATTTAGACGTGCTAACGGCGACATCTTTATGAGGTCGTCGTTC
>Ga0209034_10001812_pt1 | contig 10234 bp, 9 predicted proteins | sample MarorgKNORR_S2LV_2_FD_188219 | JGI IMG/M metagenome (GOLD analysis project Ga0209034, IMG submission 188219) | Marine microbial communities from the Southern Atlantic Ocean, analyzing organic carbon cycling - 250m_A/KNORR_S2/LV (SPAdes) (version 2) | ecosystem: Environmental > Aquatic > Marine >...
GCGCTTGTCGAGAATTTGCACAGAGAGGACCTGAATCCGATAGAGGAAGCGGCAGGGTTCCGACAATTGATTGACGATTTTGACGTAACCCACGCTGAAGTAGCTCGCCGGTTAGGTAAAGGGCGCGCAACCATTTCGAATTCTTTGCGTTTGATGGAGCTGCCGTTGGAAGCACAAACGGCGGTCGCCGCCGGGAAAATCAGTGCGGGACACGCTAGAGCATTGCTCGCTTGCGCTTCTCCTTCGCGCCAAGCAGCCTTACTGAGGAAGATCATTGATGATGGCTTGTCTGTTCGGGCTGCAGAAAACTTCGCAAAACAGTCAGCTTCGGGTACGCGAACCGCAATTGTCGCTCCCGAGGGACAAAATTATGCTTCTGAACCGTCTGTTCTGGAAGCTCAGAATCGCTTAAGCGATCACCTAAATACCACTGTCAGTGTTCATATGGGCGCGAAACGTGGGAAAATCACCATCGAGTTTGCTACTATAAGTGATCTCACGCGCATCTACGAGATCATTTGCCGAAACAATGAAGGCAGCTAAAGTTCAGATATCCACAGACTGTGGATAACCAAGCACAACGCTAATCGAGCCCGCTTTGCACAAAGTCACGGAGAGCTTTGGTGATGATCGTCGCCATCTGCTGATGAGCCCGAACTAAAGAATTGACGTCATTGAGACGACACAACAGGGCGGGCATTTGGGTCTCCCGCAGCAATGGCAAGCGCATCCCTGTTGAGGCAATGCCGGGGAACAGTTCTTGAAGGTCGTCGGAAATGGCGACCCCCAGTTGTTTCCCAGCTGGACTTTCAAAATGGTCTCCAAGAAAGTGACAAATGGAGGACGCTCCGTCGCGTACTTCGACCCCTACGCAAAAGTCAGCCCCGAAGTGATTTGCTTGGCGCGCGTGACTGCTCCAGTCAGGGTGGTGGGCGGTCAGCGTCTCTGCTCCGGCGTCTGTGAGGTTGCGCCGGAGTGACGCGATGATCGCGTCCAGTCCTCCACACTCAGCGAGAAAAATTTTGTAGCCGGTCAGTCTGTGGCTTGGAACAGAGAATCTCTGTCGTTCTTGCAGCCGGGTAATATCGCCCGGCTCTCCAAACCTCTTGGCAACCCGCTGTAAAAACTCGATGGTGACTGGTCCGCAAACACCATCCGGCACTATTCCTGCATTTAGCTGGAAATCTACCAACGACTCTGCGGTCTCATCACCATGGATCCCGTCGATATGGCCCATTGGAAACCCCAATGTTGTCAAGAGACGTTGGAGTTCGGCCACGTCATCGCCACGCAATTCGGGCGCCTGTAGATACAAGAGACGTGACCCGAGCCGGTGCCCAGCCTCGACGAGCTGCCCCCAAGTCTGAGGACCACAGATTCCGTCTACGTCAATGGAGCGTGACTCCTGGAATCTCTCTACTGCTGCCTGAGTTGTTTCACCGAACTCGCCGTCGACGACACCAGGTGATTGCCCAATAGAAAGTAAGCGGGCCTGAAGATCGCGAACATGATCGCCTCTAGCCCCAATTCCAAACGGGCGAATCGCTGTCGGGTCTACAGGAATTCGCCGATCTCCTCCAGCAGCGCGCCTTTTGGCTTAGCTCCGATGAGCTTCTTAGCGGGTTCGCCATTTTCAAAAACAATCAATGCCGGGATGCTCATTATCTCGTAACGACGAGCTAGGTCGGGACTGTCGTCCACATTGACCTTGGCAATTTTAATGCCCTCTTCTTCCGAAGCGATCTCTTCAAGAATTGGTGCAATCATTTTGCAAGGACCGCACCATTCCGCCCAGAAGTCGACGAGCACTGGCGTGTCCGAAGAACTAATCGCTTCGTCAAAAGAATTCATATCAAGGTCGGTAATGCCCTCAGCCATCTTTGGCTCCTCATCGCAGGTGAAGGCACTCTAGTGGTATTCACGCCGGTTTGATCGGCTTAGTCAGAGCGCCATGGCTTACTAGTTGGAATCAATCAGATTGTTCCTCAAGCCATCTTTCAGCATCAATTGCCGCCATGCACCCGGACCCTGCTGCGGTGACGGCTTGCCGGTAGTAATCATCTTGAACGTCACCGCATGCAAAAACCCCAGCGATTTCGGTTTTGCTGCTATCCGGCTCGGTCACCAAATATCCGTTGTCTTTAAGCGTTAGGTGGTCTCGGAATAGATCGGTATTGGGACGGTGCCCGATCGCGATAAAGAGACCTTGAACAGCTAAGGGTTTTTGTTCATGAGTAATACTGTCCTCGAGGATGACGCCGGACAGTTTTCCTTCCCCTTGTATTTCAACTACTTGACAGTTCCACAGAATTTCCAATTTCGGGTTCGCAAAGGCTCTGTCACGCATAATTTTTGACGCCCGAAGCTGGTCGCGACGGTGGATCAAATAGACCTTTGACGCAAATCGGGTGAGAAAGGTCGCTTCCTCGACAGCACTATCTCCGCCTCCTACGACAGCGATGTCCTGATCTCGAAAGAAAAACCCGTCGCACGTAGCGCAAGTTGAGAGGCCGTGACCCAAAAGCTGTTCTTCATTTGGTAGACCGAGCATCAAACTCTGAGCTCCGGTGGACACGATGACGGTTCGAGCTACGTAGCGGTCCTCCCCCGTCCAAACTTGGAACGGCCGCTGAGTGAAATCGACCCTAGTGACTTTTTTCGTAATGAACTCCGCCCCAAATCTCGTCGCCTGGCTTCGGAAATTGGTCATTAATTCGGGCCCCATTATTCCTTCGGGGAACCCGGGAAAATTTTCGACATCAGTGGTCAACATCAACTGTCCACCTGGTTGGTCGCTAGTCGACGAGGGCTCTCCCTCGACCACGAGCGGCGCCATATTTGCTCGCGCTGCGTAGATGGCCGCTGTTAGCCCAGCCGGGCCGCTCCCAATGATTATGACGTCACGTATGTCGTTCATATTCTCTCTCCGGGATTTTTATTCAGTGGCCTAAAGGAGACGTTTCGACCAAAAGACGGCGCCGACGGCGGTGAATAGAACTCCCAAGAGAAGATGAGAACTCCACACGCCGCCCGGCAAGAAGTTATTAGTGGCTTTCACGGCAGCAATAACCACAAGAGTTGTGACTGCCAGTAGCGCAACGAAAAGCACAATGCCGTAGGCGATAAATCGGGCGATGAGAATCAATGGCGCTGTGGTTCTTCCCCGAACTAGTTCGACGAAGTCGACTACCAACCGTGTGGCGCGATTTGCCAAACTTGTGTCTACTGACTCTTCAAGGGATGGAGAAGTCACGAAGTGATCCTAGCTAGGACCCTATGACGAAATGAATTTCATCAGACGGTCTAGCCGAACAAAGGACGACCACTGACCTGCAATTCGGTGATGGTGACGCGATGACCGCCGACAGGTAATTCTTTGCCCAAGTCCGTTATCCACAATAAAAGTGTGGCCGCTGGAGTTCCGTCCATATTGACCGTGAGAGTGCCGCTGATTTCGCTTCGAGCGACTATTGAATCACCCCAATCTTGCCACGCGCTGGTGCTGTCTTGAGAAGCAAAAATTTCGAAAGACCAATCAATAGTTGGTGAACTGATCCGAAGCCAATCGATTTGTTGCGGTGGGCCCAGTCGAATTATCAGCCCGACACCGTCTTTTAATCTTCCAAAATCACTTGTGTTGTAGCGCTCGGTGTACCAACCGGTACTGCTGTCGCCGTTGTTGATCAGGTCAAGTTTCTCGGGATGTTCTGTTTGGGTATCACCCGCGGGGTCAAAATCAATAATTTGAGTAATTTGGAGTTTTGAGGTTAGAGACGATGGCCGGACAGTAACCGGAGCTGCCCCGGACATAGGGTCCTGGGAATCGTTTATGAGTGTGGTTTCCTCCGGCTGTTCACGGACTACCTCGGGAACAAGCTCCATGGCTGGCAGGTTGGTCTGAGTTCGCGTTGCGAACAAACCGATAGCGATAAATAGGCCAGCCAGGACCGCGATCATCGCGGCAGGGGCTAACCAACTGCGCTCGGCCTGTAGGTAGTCGGATTTGGGTGCCTCACTAGCCTTGGATACTGGACCGAGGTCTTGTTGTAATGACCTGAGGGCCAAAACCAGTGACGAGACGTCGGACCACTGACCCTCCCGATTGACGGATCGTTTAATCAGTTGCTCTAACTGCACGGGTATCGCGGGATGGAGTTCCTGCCGGCCTTGATGATCAAGTTGCGGGTTGAAGCCGAGTAGCAGGTAGTGAAGTAATTCACCCAACGCGGCTATATCGTCGCTCGGTCGGGCGGGAATGTTTATCGCGTCACTAGTAGGAGGGCCTTCGACGATCACGATCGTCCCATCTGCCCGGCGTCCGACATGGTCCGCTTGCAAACCGCCGAGAGCGAACCCCGCGTTATGAAGGGTTGCTAGAGCTTCGCCAAGCTGAATACCAATAGCGACGGTTTCTTGGAGGGAACAATGACCTTCCCGAGATAAGTGATCTTCGAGGGTTTCCTTGGGCAATAGCTCGGTGACTACCCCGAAACGGTCCTCCAGACCGACGGTATCAAGGACGTGCAATAGGGCCGGATGTTCGAGTCGCGTTAATGATTGTGCTTGGAGTTGGACGCGCTTGCCGATTTCAGTTGAGGGGTCAAGAAATCTGATCGTTACTGGTCGATCCAACGTCCGATCCAAGGCGATCCACGATTCGACAGGGCCCCCACTGATTCGATTATCAATCCTGTACCTCTGGTGATCCTCGATCGCCATTGTGTTTCAACGAACTCAATCAACCAGTGGATTGGAACGCGATACCAATCGTTCCGATACCAGCGTGGGCACCTACCACCGGACCAACTTGAGCTACCAGCACCTCTGTCTGGACTAACGAACTGATTTGCTCGACAAAAGAATCCACATCGTCGCATGCAGCGTGAAGGACATAGATGCTTTCAATGCGTTCGGCGTGTTTTTCGACAACTCCGACGAGGTAACTCAGTGCCTTACTTCGCGTTCGTTGTTTCCCCGCGGGCTCGACGACACCATCGCGAACCTCGATCAGAGGTTTGATAGAAAGCATCGAACCGAGGAGAGACTGCGCCGCGCCAATGCGGCCCCCTTTTCTCAAGTTTTCAAGAGTGTCCAAAGCAGCATGGACCTGAGTACGAGAGGCACCGTCACTAGCGACGTCTGACACCTCATCGAGGCTTGCACCCGCTTTTGCCGCTTGTGCTGCAGCCATGACAATCGCTCCAAGACCAAGAGTCACCGTTCGACTATCGACCACTCTGACGTCTATCTCACCGTCGACTTCACGTGCCGCTTGCTGTGCAGCCTCGATAGTCGCCGAAAGTTCGCCGCTAAGTACGATGGCAACCACTCCGTTTGCTCCAGCTGTCGCTGCGCGCCGAAACACCTCGACGAAAGCGCCGGGAGCTGGGGCGGCAGTTGAAGGTAATTCGTCTGTTTGTCGACATTTCTCCCAAAATTGATCCGTTGTTAGTTCAAGCCGGTCAACGAACTCCGTCTCGCCGAAGCGAATTTTTAGGGGCACGATGTCAATGCCTAATTGAGTCACCAAATCTTCTGGGAGATCACAAGAACTGTCAGTTACGATTTGAATAGAACTCATGATGGTTCGTCCTTTTCTGGGGGCAACGAAATCGAATGACTACGTCGGAGCCCCGAAACTAGTTCCGTCGCCGTTCGTGTGCCTAAGAGTAATGAAATTGCGAAGTGGACCAGCATTACCCCAACCCCAATAAGAAATATATGAAGTAGCGCTTGGTCGACTCGAACTTGCGTTACCGCAAGAGCCGTAGCGAGAGCCGCCAAGCCCGGCAAAACGTGCTTCCAAAAACCGGACCGGGTAAGACTCTCGAAGCTCCAACGCGCCAGGACTTGTTTTCGAAGCTGCCAAAATTCCACCCAGGCGCCCACCGCGGACCCAAGAGCTAGCCCCACTGGACCTAAACGAGCGGGAAGATTTGCCGCATTGCGGACAGTATCGGGCAATGGCCCCCAGACTACGTTGGCATCACCAAACCCCACGAGCCTCTGGCCCACTACCAAAATCTGCTCAAACTGGAACATCAAAACTGCCCCAACGATTAAAGAAATGACCACGCGACGACCGGCAATTCGAGCCGGTGTGCGAGTATCGCCAACGCTGTAGAAAACGTTTTGGAGTAAGCGGGAGCCCATTAAGGCGGGCAGACCGAGGGCATACCCGCCGAGGGCCAAGCCAATAACGGTTAAATCATCTGGACTAACACGGTTGCGAAATCCACCAAGATTGAAAAGAGCATCAGCAATCTGTGGGCCTGCTGCCAGGTACAAGGCAATGATTGGCCCCGCTAACCACAGCATTTGCAGTAAACGTCTCGAAAGCCGCTCCGCAACCACATCAGGATCGTCTATGCGGCTGAGTTCAGGCAATTCCGCTGCAACGACACTCGTCGCTATAAGGGCTATAGGGAGTAGGTAAATAGCTTGAGCAGCCCCTAAAGAAGACGCGGCCCCGACCGACAACAGAGACGCTAACGCGAGATCAATAAACGCTGAGAGTTGTAACGCCCCCCGACCAAGCACTGCGGGGGCAAATCTCTTAAGCACGGTAGCGGTCGCGGCGTTTCTCCAAACGAAATTGAATTGGATATGACGATTTGCCCGTACTACCGCGGGCAGTTGGACAACAACCTGTAGGACAGATCCCGCGACCAGCGCCCACGCCAAAGTTTCTGCAGCGGATGTATCAGTGAACTCCGAAACCGCCAAAGCAATTAGGACTGCGATTTGAGTCGCGTTCCAAGCAACCGGTGCCGCATACCCGACAAAAAATCGACGGTGGCTATTTAGTACAGCCAAACACCAGGCACTCAGCACCAACACACCTGCGCCAAGAAGGATGATTCGAACTAAGCGAACCGTCAGGTCGAAGCGCGCACCTGTAAAACCCCAAGCTATTGCCCGGGTAAAGGGTTCGGCAGCCAGAAAAGCAATTGCTACCAAGCAAACAACTAGACACACAAGGAATGAAAGGACCCCTCCAGCCAGACGGCCAGCCTCTCTGGGGTCGTCCTCTGATAAGCGGCTGTATTCAGGGATGAACGCAGCTGACAAAGCACCTTCGCCGAAAAGGTTCTGCAAGACGTTAGGAATTCGCTGAGCGGCAGCGAAGGCATCTCCGACAAGCCCTATCCCCAAGACATTTGTCACCAGAGCGGCGCGAATTATGCCCGAAAATCGTGACAGGCCAATACCCCCCGCGGCGGCACCAGCACCGAAACGTGTCATCACTGGCGAAGCTTCCTTCTTTTGGTGTCAATTACCCACCACACCGCTAGGAAAGCAGCAGCGCCAATGGTGAGCCCGAGACCCACCCCCGTTGGGGTGGTCGCCCGGATAGCGGCTTGTGCTTGGCCAACGAGGAGGCCGCCGTCGGGTGAGTGAAGCTCGATTGTTATGGGGAACGAACCTGACCCAAGGGCTCGGAGTTGAAAACGGTGAGTTGTGACGCCAGGTTCCAGCACGAGTGTGGTGCTCTCTCCGTCGTCGAAATCGTCCACGGTCAGTTTCTCACCGATGATACGTAACTCAACTCGGAGTGGAACATCCGCGCGGTTCTGAAAGCTGAAGGGCACAGATGCTTTCCGTGATGTCAACTGAATTGACTCATCTGGAGGAATGTCAATCAAACTTGTCTGCACCAAGATGTGACCGACGATTGACTCCCAAAGTGCTCGTTGATCAAGTTCGGACGACTCGCTGGACAAACTGACCAACAGATCCTGCGATAGCTGGGCGTATTCAGCGGCGTCTTCGTCGCGAATCATGGAGCGGAATGCGATTAGATGTCGTTGGGCTTCGCGATATCCGCTGAAGTCTTGAGTTGTGGAACTCATCCGAGTCCGCAGTTGGTACTGCTCGAGTTTTCCATCCTTGAGCAACAGTGGCTTAGCAATAGCGACGCCGGCGGGTACCGGTTTGACTAAATCTAAGTCAGTGAGGCCTGCAAGAAACGCAGAAGCGAAGTTGACGTCACGAGTGTCCGCGCTGAGATCCAAGACGATCAAAGGTATTGATTGCTCGGTAAATGCAATTGTTGCGAGGTGAGCCAAAACTCGGTGGGCTTCGCTGGCCGGAGTGTCGTGGTCCTTTCTAGTGGCTAGTTGATCAACGACTAACGCCCTGACATTTGAATCAATACCGAATAGTTCCACCGGTCCCCGGGGTGCTTTGTCAGGGATAGGGGACAGAGATGAAGGTTCGACAATCACCTCCCGGGTACCTCGTTGCCATCGTTGATCTACTTGGGCTGCATCAGCGCTTCCGTGCCCAACCCAAAGGGTTGGTGGTGCCAGATTCCCTAACGTTTCGAGGCGGGCTGAACCCATGTCGAGTAGAACCCCGAGTTCGGTGTTGAGCCCGGCATCGACCAGTGCCACTTCATCGACTGGTATGAAAGGGCTGATCACAAGTTCGTGCTGCGCGTCTCCGTTTTGAAAACTTTCGACGTAGATTCCGTTTGATGTCTTGTCAATCAAATTGGGCTGGAGTGTGATGCTCATAGGCACATTGGCGTGTTGAGCTAAAACTTCTAACCAGTCTGAGAGAGCTGTGGCATTTTCAGGCGAGCCGTAGTTAGTTACCGGGTTGGGAATCTTGACGACTAATGCAAGGGGCAACCTTCGAGAGGTCTCGGCGCCCAGCCGGATCAGGTGGGTCACAATGCGACCAATGAGTTCTTGGTTCGCGGTTCGCATTTCAATTGTTATGGGGTACACCCCGGGTCGCGCGACGCGGATGGCTTCGTCGCCGGTGCTTCTAAGTGGGAATTTGATTTCCACCAAACCCCACGGGTCAGGGTCAAGGTCTGTTATGTCAAGGGTGCGAGAAGCCAGGACACCATCTATGCCTTGACCGCCCACTGATCGAAGAAACTCAGCTTCACTGACAAGGGGTTCATGGACTGTCACGATGATCTGATCGTCGTCGGCAACTACTCCTGGCAGTTGGAGCGTGAACTCCAGGGATCCGCCGATTTGAGCAGTTGGCGATTGTCTGGTGATTTGCATGCCCCCAGACCCGATATCAACTGCACCTACTGCGCTAGGAACAACAACGAAAAGACTAAAGACGCTCGCTATTCCCAAGATTGATCGGAGTCGGTTCATTCACCCGCGTCCCATCGCAATACGGCTAAACCGTCGCTTCTTCGGGTGAATCCAATAGATTCGTATAGCTCTAACGCGGTGAGATTGGTGATCTGGGTATTTACCAAAACCTCATTCACATGACGTTTCTGCAGCCAGCCCAAGGCATCCGTCGCTAAGGAGCGGCCGAGGCCTTTGCCCTGATGTGCCGGGTGCACAGCGAGCCGTTGGAGAAATCCTTGTCGTCCGGAGCGTCCTGTTATTGCAAAGCCGTGCGGGGAGGGTTCCGCGTTGACGCGAAACCGGCTTCTCGGCGTCGCTTTGATGGCCTCGGACAGTGCAGGTTCATCGAATTGCCAAAATTGCGGGAAAGCCGACGTGTCGATGTCGAGGATTTGAGGTCTATCGGAGCGGAGAGCCCGCCTGGTGGGATGAGTGGGTTTTGGCACTGGGACAGAAAAATCGTTGCTGAGTAAAACCAGTTCTTCGTGCAACCTAAATCCAATGTCCCGAAAAAAAAGCTGTTCCCGCGGCCCTATCGCTGAAGTGAAAACGCGCTTCACGCCCTTCTGTGCAATTAATTGTAGAGCGGCGTCAATTTTGTCGGACCGCAGCTTGCTGGAGGAGACTGTCGTCCGGAGATACGCAGTTGAGCCGCAGCGGTGGGCCGTTCGGATACGTACGCCGTTGGAGCTCCAGTGGAGCGGTTGGTCTGTCGACACTGGACCCTCCCCACACGAACTTATAGGGAGGATCCGAACAGATTGGGTCACCTCAGCTGGCGAGTCTCGTTTCGACTTCTTCAAGCGCTTCGTCTTCAGATACGTCCATGCTTATAGAAAGCTCAGAAATAAGGATCTGGCGAGATTTATCTAGCATGGACTTTTCTCCCGCCGACAACCCCTTCGCCGATTCCCGTAACGCAAGATTTCTCACTACCTCTGCTACTTGGTAGATGTCACCGGATTTTAATTTTTCTTGGTGATTCTTAAAGCGTCTGCTCCAGTTCGCGGGTTCCCGGATGTCCTTTTTGGCTAGTAGTTCGAAAAGATCTTCTACATCATCTTCATCAATCGGCGGTCTCATCCCAACCGAATCAGCCATATCTGCGGGAACCGACAGCGTGAGAT
>Ga0209034_10001814_pt1 | contig 10232 bp, 8 predicted proteins | sample MarorgKNORR_S2LV_2_FD_188219 | JGI IMG/M metagenome (GOLD analysis project Ga0209034, IMG submission 188219) | Marine microbial communities from the Southern Atlantic Ocean, analyzing organic carbon cycling - 250m_A/KNORR_S2/LV (SPAdes) (version 2) | ecosystem: Environmental > Aquatic > Marine >...
CTATTCCCCGTGTCTAGCCAGTGGCTGGGAGAATGGTCAATATCGAGCAACACGGCGTGAAACAAACGGCCAGGGCTATCCGGGTCGAAACCGCCAGATGACGCGGCCAGTTTAAAGAAATCTCCGTGCACCAGGGAACAGCGCGAATTCAGTGCAAGCTTGTCCCCTAGCGGCACCAGTCCAAGCCGGTGCCACGAGATCACGGGTGCCATGGTCTCGATGACCAGTAACGAGCGAACTGCTTCATTTGCCAACGCCTCTGCAGCGGTATAGCCAAGACCTAGTCCACCAACAACCACGTCGAGTTCTTCGGCATCGAGCGACTGTAGCGCGAGGGCGGCGAGTTGTTCCTCCGCCTCGACAAACAGGCTGGACATCAGGAATTCTTCACCAAGCTTGACCTCGTAGAGGATCTTGCCACCCAACCTAGGTTCCGAGCGCCGTCGCAGGCTGATCGCACCCAGTGGTGTCTCCTGGTAATCGAGTTCCGCGAATTCGAACATCTACTAAAACCGACCGCAGCGTAACGACCGCTTTTGCTCTTGGGAGCACCCTGCGCGATGTATTGCACCGATGGCTGCTTTGAGGAATTGGAGCGAAAACATATGAGCTACTATGTGCTGATGTCAGCAAGTTTTCGCATGGCTTGAAGAAACAATCCAAAGGGTCGGCTTACAATCAGCATCAAGACAGCGGTTGACCCAAGAAGTGTGCTGATCTCATCAAAATCGGCCCCTGTGATCCACAGCGTTAGCCCGTAGATTGGAAGCTGAAAGGTCAAGAACGCTAGCCCGTCGATCAGGGATTTACTCCATGAGACAGTTGGCTTGGTTCCCGCGAAAAACCAATCGCGCCACACACCGTAGGGCCTTCCTGTTAGGATCATCAGTGGAACCATAATCAACCGTGTTTTCAGGACGTCGGTGGGCTCCATTCCGGCCACATAAAGTTCCGTCAATGCGGCCAGAATGGTGAAAAACAGGATCGTCGATAGCGTATCAACAAGAGTCAGGCGCATTTATCTATTCCTGCGGGAGGCCCCGCCCTCTTGTCTGGTAGGTGCGAATAAAGCGATAGATAAAAATGCCACACCACTGCGGTAGGGTTAAGATAACGGCATGAAACACACCCACTTGTAGTGTAAGGAGGATATTTTTATGCCTGACAATATATCAGAGATATTCCCGGTATGATGAAACAAGATCTTTCTGAAATTGTCCGTCAATCCTGGGAAGAGATCAGGATTGAAATGATCGAAGTTTCTCGCAAGCTTTGGTCTATGGCAGAGATAGGCATGTTGGAAAGACAATCTTCAAGTTTGTTGGCAGATTGGTGTGAAAGTAACGGGTTTGTCGTGGAAAGCGCAGCTGGAGGGTTGCCGACGGCCTTCACTGCTCGGTACGGAGAAGGTAAACCGACGATAGGTTTACTGGCTGAATATGATGCGTTGCCTGGGCTTGCGAATTCAGCCCTACCTCTACGTGACTTTGTTGAAAGAGTAGCTGGGCATGGCTGTGGCCATAACTGGATAGGTGCAGGGGCAACTGGAGCCGCTATTGCAGCGAAAAAAGTACTTTCAAAACTGAAAATTGACGGAGAGGTTGTTCTTTTTGGATGTCCGGCAGAAGAATTGTTGTGGGGCAAGGTTGCCATGCTACGGGAAGGCGTTTTTGATGACACAGACGTACTTCTCGCAACACACGGTAGCTACAAAACAGCGGCGAAAGTTAGACCAAATCAATCATTAATTAGCGGAGAATTTGTGTACTCCGGCGAGGCAGGTCATTCGAGTCGTGGAGGGTCTCAGAATGCGCTGGACTCGGTTGAGCTAGCTGTACAGTCAATTGAAAGGCTTCGTGCACACCAGTTCCCAGATTGTTCTGTAGAACATACGGTTCGAACGGGCGGGTTGATGCCTAATATCAGTCCAGATGAGGCTCGATTGTGGGTCTATGTTAGGCATGTCGACTATGATAGGGCTAAGGAGGTGTATCACTACGTTGTTCGTATTTGTCAGGGTGCGGCTTCATTAAACAATACGCACTGTCGTGAACAGTTTCTCACCGCAACACGCAGTTATCTGCCGAACGAGACAATTGGAAAGCTGTTGTTACGTCAGCTTGAAATCATCGGTCCTCCAAAATGGACCGATGAAAATATCACCTGGTTCAAAGAACTAGTATCAGCTTGTGCCCCAGGTGAGGAGTTTGAACTGCACCGAGGAATTGATTACATCGACGATGGATATGACACTTCTAGTCAGGATGATGGGGAAGCGAGTTGGCATATTCCGTTAGGTCGAATTAGTTGGGCGTTACCAACAGCAGTACCATTTCACCACTGGGCACGAACCGCCTGTGCTGGAAGCGATGCAGAGATTCCCTCGGCTCTTGTTGCATCGGAAGCTCTGGCTTTGGCTATCATGGAGCTGGTTACTCAACCAGCTATTGTCAAGACAGCTCGTGATGAGTTGAATCAACGTCGAAGTGGAAAGCCTAGTCCACCACTAGTTGGTGCGTTCAACACTTTCACATGTGATCCCAATTCATTTTGGAATAACACGTGGAACGAACCCTTGACGATTGAGGAAGCAGGCAATAATTGCACCAACCAATGAAGGGTGGTTTTCCTTCTGATGCTGATGTTTCCGCTTACCTGGTTGATGAGAATCCTATTCCAGTATCGATAATTACGGGATTTCTTGGTAGTGGAAAAACCACGTTGCTTGCTCGAATCTTGGAATCGAGTATTTTTTCAGATACAGCCGTTATAGTGAATGAATTAGGTGAGATAGGATTAGATCATCTACTTTTGGAAGTGGCTGATGAGAAGTTGGCTCTGTTGCCTAATGGATGTCTCTGTTGCCAGTTGCGTAATGATCTTGTCGATACAATGCGCACTTTGCTGGATAGAGCTGCTCGATCGGAGATTCCAGCATTTGTGCGATTGGTAATTGAGACAACGGGAATTGCTGATCCAGTCCCGATTATACAAACGCTGATGACTGATCCATTACGGTTTAGTCGGTTTCAGTTTGCAGGATTGTCAACTGTCATTGACGGTGTACTCGGCGCCCAGTCCTTGGAGAACTTTTCAGTTTCGGTTAAACAAGCTGCATTGGCAGATTGCCTGATCGTCTCAAAAATGGATGTGGCAGAAAATTACAAGTCACTGCACGAAAGGATTCGAAATATTAACTCAACGGCACCAATTATATTTTCGTCGAAAGGCGAGTTGAATCCGGGGCTGTTGCCGGGATTTGGAGATTTAAAAACGACACAATTCCGAGCAAATTTAGAGGAAGTTCACAGACCTGCACATGGTGATGGGATATTTGAAGTATCTAGGACAATGGAAGGCCGGATGGACTTTCGGGTGTTCGAGAAATGGCTGAACCAACTTCATGAGCGTTATGGGGGTAATCTACTGCGCTTAAAAGGAATTATTCACTTTGAGGGGCAGGAGGCACCTTCTGTGATTCAAGCAGTTCAACACATATTCTATCCTTTGGAGACTGTAAGTTTTCAAAGCGAGGGAGACATCGGCCGACTCGTGTTGATAGGGCAAGAAGTTTCTCGTCATGAATTTGTTTCCTCTCTCGAGGAATTAGTGGAAATCGCGTATCGTCAGGACTAAATGTTATTTCAGTTGTTTAATTATCAGAGTCATGTGCAACACATCAAGCAATAAGCTTAGGCCGTTACAAGGTTCGACATTTGGTGCCGAACTCATTCCAAATGTGAGTGCGAGAGCGCTAGTCACTGACGTTGAACGCGACCCAAAGCCTGTATTAGACGCTTTCTATGAAGCTCACGGCTTAATGGTGATCAAGGCGATGCACGATATCAACGATGATCCCTCGTTATTGGTTCGACTGAGTCGATTGTTTGGTCCGGAGGTCGAGAACTATCACAAAACACTCACGCCGGAACGTTTAATTCATTCCCAGGTGCCGGAAATTATTGTGATTTCCAACTTACCGCCGATGAGTTTTCCCGTACCTGACCAACCCGATCCACCGACCATGCCAGACGGTCAACTGCCAATGCAATTTCCTCACCGAAAAGGCTGGCATACCGATCAAAGTTTTCGTAGACCACCGCCAGATGTCTCACTTTTCTACGCTGTGCAACCGAGTCCGAAAGGCCAAGGGCAAACTCTGTATGCCGACGGTACCGCGGCCTACTCATCCTTAAGTCGAGAAATGCAGCAAACGGTCGCAGGGCTATCAGCCATTCACGCAATACCGTGGACGGGTCGCGGCGAAGATGCCGTGCGGGCGGGAGAAATTCCTGCCCCACTGGAACCTCATCAAGCCTCCCAAGCCCAACCCATCGTGCGGATTCACCCGGTGACTGGACAGCCTGCGCTGTATCTTTGTGAAGAGGGTCAGTTGGATTGGATCCTGGGGCCCGTGGCCGACATGGACACCGGGCCGGACGGCGCCGGTGGTCGTTTGATCTACAAGCTTATGACACACTACACACAACCACAATTTACTTATGCCCATGATTGGGATGCTGGCGACTTAGTGATTCACGACAATCGAAACTTACTCCATTCTGCAACCTGGTTCGATGCCGAGCAACATGGTCGAATCATGTGGCGTACAACTGTGACCGGTAATGCGGGTGATGAATATGCGGGCGAACGGCAAAGTTGGCTGCCGCCCGAGGGAGAGAACATGATGGGTGATTTAGACTACGCCAATTGAACTTTGTTAAGGAAATTTGAGGTTTAAGTTCGTGGGAAGAAACTGCTTTCTGTGCCATTTGGTGCGGTCGAAAAAAAACTGATTGGAGTTATAGACTAAAGGGTCATCTTGAGTTGGAAGATACAACAAAATTGGATGTAAACGGTTGGCATCTCAATACGGCCTACGTGATTAACTTTGATCTCATTCCTGCTGAGGTGCGTGTAGAATTTGGTGGTAAAACTATCGCAACATCCTCTAAAACTAGAGTAATGTATGAACTTGGGCATGCCCCAATTTATTACTTTCCGCGTTCGGGTGTTGAGTTTTCGTTCCTTGAACTGTCTGACCACAGCACTTATTGCCCATATAAAGGCCATGCTTCCTACTGGTCTGTGCGCACTGATGTTAAAAGCAAAGAGAATGTTATTTGGTGTTACGAGAATCCGCGTCAGGAGGTTGCCCGAATTGGTGACCACATGGGTTTCTACTGGGGTGAAATGGATGCGTGGTTTGAGGATGGAACTGTGGTGGACGGACCTAGAGAGGTTCCAGGCCGTATCGATACAACCAACCAGTTGAAAGCCCTTTTCCCTGAGTTAGCTGCGCAGTGGCATCCAACTCGAAACCCGGGTATCAAGCCTTATGAATTCTCAGCCGAGAGCAATGAACTCGTTTGGTGGAAAGACGAACTTGGCTCCGAGTGGCAAGCTCGTATAAGAGACAGAGTTTTGGAAGCGACAAAACTACGTACTGACGGTGATGCTACGCCTTACGGTTAATTAGATTATCTTCAGTTCGAGAATAGATAGACATTCGTGATCTCTTTCTGCAAGTTGACTCTTAATTGAGAGAGTGTCGTTGTTTGTGGTAAGTAAATTTTAGGGTAGGTGATACGATTCACCACGGTTACTATTCAGATGATTGAACGGTATGCTCATTTAGCACTAGATCACCTGCATGATACGGTGGCTAGTATCAAATTTTCAGCACACGACAAATTCGGAGCAGAAAGAGGTCAGTGAAATTAGCCTAAAAGCAGTGGAAAATGGTGGGCACGGCTGGATTTGAACCAGCGCCCCCTGACGTGTGAAGGCAGAGCACTCCTCACCAACAGTCCTAAAATCGGTTAAATAACAGGCCCCGACTCCACGCAAACGGACCTGAATGGACTGGAAGGGATAGAAAGGGACTCCAGTTAGGTACATTTTAGGTACAGTGACAATACGTTCCTCATTGACAAACTATTCCAAGTCTTTTTGCCAGATACAACATAAGACTACTTACAGCTACAAAAAAGTGTCACGTATTCGTCACGGTCCGTCAGGCGTTCCCAAAGTGTTGCTCCATATTTGAAAAAGATCTTTTGGTTGAAGAGTTGGTAGCAAGTGATGAGTCGTCAATAGTTTTGCCCTCAAAGGTATTCGTTTCGTTTGTGAATTTGTGTATTGGTCGCGCGCACTGAATTGTCTAGATCAATGCACAATTAACAGTCATGCTGATATAGTGAACTCCGAGATAGTACGGATCCCTGGTGAACCTAGTGTTCTAGGCGGCTAAACAATGGAGAATATGGATTTGCTTACTTCCGAACAACTCTTACGACGTGTGCTCGTTGAGTCAGACCAGTTATCCGTATTGCCACCGGGTGAGTTAGCAATAGAAGGCAGTAGAGTGTCTGATTTGCTCTCAGCGTATGGTTCACCACTATTTGTAATGTCCGATACAACGTTGAGACAAAATGTTAGGCGAATTCGCAATGCGTTTGAAAGCGAATGGCAGGCACCTGTCAACATAATGTATGCACTGAAGTGTAATCCAAATTTTGCAGTTAGAGCTGTTATGCATGAAGAGGGAGCGGGCGGAGATTGTTTTGGCCTCGGAGAGTTAGAGGCAACATTTGCGGGCGGAGCTGACGTAGACAAGATTGCACTCAATGGTTCAAACAAAAGCGACACAGTAATCAATCGCGCAATTGATCTGGGTGTTTATATAAATATCGATTCTGAAGCAGAGGCTGTTCAAATAGAACGTTTAGCTGCCAGAAAACAAAAGGAAGTGAGGGTCAATATTCGACTAAAGGTCATCCCCGAGGAATACAGGAACTATAGTAGTGACCTTGTTAATTTTAGCGGCGACTTTCGGGAAGAATTGCGGAGACTTAAATGGGGTGTAAATGAGCAAACAGCTGTGCGAATGATTAATAATTGGGCTTCATATCCCCATCTGACTTTGACTGGTTATCACACACACTTAGGTAGGCTTTCTCAGAAATTAGAGGATCGAGTGTCGTATGATCGAGAGTTTGGTCTAGTTATTTCTCGAATCTTTCTGGAGACTGGGTTTGAGCCGAACCTGATCGATATTGGTGGTGGCTGGCCCCGTGATAGAGACCCCGAATCGGGTAGTCAGGAACTGAATCCGTATTCAATAGAGGAATATGCCAAGGGCACATGTCGAACTCTAAGAAATTCATTTATGGAAGCGCAAATTCCACTTCCTGAATTGTGGCTAGAACCAGGACGTTACATTGCAGGTAACGCTGGGACTTTATTAACAACAATAGAGTCGATTAAGGAGGAGGGAAATTTTAAGTGGGTGTATGTCGATGCTAGCACCAATATTATGCCGCTAATTGGTGCTGTGGTTGAAGGTACATATAACTGCGTTGTATCCGCTACAAAAATGTGGGAACAAATAAAAGATAAGGCAGATGTTGTGGGACCACTTTGTATCCCAAGTGTGCTCCATGCCGATTGTCCATTACCTCCAGTGACTAAAGGAGACATCATTGCGATATTAGATGCAGGGATGTATGCCGAATCTGACTCCAACCAGCTAAATTGGATTCCGAGACCGGCTACGGTCATGGTTAAAGACAATTTAGTGGGCCTAGTTAGGCAGGCAGAGACACTCGAATCAATATTTTCGACCCAAAGATTACCCGAGTGGTTGCAAGAGACAACTGAATTTTGTTCTATGTATCGTAACCGAGTTCTTAAATCTTCACAGACTCACGGTTGATCAATGAAGCCTGACTTAATTGTTGGAAAGTCTGCGCTTATCGTAATTGATATGCAAAACAGTGGCGGAATGTCAGTCGAATTCTCTGGTATTCCAACAATGTCAGGATTTGAGGATAGGGTAAAAAATATTAGAAGGGTAGTGGATATCGCCAAGGCACACTCTATTCCTGTCATCTATTTTGCGGAAATACATCGGGCAAATTATGTGGACTTCGGCCGGGAACTAGATGGTTCAGAAGGAATTCACTGTGTTGAAGGAGCAAAGGATACAGAGCTAGATCATCGGTTGATACCAGATGAATTAGATTACTTGATTGTCAAGCGACGGTATTCTTGTTTCTTTGGTACTGATTTAGAAATCCTCCTCAGAGGATTGAAAGTTGAGACTTTAATATTAACAGGCGAACTTACAGATGTGTGTGTTCACTACACTTTTGTTGATGGGCATCAGAGAGATTACTATGTCAGAGTCTTAACTGACTGTGTTGGCGGTTCGACGATGGAAAGACACGAAGCCTCCTTAGAGGCGATGAAATATCTCCAACAAGATGCGCTATGTTCAAGCGCAACGCTCATCGACAAATTATCGTCAAAAACCTTCAGGCTGGCATCTAAGGATTAATTTTTACGTAATAGCTGTTACTAACTCTACAATGACGAGTCGAATCTAGTATGAACAAGCAGTTAAATGAAAAATATCTAAGGTCGTTTCTCCACGGTTTTTCTAGCCTATCCAATACTCGACAGAATGGCCCTCAGATCATCACCAAAGGGGAGGGCATATATGTATTTGATGACTCGGGCCAGCGTTATCTGGAAGCAAATTCAGGGCTCTGGAACGCAGTTCTAGGCTTTAGTGATTCTGCCGCTATTGATGCAGCACGCAGCCAATTCGAAGCCATCTCTGCCTACCATACATTTTTTGGACGTAATTCAGTCGCGGCAATTGAACTCGCTGAACTACTTTCTAGCTCATCCCCTTTACCCGGCGGCCGAATTTTCTTTACGAATTCTGGTTCTGAAGCCAATGATACGGCTATTAAGATGGCCTGGATGGTTCAGCGAAACCGGGGTGAGAAGGGGAGACGAAAGATTCTAGCTCGTCGCGGAGGTTATCACGGTACAACTGTGATGGGCGCTAATCTAACTGGCCGTGACTACAATCGGGTGTTTGGTATGCCATTTGGAGATGTTCGATTTACTGATTGTCCCCATTACTGGCGTTACGGTTTTGACGGAGAAACCGAATCAGAGTTCCTTGAAAGGATAATATTCAATTTGATTCAGTTAATCGAATTGGAAGGACCCGAGACAGTTGCGGCACTAATTGCAGAGCCGGTTCTCGGTGCAGGTGGCGTGATTGTGCCGCCAGAACAATACTTTCCTAAAGTTAGAGAAGTACTTGACCGGTACAAAATTTTGTTGATCGCAGACGAAGTTATTACAGGTCTTGGGCGAACAGGTGCTCTATGGGGTTCGGAAACATTTTCCATCGACCCTGACATCATTACAACTTCTAAGTGTGTAACTGCTGGATACTATCCTGTCGGTGCCGCAATGCCATCCGCAGAAATTACCGCTGAGCTCGACAAAGCATCGAGTGACCTAGATGAGTTTCCGCATGGGTTCACAACAGCAGGTAATCCAGTTGGGTGTGCGATAGGATTGGCGGTAGTCGACAAAATTGTGAATGGAGGCGTATTTTCAAACCTAGTTGAGGTGGTACCACATTTTCAGAAACGATTAAATGAATTCAATGATCATCCGCATGTTGGTGAGGTTCGTGGAGTTGGATTAATGGGTGCGATCGAAGTTGTTAAGGACCGAGATAAAAAGTTGCCGTTCGATCCGTCGTATGACGTATCTGAGAGTCTTGCACAAGCAGGTTATAGAGAAGGGATCATTATTCGACCTATAGGCAATGCTGTGTTATTTGCACCACCATTCATCATAAATGAAAGTCAGATTGACGAACTTTTTGACGCATTTTCTAGGGCATTAAAATCAACATTGGATCAAATCGGTTAACAATACATAACCAGTTTCTGCCCCAGCCTTAGTCAGATTTCGAAGTCTAAGTGCTAGATTTTCTACAGATGAGCGCTTTCAATTCAACCGTTCAAAGCTAGTTAGTTTTTGTGAATAAATAATGAATGTGAGAAAAAATGACAATAAGGGGGGGATGAGGAATTACGAGGCCCCATTACCGGAAATGTTTCCTCCACCGGAGTCTCATCGGCCGACGCTTATTGGTGAGCAATATATGGTTGTTGCTGGTCATCCATTGGTAGCCCAAGTAGCAACAAATGTGCTCGATCGAGGCGGAACTGCTATAGATGCTGGTGTTGCGGCTGGATTAGCTAGCAACGTGATACAAGCTGACATGTGCAATCTTGGGGGCGTTGCACCGATTTTATTGAAGTTAGCAGATTCTGAGACTGTCTGGAACATTGGTGGGGTTGGTGTATGGGGACAAGGGGTTGATGTCGGGATGTATACAGCAAGGCATGGTA
>Ga0209034_10001816_pt1 | contig 10223 bp, 7 predicted proteins | sample MarorgKNORR_S2LV_2_FD_188219 | JGI IMG/M metagenome (GOLD analysis project Ga0209034, IMG submission 188219) | Marine microbial communities from the Southern Atlantic Ocean, analyzing organic carbon cycling - 250m_A/KNORR_S2/LV (SPAdes) (version 2) | ecosystem: Environmental > Aquatic > Marine >...
CTTCCCGGCTCAGGCTGGCATCAGTGTGCTTGAATGGAACATGCGTTTCGATCCCACAGAAGAGCAACTCGCAGAGTTCCGTGAGGCGCAAGCCGCTCGCGGTGGACGCGGAGGAGGTCGAGGCGGTGGCCGAGGCGGTGGTGGCTTCGGTGGCGGTGGTCAAGGCACCCAACAGCCCTCTTTTCGTCAAGGCGATGTGGGCGGAGGCGGTGGACGCCGTGGAGGCGGTGGACGCCGTGGAGGCGGTGGACCACAGGGCCTCACCGCTACAACGGGAGAATATAGAGTCACAATGACGCTTAACGGGCAAGAATTCATCAGCAAGATTCGTGTCCGAGAAGATCCAATCCTAAATAATCAATAGGGAGAGAATTTCTCCTTAAATAGCCACAGGGCTTGCGAAAACAGGGTTTTAGCGGGTAAATGTCTGTTCAGTAGGTGCGTCCGTCCTCTCAGCGGGTAAATCTGCATTGAATCAGGTGTATCCGTCCTCTCCTTGAGAGGGGCGAATTGCCGCGCGAGAGACACCGCCGGGTGGGTCATGCGGATGCTTCGAAGGGCGGCCCTAGACTCCGGCGGCAGCTGTCGCCGGTCAAGGAGGAACCGATGGCTGAGTGGGACAGCGACGGGACTACATGGGATTCGGCCCCTGCCACTGAGAGCGCAGATGCCACTGAGAGCGCAGACGCCGGCAACGAGATGTTGCTTGTGGGAAGCAAAACCAAGGCGGCGCTCAAAGCCCATGGCTGCAACGTGGGTGGAGACGCCCTTGGGGCCTTAAATGAAGTCGTTCACTGGTTCGTAGAACAGGGAGCGAAAAGGGCAGCGGCGAACGGCCGAAAGACAGTCCGCGGTCATGACTTTATGGTCGAGTAACTTTCGCCTTGCACTTCGCTGTGCGACGACCGACCTGAACTAGGTCAACAGTCTTAGCGGGCGAGCTTCGAACAGTTTCGAGGTTCGCCCGCTATACGTTTGGAAAACGCACTCTCCACCCCGGACTATTCGTCGACACCCTGGACCTTTAGAAGAAAAAGGCCCTCCAGACCGCTCGTGACGACGACGACACCACTGTCAAAGAACGGATAGTTGCTCCATGAGCCCAAGGCACCAGTACTGAGGTTTCCCATGCCTTCGTTCGAGCCCCAAGGAACAGTGTCGAAATAGCCGACAGGAATAAGTTCAGTGGGACTTGTAACGTCATAAACGCGGAGTCCACTGCGGTAGTTTGACTGATACATCAAGTTTCCACGGATATAGAGATTATGATCCGTGGCCTGACTCTCAGTGACGTATTGGCCCACAAGCACAGGATCGTCCAGCTCACGGACGTCGAAAATCAAGGTTCGCGTACCACTAGTTAATCCCGCGACCTCGTCAGCCTCATCATTTAGATAGAAATAAGTGTGCTCATCGTTGATCCAACCCTGGTGTGCATACGCGGTGTCTGGGTACTCACCAAACCCAATGGCAACTGGGGCCCGTTTCTCGGTCAAGTCAGCGATACTCAGCGCCGTCTCGTTTGCGCTAAAACAAATATCGTGGCCTAGATAGACTCCGTGTGGCCCGTGGTACGTAATGCACATGGCATCGTGCGAATAACCAGTCCGTGAGCGACCGCTTCGTGTATCAGAAAAACAACCAACGAAGACAGGGTCCCGCGGGTCCTCGATGTTCAGGATATGGAGTCCCCCACCACACGTCTGTCCAGGGCCATTAGCCCCAACAACGTAAGCAAACGGGTGTTGTTCGTTGATAACAATGTTGTGGGCACTGGCAATACCATCGTAGTGGGAAAACTCTTCAAACTTGATTGGTGTCCCGGCAAAAGCCCGGAGCTCGATCAGGTTGAACACCTGTACACCATGACGGCCTGAGCTGTCCGAAACAATGTAGGCAAAATTTCCATACACCTTTATATCCCGCCACAGCGTTGGGCGAGTGCCTTCCGTCCGTTCTAAGCTACCTAACCAAATGGGGTTGTGTACGTCAGTGACGTCGACGAAGGAAGTCCGATCGTGCAACCCTACGATGGCGTAGTCACGACCGTTCTCTTCGTCCGTCCATCCCCAAACATCGTTAGTCCCGATACCTGGGCCGCCTCCGAGTTCATGGACGGGGAGAAACGAAACGAGCTCGACGTTTCGACACTCAAAAATACCCGCTCGACCATCTATACAAGGAACCGTTTCCCCAGTGATCCTCTCAAGATCTCCGGGGCCATTCTGGGCAGCCCCTAATCCAATAGATGAGAGAACAAAAATCACCGTTCCCGCGGTAGCCCTCCAGGCAGCGGTCATTATTTTGATCGGAGCTCGAGGAAAGATTGTATTCGAGGCTTTGGAATGGACGACACGATTTGCCATTCTGCCCTACTCGTATAACTTTTCAGTATGGAATCCACTAAGACATTAGTCTTGACACAGTCAGACGTCAGAACACTCGTTGAAATGAACTCTGCCGTAGTGGCTATTGAGGCGGCATTTGAGGCACATGGACGCAATGAAACACAGATGCCACCGAAAGTGTATCTTGACCTCCCAGAGTTCGACGGCGACTTCCGTGCTATGCCGTCATATTTTGGCGATTCAGCGGGCGTCAAATGGGTCAATTCACATCCTTCCAATCCCGAGAGGTACGACCTCCCATCCGTCCTCGGAATGTACATTCTCTCTGACCCTGCTTCTGCCCTGCCCCTCGCTGTGATGGATGCAACGCTTCTCACCGCAATCCGCACTGGTGCGGCAGCAGCGGTGGCAACCAAGTATCTTGCCAGGCCTGATTCGCAGACCGTTGGATTCATTGGTTCTGGAGTGCAAGCACGTACAGTGTTGTCTGCGCTGGAAGCAGTCTTCGATGACCTTGTAGTCGTGGCTGCCGATTCCTCAAATGAGGCTGCCGAACACTTCGCGACCGAGACGGGCGGAACCGTGGGAGATCTTGCCGCGGCTGCGGCGTGTGACATTGTTTGCACTGCTACACCAGTTCGCGAACCAATTGTCCGGCGCGAATGGCTGAAGCCAGGCTGCCACATTAATGCCATGGGTGCTGACGCCCACGGCAAGCAAGAACTAGATACCCAGATCCTGCTCGACTCTAGAGTAGTGATTGACGATTGGGTTCAAGCCTGTGGGAGCGGCGAGGTCAACGTGCCCCTCGACACCGGCATCATGTCGCGCGACCACATCCACGCGGCACTAGGCGAGGTGGTTGTCGGACTGAAGACGGGGCGTGAGTCGTCTGACGAGATCACTGTCTTCGACTCAACGGGACTGGCTGTCCAGGACTTGGCCCTAGCGCGCGTGATTTACGAACAGGCAAAGAGGACCGGAGTAGGCCTTGAGGTAGATTTCGTTGGCAGTACTGGCTAGTTCTGGTTCTTATCAAATCAACAAGAAGCTACGAGCGTCCTAGCTGTGCCAATTACTTGCAGGATCTCAGGTCTTCCACGTGCATAACCCACCCCTCCCTAACCACCCACGTGCCGACAACAAACGTTTTCGTGGTCCCCCGTTTGTTCCTTAAGACTCTCCTATTTGCTATGGTTGCCAATATTGGGCATACGTTCCTTCGACCCAGATGGAGGTCAAATTGGCCTACACAAAACGATTAGCAATGCACGTTCTTGTTCTGGTTATCATGCTCTCCGCTCCGGTGGTTGCGCACGAAGAGCAGGCCCCAGACGTCACTGGCAATTGGTCCGTAATGTTTGACGGCCCACAAGGCATGGTGCGGATGGAAACAATGTTCGCCCAGGATGATGAAGAGATTACCGGGACTGTTAGCGGGCCAATGGGTTCCGGAGTTGAGCTTGCCGGCAAGATTGAAGGCAATACGATTGCTTTTGCCTTTCAGATCGATATGGCTCAAACGTCTATTCGCATGAGTTTCACAGGAGAGGTTTCGAAGGACGAAGAGAGCGGCAGGATGACAATTGCCGGAACGATGGATGGGCAAATGATGGATTCCGACACCGTGAGCTTCTCGAGACCGTTCAGGGCCCAGCGACAAGAGGGCTAGGTCACGTAGTTCGTCTAATACGTGAGACAGAGAGCCGATCATAAATTGTTCGCCACAAGCTGTCTGGACCGACGAGAATCCCAATTTTCGCGATAACCAGTCGCTTTTTCGCTGACCTGCCTGAGCCTTAATCAACTTGGGTAGCATTCACATCGAGACTCCACACCACTTGTTTCTCTAGCCACTATCAAACAGGCTGGCGAGAACATATAGGAGCACGACCACCCGTTAACCATCAGCGAGGGAATTAAGCTCTCCGGGGACCCTTCATGACCAAGGTCATCGCCATTTTTTGTTGTTTGCTTGCCCCGCTCCATTCGGGGCAGCGCGGGCAGGAGCTTCTCAATGTCAGTTCCGAAAACCCAACTGATGTTGGCAGTAGGGTGCGCTCCTGGCGACAACACGTCCAGATGGAAGTCGAGTCACCGTTCGCGGACCTCAACTGGAGGGCTGTAGGGCCTCAAATGCAGGGCGGGCGCATAGAGAGCGTAGCGGTTCCTCAAGGTAGCCGCTCCACCCTTTATGTTGGTGCTGGGTCCGGGAATCTCTGGAAAACAGTTAACAACGGCACCACCTGGGAGCCCATCTTTGAAAAAGAATCGACCTTTTCAATCGGGGACGTTGAGGTCGCCCCAACCGACCCGAACATCATTTGGGTAGGTACCGGTGAGGTATTGATGGCCCGGAGTTCCTACGCTGGAACTGGGGTATTTAAATCAACCGACGCAGGATCAACCTGGCAGAACATGGGCCTTGCCGATACCCACCATATAGGCCGCGTGCTAATTCATCCATTTGATCCGGATATTGTCTATGTGGCCGCAATTGGGCACCTATATACCTTCAACTCTCAACGCGGCCTGTTTCGCACTACCGATGGCGGCCAAACCTGGGAAAAGGTCCTCTATGTCAACGACCGCACCGGTGTTATTGACCTGGTCATGGATCCCACGGACCCAGACGTCCTATATGCAACAGCATGGGAACGTAGCCGAAAGGCTTGGGGGCACACTGCTCATGGTGCCGGAAGTGGTGTCTACAAAAGCAGCGACGGTGGAGATTCGTGGCAAATACTCGATAATGGCCTGCCAACCGGTCCCCACGTTGGCCGCATTGCCATTGACGTAGCTCCATCCAATCCGGAGGTGCTCTACGTCTTAATCGACAACCATGGGTTGGTTCCTACCCCAGCCGGCACAAGTCGTAGCGGACAAAACGCCCAAAGAATCGGCGGCGAAGTCTATCGTTCCAACGATAGAGGCGCCTCCTGGCAAAAGGTAAACGAAGAACGGTTGTCTGCAGGCTACGATTTTTGCATCGTCAAGGTTGCGCCCGACAACGAGAACACCGTCTACCTCCCCGGCAACCGCTTTATGGTTTCAGAGGATGGCGGGCACACTTATCGCCAGATCGAAGGCACCCTAGTCCACCTACTACCGCATGGTTCTCGTGTGCTGCACCTCGATATGCACGACCTATGGATTAATCCCGATAATCCACAGCATCTCGTTCTTGGCAACGATGGCGGCCTGCACATCTCGTACGACCGCGGTGAATCTTGGCTTCATATCAATAACCTGCCAATAGGCGAGTTCTACGCAGTTGGTGTCGATATGGATACGCCCTACAACATCTATGGCGGAACGCAGGACGATGCCGCTTTGTTCGGACCAAGTAATCACCTCGTCGAATGGGACACCCAAGACCCTTGGCAGCACGTGTATCTTGACCGTTGGGGTGGTGGCGATTCTTATTTCACGTACCGCGACCCGACCGATTCAAATGTCATTTACTACGAACACCAGTTTGGCGACCTTCGGCGCAAGAACATGGAAGATGGCACCGCGCCACGGATTCGTCCTACCTCTGAAGAAGGCGATCCAGAGCTTCGCAGAAACTGGATGACCCCCTTTTTTATCTCCCGCTACAACGATCGAACCTTGTACTACGGCGCGAACAGGCTGTTCAAATCACTTGACCGAGGAGACTCCTGGACGCCGATTAGCCCCGACTTGACCAGCCAACCAGCGACCCAGGGCAACGTACCATTTGGGACCCTTACATCTTTATCGGAATCCCCGCTGCAACATGGTTTGCTGTACACGGGCGCCGACGACGGCTATATGCACGTTACCTTCAATGACGGCGAGGATTGGACACGAATTGACCCCGGCCTCCCTCGTACGTGGATCAGCCGTGTCGTGGCCTCACAGCATGATCTAGCAACGGTTTACGCATCCTTAACTGGATATCGCGAGGACGATTTTACGTCTTATCTTTTCCGTTCTACGGACTTCGGGGCTGCTTGGCAGTCGATTTCCTCGGGCCTTCCCGCCGAATCAATCAATGTTATTCGTGAAGACCCCACCAATAATCAGATCCTCTATGTAGGAACTGACCTCGGCGTTTATGTAAGCCTCGACCAAGGGGCAACCTGGCTATCACTGTGCGCCAACCTACCAACTACACCAGTCCACGACTTAGTGGTGCATCCACGCGATAACGAGTTGGTCATTGGAACACACGGCCGGAGCGTCTTCGTGGCCGATATCACACCGGTGCAAGAAGCCAGGTAACAACCGTAAAGAATTGCGACGACGAGGCTTGGAGCTCTCGCCGGCCGATTCCTGTCTGAGTAACTCCCGCGATCCACTCCTTATCTCTGCGGGCGAATCTCCAAACTCATACCGGCGGCCACGCCCCTCTGTAAACAAAAAGGAGGGAAGGTGCCAAAGCACCTTCCCTCCCAATACCGTACCGGCCTTGTGACCGGAACTTCAGATACTTAGAAGTCCCAGGCACCACCGATGCGCATGACGCGCGGCGGCAGCAGGCCAGTGATGTCCATCCAACGGCTATTGATGGTCGTATACAGACCTGTGACCGTGTTCGCGTTTAAGGCGTTAAAGACGTCGAAGTAGAAGTGCACGACCCCGTACCTACCGATCGTGAACTGCTTCTCAGCCCTTACGTCAACGAGGGTGGTGAAATCTTCCCTCTGCGGACGCTCACAGCCATTGCACTGGTTGTCCCCCATCTCGCCACGGCCAACGACAGTCATACTCCAGTTGCTCTGGTTCCCGTAGGGACCTTGCGCCTCGAGGATTTCGTTGTCGTAGGTGTAGTTGGCATACAGGTCCTGCCCACTCTGGGCTCGGACAAAGATGCCAAGGTTTACACCAATCGGCTCTGCGATCAGGTAATTCGCTGTGAGTTTGAGGATGTGCTGGCGGTGGTTGCCTGTGACTGCACGTCGGCGGCTCCAGAGAGAATTCGGGTTATAAGCGGAACCTTCAGACTCCGCTTTACCGATGTCCCAGGAAGCCAACATCTGCCAGTTACCAGCCCAGCGCTTGGAGGCCACCATTGAAATTCCTCGGTAGTAACTATTGTCACTGAAACCGAATTCATTCGGGTTGGTGGTCAGGTAGTTGTTTGTACCGTAGGTGTTCGGGTTCACAGCCCAGATTGGAATGGGGCCGCCGTCATCAGCGGTACCGATGACGCCATCGTCACCAGGATCGACTGTTGACAACTTAACCCAAGGATCTGTGCCCCACGGGTTGACCGGCGTGCACTCATTCTTGCACCGATCCGAGTCAAACATGATTCCGAACGGAACGCCGATGTTCAGGGTTCCGACATCGTCCTTACGACCACGGTAAATACCCGTAACCGAAAGAAGGATATCGTCGAAGATCTCATGCTCAACACCGACCGTGTACTCGTCAGTGAGCGGAGCCTGTAGGTTAGGATCAACCTCGGTGCCTTCGCCTGGATACCAGGACGAACGCATGGTGGTCTGCTCACCAAACTGGAAGAGGCCATCACCGTTCGGGTCGTACCAGTTCCAGTCCTCGGAACCCACATCGTTGACGTTCGTGGCACCACCGTAGCTGATTCCAAGTGCTTCGGGGTAGCGCGAGAAGTTAGCCTTCAGCGCCCACGTACCGTCACCAGTGACGTCCCAAACCACACCGATACGCGGCGTGATGTCGGTGAACTCAAAAGCAACGGACTGCTCGGTGAAGCTTCCACCGCAGAACATATCCGGCAATGTCAGCCCTGTGGTCTGACCGCACCACGGGGAATCCAGCCGTTTCTGAGCCGGGTTCCAGTTATACGCCTTGTCATACCGAACGCCAGCCGAGATCGTCCAGCGGTTAGCAATCGTGATGGTGTCCTGGAAGAAAATACCCAGGGCACGGCCCTTCATGCTGTAAGCACCGTCTGAACCCCAGCACTCGCCCAACACGAAACAATCCATGGAACCGCCGTCTTCCTTGGCGATTGGTGCGTTATAGAGGCGTACCTCTAGCGGAACGCCCATGGTGGCGTAAAGCGGATTGTTATCGGGGTCCCACGTAGAGGAACCAACACGAGACAAACGAGTATACCGGCGATAACCCTTCGGGTAGTTAAACGGCGAGAAGTAGTTAATCAGCTGGTAGTTACCACCGAACTTGAGGTCATGGGAGGTGTTCTCACCCGTGATGTACCAAGAAACGGTGCCGTTTGTTGAATCAGTGTCCCGCTCGTCGAAGAACTCGGAAGTCGGCAACGTCGGTGTGATGATGTAGCCGTAGCCAAACGAGTAAATCGCCGAACCCGTCGACGGGGTGGCCATATCTTCGCTACCGCATGGCTCCCAGCGACGGCACATCGGGAAATTTGACTTCACGACGGAGTAACGCACATCCGCGAATACATTCTGGTTAATGACCGCCTGCCACTGGAGCTGCGGAATGTGGCTGTACGAATCCTGAATGCGACCCATGTATGGACGATACTGGCTCGCACCGCGGTTGTTGCGATACTTCTGCGTGGCTAGCCAACGACCAGAAACCTTGTGGTTGTCGCTGACCTGGAAGTTGACGTTTAGCGTGGTGTCCTTAAGCTTCGTGCCGTCGACCTCGTCCAAGTTCAAAACCATTTTCTGAACTTCGAAATTCCAGTAGTCGGCAAAGAACCAAGCACGATCGCGCCAAATCGGCCCACCGCCCTGGATGTCCAGGTCGGAAAGGAGAACGTTCGGCGTACCGACGGTAATCCCAGCTTCCTCAAACTTGGCGACTCCAGTGACGTTGTCCGACACCATGTCCGCGTTCTCGTAGAAGTACTTCGCGCCGGCGTGCCAGTCGTTACTACCCGACTTGACGACCATATTGATGTTCAAACCAGGCGTCTTGATCTCGATGTCCTGAGCGGCCATCGAAACCGATACTTCCTCAAAAGAACCAATTGAGAAATAACTGGAGGACGCACCGACCGCTGCCGGGTCCGTGGTGTCACCACCGTTGACGCTGTAGCTATTGTTTCGCCACTCAGAACCCCAAGCAGTGTTGACTTGCTGCTGACCGGAGTCACCACCGCCAACGTCGAAACTTGCGACAACACCTGGAATCTTGTCCATCACGCCGGCCCAAATACCAGAGGCCGTTGGCGTCCTGTCAAGCAGGTCAGAAGTGACAAGACCAGCAACGCTAGTGCTCTTAACGTCCACTAATGGGCTTTCACCCGTTACCGTGATGGTCTCTTCAACGGTCGCCAAATCCATGGTGACCGTAAAGTCAATGATACGACCGGTTACGACAGTCAGTTCATCACGAATAACTGTAGTAAAACCATCCAGTGTGAATGTGGCGCTATACCCGTCACCGGGATATAACCCCGGAAAGCGGGCCTCACCAGCAACACCGGTGTACTGGGTCTGCGACCCGACAGGTCCGTTCATAACAACCATGACGCCCGGCAAAGGGGCACCATCCGGATCTTGCGCGTGTACCACTGCAAGGCCGGTGTCACGACCCTGGGCATATGCGGTACTTGCAAGACCCAGAGACAAAGTAAAAGCGAGCGCCATCACAAATAGGCCTCGCCAACGATTAGAAAGCATCATGCTTTCAACCTCCATGTTGTGCCGCCGATCTGCAGGACGACGACAGGGGAATTCGAATTCCGGTTAATTATAGAGCAAAGTACGTGCCAAATGGAAATATTTGTTACAAATTCTTAAATTAACTGTGTAGGTGCCACAATTCCGCGTTCAAGCCAAGAATTCCGCACGTTCCAAGGATTTGTGACAGGACTTGGTACGTGGGTTTTTGGCGTAATTTCCCCAAAATATTGGCGATAATCCAATTTTATGGATTTTCGTGTCGCGTATATTCCCAACTTGACTCTCCCGGAACGCGATATAATTC
>Ga0209034_10001819_pt1 | contig 10211 bp, 10 predicted proteins | sample MarorgKNORR_S2LV_2_FD_188219 | JGI IMG/M metagenome (GOLD analysis project Ga0209034, IMG submission 188219) | Marine microbial communities from the Southern Atlantic Ocean, analyzing organic carbon cycling - 250m_A/KNORR_S2/LV (SPAdes) (version 2) | ecosystem: Environmental > Aquatic > Marine...
TCAAATCCAGCAATCAAATCCTCTTTTAATTGCCAGTTTCCGGAAAAATGAAATCCGGATCCTTGGGTTCCTGTGGTAAGACCAACCCCTTTTCTCATTTGAGCGGTCCCGCTTGTCACCAGAATTCCTAGACATAAAATCAATAATAATTTTTTCATACTTTTTCCTGATTGCTCTCTCTGATACGCATCATTTCAGCCCAAGTTTCTTTATTTGATGCTAACCTAGAAACCACGTTATCATTCAAAATGGATTCATAAAAGATTTCATTTACATCTTCTTCCGTTACCTTGGTATACCATATTCCCGCAGGATAAATCACAACTGCAGCACCCATCTCACATGCATCAAGGCAACCGCTTTTATTGGCACGAACTTTTCCTTTTAGATCATGGTCATTAATAAGTTGAACAAATTTCATACGAATCTCTTTACCTCCTGCCCGAGTACAATCGCCTTTTAGGCTAGATTCGGCACGTTCATTGGTGCAAATGAATATATGTTTACTGTATTTCATTCTGGCAATAGGATGACTTTACCGATTTGATTTCCATTTTCCAAATGATCATGCGCATCCCGTATTGCGCTAAATGGAAATGATCGATCAATTACTGGTTTGATTTTTCCGTCTGCTACCAAACTTAAACAATCATCAAAAGCGGCCAAGTCACCCATCGTAGACCCCATAAAAGTCTGTTGCTTAATAAATAAATGACGAACATCAATATTTACTTTTGGGCCTGTTGTCGCGCCACATGTCACCAATCGGCCACCTTTCCCAAGAATCTTCATGCTGGTTTCCCATGTGGCTTCACCTACATGTTCAAAAACTACATCCACTCCTTTGCCTGCAGTAAATTCTTTCACTTGATCTACAACATTATCATTGTAATGATCCAAAACAAGATCTGCACCAATAGATTTTGCATGGGTTCGTTTTTCTTCTGAACCACCCGTAGTTATAATCTGGCATCCTTTAACTTTTGCAATCTCAATAGCCATAATACCGACGCCTGATCCAGCACCCCAGATAAAGACTGTTTCCCCCGGTTGGATTTTTGCGCGTCGAATCAACATACTGTAAGCAGTTTGGGCTGTAAGGGGAAATGCAGCCGCTTCTTCAAATGAAATATGATTTGGTTTGGAACAAACATTGCTTTCGGAAACTGCAATGAATTCACAATGGGTCCCATCTTGAGTTTCACCTAGAATGCCAATTTGATTACAATAATTTTCTTGACCTCGTGAGCAGAACCGGCAATGGCCACAATAAGTAAGTGGTTGAATGCAGACTTCTTCTCCTATATTATATTTGTTGACCCCATCACCAACTTCAGTAATAATACCTGCACCGTCGCTACCTAATATCATAGGTAAAGGAATACCTGGGACTCCACGTCTAACCCAGAGATCTAAATGATTCATGGCAGCTGCTTTAATCTGAACAACAACCTCACCTACTTCAGGTTTAGGATCAGGAGCAGTTTCATATTGAAGTACCTCTGGCCCACCGTGTTTGTGAATACGAACAGCTTGCATTAGACCTCATGTTTGGGAAAAAACATTTGATCTATACTGTATTTCCCAGGTCCCGTGGCAACAATAGTAGCAAAGATGGAAAAATAGACAAAGGCACTTTCAGGACTACCAGTCGTGGTAATGTGGTGAAAGGCTGCTACAAACATAGTTGCAGCTACAAGTGTAGCTGCTGGGCGGGTAAATAAACCAACCAGTACCAAAACCGCACAAATAGATTCTGAAAATGCTGCCGTAAAACCAAATACTGGATTTGCAAAATCTAAAATACCTCCAAAATATTTACTGAATGCATTACCAAGCTTTACCCATTTCTCAGGGTTTATAATTTTTCCCCAACCATGGTTTGCGAATAAAAAATAGGATGGTAAAATCCGTAAGATGAGTAATCCACAATTGGTGCAATCACATTTTCCTCTACAAAATTCTATCAGTTTTTTCACGTTTGATCCTCATGATTAATATCTTCAAAATCTGCATCTTCAATATTTAATTTATTATATGGATCCTTTTCTTTAACTAAAGGATCCTTTGATTTTGAAATTAATTTAGAATGTTTTAATAGAGTATAAGTGATATAGGCTAGCCCGCACCAGATAAGTAGACGAATCATTTTATAAACCTGTTGTTGGATTAAAAAATTTGGTGCCAGACACAGGCTGACGTATGTAGTTAATCACCTCATCTAGATCACCCTGATTATGCACAAAATCAATATTATTGGTATTAATTATTACTAATGGTGTATCCTGGTACCGAAAGAAATATTCATTATAAACCTGGTTTAATGCATCGATATAGTCTTCTGACATATTTTTTTCAAAATCTCTACCTCGACGTGATATGTTCCGCATGAGAGTTTCCGTATCCGCCTGAAGAAAAATAACAAGATCAGGACCAATCACGTTTCGTTCCATCATATTAGCGACTGTATCATACAGGGACATTTCTTTCTCATTCAAATTAAGTGATGCGAATAGACGATCTTTTACAAACATATAATCAGTAATAACCAAGTTTTGGAACATATCCACCTGACGCAGTTCCTGCTGCTGTTGATAGCGCTGAAGCAAAAACCAAAGTTGCGTCTGAAATGCATGACGTTCAGGATCTTCATAAAAATCAGAAAGGAATGGATTATCCTCAAATTCTTCTAGAACTAACTTTGCCCCGAGTTTTTCGGAAAGAAGGTTGGCCAGACTGGTCTTTCCTACACCAATAGTACCTTCGATAGCCACATAATACAAATTTCTCATGCAGATTTTTCCAATTTATGGTTCCGGACATTTGAAGTGTCTGGGCATAATGTTAGTAATTCAGAAACAGACCGTCCAAGATCCTGGACCATAAATTCCGGTGCAATTTCTGACCAGGGGACGAGAACAAACTTACGGGCAAATAGTTCAGGATGTGGAATCTTTAAATAACCCAAGTCCACTGATTTTGTCTTATAAGCCAATATATCCAAATCGATAACTCTGGGTTCATTTTTATCATGATCACGGGGACGACCCAACATCAGTTCGATACCTTGGCAGACTTGCAACATAGATTCTGGTTCAAGTTCAGTTTGAATTTCAACCACAGTATTCAAAAAACTAGGTTGATCTGTTTCATATAATGGATCCGTTTCATAAATAGATGCGGTTCGTTTAACTACAATTTCATCTCTCACATCCAATGCTGCGATTGCGGTGAAAATGTTAGTTTCTCGATCACTTATATTTGAACCCAATCCAAGATAGACTAATTCAGACATAATCCGCTTGGTTTCGTTCGATTTCTACTTCTATTGTATCAAGTACCCCATGTACTGGTGCATGAGGCTTTCGGACTCGTACCATTATAGAATCTATGGAATGGTCTTTTAGGATATCCTTCGCAATAGAATTTGCCAATGCTTCAATCAAATAGAACTTATCTTTTTTTACGCAGGTATCTACTGTTTTATAAATGGATTCATAGTTGATTGTTTTATTGAGATCATCTGTCTCACACGCAGACTTTAAGGATAATTGCATTTCTACATCCACTTCGAATCTACCACCCAAATGTTTTTCAGATTCATTCACACCGTGGAAGCCATAGAACTGCATATTTTTTAGACGAATAACACCCATGAGAAAGAGAATTTACTTGGCCGAGTCTTCGTTAGTCAAGGTGAGGTATTATAAAAATCAAATCTCTTTAGCTTGCCCTACCAGACATTACCTATGTTTAGAAGCAGGTTGAAGAAATGCAGACACAAAAATTACTTATCTAATGTAATCGTAAAACCATTGTACTGGGCATCAGGTAACACCGTAGGAAGTTTATATTCCGGGTCACTCAATATTGAATAGACATCTGGATCCCCTGTCTTCACTTTTTCTAAAGTGTTCAATTTCCATTCATGACCAATTTCATTCAACCGTCCTGCATAGGCCTGACCACCTAGCATACTGGTAAGTGCCCAATAAAAATATTCTGTAATCATGCAATCATAGGTGCATGTTTCATCATCATAAGAATACCAAGAACCTGCCGGATAAATTTGGGGTGGATTTATAAAATATCCACCTCGAGCCTTATCCATAGCATTGGCAATAGCTGATCCTTTTTTCTCTTTCAATTCAGGATAAATTTGAGAATACCCCTCATGAGTCACCAAGTGAAGAACTTCTTCCAACGAAGCATCAAATCGTGAATTCGTCGAATTTTTATTGAACGAGGGTATTGTTTCATCATCAAATAACCCCTGCGCATGATCCAAATCTGGTCCATTATAATCAAAATTATCCGCCTCATCTTCATCTTTAAACATGACTAAGGTCGCACCAACAGATATCAATTTATCAACTACAACCTGGTTATCAACTTTACCATTTTCATCATTATCTAAGTATTGAGCCAGAACCTTCGCCGCGTGAAGAACTTTAGCGTCTCCTGTTGTTTCTGTTGCTAATATTTTTACACCAAAAACTGTAACGCTTTTAGGAAATGAACTGGTAATATTTTCTCCACTATTACATGTCCAAAAATTAAAAACAGACGCCAGAATCAATAATGATTTATTAAGAACTTTCAATTATTACTCCGAATATTTCCATATAAAATAATATTAAATCTCATTTGTTATTTATATATAAAAAAAGCCTCTTCCAGTTTCCCAGAAGAGGCTTTTTAAAAAAGAGTAATCCTCAGATTACATCATACCGCCCATACCACCCATACCTGGGTCCATTGGCGGCATAGGAGCTGCTTCCTTCTCAGGAACTTCAGTCACAGCTGCTTCAGTTGTCAGAATCATTCCTGCAATCGAAGCTGCATTTTCAACAGCAACTCGGGCAACTTTGGTTGGATCAATGATACCGACTTTGAACATGTTCACATATTCACCATTTCGGGCATCGTAACCATAATCACCTTTACCTTCACGAACAGCTTGCGCCACAATGGATGGTTCATCACCTGCATTCTCGCAAATCTGACGAATAGGTGAATCCAAAGCCCGGCGCATAATATCCACGCCTACGGCTTCTTCTTCATCTACTTTGAGCTTATCCAAAGCAGAAACAGAACGCAACAGAGCTACACCACCACCAGGGATAATGCCTTCTTCTACTGCAGCACGAGTGGCATGCAATGCATCTTCCACACGGGCTTTCTTTTCTTTCATTTCAACTTCAGTTGCTGCCCCCACGTTGATAACTGCAACACCGCCAGACAATTTTGCCAGACGCTCTTGTAGTTTTTCACGATCGTAATCGGAGGTTGTTTTTTCAATTTGAACTTTGATCTCGTTGATCCGTGCTTTTATTGAATCAGTTTCACCGTTACCACCAACCAAAGTAGAATTGTCTTTATCAGACACAATCCGTTTGGCGGTTCCAAGATATTCCAATGTTGCATTTTCCAGTTTATAACCCGCATCTTCAGAGATTACGGTTGCACCAGTTAATACTGCAATATCTTCAAGCATGGCTTTGCGGCGATCACCAAATCCAGGTGCTTTTACAGCCAATACTTTAAATGTACCACGGAGTTTATTAACAACGAGCGTTGCTAGAGCTTCACCTTCTACATCTTCAGCGATTATCATCACTGGTTTACCTGTCTGAACGACTTTTTCCAGTAAAGGAAGAAGATCTTTCATGTTGGAGATCTTTTTATCATAAATCAGAAGATATGGATCTTCCAATTCCGCTTCCATATTATCTGAGTTGGTAACAAAATATGGTGATAGATATCCGCGATCAAACTGCATACCTTCAACTGTTTCTAGAAAGGTTTCAGCTGTTTTGGATTCTTCAACCGTGATGACACCATCTTTGCCAACTTTTTCCATTGCTTCGGCAATTTTTTCACCGATTTCCTGATCGTTATTAGCAGAGATTTTACCAACATTAGCGATCTGCTCAGAATCCGGCAGGTCTTTACTTTGACTCGCTAATGCTCCAACAACAGCAGCTGCTGCTGCATCAATTCCCCGTTTGATGGACATTGGGTTAGCACCTGCAGTCACATTTTTCAGACCTTCTGAAACTAGTGCCTGAGCCAAAACTGTTGCGGTTGTTGTACCGTCACCAGCAATATCAGATGTTTTGGAAGCAACTTCCTTCACCATCTGTGCACCCACATCTTCTAATTTGTCATCTAATTCTATTTCTTTGGCAACTGTGACACCATCTTTGGTAATCGTAGGTGAGCCAAATTTCTTTTCGATAACTACGTTGCGACCTTTTGGTCCGAGTGTAACTTTCACTGCATTTGCAAGTTTATCTACACCGGCCTTAAGGGCATTACGTGCTTCGAGATCGTATGTGATTTCTTTAGACATTATGAGTCACTCCTTACAGCACAGCGAGAATATCACTCTCGCGCATGATTAAATAATCAGTTCCTTCAAATGAGAATTCAGTTCCACTATATTTACCATATAGAACCTTATCTCCTTTTTTTACTTCCATCGCAACCAAACTGCCTGAATCGGAAGCTTTTCCGGGGCCGGCTGCAACAATAGTACCTTGCTGTGGTTTTTCCTGTGCAGTATCAGGTAGAATAATTCCCCCTGAGGACATTTCTTCTGCTGCAGCAGGTTCTAACACAACACGATCAGCCAAAGGCTTTACTTTTAGTGCCATTTCGCTTTCTCCTGTTTTCTTTTATTAATTTTTATTTTTAGAGTTTTCCCGCATTTATGCGGCGCCGAAATTATACCTTAAAAAGAAATATTAGCAATCTTTTTTAGCAGTCTTCTTTTTAGAGTGCTAAAAAGATTTACTTGAGGAGGATCAACTTTTTTGCTTGTCTGAATTCAGCTGATTCTAAACTGTAAATGTATACGCCAGTGCTAAGTTGATTACCATATCCATCTTTACCATTCCATTGAATATTGAATTGGCCCATATCAAACCATCTGCTTTCAAGTACGCTTACCTTCTCTCCTAGTAAATTATAGATAGAGATTTGGACGTAGGACGGAACCGCAATTGTAAATGGTATATTTGTCACGGGGTTAAATGGATTAGGATAGTTTTGCCCCAATGAAAACGATTCAGGTAATTGAGAAATGAGTTCATCTGTTTTTGCTAATACAAAATCTAATGAACCCACTAGAACTGCTAGGGGATAATCATAATTATCATTTACACGCGTGATTATAATATCTAAATCGTCTAATAAATCATAGCTCTTTCGTTCGATGGGATCAAATAATATGGCTGAAGCATCTAGTGGAAAATCGCCTTTTAAGGTAGCTTCTAGAGTAATAATTCCATTGATACCTTTAGTATCTAAATACATATCCCACTGACCGTTAATTTTATCCATAGAACGGATGTCACTGGTAAGTGGTAATTCAATGCCCCATTCTTTCCGGTCCATAGCTAATGATATATATTGCTCCAGTTTGGGTGGCTCCGGATTATCTAACTGGTCCAATAAGTTCGAGGCCTCTGAACTCCTGCCAATCAAATTATATAGATCAGCAAATTCCCCATTATCTGCACTTATATTTATTTGCCAACCATCCACTGTTCTTGATGATTGGATATTATTTTGATCCAAAGGATTAAGGACTAAACTAACTGAGTCACTGGTTCGGTTATAGATAGCATACCCCTCCCATGGCGCAAATGTATTTGTCTCAGAATCCCAGCCTTCTAATTCGTCTATGCTATTTTTACTATAGGTCAATGGACCGAACACATCCGAATGATCAAAACTTACTTTTAAAGTGAAGGGGTATGGATTACCAATTAAGCTCCAACCCGAAGGAATCCGAATTGTATGACTCCGAGTATCTACTGATTTTCCCGAGCCAACGCTAAAGGATAAATCATCTTTCATGCGTTGATGGAGCCAATAGCCACGTCCAATTTTTATAGCCTGAGCTTCAAGCCAATTGGCGTTTCCCTTATCCTCATATAAACGCCATGTTTGATCTGATGCCGGTTTTCCCAATTCATCCCCAATTGTTTCATTAATAGTATTTAGATCAATATGAGTGGGAATCGAGATCAACCGCCATTTGGACTTAGGCACACCGGTTGGATAAGCTGTTCCAGTAATAGATGAAGTAAGCCTATTCTGTCCATATTTTATATCCAAGTTCAGGGTATCACCATAACGAACATTAGAATACTCATCGGTAGCCATATAGTAATATGAAAGGCCATTAATCCCCACCATATCCTTATTGACTGTTGCTGTATAAGTACCATCCCCATTGCTGGTAGCAGCCTGTTCCAAAACTTCAAGACTTCCGCCTACTTGATAATAAAGGTTTACTATTGTGATATTATTTTCATCAGTAACATTCATAGTAATAGCTACATCCTGATTCTCAGACGATGTGATTGGCGTTGTAGGTGGTACAATAACTGGCGGAATGGTATCATTGACTCCTTCGCCTGTAAGACTCACCTGTTTAATTCCTGATATATTATTTGAATAATAATTGGCCTGGCCAAACGAAGTGCCAGCAACTTGAGGGTAAAATGAAAAAGTAAAGTCCGTACTTAAGTTTGGAGCTAATTTTACGGGATAGGCTTTGGTGTCCATGGAATATCCAACACCAGAGACCACTACTGAGTCAATAACCAACGTGTCTAACCCTTCACTTGAAAGGGAAATCGTTTTTTTACCCGTCCGATTTACAATAACCTTTCCAAAATTGATCGAACTTATTGAAAGTGCAATTTCAGGCTCCGGCATATTTTTTACAAAAACCATTTTACTGGTCTCATAAGACAATCCTCCGATATCTTTTACTTGCACCCGAATAACCAGAGTATCATCTGTTTCATAATCAAGTAAAGCATCTGTTCGTAAGGAATCATTAACAATCAAAAACTTGTCATTGTCTGCATCATTTGAACCATCGCCAGAGATCAAATTATACGTAAAGGTCTCTCCCGTATCTATATCCGTTGCAGTGAAAAGGCCAACATGCATTCCGGTGGGTGAATTCTCTTGAACTGTATCTGGAGCTAAAGCTAATGCTGTGGGCGCATCATTCACAGGGAGTACAGTTAAGATAAACGATTCTGTGTCTGTTTGTACTATAGGTCCGTTATCAATGGCAATAATGGTTATTACCGCGGTTCCATGCCAGTTTGTAGCAGGATATAAAGTAAGCAGTGAGTCATTAATAGCAATCGTCACGTTGCTATTTGAAGACGCACCTGCAAAGGAGACCGTATCAAGATCAGCATCTGACGCTGACATGACCAAACTAAAGGCTGCATCTTCAAAAGTTGTTTTATTCCCTATAGTATACAGTACCGGTGCACGATTTGTATCAGTGGTCGTGAACGATGCTGCTGCAGAAACAATAGCATTTCCTAAAGTGTCCTCAACCGATTCACCAATTCCGACCCAAACAGTTTGGCTATAAGAAAAATCATTAGTTGGAACAATTGTTATTATTCCTTCATTTTTATTAGAATCAGAAAGAACCACTATTGTAGCTAACGTACTGCTACCAAAGGTGGTGGAAACTGATTTACTATCATGACAAAAAAAATCTAGAGTACCTGTCGGATTGACATAATAAGTACCGGGTGTCGTAGGTGCCGTAAATGTTGCGGTCTCATTAAAACTGCCGCCACCCGATGTACTGCCATTTACTAGACATAAATTAAATACATCATTCATTCGAGCATAAATCTGAACAATACATCCCGGACAATATCCAGAGGTATGCGTATATGTACCTTCAACTGAAATCGAAATGGAAGCTCCTGGATCTACACTAATAGTATTATCACCACCATTCAAAGATACAGTATTAAAAGAAATAGTTCGACCGGAGTAGCCATAGCTGATTGGTAAACTGTTAGAGTGTGCATTAAATAATCCAAAGTTAGTAATGGTTGCATCAAAAGGGATATCAGTTCCACTATGAATAGGTGTTTTTAATCGTATAAGTGCATCCACATTGTCATCGGTTAACACACTGTTGTCAATATTTCTGATGGGTTCGTTAAACGTAAGAGTAATCTTTTCCTTGAGCGCAACTTCAATAGCACCATTTATTGGTGAAAAAACAATTATTGGTGGCGAAACATCATAAAACCAATTGAACTGATCAGACGCTGTATTATTATTACTTGAAGCATCAGTAAATGTATTAGCTAGCACATCAATAGTTACTTCCCCATCAGCGATGGGTGTCAATATTGCTGTGTAAA
>Ga0209034_10001821_pt1 | contig 10206 bp, 8 predicted proteins | sample MarorgKNORR_S2LV_2_FD_188219 | JGI IMG/M metagenome (GOLD analysis project Ga0209034, IMG submission 188219) | Marine microbial communities from the Southern Atlantic Ocean, analyzing organic carbon cycling - 250m_A/KNORR_S2/LV (SPAdes) (version 2) | ecosystem: Environmental > Aquatic > Marine >...
CTCATAAAAAACTCTGCCACAGAAATCAGAAATAAACTAATCAATAAAGAAGTAAAACCAACAGAATTAGTAGAAATAAGTCTCGATAGAATTAAAGAAGTTGATCCCATAATTAATGCAATGCCAACAATATGCCCAGAAAGAGCTATGACACATGCCAAAAAAATAGAATCTATGACCGAATCTGAAAAACCATATCTTCAGGGAATCCCTTTATCCATTAAAGATCTAGTTGAGGTTGAGGGTGTGAAAACTACCTGGGGATCCCCGCTTTTCAAAGATCATATACCTACAAAATCAGATATTTTAGTACAAAGATTAGAAAAAAACGGTGGAATTGTTGTAGGGAAATCTAATACTCCTGAATTTGGAGCAGGGGCAAATACTTTCAATGATGTATTTGGGGCATCACTAAGTCCATGGAACACTAAAAAAACTGTAGGAGGCTCTTCTGGTGGAGCAGCTTCATCTTTAGTCAGCGGAGAAGTGTGGCTGGCTTCAGGGAGTGATACCGGTGGAAGTTTAAGAATACCTGGTAGCTTTTGCTCAGTTGTTGGATTCAGGCCATCTCCTGGTACTGTTCCTACCGGACCAGGCAATTCACCTTTTGATTCAATATCAGTTTCTGGCCCAATGGCTAGAAACATTGAAGACACAGCTCTGATGTTAAACGCTATGACTGGATACTATGAATTTGATCCTTACAGTAAAAAACAAACTCCTGATTATTTAAATGCTGTAAAAGAATCCAAAATACCAAAAAAAGTTGCATATTCTTTTGATTTGGGCGGAGAACCTTTGGACCCACGTGTAAGGGAAAGCCTAGAAAAGTCATTAAAAGTTTTTGAATCGATGGGATCAGAGTTAATAGAAGACTGCATTGACTTAAGTGATGCTCATCATATAATTAGGGTTTTAAGATCATTAAAATTTGCAGCACAAGCTGAGAGATTAAAAAATCACAGGGCAAGTCTTAAACCAGAAATTATATGGAATATAGAAACAGGATTAAAATTAACTGGTGCAGAAGTTGCTGAAGCTGAATTGTTAAGAGCCAAACTTTTTAACAATACTGCGGAATTTTTTAATAAATACGATCTGTTAGTTTGCCCAACTGTAATGGTTCCTCCATTTGATGTTGAAATCAGATATATGGAAGAAGTGGAAGGAGTTAAAATGGATGATTATATAAATTGGTTATATTACACACATTCAATAACATTGACTTCTTCTCCTTGCGTATCATTACCAGCCTCATTTACTGATGATGGATTACCAATAGGAGTACAACTCATTACAGAATGTAATAATGAATACGACTTACTTTCATACAGTCAATCATTTGAAAAAAATAATACTAATGCTATAAAAACGCCTATAGATCCTAAAACTTAATTAACCTCGGTATATAGGTCTAGTCAAACAGGTAGGCCCACCTGATCCTTTATAGCATATTTCACTTGCCTGAAATTCTATTACTTGAATTCCATTATCTTCTATAATTTTAGTAGTGCTATAATTGCCATTTGTGATCAAACATTTGGTTGTTGATAAAGGCAAAACATTACAACCCAATGTATCATAATCTTCATCAGCAATAGATATTGTTTTGATATCTAAGTTATTTAATAATTTCAAAAAACCAACTGGCAATAACTTTTCATAAATCAAAAACAAATCTTCTTTTAATGGGCTTATTAAAGACATCAAATGCAAAACATCTACCGGGCCATTCCAATGAGGTAAATCTACACAAATAAGATCAACTGAAATTGAAGATAAAATTTTTCTTAGTTGATTTATACCTTCATTATTTGTTCTGTAAGTTAAGCCAGCAGCTACGGTTTTATCGTTAACCCAAATCGCATCTCCGCCTTCAAGGGTGCCTTCATTCTCTATTTCACCAAATATAGGAATACCTATTTCATCTAAATAATTTTTCATCATTAATGTTTCAGGCTCTCGTTGTTTTTTGCCCATATTTCCTATCACTGCACCATTTGGTGTCATAAACATCGGGTCATGAGTGTAAATAGAATCCAAAGATGTTTTCTCATCTTCAGGTATATATAAAATCTCAACATTATTATCATTTAATATATCAACAAATTTTTCATATTGAATAATTGATTTTTTAAAATCTGGTTTTTCAATGAAATTCAAATTTTCCCATTGTAAGTCAATTGTTTTTTGAGATTTAAAAGCTGCTTCAGGATCCTTAAGTAAAACAGTTCTCAATGTAGACACATTAGAATTTAATCCATATTTTATGTTATTCATTATTTATCTCTTGATTTTATAGATTTTAATTATATAACTTAAATTATTTTATCTTTTATCAATTGTTCTATTTGTTTTTTATCAAAGCCAATATCTTCAAGAATTTCATAATTATGCTCTCCAAGTTTTGGTGCCAATCCAAAACTGGAAGGTGTTTCAGAAAATTTCCATGGAGTTCCATGAACTTTAATTTTTTCGCCTAATTCAGGGTGGAAAATCTCAGTCACATAATTGTTCGATTTAATATCAGGATCATTAGAAGCTTCAATCATACTGTTTACAGGAGCCGCCACCAATCTTGAATCTCTCATAGATTTAATCCAAAATGATCTTTTATTTCCAGCAAACATTTCAGATAATTCATTTAATATTTCATTTTTCTTTTCGTCAGATTCAAAAGCTAATCCCAAATCATCTAATCCTTTATTTGTTAAATTTTCAATAAACCCTAATTTTTCCATACAAGGTTTCCATTGTTTTGAATCTAATTGTATTGCCAAAGGCTTGCCATCTATATCATTAAAACATGCAGCTATACCTGCTTTCTCTCTAGTTCCGTTGATTCTTGCACCTGTTATAGGAGGAATGTTTTTCCACATAGCAGTCGTCATAGTCCATCCCATTAACCTAAAAGCACTTCCGATTAAAGAAGTTTCTATTTTTTGCCCTACGCCTGTATTTTTTGCATGTATCAAAGCTGCCAATATTCCACTTAATGTTATGATTCCACAAGATTCATCTGCTACTGAAGCTACACCCGTTCTCATTTGTTGTCCAGGCACAGAAAAAGCTTCAGTTACTCCACCTATCGCCTGCCCTACAGCATCGGTTCCTGGTAAATTTGCGCTTGGACCATCCGGACCATAAGCAGATACCGAAGCGTAAACAATTGAAGGATTAATTTTTTTTAAATCTTCATATCCAAATCCATTTCTTTCTGCTGCTCCCGGACTAAAGTTTTGGCCAAACACATCAGCTTTTTTAATAAGCTTATACAAAATTTGTTTTCCATGGTCACTTTTCAAATTTAGTGTTAGGCTTTTAACTCCTCTGTTATTAGTTTCAAAATATGAACTTATTCCATTTTTAAGTTCTCCTGAATTTCTATTACCATCACCTTTATTAGGTAATTCTATTTTTATTACATTTGCACCCATGTCAGCCATCAGCATATAAGGAACTGTCCCAGCTTGTGCTGTGGAGCATGTAACAACTGTAATCCCTGATAAAGGTCCTTGATTATTCATATTTTCTCCTCTTTTAGAATCATTGTTTTAATCTTGGAGTATTATATCTATCTTCAGGATTAATCCATCCTTTGAAATTAGGTTTTCTTTTTTCTGCAAATGCTCTCCTTGATTCCATTCTGTCTTCCTGATCTCCATGGGCATGTAATTCATCTGCCAAATCATGATAATTTCCCGAAATTTTAGGGGCCATTTCCCTCATCATATATATCGTATTTACCCTGGATGCTGGAGGTAATGAAAGTAAATGTTCAGCCATCTCTAAAGCAGTGGTCATTAATTCTTCTTTTTCTACCAATCTGTTAATGAAACCCACCTGATATAATCTTTCAGCTGTAAATCTAAATCCTAATGCCATTTCAGTAGCTACGGGATGTGGTAAGTTTGCGTAATGCCCATGATTATATCCTCCAAGTAACCATCTTTTTGCTTCAGACATTTCAAAAATTGCTTCTTTTACAGCAACTCTTAGATCAGTTTTTTCAACTAGCATAAATCCTCCACCCATTGCATATCCATTAATTGCACCAATAACGGGTTTTTCTAAGTCGCCATTCATAAATGGATTGTATAGATTATCTCCTTTCATGGGAGCCGAAGCCAATTTTCCAACTTCAAGAGATTCTTTCATATCTTCCCCTGCGCAAAACCCTCTACCCTCTCCAGTTAATATAGCCACTTCTAAATCTTTATCATTTTTAAATTTGTTAAATGCATCAGCCATACCCTCTCTTATAACTTTACTAAGAGCATTTAATCTTTCAGGTCTATTAAGCTTGATAATCATAATTTGATCCTGAATATCTGTTTCTACAAATGGCATATTTTTCCTCCAATGAAAATTTATTAATTAGTATTATGTTGAATTTTATTTTTCAACAGTCGCAAAATCTAAATATTTACAATTCTGATATATTGATAAATTAATATTTTGTATATATTCGCCATTATGTAATCGTGTGGTCAAAGGAATATTTAATTTATCAAATTCATCATTAATATTATTTAAATTATTTTCTAAACATTCATGCAATGCCCTGCCCTCCAAGTGCTTAGGAATATCTATGCCCAACAATGTTAATACTGTTGGCAAAATATCAACATTGCTAGAAGGAAGATAGGTTGCATGATCAACTTTAATTCGTTTACCACCTATTACAAGTGAATTATGTATTTCCTGAGGACTAATTGAACCATGATTACCTAAACCTTTTTTCAAGCTAGTTGAATACACCTGTCCTTTGATATTTTTTAAATTATCTAATTTCTCCCAATTCATAGAAACAAACAAATCTGGATTTCTTTTACCAGGCTTGGCAAAAAGATCATAATTATGTATACCATTGAAACTAATTTTATTGTTTCCTGCAATAATGGGGCCTGCCCATGGTTTAGAAATTATTTCGTTAATTAAAATCGGATCAAATATTTGATCCTTCTTTGTATAAACTAAAAATGAACCCCCATTTTCCGCAAACAAATAACCTGGAAAATCTGTATGTAATTCTTTTTGTATATCTATAACATCACTGATTCTAGAATACCCATGATCTGAAACCAGCATTATAGTTGGATCTAATGAATTTTGATCCACAAAGTCAATAATTTTTCCAAACAAATTATCTACATGCTTTAAAGCTTTATTACTTTCTTTTTCATTTAATCCAAAATTATGCTGGCTTTTATCTGGTTCGTCAAACCATATAATACTGACATCAGATAAATTGCCTTCATCTAGATCATTTAAAATATTTATAATATGATTAGTGGCATCATAATCAGGAATACTTTGCTCAGGCCATTCATGGATACTATCAGGTAAATTTGGATATTCATTTTTATCTAAATTTATATCTCTATGAAATGTAGTTTGCTTGTTTTTAATTATTTCAGTATTTTGGATAATAGCATTACCGCTTGTACCAGAATTTAATACCATAAAACTCAAGCCATTGTCAGATAAAATTTCAGACAAAGAAGGAACTAATAATATTTCTCCTGTACGGTTGTATAAATCCAACATCTCTGAATATAAAACCGGAAGGATAATTTCTGTATCATATTCTCTAAACACCATCGTATTTCCAACTATCCCATGTGTGCCCGGGTTAACTCCAGTAACAATACTAGCCGCATTGCTTCTAGTCACAGTTGGAAAAGTTGAATGATGATTTTCAAAACTAAAGCTGTTGTTTTTAAATTTATTTAAATTAGGAGATTGTAAATCATTTATCTGATTCATCTGCAATCCATCTAATCCAATAATTAATATTTTTTTCATGATTTTTTTATTATTAATAATGTAAGATTAAAGCACAACGCAAAATAAAATGGTTAATAACAAAATAATACAATATAAGCCGATATCCATTATTATCATAAACATAATAATAGCCATTACAGGAATTATCGTAAAATCTCAACATAATTTATTACCTGAAATCTTATTACCTATAATGTATGGATTCTCAATTTTTTCAGCTGCTCTGATTATTTCATGGGCAGCAGAATCAAGTGAAAAAGATATTTCAGGATCTTTCGTAATCGCAATAATTGCATTAATTGCTGTTCTGCCTGAATATGCAATAGAAACTGTATTAGCATACACAGCAGGACAGTCATACAAATTGAATAATTTTGTTTACACTGACAGAGTTGGTTATGTCTCTGCAAATGTAACTGGGGCAAACAGATTATTGGCCGGACTTGGATGGCCAATTATTATGTTAATAAATATGTTTAAAAACAATCATTTATCAAACATTAAAAATGATAATAAACTTGAATTACTTGTCCTTGGATTAGGAGCAATTTCTATGATTATTGCTTCAACTATTAAATTTCAACCAATATTTATTTCTTTTATATTAATAATCATTTATCTAATTTACTTATTTATTACATCTAAACAAGAATCAGAAGAATCAGAATTTGTTGGGATAAGTGAGTATCTTGCAAATTTGCCTAAACCAACAAGAATTACAACAAACATTTCATTGATAATATTTTCAGCTATAACAATATTTATGGTATCTCATCCATTCGTTGAATCTCTTATACATATTGGAGGCACATTAGGCATAGATGAATATTATTTAATTCAATGGCTAGCACCACTGGCATCTGAAAGCCCTGAAATTATTATAGCTTCTTTATTTGCTATAAAAGGAAAATCGCTTGAATCTATATCAGTAATTCTTTCCTCACAAGCAAATCAGATGTCATTATTAATCGGTAGTATGGGTGCGATTTTTTCTTTTGCAACATCTTCTATAATAAGTTTTCCTCTAAATAATCCACAAGCAATTGAATTTTTATTAACAGCTGCTTTCGCTTTCTTGCAGATAAGTATGATTTTATGGGGTAAATTTAATATGATTTTATGGGGTAAATTTAAATTACAAATGCCTATATTTTTACTAATAATATTTTTTATACAACTGATTATTACTGATTCTTCTATCAGAGCTTATTTATCAATAGCTATATTTATATTTGCGTTAACATATTTGACACTGTTTTTAACACAAAATAAAATCAAAACCGAAAAATAATAAAATGCTGAATCAAAATAAAGAAAACCAACTTAATAATTGGTTAGAAGAATCTGTACAAAATAACAAAATCCCTTTTGGGGAAATCAGTATTTCAAAAGAAAACAAAAATATTTATAACTATAAAATCTATACTCAAGATGAAAAATATAAAAACAATAAACTTTATCGAATACACTCTTTAAGTAAGCCTATTACTTCATTAGTTAGTTTAATTGTGCTAGAAAAAAACAATATTAATTTAAAAGAACCTATAAGTACATTTGTTCCTGAATTTAGCAAAGCAAAAGTATTAGTAAATGAAGAATTGATTAATATAAATACCCCCATTACATTTGAGCATTTATTAACACATACCTCAGGATTAACTTATGGATTCAATAAGTCTAATCAATCTATTTTAAGAGGAAATACTGAAGTCGACAGGATTTACAGAGACCAAAATATTTTAGAAAAGATTCGTAGCTCTACTTTTAATTCAATTGATTTTATCAATGATTTAAGTTCTTTACCTCTAGCATATCAGCCTGGAACAAGATGGAATTATGGAGTATCTTCAGATTTGCTTGGAGCATTATTAGAATTAATATGTAAACAGCCTTTAGATGAAATATGTAAAAATGAATTATTTACTCCTCTTGAAATGGATAATACTTATTTTCCCTCAGTTAACTTAAGTAACCTGATTCCTACATTCAAATTATCTCTTCCAAATGGATTTAAACTTATAAATGGGACAGACCAAATCAACAGAGAACATAAATTTTTATCTGGAGGAGGAGGAATGATTTCTACGCCACAGGATTATATTAAATTTTGCAATTACATATTAGATCCAAAAATATCTTTGATTAACAGCAAGACGCTTTCAAAAATGAAAAATAATCAATTAAAACATGAAATGGGATATCTTAATGATAAGTTAAATTTTTATGATTTCACATTTGCCGGACCAGGGACAGGATTTTCTTATGGATTTGCAACAATAGAAAACCCAAATATTGTACCCCAGAAAACTCCAAAAAGTGTATTAAGTTGGGCTGGTGCGGCAAATACAATAGTTTGGATAGACCAAATAAATAAAATAGTATTCACATTTTTCACTCAGTTAATTCCGTTTGGATATAAAAATTACAAAAAGGAATTACATGAAATATTGTATTCTGATATTAATTAACAGGAGTTAATTTTATAACTGGGATAACTCTACCTGATATCTCTTCATATTCAGAATATTTAGAGTAAATTTTATTTATTTTAATCCAGGCAATTTCCCTTTCTTCAGATTCAAGAACATTATAAGTACATTTATAATTTTCGTTATTAATTATAACTTTGACTAAATCCTGTTTAATCAGATTTCGATACCAGTTAGGTGGTATTTTATTTCCTCCATTGGAAGCTACAATCATAAAACTATCTTCATCCGGAAAATAAGTAAGCGGTGCATATCTTTCTTTGCCTGAGGATCTTCCTGTTGTAACTAATACTAAGACTGGAATCCCAATCAAAGAATTAAGAAAGGTATATTTAGATATTCTCAAAACCCATAGATGAAATTTAGAAAAATATTTAATAAGTTTGAAATTTTCTTTAAAAACTTCTGATAAATAATTACCAAATTTATTCAAAATCAATCCTGAAACGAAATTATTACTTTACCAAACATTTCTCTGTTTTCTATAATTCTATGAGCAGTATTAATTTGTTCAAATGGAATCACTTTATGTATAACCGGAACAATTTTTCCCTCAAGTATGTTATCTAGTAATAGTTGTATATCTTCTTTAGTCCAGCTGTTTGACCCTTGGATTTTTATTTCTTTTCTCCAAATAAATCGTATATCTGTCTTGGGGTCAAATCCGGCAGTTGCACCACAAGTCAATATTCTCCCACCGGTCTTCATACATTTCAAAGTTCTGACCCAGGTATCTCCTCCTGTATAATTTACAGCCACATCAACGCCATCACCTGTTAAGGATCTTACAGTTCTGTGGAATTCTGGCTCATCGTTATAATTAATGATCATATCTGCACCTAGTTCTTTTAATTTTTCTCCTTTTTCATCTGAACTTGTAGCAGCTATGACAAAGCATCCTTTCATACGTGCTATCTGTACGCATGCATTTCCAACTCCCCCGGAAGCACCTAAAATTAAAACTTGTTCCCCTGGTTTAATATTGCCGTTTGTGATTAACATTCTCCATGCAGCGCCATATGCTATAGGTAAACAAGCAGCAGAGTTAAAATCAATTTTATCATCTAATTCTAATAACCTTGATTCATCTACAGCAATTTGTTCTCTTAAAACTCCGTCAGTATCTTCTCCCATAATTCCTATTCTTCCACTTTCAAGAACAATATTAGGATCTATAAGAACCCGTTTTCCAAGCCATTTAGAAGAAACATTTGAGCCAGTTTGAATTACCTCACCACTTGCATCTCCACCTGGAATAATAGGTAATTTAATTGGATGGCCAGGCATTCCTTTCCGTACAAAAATATCAAGATGATTAATGCTGCAGGCTTTAACTTTAACTATAACCTGATCATCCCCGCAAGTTGGTTCAGCTATATCCTTAATTACAAATGCATCTACATCGCCATGTTCTTCAAGTAAAACTGCTTTCATTACATTCTCCAGTTAGTGATTAAACAAATTAATTAGTATTAAATATCAATATCTATAATATACAATATACAAAAATAATTAATCTCATATGAATGTAAAAAAAGAAAATAATTATAATTTAACTTTTATCGCTATAGGATTTTATTTATCTCTACAAATTTTTTCAGATATAGGGTCTTTAAAAATCATTAAATTATTTGGATATAGTATAGATGGAGGAACTTTCCTTTATCCGTTTACTTTTACAATAAGAGATTTAATACATAGATTATCTAATAAAAAAACTAGTCAGATAGTTATAATACAATCAGGTTTTTTAAACCTATTCATGGCATTATTTTTTTATATCATTGGTATTTTGCCATCAGATTTAGAAATAGGTCCTCAAAATGAATTTACTTCTGTACTAAGCCCAATATGGAGGCTGGTAATCGCATCGATATGTGCAGAAATCATATCAGAATTTATAGACACTGAAATTTATTCAGCATGG
>Ga0209034_10001822_pt1 | contig 10203 bp, 11 predicted proteins | sample MarorgKNORR_S2LV_2_FD_188219 | JGI IMG/M metagenome (GOLD analysis project Ga0209034, IMG submission 188219) | Marine microbial communities from the Southern Atlantic Ocean, analyzing organic carbon cycling - 250m_A/KNORR_S2/LV (SPAdes) (version 2) | ecosystem: Environmental > Aquatic > Marine...
GTCAGGAACATCTTTATTGATTTGACTCCCCATGCCGGCATAGGTGTGTCTTCCAATATTACAGAACTGCTTAACTAATACAAATCCACCCAATATTGCCCAGTCAGAGATTCGAACATGTCCAGCAAGTGAAGCATTATTAGACATAATTATGTGGTCACCTAACTGGCAGTCATGAGCAATATGAACATAAGACATCAACATGTTGTTTGAGCCTATTCTTGTTAGTGAGTTCTCTTTTTCTGTTCCACGGTTGATGGTGCAAAATTCTCGAATTAAATTGTCATCACCAATAACCAAGTTACTTTCTTGACCATCTTGATAGGTAATATCTTGGGGATCGCCTCCAATAGATGCAAATGAATAGATGTGGTTGTTTTTGCCAATTTTTGTTGGACCTGCAATCACGGCATGAGAATCGACGACAGTGCCTGCTCCAATCTCTACATATGCTCCTATAACAGCAGAGGCACTAATTATGGCACCTTTGTGAATTTTAGCGGTATCATGAATGATAGCGGAAGGGTCAATAGCCATAGCGGTCTAAGTTGCGGTTTTTTGAGTACATATAATCTCAGCAGTGGTTACTAATTGGCCTTCAACTGTGGCTTCACAATTAAATTTCCAAATTCCACGTTTAACTGTCATAACTTCCACCTTTAATTGAAGTTGGTCACCAGGTTCAACTGTGCGTTTAAAGCGAACCTTATCGACACCAACTAACATATAAATTTGACCATTAACTGGACGTCCAACCTCAGATTTAAAGGCCAGTATGCCAGTTGCTTGAGCCAAGGCCTCAATAATCAAAACGCCTGGCATAATTGGCTGCTCAGGGAAATGACCAGTAAAATGAGGTTCATTGAAAGAAACATTCTTAATGGCGGTTAGGTATTCACCAACCTTAAAGTCGAGCACTTTATCTATTAATAAAAAAGGGTAACGGTGAGGTAAAAAGTTTTTTACCTCATTAATATTCATTTTCATAGCTCTATTTAAGTTTGTTTAATTTTATATTTAAGATTTTCGTAATTTTATCAAGTTTTATTAACCACATTCCGGCCTTTTTCCAGCCTGAGTGAGTCATTAATGGGAAAAACCCAGTATAAATGCCGGGTTTTGTAATGCTTCTGTTTACCGTGCTAGTAGCATTTACAATGACATCATCGGTAATTGTCAGATGACCGACTATACCAACCATCCCTCCTATCATGCAACGCTTCCCAATGGTTGTGGTTCCTGCAATACCTGTCATTGCAGCAATTGCCGTATTTTCTCCTATAATCACGTTATGGGCAATTTGAACAAGATTGTCAATCTTTACGCCATTGTATATAACAGTATCGTCAATGGTTCCTCTATCAATGGTTGTATTAGCACCGATGGAAACATCATCACCAATACAAACCCTACCTAAATGGGCAATGCTTTGCCAATTTTTTTGTTCATCACGTGCGTTACCAAAACCTTCTGATCCAATAACAGCGCCTGGAAAGATAGTGCATCTTTTACCTAATTGAGATTCCCTTAAAATAGTTACATTAGCACCAATATATGAATTTTCTCCAATGCTGACCTCATCTTCAATCACACAGTTTGGGTCAATAATTGTATTTTTACCAATAGTAACGTTTTTTCCAATAATACAACTAGGACCAATTGTGACATCTTCAATTGAAGCACTCGAATCAATCATTGCTTTAAATGAGGAATCATTGACTGGAGAATTATAGCGCTTGAATTGGTGAGTTATTTTAGCAAACGCTAAGTAGGCGTCGTCAACTATTAGGGCGTTTGTAGGGCAGTATTCTTTTAGCTTGTTAGGTAAGATAACTGCTCCTGCTTTAGTGTTAGACAAAGAATTTATATATTTATCGCTGACAGCATATGATATTTGATTTCCATCAGCATCCGCTAAAGTACTAATTCCACTGATTTCAATATCAGATTCACCAATTAAAGTTGCTCCAACAATCTCAGCAATTTTTTTAAGTGAATATCTCATGGTGATATACCTTCAATTCTTGAGATAATTTGATTAGTAATATTGACCTGGTCGCTTGCAAATGCTATGTTTTGATAAAGGATTAGATCATAATTTTCAGAAGTAGCAAATTCATTAATTGCCTGATTAATCATAGCTTCAATTTCTTGGAGTAATAAAAGTTTTTCTTGATTTAATTGATGTTGCCAGAGCTCTGTTTCCGATTGAAAGCTAACCTCTAATTCTTTAATTTTTTCTAACTCCTTTTGGTACAACTCATTGTTAATCGATTTGTCAGAATTCTTTAGATTTTCTTTTAGTAATTCAATATGCTTAAAAAGATCAAGTAGCTGTTGTTTTTTTGGTTCAAATCGTTGAATTAAAGAGTCATTATTTTTTTGATATTCAGGTAGGCTATTGATAACCTTTTCGACATCTATATAGCCAATTTTGATTGTACTAGCATTTATAGAAGTAACCAATAAAGCTAAAAAAAATAGAACTATGAATCTCATAGGTGCTACTAGAAGCCGGTACCAAGCGAAAATCCAAAGTTTTCTATAATATCACCAGATTTTTTTAGAATTGGTGTTGACCAATACATACCAATTGCTCCAATGGGACTTAGATAGGCAAATCCAATACCCGCCGAAATACGTAAATCACCAAGTTCAATGTTCGAAGTTGTCTCGTAGATGTTTCCGGCATCAATAAAGGCACTCATTCGCATGTTATCGTTATCATCGATGAAATAAGCAGGTGCTATTAAATTTGCGCTACCAAGAATAGACAATTCACCCCCTTTGGCTTTGTTGTTGGGATAAAGTGGGCCGAGTGTTTTGTCTCCAAATCCTCTTACAGATCCACTACCACCACCAAAATAACGTTTAAAGAAAGGTAGGTCATTACCACTATAGCCTTTTCCTAAGCCTAAATCAGCCGTTAGCTTCAAGGTTAGATCGTTACTAAATGGTCTATAGCTCCTATGACTGGCATTTATATTAAAGTAACGATAGTCGCCCAAAGGAAGGGCTATGCCAAGTCGAAGCGCATTATTTTTTCCTTCTGTTGGATACATATAATCATTCAAAGTATTTTCACTCCAATTGAAGCTTAATTTAACTTCATCGTTACTTGAAGTAGCACACTGGTTGGGTTCATAGCCTGTAGCTGAGAATTCAGATCCGCACGTAATATCATTTTTAGCGTATTCTATTTTCGTGTTTAGTCTGGTATTTTCAGTAAGAGGGATGCCGTATCCCAAGTTCAGTCCTTTTGTGCTTATTTCGTAAGAGTCTTTCATGACATCATCATCTTTAATCTCACTCATAAATGCGCCATAACTAATACTATGATTCTCATTATTAAAATATGGATCTTCAAAATAAAAACTTAGTTTATTAAATGATTCTGAAAGTTTTAATTCAGCATTAAGAGTGTTTCCAGAGCCAAAGATATTTTTTTCTTTGATGCCAGCACCTAGAGAAATGCCGTAGTTGTTGCTGTGAGATACTGAAAAACTTAAGGTGCCAGTTTTAGTTTCTTCTACAACAAAACTGAGATTAATTTTATCGGGCATACCTTCCACTTCAGAAGCACTCATTTGTATATCAGAAAAATAGCCTAGACGTCTCAACTTTAGGACAGAATTTCTTAAAACACTTCTAGAGTAAAGGCCTCCTTCAGATATTCCGATTTCGCGCCGGATAACATCGTCCTGGGTTCGTGTATTACCAGAAATAGTAATTCGATTTACATAAACTTTTTTATTTAAAGAGATATTAATTTTGACATCAACAGTATCTATAAAGTCTTTTGTAATTGGGTTAATATTTACGAATGCATAGCCTTGGTCAGCATAAATGTCGGTAATTTTCTGGATATCATTAACTATAGATTGCCGGTTAAAAATATCTCCCCTTTTAATACTTAATAATGCAGTCAAGTTCTCTGTTGTTTGATTGCCTAGCTCACCTTCAAAAGAAACCTTTCCTAGTTTGTATTGGATTCCTTCAGAGATTTGAATGTCAATGTTTAATGTTTCTTTATTCTCATCAAGAGTAGAAATTACGTTTAGAATTTTAAAATCTAAATAACCAGAGTTAAGATAATGATTGTTGATTAATTCTAGGCCTTGATTTAATGCTAAATCTGAGTAGTGATCTCTGTTCGTAAAGTAATTTATTAGCACCATGTCAGCCTCACCAATTTTGAACAAATCTAACAATTCTTTCTCACTAAATTTGGTGGCTCCTGAAATAGTGAAAGAGCTTATCGTAGCTCTTTTGCCTTGATTAATATTGATGTCAATGCCGATTCTATTTTGTGAATCAAGATCTATTTTTGACTCAATTTGAACATTGTAATATCCCGATGAAATATATTCAGCTTTTAAAAATGAAACAAAGTCGGCTAATTTTAATTTTGTAAAAATATTTCCAGCGGAAAGTTCGTTATTTGCAACAAGTTCTTCAAGTTTGGATATGTTTAGAAATTCTGGCTCGTTACTTAGCCAATCTAACCAACCAGAAGGGGTTTCTATGCTTACATTAAAGTATTTAATATATGGATTTTCTATTAATGTTATAGTGAGACTATCATCATTACTTGAAACACTGATGTCTGAAAAATAGCCTGTATTGAAGAGTGTTTGAATGATTTCATTAGAAGTATTTTGGTTGTGCTGGTCGCCAATTTTAACTGGAAGAATTGCCATTAAAGAATTGTTGGAAATAACATTGAGTCCAACGAAATCAATTTTATTTATGGGATTAGCGAGACTTTGTATTGAAAATAATAAAGAGACAAGACAAAAAAATTTAATGATTTTATTTTTCATGATATTTTGCCTCTAGTGGTCAAATTTTTTAGCTCCCTCATGTTACTATTTCTAGTAGTGAGTAAAATGTAATTTTAACAAAATTATTTGCCAGATTGTCAAACTAACTTGCAATAACTTAAATTAATTTTTCAATGCGATGCTTAAAGTATATAAAACTCTTATATTTCAACCTTATGATAATTATTATTTTGTTTATTATTAACTTTTTGACAATAGTCAAACCATAGTTGGTCATGGTTAATTGCAAGATGGTAAAGGTAATTCCATGAATATATGCCAGTAGAGTGATTGTCACTATAGTGAATTGCGATTGCATAATTACCTGTTGGTTTGAGTTTTTCTATTTCAACATTTTCTTTATTGAGTTGGAGAATCTCTTGTCCTGGTCCATGACCTTGGACTTCTGCAGAAGGCGAATAGACGCGCAAAAACTCACTAGACATAGGATATTCAATCTCATCAAAAGTGATTGTAAGTTTTTTTTTATCTTTACTTAATGTTATGTTGCTCGGAGTTTTCATGACATCCATGTAAGTAAGTAAATAATTTTAGCATATCGGTATTTTAATAAAACCTATTAGACATAAGGTTAAAATGGCGAAATGATTTATTTTACGAAAATGCAGGGCTTGGGAAACGATTTTATTGTCATTAACAATATCGAGGGTGATGTCAGTTTATCGACAGAAGAAATTTGTCAACTATCTGACCGTCGCTTTGGGATTGGTTTTGATCAGTTGTTGATGATAGAGACTGCTAGCACTAAAGGTGTAGATTTTCGTTATGTTATTTTTAATGCTGACGGAACTGAAGCTAATCAGTGTGGAAATGGCGCTAGGTGTTTAGCTCTTTATTTACAAAAAAAGAATCTTACTAAAAAAAATACAATTACCGTAGAAACCAACTCAGGGAGCTTGGTTATGACCATCAATCAAGATAACTCTGTTCGTGTTGAAATGGGTGAGCCAAATTTTATTCCAAACAAGATTCCATTCATCGCTAAATCCCAAGTGCTTGAATACTCTCTTGAAGGTCAAAAAGTGGGCGTTTTATCAATTGGTAATCCTCATGCAGTGATAATTCTGAAAGATATTGATAAGGAAGATGTTGAGATAATTGCAACTAAATTACAAAATTCAGATTACTTTCCAGAAAGTGTAAATGTAAGTTTCATGCAAATTCTTGATAAAAATGAAATTAATCTTCGTGTTGTTGAGAGAGGAGTTGGAGAAACTTTAGCCTGTGGGTCAGGAGCTTGTGCTGCCGTGATACATGGCATTCAGATTGGGTTTCTTGAAAACAAAGTTAAAGTACACTTGAAAGGTGGAGATGCGCTCGTTGAATTTTATCGTGATGTAGTTTACCTTTCTGGTCCGGGAGAGTTCGTTTATGAAGGTGCTGTGAACCTTCGAAGCGGTGCATCTTAGTTAGTTTCGATAGACTCTTGAGAAATTAAAGTCCTGTCAGATAAGCTGAAAGCGCTGAGCTTCTCTCCCCAAACACAACCATGGTCCATTGGATAAATATTTTCTATATTAATGCCTTTAAGACTTGACCAGTGCCCAAAAAAGATATCTTTGTTTTTTAATTTGCGGTTAGCATGAAGGAACCAAGCTTTAAACCCTTCGGGAGCTTGATCAATATTCAATTTATGATTAAATTCAAGTTCACCATCTTTTTTACAAAATCTCATTCTCAATAGGGCATTTATTGTATAGCGGCATTTTTCTTCGTTATTAAGTTTATTTGTATAGCATGAAGGTTCGTCTCCATACATTTTAGAAAGAAATTGTTTTGGGTTGTTTTGAAGTTGTTGCTGAACTAATTCTGCATTTTGAACAGCATCAGAAGTGTTCCAGTGAGGCGGAATTCCAGCGTGTACAAGAATGGCGTCTTGAATCTCAAGAATCAATGGTCTAGTAAGAAGATAGTCAAGAAGAGTATGCTTATCTGGAGCTTTTATAATGTCAGAAAAAGTATCTTTAAAGTTGGGTTTTTGAGAAGTCAAAGAACAAACCAACAAATGAAAATCATGATTACCTAGAACCATATTTGCATTTTCTCTTATTGCATAGATAAAACGAAGAGTTTCTAGAGATTTTTTACCACGGTTGACTAAATCCCCTAAGAAAAATAATCTGTCTCTTTCTTCATTAAAATTAATTTTTTTGAGGAGTTTTTGAAGAGTGTCATAGCAACCCTGAACATCACCAATGATGTAGTCCATGGAATGCTCTAGTGAAGAGTATAAGGCTCGCTAAGAGAGAATTCTGGAATGACAGCTTCAAAGCGTTGACCTTGGTCGTTAATCATGCCATAAGAACCCTTCATAGAACCAGTTTCAGTATTGATTATTGCGCCAGAAGTGTACTCAAAGCTCTCACCAGGAGAAAGGTAGGGCTGTTGACCAACAACTCCTTCACCAACAACTTCCTCTACCTGTCCTGTCTCGTCTTGGATGAGCCAGCGACGAGTTTTAAGCTGTGCTCCAGTTTCGCCATGATTAGTTATAGTGATGGTATAAGCAAAAGCATACTGATTCCTTGGAATATTCGATTGATTGGGAAGGTAAGTCACTTCTACATTTATATCAATTTTGTTTTTCATAATCTTTCATGAGGGTTATAAAGTTTTCAATACTAAGCATTTCAGCTCTTTGAGACAAATCAATCTCAGTCTGCTCTTGACTCAGTATTGATTTTAAACAATTTTTCAGTGTTTTTCTTCTCTGTGAGAAGGAAACTTTGACAATTTTTTCTAAGAGTTTAGTATTCTCAGTAAGAGGTTTAACTCTAGTTTTTAGGTAGATTATAGAAGATTCAATTTTTGGTTTTGGATTAAACGACTCTTTAGGTACAGTAAACATTGACTCAACCTCAAAAAAGGTTTGCATCATAACGCTTAGTCGACCGTAAGTTTTGCTACCATGCTTAGCAACAATTCTATCTGTCACCTCTTTCTGAAGCATGAAGGTCATATCTATGATCTGATTTTTACTTGATAATAGGTGAAATAATAGTGGCGAAGAGATATTGTACGGAAGGTTGCCAACAATTCTCAAATTGTTCGAAATTTGGCCGTAATCAAATTTAAGAGCGTCCGCTTCATAAATAATCAGCTTTTCTTGTTTTTTTGATTTTAATAGTGAAATCAAGTCTCGATCAATCTCGACTACACTCAGGTGTTCTAAGTGTTCAAGCAAAGGGAAAGTCAGTGCGCCTTTGCCTGGACCAATTTCAACAATATTGTCATTATTTTTTGGTGAAATTGTCGCAATTATTCTGTTAACGATTTGATTATCAATGAGGAAATTTTGACCAAAGCGCTTTCTAGTTTGGTGTGACATTATCTTTTAGTGTTTTGAAGTAAGATAGTGCGGTGTTAAAGCTGCCCAAACTAATATTACCGCTACCTGCAAGCTCTATAGCAGTTCCGTGGTCTACAGAGGTACGAAAAAATGGAAGACCTAAAGTGATATTGGTAGCCTTTTTAAAACCTTTTGCTTTCAGTACAGGTAAGCCTTGGTCGTGATACATGGCAAGGACAACGTCTACCTTTTTTAGTGAATTAGGGGTAAATGCCGTATCTGCAGGGACTGGCCCAAATAAATCATACCCAGATTGATTCAGCTTTTTAATGACTGGCACTATTGTTGTTTTTTCTTCGTTTCCAAGGTAACCATTTTCACCTGCATGAGGGTTTAAGCCGCAAACCAGAATTTTTGGTTTTTTGATACCAAAATATTTAAAGTCATTGTGAACGATAGAAATCACTTGTGTTAGCGACTCTTGGGTTATATTTTTAGAAACCTCTGTGAGAGGAATGTGAGTAGTTGCAAGGGCTACTTTTAACTGATCAGTAGCAAGCAGCATCACGGTCTTACTAGTTTTAGCTAATTTAGCAAGAAATTCTGTATGACCAGTGAATTCTATACCAGATTCGTTGATGACGCCTTTATTGACAGGGCCAGTTAAAAGTCCTTCACAGTTTCCATTTAGACAGTCTTTTGTAGCCTCTTTTATGGTTTCCAGCACATAGTTTGAGTTCGCTGGATCAAGTCTTCCAGGAAACACATTATTATTCGCTTTGATTGGGAAAATGCTTAACTCAGATGCGTTATTAGATTCTGACTCTTTGAGACTGATCGGCAAATGAAGTTTTTTTGCTCTATCGATTAAGATATCTGGGTCGCAATAAACTAGTAGGTTTTCTTTCTTCGCCTTTTGGGCATAGATAATAGCTATATCGGGACCAATACCAGAAGGTTCTCCAGGAGTAAATGCTATAGGCATATTATGAATGAATTAGGTTAATTATAAGTATTATAATTAATTTAACTTAGATGACGTATATACAGTTAGGGTCGCTACAAGGCCTGACAAAACCATTCCCCATAAAATATCAGTGATGACTATCTTTAAGCTAAAAATATTTAGAGTGGCATAAACTGTTAGGTCATAGGTGCCGTAAGTTACCAAACCATAGAGTGCACCAATCATGAATATATTTAGAAGTGACTTGCCTAGGTTAGGGTTGATAACAAAGAAAATTAAACCCAATAGAAATATTACGTAAAACAAAATAGCCGGGATTACTTTCAATTCCATAAGCCCCGAGAGTTCTTGTTTATATAATGGCATCGCCACATAATTGATCCAAGCAAAATCAATGATGCAAAAAAATATAAGGGCAATAGTAAATGTTTTAATCATGAAATTAGTATAGTTTTAATCAATGAACAGTATCAATAATTACATATGATAACTTTCGTCCTCAAATATGTCATTTTAGTTAATCAGCTTTCCTTGGGCTTGTAAGTCTGCATGGTAGGACGACCTTACCATAGGACCACTAGCAACCTGGTTAAATCCAAGATTATCAGCAATTTCTTTGTATTGCTGAAATTGTTCTGGTGTTATATATTCCTCTACTGCTAAATGATGTCGACTAGGTTGTAAATATTGACCTAAAGTTAACATTTCAACCTGATTCAATCTGAGATCCTTTAAAACATTAATGACTTGTAGTTCTGTTTCGCCAACTCCTAGCATTAGACCTGACTTTGTTTTGACTTCAGGGTGTTTTTCTTTAAATCTATCCAGAAGTTGAAGTGAGTGCTCATAATCGGCACCAGGTCTAACTTTTGGATAAAGACTAGGAACAGTTTCTAGGTTGTGATTGAAAACATCCGGTGGACAGTCATTAAATGTCTCCAATGCCTTTTCCATTCGGCCCCTAAAGTCGGGTGTTAAAATTTCAATTTTAATCTTAGGTGTGTTCGACCTAATGGCGTCAATGCATGCTTTAAAATGAGCAGCACCGCCATCTCTGAGGTCGTCTCGATCGACCGAGGTAATGACAACATATTTGAGCGACA
>Ga0209034_10001829_pt1 | contig 10195 bp, 8 predicted proteins | sample MarorgKNORR_S2LV_2_FD_188219 | JGI IMG/M metagenome (GOLD analysis project Ga0209034, IMG submission 188219) | Marine microbial communities from the Southern Atlantic Ocean, analyzing organic carbon cycling - 250m_A/KNORR_S2/LV (SPAdes) (version 2) | ecosystem: Environmental > Aquatic > Marine >...
AGAAGAAACGGCTGTGCGACGATCATTTTCAGATAATTCTCCGAGGACATATGCCATCAGCACCAAATCATGACCTTCAAACGACGGCATTTCCACAATGTCACTTGCATGCCATGTTGAAGTCACGGTGTCCGACATACGCGTGTCCCTCAATAACTGTTGTCCAAGTTCTACGGTGTCATGGTCCGTTTCAATATGGGTCGCACTCACTAACTCTGAAAACACTGCATGGGCCGCCCACAAACCCGTAGCGGGCCCTGCGCCAAGTTCGAGCAAACTCTCAGCCTTGAGGTCGGGGCAACGGTACCGCAACTCACCCAGTGCTGCCTTCGTCGCAGAAAATGTAGCTGGTAGTCGTGTCGCTATGTATGCAAGGCGGTCAAACGATGACCTGATTGCGCCAGAACGTCCAGCGTCACAACGATAGGCCGAACTGAGATGGTCAGATGCACCTTGGAGCGCACTCTGGGGAATTCCGTCCATCAACGCATCAATTGCAAGACGTAACGAAACGGGTAGTTGACCATCCGTCATCGACATGGTTGCAAGTCGGAAAAGAATTCAGGCAAAGTCTCTGTCAGTAGTCAAAACTGACCAAGCAAAAACCAACCTGTCCACACGGACACGGCAAGACTACACATCACAAAAGCAGGACCCGAAACGTTACGGCAGGCTCAAAGCAACCCACTGCCCTGGTACCTCCAACCCACCGACTGGTACAACAATGTATTGCTTCCCGTCATACATATAGGTCATCGGCACGCCGGTCGTCCCAGCCACCAACTCCATCTCCCACATGACATCGCCATTGGTTTTATCGTAGGCCCTAAACCATGGTTCGCCGTAGTTCGTAACGATATTCAGCGGCATACCATCTGGCACACGACCTCCACCTCGTACACCGACATCTGACCCTTCCCCAAGAAAGAGAAGGCTCTTGGTCAACAGTGGTCCAGGACGACCAGGGCTGCCAAGCCGTCCCAGGTTAAGATGGCGAATAGCCGGATGGTCAGTGGGCCCGTGTCCATTCGGCACTTGCCACACAAATTCTCCCGTTTTCATATCAATCGCCGTCACTCGTCCATAGGGCGGCTTGAACAGAGGAAGCCCGCGTGGTCCACCGATCCACTGCCGACGCCCTTTCACGAAATTCAGATTTGTTCGGTCAGGGTTACCCTCAACAATATCCGCAACAAAAGGCGATGTAATTGAAGGAATGTAAAGAATACTTGTCTCCGGATCGAAGGCCGCGCCTTGTACGTCAGCACCACCTTGGGAACCCGGCAACTGAATCGTGCCCTGATTATCATTGGCACCATCACCACGCACCGATGGCGGGGTATACATTGGGCCAATCGTGTACCGCTCAGTTATCGCGAGCGCCTCTTCGCGAAGTTCAGGAGTAAAGTCGATGAGATTCTCAACGGTCGCCCCCTGTCGGTCGAATGCGGGTGGTTTTGTTGGAAATGGTTGAGTCGGCGACAGCATCTCACCAGGGGCCCCACCCTGCGGAACCGGTCGTTCCTCAATCGGCCAGATTGGCTCACCCGTTACACGATCAAACGCAAAAGCAAATGCCTGTTTTGTAATCTGGACGACGGCCTTGATGTCTCTGCCATCAACCGTAATGTCCATCAAAATCGGCGCAGCCGGCGTGTCGTAGTCCCATAAGCCGTGATGTACCAACTGGTAGTGCCACACACGTTCACCAGTCTCAGCATCGACGCATACAATCGACTGCGTAAATAGATTGTCGCCAGGACGATGACCGCCGTACATATCATTTGTGGCCGATGTCGTCGGCATATAGACATAGCCAAGGTCTTCATCAGCCGCAAACAAGGCCCAGACTGGCGCATGGCCACTGAATTCCCATGAGTTATCTCCCCACGAATCAGTCCCAAATTCACCAGCCTGAGGAATCGTATGGAATAACCAACTGAGCTCGCCCGTCCTCACATCAAATGCCCTGACGTCGCCCCGAATATCTTCCTTGGTAACGAATGTATCTGACATCGACTGACCAACAACAATCACATCGCGAACGATGGTGGGCGCACCACCCCAGCGGTAACGAGCTCCTTCAGCGAGTCCGGTCGTCAAATCGACACGACCGTTCTCTCCAAAATCACGAAACATCTCTCCGGTCTTCGCATCCAGGGCATACATCCACTCACCCCGTTGCACGACGATGCGTTGCTCATTGCCGTCAGTCCAATACGCAACACCGCGTGTTCCAGCACCGCGATAGGAGCCAGGGTCACTATCAAACGGCTGCTGTACCCATAATGTTTCTCCGGTTCCAGGATGAAATGCCTCCACAAGTCCCACGGCATTCGGCGCATACAGGACACCATCCACCATAAGCGGTGTCGCACGATTCGCATTGCCATAACCCAGTTCTGGCACAACATCGAGAATCGACTGGTCAACCGTCGGCCGACTCCAGGCAATCCGGAGGTCACCGACGTTATCCGCGTTAACTTGGTCGAGTGGTGAATACTTCGTTGCGCCGTTATCAGCCGCAAACGCGTGCCATTCACCATCCGTCGCCCCCTGCTGGGCAAGAACAGGTGCTGTCGCACTCATAGCAACAGCAACAACAAAGACACCCCATCGAACTAAACCTGAACAGCCGTCTGGCACCCGGTGGAACATGAGTCTTCCTCCGTTATTTATCGAGACAATATGGCTCGCTACGCGGTCATTATAGTGTGGGAATCTGACTAGCGAATTCGCTTCACAATAGCACTGTAATTTAGCAGGATTCGGTCATCGGCATACACCTGACCGCGCACGAAGGTCAGCGACTTGGTCCGGCGGACGACTTCACCCGAAGCTTCAATCAGATCGCCTGGTCGCCCTGGCGCAACAAACTCGCTATTACAGGAGACGGTGACACATTTCTCACCCGGTTGATCCCAGGTGGCCGTAAGACACAACGCAAAGTCGGCAAATGTCATCAACATCCCGCCATGCACCGTCCCAGCAGTATTGCGATGACGGGCATCCGCAAGAAAAGCAAAGGTAATCGTTCCATCAACCACCTTGTACCCCAATGGTCCGACGTGATCTTCAAAGGGGTCGTCGTACTCATATACCTGATAGTCAGACGGAAGCGATACGGACTCAGTCATGGCACCATCTCTAAAATATCAGCTGGTGCTGACAATACGTGACGGGGTGCCTCCTTTTCGAGCACCTCACGGGCGAAAGCTCCCCACAATACCGCCGCGGTATCTACGCCAGCTCCCTGCCCAGCAATGACGTCATGTGGAGAGTCGCCAATAAAAACCGTGCTGGACGGATGAGCCGAGAGTCGACCAAGAGCTTCCAGCACTGGCGCTGGGTCTGGTTTGTGTTTTTCGACATCATCCATACCGATCACAATGTCAAAATACTGGCTCAATTCACACCGCTCCAGTCCACGACGCGCCAGCACGTGTGTTTTGCTCGTAACGATAGCCAGTTGGATACCAGCTTGCGATAAGTTGTCCACCACATCGTTCATTCCAGCATAGGACGAAATAACTCGGTCGTGGTTCATAGCCGTATAGTTTTTATAGGCTTCCACCAACTCATTCAGTTGACCGTCTGATTTAGAGAATTTTGCTAACTGTGGCCGAAGCGGCGTGCCAAATCCCTCACGCCACCTTCGTTCCTGGTCAGAGGATGGCTCGAGTCCAAATGTTGTCCGAAGGGCATGACGAAACGCATCCATGATGAGTCCCGTGGAATCGATCAACGTGCCATCAAGATCGAACAAGTATGTGGCGTACTGGGAATGATGCACGAAACGCGATTATAGCAACGCTACCAAGCAGGTCGCCTCAATGGAACTTCCAATGATGCTTTTGGAACCGAACTACACAAATAATCCGAGCGAGTACAAGCCGAATAACAGCAAAAGACCGATGCCCGCCGCTCGTCGAATGACACCATGCCTCACTATGCTTCCAAGAAGCACAACGAAAAACACGCCGAGCCACGGAAAAGCATACTGCTGACTCATGGGCTCAAGCACCAATGGAGTAATGACGCCAGACGCCCCAACAATCAAGAGCAAGTTCAATACATTTGCGCCAATGATGTTACCCAAAGATAGATCTGGCATTCCTCGTCGCGCAGCCTTGATACCAGTAACCAGTTCAGGAAGTGACGTTCCAAAAGCGACGAAAGAAAGACCGACAACCGTGGTTGAAATACCAAGCGCAACAGCAATGTTTTGACCTGCGTCGACAAGCAATTTACTACCGAATCCAACAAAGACAGCGCCAAGCACAAACCAACCGAGCGCGCTAAGCGGTGTTGGATGGTCACCGATAGGTTCGTCAACCAGTTTGGAACGATGGCGAATAATCCCAAAAACATCCCACGCTAAGTACACAACCGTAAAAATCAGCAAGACCACTGCGTACGCAAAACTTATTTTTAAATCCCACGAAACAATGACAATAAATACTGCTGCGGACATCATCCAAATCGAACGCTTTAATACGTCTGCCCGATCGAATTCAATCGGCATAATGATGGCAACCAGCCCAGTAATTAGTCCGATATTTGCGATACAAGAACCGATAGCGTTCCCCAAGGCCAGTCCCGAATCACCATCCAAGCTCGCTTGTATTGACGTCAACAACTCAGGCACTGTTGTCGCGACACTGACAATCGTGCCACCAACAATGAATCGGGGCACACGGAACGCGCGACTGAGTTGACTACTCGCGTCAACAAACAGATCGCCGCCTCGGCCCATTAGAACCAAGCCCACTACAAACAGTACTGTGTCTAGAATCACACGCTACCAAAGGACAGGACTGCTAAGTCTACACTGCCACAAGTTGACAGGATGGCAGCAACACCGGCATAGTCACTTTGCAGCGTCGAGGCAGACACAACATACAAGCGCTGTTGTCTTTAGAATTTAGCCGCCAATCCCAGTAGCGGCTGGAGTCTTGTTTGTTATGACAGCAGCCGATCGACAACGCCTTCTCGAACAACTCAAACACGAACGCCGCAAAGGTCGAGAGGCTTGGCACCGTCTTTTTAACGACACCCAGCCGTTACGCATAAGTGCTTCCATTCCACCACATGGGCGCGGCATCCGATCAACTCACCCATTTCGTGCAACCAATCACAATCACCTGCAGCGTGATTAGTTTGACGTAAGTAACAGCTTCAAGTTACTCAAAGTCCGAACCAGAGAACCGCGGCCCCACTTGCCGCGACGACCAGACCTGCCGCTACATCGCTATAAGGACCAAACCCACGTTTTGTGATGACGCCAACACCTCGATAAGCCGCCGCAACTGTGGCCATCATCACCGTAATCGTGAGAAATCCAAACACACTTACAACAGCAGCGACGCCGAACCAATCGCCCTGCAGACCAGGAACAACCATCAATGGAATTAATGGCTCACAGGGACCAAGCACAAATACGATGAACAAGGCCCACGGCGTCACACTCTGGAAACCGCTATGCTGCGATGATTCTTGCGAACGAATCCGTCGCCACATTGCCCACGCAGCATAGGCAAATCCAAATCCGAGTAGCAGTGATGCCGCAAATTCACCACGTGCACTTTCAAGCCACAGCATCGACTCCGTTGTGATCCCGAGACCAATGCCAAAGAGACCGATGCCAACCGACGACGCCACGTGTCCAACACCACACAAAAACGTCACAAACAAAGTCCGAGTTAACGACCATTCACGTGCGCGTGCCAACGCAACGAATGGCAAGCTATGGTCCACACCAAGAAACGTGTGAATAATTGCGAGTGACGCGGTCGTGCCCAAAAACAAAGTAGTAGACGGAAGCATTGGTGTGCGAAACTAATATGCCGCTTTCGACATATTGGAACGCGCATTATGACGACTTTGGACCAGAAGGTCACTCAACTCAGGGATTTACTAGCGAGTTTTAAGAATGTCGTTGTCTGTTTCTCTGGTGGTGTCGACTCAACCTATCTACTGTCAGAGGCAGTGCAAGTGCTCGGCCAGCACGCCGTTGCCTTGACAGCCATCTCACCGAGCCTTGCGCCGGAAGAAAGCGAAGCTGTAAAAACACTTGCCGACACGATTGGTGCTCGCCTCGTCCTGGTCGACACCTATGAACTTGATGACCCCCGGTACGCAGACAACCCGGTCAACCGGTGTTACTTCTGTAAAACGGAGGTGTACGGTCGAGCCGTCGCAAAGGCTGCGCAACTCGGCATTACACAAGTAATCGACGGATTTAATCTTGATGACCGGGGTGATTACCGTCCAGGTCGCCATGCCGCCAAGGAGCAGGGCGTCCGGTCTCCTTTAGATGAAATAGGGTTCACCAAATCTGACATTAGAGCAGCAGCTCGACAACGGTCACTACCCGTCTGGAACAAACCAGCTCTGGCCTGCTTATCAAGTCGCTTCCCCTACGGCGTCGGTATTACACCCACTCGATTAACACAGGTTGCTACCTGTGAACGGGTATTGCGAAACTTCGGCTTTGCCGTGTGTCGAGTTCGATATTTCGGAGCACGTGCACGTATCGAAGTAGCCCCAGAAGAAATTGCACGCTTACGTGATGAAACAGTTTTTTCAGCCGTCTGCGCGGACTTTCATGCAGCCGGCTTTACAGAAATTGAAATCGACCCAGACGGTTACCGGCAGGGGGCACTTAACGGCGAAACATTTGCCCGACAGGGACGACCTGTACCCGTTCAGGATTAATCGCCAAATCATACGACGTAATTAATAAGTCCTCTGCTTCAATCTCACTAGTCACCTCGGCGTTATATGTCGGCGGAGACGGTTCATTCGCCACTAACCGGTCACGAAAGACCTCCGCCTCACTGGTGACGACCGCAATCGCAAGATCATTAAATTGCAAATGACGTCGGATCGCCTCATTGACCTCCGTCACCGTCAACGCAGGCAACCGTCGCTGAATCTCATCAATGAAATACTCTGTGCCATAAACGGAAGAATCCATGTGGTAACCAAGTCTCCGACTCGTCGTCTGCACATACAGTTTTGAGTAATTGAGCAAAAATTCTCGAGAAGCCTCGAACTCCGTCTCCGTCAATCCCTCAGTCACAAGCACTTCCAATTCTCGTATCGCCTGCCGAAGTGCAAAGTGTGCGTTATGGTGTGGAACCGGACGTATCCAGATACTAAACAGCTGCTCACGTCTCGGAATATTAGATACCGGTAAACGTGACCCACCATCTTGTATGAAGTTCTCAATATACGAGTAATCTCCATAGTTCAAACCACGCTGCCCGCGCATCTTATTCATCAACAACCCGTTGAATGTGCGATGTTCACCAAAATATGAATTCGCAACCATTAAGGCGTAAAAATCATCGTCCGCCCGCGTCACATTCATTGGAAACCCAATCGATATCGCTGTCGCAATCGCTTCTTTGTCGACTATTAATACCTCGCGCCCATCAAGCGACGAGACAGCCGGCAGAATAGTCGCAGTAGAACCCCCGTCTGGAAGTTGCGCCACAATTTCCCGCTGAACTCGCTCCCCGAAATCATCTGGATAGCCACCTGCTATCCCTACGATGACGTTTGCCTTCGTGTAATGGGACGCGTGAAACGCTCGAACATCATCAAGAGCGATCGACGCCAAGCCTTCTTCGGTACCATTCACGGGCGCCCCATAGGGGTGCCCGTTGTACAAGAGTGTATTTAGCGTTTCTTTACCGAGTTCCTCGTCGTCACTACCTCGGAGAGTCGAAACCACACTGTTCGTCAAAAAATCACGATTTCGTGAAAAATCAGCTTCGTCAAACCCGGGAGTCACAATCAAGTCACTCAGAATGTCGATGAAGGGCTCCAGGTGATCGCGATGCACTTCACCGATTAAAACCGTCATCTCTTTGTCGAACTGGGCACTGAGCGAAGCAGACCAGGGATACAGTGTTTCGGTCAGTTCTTCGTAGCTCAGTGTTGTACTACCACCACGCCCCATCATCAGTGCCGTAACTGCATTCAGACCTTTCTGCGACTCTGGGTCGTGAACCGAACCAACACGAAAACCGACGCGGATGGTCACCAACGGCGAGTTCGGCATCGGTAAAGCGATAATGGGTGTTGCCTCATCTAGATCGGGACCGGTATTGCACCCAAGACTGCTCGCGACCACTGCACACAGCCCTAGAAGGACACATCGGAATGTCATTGTCCCTCCTCGGCTGTCAATATGACTACGGTCCGGTTCGAATCAGAAAAATAGGTATTCGCCACCATCATGATGTCCTCGGGCGACACTGACTCGTAAAGGTCATACACTCGATTAACCGTCTGCGGATCCTCGGTGAGTTGCAAGTAATGACTCAATGTTCTGGCGATTTGTCCGGGACTGTTCAACCCCATCGAAAAACCGTACCGCATGTGTGATTTCGTCGAATCAAGAATAGCCGTGTCGACCGGCTCAGTTTTTAAACGCTCTATCTCCTCGTATATCGCATCCCGCACATCATGGATCCGCGCCGTGTCAGTAATTCTTGCAATTATCGAAAATAGCGGCGCGTCGCGACTATCCAATGCACCGCCTTGAATGACGTCGACTAGTTGCTCTTCGAGGTAGAGTTGCCGAAATAGTGGGGACGTCTCGGAAAACAAGAGCTGTGAAAACACATCGAGCGCCGGCATATCAATGGCGTCATCTGAAAATGCCGGCACGTGATAGCCGATCATCAAGAATGGTAATGTCGGGTTCGACCAATTTATTGTTGTCGTCCGCTCTTCGGTCTGCGTGGGCTCTTGTGGTATCTGCGGTACGAAATCTCCTCGCTCCCAGTCTGCGTAATACTGTTCGGCAAAACGCTCAAGAGCTGACTGATCAAAATCACCGACCACCACAACGATGCTATTTTCTGGCCGGTAATACCGGTCATAAAATTGAACGCTGTAATCGTAGTTATTTGGCATATCTTGAACGTCATCCAATAATCCGATCGTTGTGTGCTTGTAGGGATGGGCGTCATAGGCCAAATCGTTAAGGGTCTCCTGCAAAAGGGCGACCGGGTTTGAGAAATTCAGGTTGTACTCCCCAAGGATTGCGCCGGCCTCCGTTCGAAATGCCTCTTCTGAATAACGTAAGTTCTTGAATCGATCCGATTCCAAATCAACGATCGTCTCGAGTTCATCCGAACTGGCAACAATGTAATACGCTGTCCAGTCATTCGTCGTAAATGCATTCGAGTCAGCCCCAATTCGTTTAATCACCGCATTGTACGCATCCGTGGGGTACCGCTCGGTGCCCCGAAACATCATGTGCTCGAAAAAATGTGCATAGCCCGAAAATCCTGGTTCCACTTCATTGCGAGACCCTGCCCGCACCACTGTGTAAAACGCTACGACACCAGGACTGTCGTACTCGACGCCGACAACCTGAAGACCGTTCTCAAGTTGAAAAGTCGTAACCGGAAACGGAAAAATATCGCCACGGTCTTGTGCCACGGAAACTGCTGTGGTCGTCCAAATAATGGCACCCATCGCAAGGCTATTTACTAAGTACTTCATGTTGCTCTCCTGCTATACCCTGCTCTCACTACAAAACACCATCTGAAATAGGTCCGCCCTTCTGACTAGTCGTAGATAGCAAGTCAAAGGAGTCCTCTAACCGCCTGAAAGTTCAACGAGGTCACAGATATATTTAGTCCAACGTACCCGGTAACTAGTGCGGGGTCGGACGGCCCATCACAATAGGCTTTTGATCCGAAAAGCTGTCCGTCACGGCTTGTGTCACGACATTTGAAAACAATGGCCTGATACTCAGGTGATCGTATGGTCTGATCTGGATGAGCAGAATGCCAATCAAGTCTTCCACGGGGTCAGCCCAGTAGAGCGTTCCATTCGCCCCTCCCCATGTATAACTTCCGATGGACAAGGCATCTTGCGCTTCAGCTGAATTCGTTAACACACCGAACCCCAGACCAAACCCATAACCACCGCCCCGAATATACACATCCTTTCCCGAACCGATGTGGTTACTGATCATGTTATCCACGGTCATCCGACCAAGCAGTCGTACGCCATTCAATTCACCGCCATTGGCAATCATCTGCGCGAATTGGTAGTAGTCGGCCGCCGTTGATGACAAACCAGCCGTTCCACGGAACATCCGCGTAGGCTCACGAAACGCCGGTGCTTGCCTTAGCTCTATTTGCCCAGCTTCGTCGGGTCGATAAAC
>Ga0209034_10001830_pt1 | contig 10191 bp, 6 predicted proteins | sample MarorgKNORR_S2LV_2_FD_188219 | JGI IMG/M metagenome (GOLD analysis project Ga0209034, IMG submission 188219) | Marine microbial communities from the Southern Atlantic Ocean, analyzing organic carbon cycling - 250m_A/KNORR_S2/LV (SPAdes) (version 2) | ecosystem: Environmental > Aquatic > Marine >...
GCGCTTAGCTGAGCGACGCTACTGCAAGAGAGGACTCTATTTATCGATTTGTTAGGCGGTTGTGAAGAGGAAGTCCCCCGGATTAGACGCACTGCTTCTTGAGCGTGAGTGAGGCCATGGATGTACGCCTCAGAGTGATTGCCCCCGTGAGTGTTAATCGGTAACGTCCCATCGAACCGGATGTTCTGGCCACCATCGACAAAATCCTTAGCTTCACCGAAGGGCAAGAAGCCATAGGCTTCCAGGTTCAGTAAACAGAACGGGGTGAAATGGTCGTAGAACATCAATGCATCGATGTCTGATGGACCCAGCTTAGCCCTAGCCCACAGATCCTGAGCTGTATTAACCGATTCAGCCATCGCAAGATCAGGCCGATATATTATCCCGTCGTTCTGAGGACCAGATCCCTGAGCCGCTGCCTCTACTAGAATCGGGGTATCAGCGTGTCGAAGATCTTTAGCCCGATCAGTGGACGTCATTATTATAGCGGCGGCACCGTCATTCTCCTGGCAGATGTCCAGCAAGTGGAGCGGGTCGGCGACCATGCGAGAATTTTGGTGATCGTCCAAGGTGATTGGGGTCCTCCTTAGGGCTCGAGGATTACGTGATGCGTGCTCTCGCAGCGTAACTGCCACCCAACCGAAATGCTGACTGGTGGCTCCATACATATGCATATATCGGCGAACAAACATGCCAAAATGATGTACTGGAGCCATATTGCCCCAGGGTGCAGCGAATGCTTGTGCACCGCCGGCGATTCGTTCGGGGTTTCTGGCTTGTCCCAGTCGTAACTGGGAGCGGAGGTTTGCGGCTCTGAAGCACACGACGTAATTGCAGAACCCTGCTGAGATGGCAGCCGCCGCGTGACCTACTACTGCGTTGCCGGCCCCACCTCCGTAAGAAACAGACTCCCAATGGCGCAAGTTGGGGATTCCAAGTGTTTGGACTAGTAACGTCTCATGATTAGTGTCCATCTCGTAACGAACGAGACCATCGATCTGATGGGGCGAAATGCCAGCGTCCTCGCACGCTGCTTTGATTGCTTCGCAGGCAAGCTGGATTTCACTACGCCCAGAGTCCCAAGAGAATTCTGTTTCTCCGATCCCAACGATGGCGGCTTTGTCCTTGATCCCGTTAATGTTGACCGAGCTCATCTTCCACTCTAGGTCCTTCTAGTTTTCCTCCCAGTCGACAACATTCCGTTCTTTGAAATCATCGATCTGGGTATCTGTGTAGCCCAACTCCTTGAGAATCCGCTTAGTGTGTTCACCTTTTAGGGGGGCAGATTCAGCTTTGCCTCCGGTATCCGAAAACTCGATTACTGGGTTATATCGCCAGAACCTGCCGTGCCTGGTAGCTTCCACTTGTTTCAAAAATCCATTATCCCGAACATGAGGATCTTCGTTGAAGAAATAATACATTCCTCGGTCTTCTGCCTTGACGCAAGCGACGTCTGAATCAGTTAGCCATTTCTCCCAATCTAGTGCCTCTCTGGACAAGAATACCTCGGATAATTCTGCAGCCAAGGCTTCATCATTGTTTTCTCGTGCTGCTTGTGTAAGGAACCGGGGGTCCCCGATTAGATCTGGACGCCCAATGGTTTTGCACAGAGCAATCCACTCTTCCTCGAAAGGGCAGGCGAGGAAAACCCATCCGGTTTTTGCCTTGTACAACCGGTACAAGGCATCAAGTCCATACCCATTTGGGTCTGCTAAACGCCGGGAAACCTTGCCCTGATGCCAATAAAAATCGTCAGCATTCGCATAGGCGTTGGCTGCGATCATGGTCGATTCGACGTATTGGGCTTTTCCGGTCCGCTCTCGAGCGTAGAGGCCAAAAAGAAGACCAACGGCGTTAACCATGGCTGTGTTGTGATCAGCCGTGCCGTCATTGGCTCGTTTGAGTTTTTTTGAGATGCTCTCGATCTCTTCGATTGTCATGGGTCTTTCCTTAGGAGGCAAGGCATCTCGACCCATCTGTGCCAGCCCACCGCCGGAAACTGCTCCAGCAATCGGAGCCATAGAGGGCCTAAGAGAATAGGGACCTGTGGAACCGTAGCCACCCGCATAAAGATAGACCAGATCTGGGTTAATGTCAGACAGCTGCTCGTAGCCAATTCCCGTTCGCTCAGGAGCACCAGGTCTCATGCTGTGAAGTAGCATATCGGCTTTCTGGACCAGCTTGTGCATGATTTCTTGACCTTCATCCGTCTTCAAGTTTAAGCAAACTCCTTCTGACCCAGCCATGGTTCGCTGGACCGAAAGGCCCTGGATGCCTTGCCTCCCCCAGTCACCGTTCAATGCTTCGATGCGTATGACCCTGGCACCTAATTCCCCGACGAGGGCGCATCCTAAGGGGCCATTTATCACTGTTCCCAAATCCAAAAGAATGACGCCGTCTAAAGCTGACGCAGGCATGGGTTGACCTGGAGACATCGCTGGTTTTGCCGTTGTGAATTTCAGGAGGTCTAGGACGGAGTCTGTGTCTTGACCTGGTTGAGGTGCAGGGCCGCCCTCTATTCCTGGAGTCTCCTCCATCATTACCATGGGCCCGAGTTGCCGCATTTCACCGACATCTGGATGGTATACGGTTCGGGCGTGACCATTGTGTAACATCTGCGGATGTTTCAGCGCAGCTTCCGAAGTCATATAAGGTTCCGCGGCTACATCGGACGTGCTTCCAGATAAAATCCCCATCCATTCGCTTAGAGTTTTCTCCTGGATTTTCTTAAGCATCATCCTTTCCAGTGATGCCACATGTTCCTCGGCTAACAATGGTGCAGTCTTATATCGAGAATCGTCATAGATGAAGTCCAGTTCTAGCGAATGAATCATGGATCGGAAAAGCCGTTCGACAATGTTTCCAAGTTGCAGCCAATGCCCATCCTTGGTTCGTGCTGGCAGATATCCGGTGGGATTGGGACGCCCGATCCCCACCCTGGGATCAGGGGGGTACATATTCGGGTCTTTTGCGATCATCTGGCCCTGGATCCAGGATACGTGGTCGTAAGTGGTGATGGTTTTGAGCATATTGGTTTCCACCATTTGCCCTAAGCCAGTTTTTTCCCTTAGGTAAAGTGCAGTGGTGATGCCCCTTATAAGAGCCGTTGCGGCCGAGTGGCAAGCGCCTTGTACTACGACATAATTTGGCCCACTTCGCGGGTTTTGCTCCGCAAACATCATCATCCTGCCGCTCTTGGCAGCAACCACTGCGTCGTAGCCTTTGTAATTAGAATAAGGGCCATCGGTACCAAACCCTGTAAGTGAGGCATAAACCAATTCTGGATGACCGTCTTTAAATGTTGGATAATCTATACCTAACTTGCGGGTAACGCCGGGACGGAAGCTCTCCACGACTACATCCGAGACCAAAGATAATTTCTGAGCGTTTTCTTGGCCTTCGGTCGTATTTAGGTCGAGTCGGACACTTTTCTTACCTCTGTTCCATTGGATGGCACCCGGCCAATCTCTAAACTTTTCACCGTTTGGTGGTTCAATTTTGATGACTTCTGCGCCGAAATCTGCCATAACCATGGTGGCAATGCCTCCGGGCATACCACTAGTGAAATCAAGAACTCGGATTCCATCAAACACCTTCACCGTTATTTCCCTCCCGGAGTAGCTTCTGGACATTTGAATTCTAATTAAGAATCGTCGTATCAGTTCTGTATTTGGTCCGTCTATTTAACCTATCAATCCTGTGTGATTATAGCCTCGATTTATCGCGAGAATGATAGTTCGATCGATAAGAGTAACCGAGATGAACAAATCATGAAATTCTATTCCTTTTTCCCAAATCACAGGTAGAGAACCACCGATTGAACATACCTCGCTTGCCGATGGACGTCTATACATGGGCGATTCTTACCGTCCTTGATTTGGCTGAGACACCCTTTCTAGAGGCTACATATTTCCCAACCGGAGTAACGAGGATGGGTATGTTATCCGAAAGAGAGATCCGTTCTTATGCTGACAACTATTTGCGATCCAGGGGCGTGTTCGGAATCTTCTCAGATGATGACCAGTTCACGGACGCCGGAAGTTTCATATGGGACCATAGTTTCTCTAAAGCCCTAGTAAACCTGGCCGAGCACGAATGCCTGGAGATAGAAGGGGAATCAGCCCAAGGGAGCAGAATCGGCGAGATTATTTCCGTTACCCAATTAGGTAGAGCACTAGTGTCGGACTACGATCTACACATAGATATCGCAAACCTCCATGTATATCTCTTTGAGAGATGCCAGTCCGAAAAGGGTCATGAATCTAATTTGGTAGACCCTATTTCTTGCCCGAGAGCTTTAAAGCCGGCCCAAATACCAAATGCTTTGACGGGAAATATTTAAAATTCAAACCTGTTTTCTGGGTTGCTCGAATACATGAACTAGCGGATAAAGTCGAGTGATCAAGTATTCGTTGATCTGATAATCCCAGATAGGTCCAGCGAACATCAATGAATGAAGGGGTTGGCTGTTCCATACCAAGTTGTCCGATACAACAAATAGCAAGCCCGTAGGGTATCAAAGCCGTAATCGCTTTTAGGATCTTAACCGTTTCAAGTCCAATTTCGTCTCGTGTCGTTGACTCTATAAAAGATAGGTTAGTTGCCAACTTATGATATTGGGTCTCGGAACATCGGCCATTATCCGCGAGTCACAACTTTTGCAGTCGGAGACCCTTCTATTAACATCGATCGTTTGAATGTCCCTGTTTAATCTTGAATCGCTTGATCAAGGTTTCCTACCGGGTATATTGTGTGCTGGAAATTTGTGATTGAACCGGTGTCTTGAACTTAAACTGGAGCCACCTACATTCATCTTGTATACTTTCCGAATTACTATGCCTAACGTTGAATAAGTTTTTACCGCCGGAGGTAGACCTTGAGATACGACGTCGTTGTCATTGGTGCAGGTTCTGCTGGATGTGTGGTGGCATCTAGGTTGGCGGAAGACAGTACTTGTTCTGTATTACTTTTGGAAGCTGGCCCTGATTATCCGGATTATGAATTTTATCCAGATGACCTGAAATATGGCTATAAACCTGACGCATCAGCTCAAGGTGCCCCACATAATTGGTCTTGGGTCGCCCAGGGATCTAGTGATCAAACAGAGATGATCCCTGCCCCTAGAGGCAAAGTGGTTGGAGGAACCAGTGCGATAAATGGTCAAGTTCTTCTACGGGGAATACCAGAGGATTATGACGGCTGGGCGTCGAACGGAAACGACGAATGGTCTTTTATAAACGTTCTTCCGTATTTCAGAAAGATGGAAACAGACATGGATATTTCTGATGATTTCCATGGCTCTGAGGGGCCGATACCGGTACGTCGGTTTAAACAGGAAGAGTGGCTACCCTTCCATCAAGCCTTTGTAGAGTCGGCGATCCAAGATGGATTCAAAGAAGATGAAGACATGAACCATCCGGACTCTACAGGTATCGGGCCGATTCCTATGAACAACCCGGAAGGGGTTCGCATGAGCACAGCCTTGACATACCTAAGGGCGGTGAGGCACCGGTTGAACTTGACAGTGCGGCCTGACGTTGTAGTGCGTCGTATATTGTTTGACGGAAATACAGCTGTCGGTGTCGAGGTGGAGAGCGGAGGTGAAATATATCAGATAGAGGCCAACCAAATCGTTCTAAGTTCTGGTGCAATGGCCTCCCCGCAGCTGTTGATGTTGTCTGGAGTCGGACCTGCGGGCCATTTGGCCGAAATGGGAATCCCCCTCGTTCATGACTTGCCGGGAGTAGGCCAAAATTTGAGGGACCACCCTATCGTGGCAGTAATTTTGCGGGTCAAAGATGATTTTCCTCAAGATCCTTTAGGGCCGAGGACACAGACAGCAATACGTTATACAGCTACCGGATCACCTGATAGAAATGATATGCAGATTACTGCTTCTGCGTTCTCATCTCCGATTGGTGGAGCGGATCCATTCGATTCAGAAGGAGTCAGATTTAACTGTATTTTGGAATTCGCTGATGGAGCTGGCGAGGTGAAATTGTCAGCCAACGACCCCAATGTTCAGCCGGTGTTAAATTATAGATATTTGGAACTAGATAGAGATTTAGAACGGCTGAGGGAATCCGTTCGGATAACTATCCGGCTTCTGGAACACCAAGCGTTTGGTCCAATAGTTGCTGAAAGATTACAGCCTACAGATGAGGACTTGGCTACAGACGATAATTTAGACAAATGGATGCGGAAGACGGTATTTAACACTACACATGCTTCTGGAACATGTAAAATCGGGCCGGATTCTGATGCATTGGCGGTCGTGGACCAGCATCTTAATATCCATGGTCTTCAAAATATAAAAGTGGCAGATGCGTCGGTTATGCCGAACGTAATACGCGCCAATACGAATTGCACGACGATAATGATTGGAGAACGGTGCGCTGATTGGATCAAATCCTCTCAGTGATCGCTGGATTTTTCGTGGGCGGCTGAAAAAACAACGATTTGTTCTTTCGACAATGAAAAAGCCTCTGCCGTGGCAAACGTGACTTTAAATTACTGTGCCACTTTCCTTAGCTTTTGCATCGACCGGAGTTCTCGTGGAGGATTCATGTGCCTTCCATAATCGCTCCAGGAAACCTCTGCTACATAGATATCTCCTTTGGAATCTAAAGCTATACCGTGAGGGGAATAAAACCGGCCTATCTGATCACCATAGCTCTCACGTCCTATCCTTGATAAGACATTTCCGTCGGTATCCATTATCGTTATCCGAGGACCAAGGTCTGTTCCGACATCATTCGTACCGATTCCGCAGAAATACTCGCCGACGTAGATAAGTTCCCTTCCTGTTCTGCCGTCTATACACAATGCTGCGGCTCTTGATAGATTCACCCACTGTGTCTCAAATTTTCCGTCAGGGCTGAAAATCTGAATCCTATGATTCTCTCGGTCGGCAATATATACCCAGCCAGACTTATCAACCACAACGTTATGGACAATGTTGAATTGACCTAGGCCGGTTCCCGATTCTCCCCATGAAAACATCAATTTACCGTCTGGAGAATATTTATGTACACGGGCGTTGGAATAACCATCGGCTACATAGAAATCCCCGTTACGAGGATCAAATGCAACATGTGCCGGTAGGCAAAACGGATCTCCGCTCATCTTGGGAGCTGGTTTATTAGGTGTCCCGAGAGTATTAATCAGATCTCCGTTTGGTGAAAATTGTCTAATCGTACTATCGCCGTTATCCACACAAAATACCGACCCGTCCGGTGCGATTGTTACTCCATGCGGATTCTTAAATATACCTTCCCCCCAGGTACGTAAGATTTTCCCATCAGTATCAAATACAATCATAGGGCAAGTTCCACGATTGAACACATAGACTTGGTCATTGGAGTCTATAGCGACTGAGGTGCCTTCTTTGTACACCCATCCGTCAGGAAGATCACCCCAGTTAAGCCCTGAAGTCCAATATTCGAAGCCATTCTCGCCGAGAGTAACGGTTGTGGTTGCATTCCCTGTATTTTGATGCCCTTCCGTTTTTATCCCGTATTCCCAATCTGGTTCTATTGTTGTCAAATGAATCACCTCGGTCCATGCAGAATCTATCGGGTATCGCGTTAATCAAACGAGATTGTGCGGTTTGAAGGATGAATGTTAGCCGGCGTAACGTCCGAGTCAGACGTTTAAGGGCGAAAGAGTTAGTCCCAAAAACCTTGGATATCGGAGTGCTTAAAAAATCATGTAGCCTATTCCGCTTTACCAATCAGCGGAAATATCTAGCTTTCAATAAATTTGCAGGCTGTTCTCTTTGGAAGTAGCTGCAATCTGGAGTGAGCAGATATTCGAGTCATATTACATGGGGAGGCAACCCTGCAGCAACGAGTGGAACTTATGGACACTCGTATGGAGTTTCGCCGACTACCGGACGTTCATCACAAACAGGGCACCGTATGTCCAGAACATCGCCACCGGCCTTAGCCAATCCACTGTAATTAACTCCCATCGCCGTCACGATCAAAAGTTTATTAGGTACACCAAATAGGAAACGGCTGACTGAAGAGTTTAAAGCATTAATCGGACACTAGACGGAATATCTCTCTTATCTCGATATGAGGGATTTCTTGTTCGGGTCCAATTTATTTGCCGTCTCGTTGGCGCCAATGGCATCATCGTTCCGGTCTAATTTTTCGTATGCCCAGGCTCTGTAAACATAGGCTGATCGGGATTCAGGGTACCGTTCCAAATATTTCGAGACTTCGACAAGTACGTCCCGGTACCGACGCAATGTGTACAGGGAATGGGCCAATTTGTCGAAGGCGTCATTCGCTGTAACCCATTCGCTCGGCGGGTTCAAATCAAATGCTTCCCTAAGAGATTTGACGCATTCCTTGAATCGATTTTCCCGATAATGGACACAACCTTGATCATAAGCATCTTTGTAGTCGGCACGGGTGGACCACTCGTGACCGCACCGACGACAGATCCACTCTAAGGGGAACCGCTTTCTAGAACCTCTATAGAATACCTGGCTTATGAGGTTGCAAGCTGGGCATGCCATCCGACTCATGAGTTATCCCCCACTTCAAAGGCAACCGACCAAACGCTCATAACCTTTCGCGTTAATCGATCATCGTTATGGAACCGTCAGATTCTATCTTTACCTTTGACCATGGAGATACCGAGTCATTCCAAATAGCTATCTCGTCTGGTCCGACACGTTTGATCCAATTTGGTAAGACACGGCCAAGAGCCACATTTTCATAGATGTGTTGTTTCTGCTCAGGGGTCCACTCAAGAAAGGTCATCCCTTTGTCTACGTTAACCTTAACCCCGGTCTCATTCCATACTGCTGCGAGACGGAGGTTCTCTAATTCCATCTTGGTCCCCTCTTCTACAAGAATGTCTTGCAGGTTTTTGGGAAGTTTATCCCACGCGGTCCTGTTCATCATCTCGAAACCCATCGGCGTCGATATTGCCGGGCCGATCAGGTTATCTGTGACTTCGTACCATCGTTGACCGTGGCCTGCATGAGCTCCTGTCACGCCTGCGTCGAGTATGCCGCGCTCTAACGCCGTGTACACCTCGGCAAATGCTACGAACTGCCCCTCGCCTCCTAGGCCGTTTATGTAGTCTGTCATGGTCGTCCCATGACTACGGGCCTTTAGGCCTTCAAAGTCTTCTAAGGACGAACCTCTGGTCGAGAAGAAGTATTGGTCATTGCCCCCGTACCAAACGTGATAGATGAGCTGTGAACCCCCAGAATTCTCTGACACCCCGCTGTCCAGCGCTGCCATCAACGAAGTGTTTGCCTCGTGCTCGGATTTAGGATCTTTCCATAGACCCCAGATATATATGATGTCTATCAGAGGCATCGTTCCGCCGACATATGCAGGCTGAACATGGGCGAAGCCGATTGTGCCGTCATCTATTAGTTGGAGCATGTTGGCACCGGATAAACCCAACTCTGGGTAACTACTGATGGTTACCTTTAATTTTCCATTGGTCCGTTCTTCGATGTTGGGGAGGAAATATTGAATCCCAAGATCGCACGGTAGCAAGGCTCTATTCAGACAAGCATATTGGATCTCGACCGGATCACCGTCATAAGTCAAAGGTGTCGGGTTGGTCAGTTTAGCTTTTTCCAGAAGTGCCGCGTAATAATCGGTTTCGAAGAAATGGCTATTCTTCTCTAGCATCTCTAACGGGACGTTACCATTACCGTCGCCTAATCCTGTCCCAGGTGAGGTACCTGCTAATTGCTTGAGATCACCGACATAGATCGCTCCAGGTTTACCTGCATGGTTGGCGGCGTATTCTTTAAGCGTCGTACCAGCTGTTTTTTGGGCTGAAGTGGAAGGTGCTTTAACTTTGGTAGCGGGAGCCTCAGGCACACCGCATGCTACACATAAGAGCGCTACCAAGCCCAGAAATAGAGTCACTATGCGTGATTTGTACATGCTGTCCTCCGACCACGATCGCATCTGTCCGGGTTACCAAAATAACCCTCGCTGTTTGCTTTAGCCTGTTGGGTTATTGCCATGCGCAGGTATGGGTTGGCGGAATATAACATATTAGATATTGCGATGCAATCAGAATTACATACTGCTATGAATAAATCCGTAAATATCAATTATATATAAAATTGGCAAGCATAAAACATAGGAATTCGGTCATTACAAAGTAAATACTATCATCATTTCGTAGTCATATTGTTCAGAACCC
>Ga0209034_10001831_pt1 | contig 10186 bp, 8 predicted proteins | sample MarorgKNORR_S2LV_2_FD_188219 | JGI IMG/M metagenome (GOLD analysis project Ga0209034, IMG submission 188219) | Marine microbial communities from the Southern Atlantic Ocean, analyzing organic carbon cycling - 250m_A/KNORR_S2/LV (SPAdes) (version 2) | ecosystem: Environmental > Aquatic > Marine >...
AGAGTAGCTGCCAGCAAAGAACAGATCGCAGCGGCCGCAGCGGCTCTGGCGGGCGCGTCGAAGCCGTTGATCTGGGCCGGAGGCGGGGTGATATCCTCCGAAGGCTCAGATGCGTTGACTAAACTAGCCGAACATCTGCAAGCGCCGGTGGTGATGACCGCTGAGGGTAAGGGCGCCATATCTGACCATCATCCGTTGAGCCTGGGGGCGCTCTGGCTGCGCAACGACACCATCGCTAGGGAGGAATTTGGCCACGACGTGATCCTGGCTGTGGGTACCAGATTGGTCACTTCCCAGTGGCTGGACGGCCAACAGGTTATCCAGATCGACGTTGACCCCGAAGAGATCGGCCGCCACTACGAGAACACCTTGCGAGTTGAAGGCGACGCCAAGCTCACCATGGAAGACTTGCTAACTGCTCTGGCAGCCAAGGCGCCGGCCAATGAAGACCGGACGGAGGAAGTGGCCGCCCAGCGATCTCAGCGATCCGATGACATCATCAAGGTTGAACCCCAAGGCGAACTGTTGGATGCGGTCAGGAAGGCCATGCCGGAGGACGGAATCGTGATATCCGGCATGACTCAGTTGGGGTACTACAGCCGGGCACATTACCCGGTCTATGAACCACGGACGTTCATCACATCGTCCTACTCAGGAAACTTGGGTTATGCTTACCCCACTGCTCTAGGCGCCAAGGTGGCTCAGCCTGACAAGGCTGTGGTTTGCTTATCGGGTGATGGTGGCTTCATGTTCAACTCCCAAGAGATGTCTACCGCAGTGGCGCACAACATCAACGTGGTTGTGGTGGTGTTCAACGACAACGCCTACGGGAATGTGAAACGAGATCAGATGAACCAGTTCAGCGGACGAACTATCGGAGTGGAGCTGCACAACCCAGACTTTGTGAAGCTGGCTGAAGCCTACGGCGCCAAGGGTTTTGTAGCGAATGGGCCGACCGAACTAGAGTCCACGCTGAAAAAGGCGCTTGCTATGGACGCCCCTGTACTGATAGAAGTGCCTGTGGGCCCTATGCCCTCGCCGTTCTTCCGGCCTTCTTAGCTTTAGATTCAGTAGTTTTGGTATTCTTGACATGGCAATCGGCAAGCCCTAGCCTTCGGGTAATACTTTAGCCTCCAACAGGCTGGCACAAGGTGAGATATGACCGCTGCCGAAGCATCGAGATTGATAGTTTTAGACCCTACTGCTGCTCCCAGGGAGATGGTTCAAGCCATGGCCCCAGTTCTGGGTGGCCTGGGCGGGCGGTCCGTCGGGTTCTTGTGGAACAGCAAGCCCAACGGTGATTTGCTTTTCGAGCGGCTGGAGAAGTTACTCCGAGAGAAATATGAAATCTCGGATGTGGTCTACAAACGTAAACCTACTGCTTCCATTCCGGCCAAGGACGAGGTGATCGACGAACTGGCAGGCTCGGTTCAGGCAGTGATCGTCGGGCTGGCGGATTGAGGGTCCTGTACGTCGTGGAGTATCCACGACGCGGTGGAACTGGAAAAGCGAGGTGTGCGTACCGTTGTGGTAGGAACAGATCGCTTTAAGAGACTAGGGGACATCGAGCGGAGATCTTTGGGCATGCCTGAGTTGACTATGGCCGTTGCGGAGCACCCTTTGGGTGGACTGCAGGCCGAGAAGCTGCTGGCCAAGGCGGATGGCCTGCTGGAACAGGTGGTTGATGGGCTAACGGGGAGCCGATAGTCTTCAAATTGTGCGCAGGCCTTGAAGAACAAATGTTAGGCCCGAGATGGAAACATCAGGCGAGCATCTCCCGGTGTTCCCTGTAGTACAAGGTCATGCTGTTTACGCTGGCCAGGGTCGTGACCAGCTTGAAACGGAAGTCCGGAACTGATTCCGAAGATTTCGCCCAGTACTCTCTGTCGACCTTTTCCCGTCAGGGAGCGGAAAGGTTCGCCCATCATCCTGATTATTACAGTGAACTCGGTTCGAATACAACGCCCTAGTGGGACGGGAGACTGTATAGATCATGACTGTTCCAAAGATCAATCCGGTTCGCGGCTAAATATTCGGCATACGCTAGGTAGATTGCAGGTTGGTCTGCTCTTTTTCCTGCCGTTAGGGCTGTTTGGGAGTCATATCCTACGCCCATATATTTTGACTTCTAACCACTCGTGGGAGGCAAACATTGGCTGACTTGACCTCAGACAAACTGGAAGTCGATGCTAATTTTGAGGCAGTGCAGGAGCTCTATCTAGAGCGCGGCTGGACCGACGGTCTGCCCATCGTGCCGCCCACAATCGAGAGGGTCGAAGCTATGCTGGCGTCCACGCCTCGTGACCCGCAAGAAATCATCGGCGAGATACCTCCTAATTGGGGTTCGGCCACGGTAGAGAAGCTGGCTATAAACGCGGTTATGGCTGGGTGTAAGCCAAAGTACCTGCCGGTTGTCATCGCGGCCGTGGAAGCTATGTGTGACCCTTTGTTTAACCTCTACGCCATCCAGGCCACCACCCATCCCTGCGCCCCGCTCATTATCGTGAATGGCCCCATCTGTGACGAGCTTGGCCTGCACGGCGGCTCGGGCGCCTATGGCCCTGGCTGGCGACCTAATGCGACTATTGGACGTTCCGTGAGATTGGCGCAGCTGAATGTAGGCGGGGCCCGTCCTGGAGTAGGGGACATGTCCACTCAAGGAGCGCCGTCCAAGTACACCTACTGTGTTGCTGAGAATCAGGAGGCCAATCCTTGGGAGGCGTTGCACATCGAACGCGGTTTCGGAGCTGAGCAGAGCACGGTAACCGTGTTAGCGGGCGAGCCGCCTCACAATATCAATGACCACTCTGGTAGCAGCGCGGAGGACATCCTGACTATCGTCGCCGGGGCCATCTCCATCACCGGCGCTAACAACGCCTACACCGGCGGCGAGACACTGCTGGCTTTGGGCCCGGAGCACGCTGCCACCATTGCTGATGACGGGTTCGGTAAGCGAGAAATCAGGGAATGGTTGCACCAGAACGCACGCATCCCCTTGGAGCGTTACACCCACGCCACCATGATGGAGCGGTTCGAGAAGATTCCTGACGGCCCAGTGCCCATGTTGGTGGACCCGGATCTCCTAATGATCATTGTGCTCGGGGGCCCCGGCAAGCACTCCTCCTGGGTACCTACGTTCGGCGGCTCAACTCACTCGGCAACGCGAGAGATTCGCACGATTTAAACAGGGAAGTTGGCATCTCAATCCGATTCGATTGAGTATAGCTCCCGTAATCAAATAGGTGATGAACCACATTACGGCCGCAGCTTGGTCAAATCTACCCCCAATAGTGGTAATGTAGAGACTTGGACTCCAGTCATGAATGGGAGAGAGTTTTGAAAGTCCTGCTTATCGCAACTAACCGCCACAGGCGATGGATGACTAATTATCAGGCCCAACCCCTCCCTTTAGGCTTGGCCTACATCGCCGGGTACCTAGACCCTGAACAACATCCCACCAAGATGTTGGACCTCATGTTCGCCGATGACTATCTGGGCGAAGTAGAAAGAGTTGTGAAAGATTTCCAGCCGGGATTGGTGGGGCTGTCAATGCGTAACCTGGACAACGGAAGCAACCTGCACCCGGAGTCGGTGCTGCCGATCACCAAGGAGGTCATAGCGCGGATCAGGTTGATTAGCGATGCAACCATCGCTTGCGGAGGCCCTGCTTTCAGTATCCTTCCAGAGGTGTGCTTCGATCTCGTTGGGCCCGACGTAGGAATTACAGGGAGCGGCGGAGATTCTTTTGCCGACCTTGCTGACCGTCTAGAACGTGGGGAGTCTTACGAAGACTTGCCGGGGGTAGTGTACCGGTCGGGTGGCAATGTCACAGCTACTGAACAACAACCGACGTCAGGTGTGATGAAGCCGCCCCGCCTGGAGGAATTGGATCTTGGAAGGTATGCCGAAGCTGGTTTCGGCATAGGTGTCATCACGAAGTGGTTCGGCACGCAGACATCGGGCGATCCAGACCGGCAAAACCTGCGGCCCATCCAAGACGTGCTTGACGAAGTTAAGGACTTGAGGCTGCGTTTGGGACTGGGCAAATTCTTCTTTATCGCCAACGGTTTCAACCTGCCCGTTGATCACGCCAAAGCATTCTGTAGTGCTTTGATTGAGTCAAACCTGAAGATCGAATGGAACACCGGCCTTGTGGCCAAAAGCTGCGATTCGGAGCTGATTGGTCTGATGAAAGAATCAGGATGTGGCCTGGTGATAATCGGTGACTTAGTCGTCGATGCCTACGATCCGCAAGACTTGGCCGCGCGCCTGGACCAGATGCTTCAGGTCTGCCGGTTGTGTGAGGAAGGCGGCCTTGCTTACGCCGTTGGTCAGACCTTCGGTGCTCCAGGAGAGACCAGAGACACTGTGGAGCAGAAACTGGAATTTCTCCGGGGCATTGCCCCTGCGGTGGCCAACCTTAGGGTTGGGATACGGATGCTTCCCGGCTCGAAGTCGGCAGACCAAGCGAGGTCTGAAGGGCAGGTCTTCTCCGACGGAGACCTATTGCAGCCGGCCTTCTACGTCGCTGATTCGGTGAAGGACTGGATCATTGATCATTTGCAGGCCGAGGCTAGCAGTAATCCAGCTTGGAGCATCGACTGACTCTTGAGATTGGCTGATATGGTCAGCCTCTTTGGCGAAGTCAATTCAAGCTTTCGCCGGAACGACGAGAGAGAGCATGTTGAAACAAAAAGCATCAACCAACTTCGGCTGATGCTTTTTGTTCCCGATCGTAGGTCCTAGAGGCCCATGGCGTAGCAGGCCCGGCGCGGGTCTCCACCGGTGCTTAGATTGCCGGTTTCTTGGTCCTTGACTGAGACAGTGGCGCCCAAGCCGCAGTTGGCGGCCCAGCCAATGTCGTGCCCTCGGGCCCTCAGGGCGTCGGCAGTACTTTCGGGTATGCCGGGTTCCAGGTCCAGTCTGCCCGGCAGATAGGTATGAGGGAAGAACGAGTTTTCCACGCTCTGGCTGGCGAATCGGGGCGCTTCTACTGACTGCTGAGGGTCCATGCCGAAGACCAAGGTGTTCAACACCAGTTGTACGTTGGCCTGCGCCTGATTGTCACCTCCGGGGCATCCGATGGTCATTACTGGTTTGCCGTCCTTCTTGGCTATGTAATTGATCAAGGTGGTGCGAGGCCGCTTCCCAGGCTCAACCATGTTTGGGTGACCTTCCTCGCAGTTAAACATCTCTATACGGGTGCTAAGAGCACAGCCAAGCTCAGGAAAGAACACGGATTTGGCGAACGCGCCGCCGCTGATGGTTCCGTTAACCATGTTCCCTTGGTCGTCCAGGACCGACACGTGGGTCGTGCCTTCATGGGACGAGGAGTCTGATACCCCATTGCCAGAGGCGGCAATCACCTTGGTTGCAGGCACTGCACCTACGCCGTTGGAGTACTTCCAAGGATCGCCGGGAGCCGCCTGCTCAGGAAGGGCGCGCTCCGGGTCAATGAGTCCCACCCGCTCTGCGGCGTACTCTTTGGAGAGCAGGCCATCGATGGGGACGTCGGCATAATTTGGATCGGCGTAGTAGGCCTCACGGTCACCGAACACCAGTTTGAGGGCTTCGGAGACAGTGTGGATGTATTCGGGGCTGTTGTGGCCCATGGCCTTCAGGTCGAAGTGCTCCAGAAGGTTCAGAGTCTGTTGGAGCATGGGTCCCTGGGTCCAGGAGTCATGTCCGAAGATCTCGTGACCCTCGAAGGTCGTGGAGACCGGCTCTCCGAACTCGCTTTTGTAGTTGGCCAGGTCTTCCATGGATAGGATGCCGCCCACCTTGGCCGAGGATTCGACTATGGTCTTGGCGACAGAGCCCTTATAGAAAACGTCGCGGGCAGCGTTCAAACCATTGATTCGGTCTTCCGAAGCGGCTGCGTTTGACATAGCCTTCAAGGTGTTAGACAGGCCGGGCTGGACTAGTAGGGAACCGGGTTTAGGGACCTCTCCCTTGTCGAAGAAGACATCCCAGCCACCGGGAGAGTAGTTGTCGAACTGGGTGCGAGTGGTAGCTGACTTCAGCCGTTCCAGCATGTATTCGTAGTTAGGAATGCCGCCCTCGGCGTATTCAATCGCCGGAGCGAGTATCTCGTCTAAGGGGAGGGTGCCATATCGTTCCAGCATAGAGATGTATGCTTCAACAATTCCAGGGACGGTGAATGAAAGGTGGGCACTCTTGCCTGGACCGGTAGGGATGCGGTCAAATCCTTGCGACTTATAGAAATCCGCGGTGGCCTTACCGGGCGCGGTACCTTGGCCGCTTAAGGACAGGAGGTCGCCGCTGGCCGAATCATAGAGCATGAATACGCCCTCGGCAGCGAGAGAGTAAGAGGCGATGGGCTCAACTACAGCGGCAGCAATGCCGGCGGCGGCGATGGCGTCGAAAGCATTCCCGCCGTTCAGCAGAATGCGCATCCCGGCCATGGAGGTTAGGTAATGACCGCTAGAGATAACACCTTTGGTCGAGCGGACAACTGGCCGCCCCGTGTCAGGAAGTTTGATGTCCCCTTGCTCCAAGTCGTGAACCGCTGTTTGACGGGCCATAAATGACTCCTAAAGATATCGTTTGGTGTTTCCCAGGCGTGGTTGTAAGGAGAGAATGGTCGGGGTAACAGGATTTCAACCTACCGCCTCTGCGTCCCGCAGCGTAATATTATGGTATCACAAGATTCTGTGGGCCCTGTGAAATCCTTGACGTAGCCCCCAACGACCCCGGCAAGGGGACCACAGAATTGTGGCGGCTGCTCTTGCCCACTTTCAAGGCCAGAGGTTCTTTGACCTGGCGCTCAATCGTCAACATATCTGCATTCTCCTCGCGGGTTACTAAACCTTCATTTGCGTTACTCTCTAGTGGGCGAACCGTAAGAAGCAATGCGTCCATCGTGACCCAAGGAGACTTTGTAATTCTGTCCACGATTTTGTCTATGAAACTGACAGTTATTCCTTGAGTCAGCCCACGCTAACCCCATACGTTCCAAGACATGGGTTGCCAATACCGATTCAGTCGTAGCGAGAGGGTGCAGGTAACCTCCGGTAGGCATAAGGGTGCTACCGGAACGGTAGACTCCCGGGTGTTCCGGTGGACTTTTTAGTGATGTACGTGGCGTGGATGGGTTTATCGTCTGAAACCGTGGACGAGACCCCCTCCCAATATCCTGGGGTCATCGGTCAAAAGTTCAGCCATGCCGCCTCGAAAGGCGTTGACCTTTCTCGGGCCGATTCAGGTTTCTCCTTACTGTCGGAACTAGCAGTTACAAGCCTCTGATTGTCTGGCCTACCGAACCTTTGTTGGAACCAATGATGCCTTTCAAATCTAGACACTGGCACGACAAGTATGCGTCTTAATCACTTGAGAGATTTGTACATGTCGACCTGCCTATCTGCGTATGAAACCACGGCATGAAATTTAGAAGGGGTCGTAATAATTTACAGCGATGTGACTAGCACCCCCATGGGTCTCTCGCCCACTGGATAGGTCTCCAATGGTGTAAGTTCACCCATATCGTCGTTTATACGGTACGCAGCAAGGCGGCCGGTCGCCGAACCAGCGGCGAAGACGAACTTTCCTTCAGGGTCGAGGCTGAACGCACTAGGTACAGCTTCGGTCGGTACCTGTCCGATTGCCGACAGGCGACCGGTGGAGGAATCGACGGAGAAGCACGCGATGCTGTTGTGACCACGGTTGGGAACATAAAGGAATTTGCCGGTAGGAGAGATTTGAATCTGAGAACAGGTATTCCTTTGTGTGACACCCTCGGGAAGGGTCGTTATCGTTTGAAAGGCAGACAGGGTTCCGACAGAAGAGTCCATATGATACGCGGTGACACTGCACCCCTGCTCATCGGAAAAGTAGACTATGTCTTGGGTTGGATGAAAGCAGTAGTAACGGGGACCTAGGTTCCCATCCTGTTCAATCTTGAGAGGAGAGTTTGGAGTCAAGTGGCCGGTGTTTTCATCGAACCGGAACTGATAAATCACATTCGGCCCTAATTCATCCTTAGGGGGTTCTAATACGTTATCGAATAGTCGAGCGATGTGAGGCACATAGGCAAATCTATTTGATGGGTCGGTATATATAGCGTGGGCGCCAATGTCTGTCGCTAAATGTTCGGTGGCAGGGTCTCCCAGCGATCCGTCATCAGCAAGGGGGTGTATTGATACATGCCCGGCTTGATATTGAGCGGATAGCAAATACTTGCCTTTGCGGTCAGTGGACAAAGAGGCAGACCAGCCGTCAGTTGATACTGAGCCATTCTGCGTAATATCTCCCGTGTTTTGGTCTATCTGCCAACTGGATATTCCTGGAAGGCCGCGCTGTCCGACGTAAATAACTTTTCGGTCTGGGCTGATCGCCAGCAAATGCGGCCCATCGGGAATGGGCACTTCAGCCTTCGGTGTTAGCTTGCCGGTCCCAGCTTCCATGTTGAATACAGAAACCTTGTTGTCGTCCTGTGCTGCGACATAAACATAAGTAGGCATCGAATGTCCTCCTATTTTGTCGATTGATGCTTGCTGATGGACTTTGTTACCTTCAGGCGTCAGTGATTTTGAACCGTACGATTACCTCTTTCGATTCGATGTCAAGCGTTCTTTTGCTTTAGAGCGGCGACCACCTTTTCGGCCGTAATCGGCAAATCGGTGATCCGTACACCTACCGCATCGAAGACAGCATTAGCGATTGCAGGCGCGATTGGTGAAATCGGGTTCTCACCAATCGCTTTACCTTGGTAAGGACCATTACCATCAGCAGCCTCTACCAGAACCGTTATCAATTCAGGGACGTCTGCGATAGCCGGAATCTTAACGTCACCTAAACTCAATGTGGAAATCCTGCCGTCCTCAGACTGCAATTCCTCCATCAAAGCGTAACCCAAACCCTGAATAACGGCTCCATCAATTTGCCCTTGATGGCCTAACGGGTTGAAGATCGTGCCGACATCGTGTGAGGTGACGATTCGGTTCACCTGAATCTCGCCAGTCTCCGGATCCACCTCCACTTCAGCCATTTGAGCGCAGAATGACGTCACGTCTGGTTCCTCAGCGGAGGTGGTCACATCGCCTATGACGTCGGTCCCCAACGCAGCTACAGATCGCGATGCCAACTCTTGGATAGAGACCCCGGTGTTTGGCTCTCCGTCTATGAAAACACGACCCTCCTTGAACACGATTCGCTCCTCGCCCCATCCATAAAACTCGGCTGCAAGTCTGGTGAGTTTCTCTCGTACTTCCTGGGCTGCACCTAGAGCAGCATATGCGGCTCCGACGCTGGTACCTGCCCCCGCACCAGTGTCGAAATCGATCTTACCCGTGTCGACCTGAATCAAGTCCACATCTTCGATTGGGATTCCTAGGTCTTCCGCTACCACCTGGCAAGCTACGGTGTGGAACCCAACTCCAGTATCAGGGACCGATGAAAAGATAGTGGCTCGACCATTTCCATCGATACGTACCTTGGCGTTGAAGACCGCTTGCCCCTGTGGGCGTTGACCTAATGCGATACCACGACCAACGTTAGGCTTGGGTTTCGGGTTGCTCCAGCCGCCCGATTCAGCGGCTTTCCGGAGGGTCTCCTCTCCATGTAAGTTACTGAACCGTTGGCCTGTCCCCGAAACATCTCCTTCCTTGACCACATTCCTCAAGCGGAGTTCGTAGGGGTCTAAAGCCATTTCTGACGCAATCATATCGGTATGAGACTCTATTGCAAACACGGCTTGGGGTTCACCTGGTGCTCTGTAAGAACCACAAGGCACATTGTTCGTATAGACCATATAGCTGTCAATCTGAAAATTAGGGACTCGGTAAGGGCCGCCGCCAGCCTGGCGGCTCCCGCTGAGGTTAAGTGAGCCCCGGAAACCTCCATAGGCCCCACCGTTGTAGACAACCCGAGCTTGACGGGCCCAGAACCGCCCATCATTCTTCATCCCGGTCTTGATCGTGATAACGGACGGATGTCTAGGATTACCAGCCATCAGTTCTTCGATATAACTCATGACCATTTGTACTGGCCTGCCAGACTTCTGGGCGAGGGCATGGGCAACAGGAACATTCATCGCACCTGCTTTACCGCCAAAGTCTCCACCGATACCCGTAGGGTTAACCGTGACTTGCTCTTCGGGGAGTCCGAGGCCACCCGCAAGTTGTCTCCTTAGCATGAATGGTTGTTTATTATTCGCCCAAACCTGGAC
>Ga0209034_10001838_pt1 | contig 10172 bp, 11 predicted proteins | sample MarorgKNORR_S2LV_2_FD_188219 | JGI IMG/M metagenome (GOLD analysis project Ga0209034, IMG submission 188219) | Marine microbial communities from the Southern Atlantic Ocean, analyzing organic carbon cycling - 250m_A/KNORR_S2/LV (SPAdes) (version 2) | ecosystem: Environmental > Aquatic > Marine...
TGCCACGATTGTCTTTGGTGTGAACCATCAGACCCTTTCAAAAGATGATCAGATTATTTCCAATGCTTCTTGCACCACCAATTGTTTAGCACCGCTGGTTAAGCCTTTGCATGAAAATATTGGTGTTGTAAGCGGAATTATGACAACGATTCATGCATACACAAACGATCAAGTTTTAAACGACGTCTTGCACAAGGATTTAAGACGGGCTCGCTCAGCTACGCAATCAATGATTCCAACCAAAACTGGTGCGGCCTCAGCTGTTGGGCTCGTATTGCCCGAGTTACAGGGCAAACTGGATGGTTTTTCAGTGAGGGTGCCAACGATCAATGTCTCCTTAGTAGATTTGAGTTTTGTTGCTTCAAGAGCAACAACAGTCGAAGAGATCCATGATGTTGTTAAAGAAGCTTCTTCTGGGGATCTCCAAGGCGTATTGGATTACAGTGACGGCCCACTCGTATCGATTGATTTTAACCACAATCCTGCCTCATCAACTTACGATGCCACCATGACTAAAGTCCAAGAAGGAACTTTGGTTAAAGTCTGTTCTTGGTATGACAATGAGTGGGGCTTTTCTAATCGCATGTTGGATACCACCTTGGCATTGATTAATGCTGATTAGGGTCTAAATCAATGGAATTGCAAATCCCTCTAATGCAGGATCTGGATCTGCAGGGTTTGCGAACCATGATTCGACTCGATTTAAATGTTCCAATAGAAAATGGTGTTATAACCAGTGAAGCTCGAATCCATGCTGCACTGCCAACCATTGAGACCGCTTTGTCAAAAGGCGCACAAGTCATTCTTCTATCACATTTAGGGAGACCTAACCCCGAGGCATTGGATGGTTCTTTTAGTCTGGAGCCGGTTGCTAAAAAACTCGAAGAGTTAATGAGTAGACCTGTCTGTTTCCTTGCCGATTGGATCGAACTAATTCCTGATATTACTGATGCATTAATTGTGTGTGAAAACACGCGCTACTTAAAAGGCGAGAAAACTAACGACGAGTCTTTATCAAAACAAATAGCCAATCTTTGCGATGTTTATGTGATGGATGCATTTGGTGCTTCGCACCGCCAGCATGCCAGCACTTGCGGCGCTGTGCAATACGCTGAGCAAGCCTGTATTGGACCATTATTGAGTAGAGAGATCGAATATTTAACCAAGGCTTTATCAGAACCGGAAAAACCATTGGTAGCCATTATCGGTGGTGCTAAAGTCTCTTCGAAATTAGGTGCAATCGAATCCCTGTCTAAGATCTGTGATCACATCATTGTTGGTGGGGGAATAGCCAACACATTTCTTATGGCTAATGGAAAAGAAATAGGCAAGTCTCTAGTAGAGTTAGAGATGGTGGAGTCGGCAACAAGAATACTTAAGCTGGATGGTGTTAATGTACCCATGCCCATAGATGTGATGGTGGCAAAGGAGCTATCAAATGAAGCTATTGCAGAGACAAAATCAATTGAGGAGATAGAAAGCGACGATGTGATACTGGATATTGGACCTGAAACAGCAATAATTTATAAAGACATTATCAATGAAGCTAAAACCATTATCTGGAATGGCCCACTTGGCGTCTTTGAGTTCGACCAATTTAGCAAGGGTACCAAGTCTCTAGCAAAAGCAGTTGAGCAAAATTCAGGTTTCAAGATTGTTGGAGGAGGCGATACAGTCGCAGTTGTTGAGAAATATAATATAGCTGATTCAATAAATTATATTTCCACAGGAGGAGGCGCTTTTTTGGAATTCGTTAAAAATGGTACCTTGCCATCAATTGAAGTTCTGAAGAGTTGAAACAAAGTATAAAATGAAGGTAAAAAACTAAATACTAATGAATTTTTTAAATCGTTTTGCAAAGATAACTGCCAAGATTGAGCCTAATGAATTGCGTGCGGTAATGCTGTCATTTTCTTTTGTTTTTACGATTTTAGCGTCCTATTACATTCTTAGACCTGTTCGTGATGCTATGTCAAGCGATTGGAGTGATGCCCAGCTAAGTACTATTTGGACATTTACTTTTTTAATAAGTTTTTTCGTTGTCTCATTATATGGTTATGCTTGTTCTAAAATTAAATTTAAGCTCCTTGTCCCAAGTATTTATGGAATCTTTGCTTTAACTTTCTATTTTCTTTTTCTGCTTACTAACTTCTTTCCAGGCTTGAATCTTATTAACCAAATATTCTACGTTTGGGTTAGTGTTTTTAGTCTGTTGAACATTTCAGTTTTCTGGAGCTTCATGGCAGACACATATAATAAGGAACAAGCAAAAAGACTATTTGGCTTTATTGCAGCTGGGAGCAGTCTTGGAGCATTTTGTGGTCCCCTCATCACCATTTTGTTTGCGAAAACAGTTGGGTCAAATGGCTTGATATTGATTTCTGCAACTATGCTTTTTATACCTGTTTTGATTGCTATATTCTTACAAAGAATCAAAGAAACAGACTTACAAAATACAACTCCATCTGAATTCAATGAACAACCTATGGGTGCAAAAATCTTTTCTGGGTTTAAGGAGCTTGGCTTAAACCCTCTACTTCTTGGCATAGGGATATTTATCGTTCTTTATTCAGGAATGAACACAATATTTTATTATGCATTAAAGAATTTTTTAACCGATGTAGACCAGGCTACACGAACGCAGATATGGGCAGGCATAGACTTGGCTGTTAATGTTCTATCCATTTTAACAGCGATGTTCGGTACCGGTAGATTAGCTTCTAGATTCGGGCTGTCTGTGACACTCCCTTTAGTACCTATGATTATAACTATTCTGCTATTTACTTTTGCCTTATCTCCAATGTTATGGACATTTGTAGGGTTACAAATTGTTAGAAGAGCAGGGGAATACGCCATCACAAAACCAGCTAGGGAAATGTTATTTACAACTGTAGATAGAGAGAGTCGCTTTAAAGCCAAGAGTGTTATAGACGTGGTGATATACAGAGGTGCAGATGTTTCTTGGGGATGGGCTTATACTAGTTTGACTCAATTACTTGGCTTCGGGCTTGCCGGTATAGCGGTGATTGGAGCATTAATTGCTTCAATATGGTCCTTGTTAGCTGTCTATTTAGGACGGAACTTTGATAAACACCAAGTTGTGGAATCAGAAACCAAATCGAATAGCGTCAGATCATCTGGTTAATTGCTTTAAATCAACAATTACTTCTTTGGTATGAGTATCCGGATCTACTTTTTTATAATGTTTGACAATTGACCCCTCCGGATTTATGAGAAACGATTGGCGTTTGGCAATGGTCATCATCATGAATTTTCCTAAAACACCATATTCTGTTGCGCATTCCTTATTGACGTCAGCAAGTATGGGGTATGGTAGACTGTATTTTTCACTGAATGCTTGATGAGATTCAACATCATCTACACTTACTCCAAGTATCTGAGCATTGAGTTTTTTGAATTCAAAAATATTGTCTCTGAAATTGCATGCTTCAGTTGTGCAGCCCGGTGTCTGATCCTTTGGATAAAAAAACAACACAACCCATTTTCCCTTGTAATTATCAAGTGTGTGCCATTCTCCATTTTGATCTTGTAAATTGAAATTTGGAGCAACTTGACCAGTGCTGATTTCACTAATTGATTGTCCACTAATCAACAATAAGCATAGCGTTGTAACAATTGAGACAATATTTTTCTTATTCATTAAGAGTTCTCCATTACAAAAACATTTAAAATGTTATTACATTACATAACAAGGCGCTTACACTTACAAGTAAGATTCTAGATTTTGAAAAATGAAAACAGTGAAAAAAAAGATTGGCTTGGTTTTACCAGGAGGAGGTGCAAGAGGGGCATACCAAGTTGGTGTGCTCAAAGCCTTTTTAGAAATATCAAACACAAAATCACAATCTCCTTTTGATATTTTTAGCGGCACATCTGCCGGAGCAATTAATGGGGCATTTTTAGCCTCGCAGGCACATATTTTTGATCACAGCGTAGCTAGTCTGGTTGATGTATGGAGTAATTTTACTTCAAAAAAAGTTTATAAAATTGATCCGATAACAATGTTCAAAAGCAGTATGCATTGGTTTTTAACCATTATTTCAGGAGGTGTTCTAATTCCTAATCCAACATCTCTACTTGATAATAAACCTTTAAAAAATCTTCTCAGAGAAACTATTAAATTTCCAGATATTCAAAATAATATAGAGTCATCAGTCATTTCATCTTTAGCAGTAACCTCTGCAAGTTATAGGACCAGAAAGTCTTGTACTTTTTTTCAAGCTAATAATGTAAATAACTGGCAAAAAACCCATCGTGAAGGAAAAAACACTTCAATTAATTTAGACCACTTGATGGCAAGTGTTGCTCTTCCATTAATTTTTCCTGCCGTACGAATTAAAGATGAATATTTTGGAGATGGTGCAATGAGGCAGGCAACCCCACTGTCACCCGCAATTAGGCTTGGCGCAGAAAAACTAATGATTATAAGCGCCAAGGAGACGGATGATCGATTTCAATTCAACAACCCTGGAGAACAATACCCTTCATTTGCAAAGATAACAGGGTATGTTCTTGAAGCACTATTTTTAGATGGACTCTATTCTGATATTGAAAGACTAAATAGGATTAATCAAATTATTAAAAACTCAGGTGATAGAGAAATAAAAACCAACAATAAAACAATGAAATATGTTGATTGTTTAATTATTTCTCCATCAGAGGATCTCAATGAGATAGCCCAGAAGCATTATCAAAGTATGCCTCTTTCAATTCGGTTATTATTACAAGGATTAGGTTTGCTCAAGGACAGTAAATCAGAGTTACTTAGTTTTCTACTTTTTGAATCAGTTTATACAAGTGAACTTATTGATTTAGGTTATAGAGATGGCATTAGGAAAAAAGAGGAGATAGCTGATTTTATAAGTAGGTAGAATTATGTTTGTCCTAAAAGAAAAAAAGTGGCTAGCCCCAAGAAGGTTATAAAGCCAAGAACATCTGTCAAAGTTATCATCAGTACTCCACCAGCCAAAGCAGGATCGATTCCCATCTTCCTTAAAATAAATGGGATAGAAACACCAGCAATAGCCGATGCAAAAATATTTATTAGCATAGCTGCACCGACTATAAGTCCTATTTGCCAGGAAGTTTGAAATAAAGCAACTGATAAAGCTGAAACCACTATTGACCAAGTGAAACCATTTAATACAGCGACGGAGCTTTCTTTAATTAGTAGCTTTCGTGCATTTGATCGTTGAATTTTTCCCATAGCTATACCTCTAATAACCAGTATTAGAGTTTGATTGCCTGCCACTCCACCCATGCTAGCTACAATTGGCATCAGCACAGCTAGAATAACTATTTGTTGAAGAATTTCTTGGAAAAGCCCTATAGCTCCAGCTACTAAAAATGCTGTTATTAGGTTTACACCAAGCCATATGGCTCTTCGTTTGGTGCTCAAAATAACTGGAGCAAATATATCATCCTCGTCATCGAGACCTGCCATATTAAATATTTCACTGTTCGCTTGATCCTGAATCACGTCTACAACATCATCAACGGTAACTTGTCCTAAAAGTTTATTATTTTCATCAATAACTGGAGTGGAGATTAAATCTAGATCCTGGAAATCCAAAGCAACTTGTTTGGCATCTTCACTGGCAGGTATAGCTTTAACTGACTCATCCATAATAGCTTCAATCGGTTTATCTTTATCTTCCAAAAATAAATCAACCAGTTTTACTGCACCAAGATACGCATTATTTTTGTTAACTATGTAGATGTAATGGGTATGTTCAGGAAGTTTATTTAGTCGTCTTAAATAACGGATTAAAACCTCTATAGTAATACCTCTCCTCACAGAAATGATGCCAGGATTTGTTAATCCACCTGCAGTGTCCTCTTCATAGGACATCACAGATTCCAGTCTGATTTGATCTTGTTGATCAAGAGCCGTGATAACTTGTTCTGTTACTTTTTCAGGCAAATCAACCAATAGGTCAGCTAAATCATCTAACTCCATGTCTTGTGTAACAGCGATCAGTTCTGTTTCATCCATTTCTCCGATTAGATTTTGCCTGACGTCTTCAACTAATTCTTTGAGTACATCACCCTCATCATCTTGGTCAACCAATTGCCAAATGATCTTTCTTTTCCCTGGAGTTAGTGATTCTAGAAGTCTTGCGATTTCGGAGGGGTTGAGAGAAGTTAAAGTTTTCTGAATACTAGCGATCTGGTCTCTTTCAAGATCACTAATCAGTTGGCCTAATTTTTTTTCTGAATGCTGCATTATTTATTCGAATTCTTGAAGACCTTATCGCATATGTGAAATTCAAAATTCATCCTAAGCTAATTTAGCATTTATTTACATTCTAAACTCTTCTCCTAAATAAACTTTTTTCACCTCTTTGTTTTCCAATATTTGCTCAGGGGTTCCTGAAGCAATAACAAGCCCTTCATTGATGACATATCCTTTCGTGCAAATTCCCAAAGTTTCTCTAACATTATGATCAGTTATTAAAACACCAATTCCTTGTTGAGCTAGATCTTTGATAATTCTTTGTATATCTAAAACAGAAATTGGATCAACGCCAGCAAAAGGTTCATCCAATAAAATGAATTTTGGCCGTGTTGCTAAAGTTCTTGCTATTTCAACTCTTCTTCTTTCACCACCAGATAAGCTAGTTCCAAGGGTATTCCTAAGGTCATTAATATTCATTTGATTTAAAAGTCTCTCCAGTATTTCTTCAATGCCTGCAGTTTTTAAATCTGGTTGTATTTGAAGTACGGCAAGTATATTCTGCTCAACGGTAAGTTTCCTAAAGATTGATGCTTCTTGTGGCAAGTAACCCAATCCTAAATTTGCTCTTTGGTGCATTGGTAGACTGGTTAAATTATTATCATCAATTGAAATTCTCCCCCTCTTACAGGAGGCTAAACCCACAATCATATAGAATGCCGTAGTTTTTCCAGCGCCATTAGGCCCAAGCAATCCTACAATTTCTCCACTTTTGACATTTATGCTAAGGCTTTTAACAACTTCTCTTGAGTTGTATTTCTTTGCTAGATCTTCTGCTATTAAAATGCTCAAGTTATAATTTCCTAGTTAGTTGATATTAGTTGAATCAATAATTAGCTTCACCGGAGAACCATTTTCTGAATCAGCAATAATGTTTCTTTTGACTAAATTGTAAGTTATCAGATTGCCTGAAACCTCATTGCTGCCATTGTTAACCAAAGCATTCTCTTCCATTCTTAATATATTTGTTGCGTGTTCATATTCAAAAATTTCAGCTGTACCGTAAGCAATTAACTCATTTGCCTCATTAAACTGTTGAAAAGAAGAGAGTTTTCCGATGAATTTTGCATTTTGTAATTCGTTATTCTTAAATTCCAGTAAAGCTTTATCGCATTTTATTATTACAATTTCTGAAATTATTTCTACATTACCTAAAAATGTGAAAATTGTTGTCTGGCTATTTAAATCTTTGATGCTAGCGGCATCTGAATTGATATTTAGGTCGTTTTTTTTTAGTGAGACATCTTCAAAATATAGATCTTGTTTTTGAGTAGTATTAGGTCCATTAATTGAGATTATATCTTTTTGTATATTTTCCTTACTGTTGATTTTTGAAGCATGTGTTTGTAAATCCCCCATAAGGATCAAAGTAAAAAAAAGCAAAGGCCTATAGTGAGAATTTTTAGGGCTGGATAATTGCATTGATATTTGAGTTGAAATTCAATCTATTGTCTTTTAATTGAGCAGTTAATCCTTTGGCTTCAATTTTATTGTTATCCAACTCAATGAGCACATTTCTATTAGTAGCAATTGTATAGGTATTAGGATTAATTTCGAGATAATCAGTTGCAATTGTTGTCATAGTATTTTCATTTGATATGTTTTGAACAGCAACATTTCCAGAAAGTGCTAAAACATTAGAATTTGGTAAAAGTTGTCCTTTGTCGGATGTAATGACCCAATCAATAGCTTGATTACCGTTATATTCTAGAAGAACTTTTTCTAAATAAATTTGTCTATCCGTGTTACTAGCTTGAGCTTTTTTTGCAACAATTTTGTATAAAAATTTACCTTCTGCATTTGTACCGAATACTTTTGCATCTTTGACAATGTATTCAACTCTAGTGGGACCAAATGTTTCCAGATTATCATTAGATTTGGTACTAAAAAAATACATAAAGCTGCTTCCTGAAGCCAAAACTAAAAGCAAAATTATTTTTGTAATATTATTAGTCATTGTTGGCTCTTTCATTAGAATATTCTATTAAGTCGCATACTTCTCTTACCGCACCCTGTCCACCAAAATTTTGGGTGACGTAATGTGCTTTATTTTTTAATATTCTATGTGCATTTCTGACTGCTACAAATAATCCAACATTTTCTATTACATTGAGATCAGGAATATCATCACCAACAAATAAAATTTGATCAGATTTTAATCCTTCTTGGAGAATCATCTTAATTATTGATAATTTATCTGTCTGTCCCATCCAAAATCTAGAGATATTAAGTTCTTCCAATCTGTGCAACAAAGCCTTTGATGATCTTCCTGAAATAACGACGGTTTCAATTCCAAATTTTTCTCTAATCGAAACAATCCCATAACCATCATGAGCATAGAATTTCTTTAACTCATTGCCATTCGAGTCAACATAAATGCACCCATCAGTTAAAACGCCATCAACATCAAGAGCTAACAATTTTATACGTTTCGCTGCTGTGATTACATCTTCAGGAAAAGAGTTTGCAATGCTCATTTACATCACTCCAGCTCGAAAAAGATCATGAATATTGAGTGCGCCAACTATTTTGTTCTCTTTCACAACCACCAATGAGGTAATTTTATTCTCCTGAATTATTTCAACAGCTTTAACAGCAAGGAGGTTTGGTTTTACAGTGATGCAGTTTTGTGTCATTACCTCTCTCATTAGTGTAGTTTGAATATCTACATTTTCTTCAAGTGTTCTTCGTAAATCACCATCTGTATAGATGCCAACTAACTCTTTCTTTTCATTGATCACGGCAGTCATACCCAATGCTTTTTCTGACATTTCTATAAGACCTAGGGCCAATTTATGATTTTGTAGAACAATCGGGATTTCTTCGTCAGTATGCATAATATCTTGAACAAGAAGCAGTAATTTTTTACCAATTGAGCCACCTGGATGAGATTTAGCGAAATCTTCTACTGAGAAACCTCTCTTTTCAAGAAGTGCCACTGCTATTGCATCTCCCATCGCGAGCGCAGCTGTAGTACTTGCTGTCGGAGATAAATTCATAGGGCAAGCCTCTTCTTCAACTCCAACATCAATATGTACGTCAGAGGCAGTGGCAATTATAGAATTGTCATCGCCCGTCATAGCAATAATTTTTATACCCATGTTTTTGAGAATTGGAAGCAAACTAACTATTTCTTCTGTTTTCCCAGAATTTGATAAAGCTATTACAACATCACTTTTTGAGATCATTCCCAAGTCTCCATGACTTGCTTCTCCTGGATGCACGAAAAATGAAGGTGTTCCAGTGCTAGCTAAGGTTGCAGCCAATTTATCTGCAATATGCCCAGATTTCCCTATACCCATAACTATAATCTTCCCATTGCAATCAAGGCATAGTTGACATGCATTTTCAAAATTATTATCTAGTTCGTCTTTGAGCTTAGCTATGGCAGCAGATTCAATATCTAGAACTTTTTTTCCTATGCTTATGAAATCAAATTTTTTTTGTTCTTCAGTCAATTCACTCCTTAAATGTTTAATGAGAAAAATTTAGTTAGCAACATCATTCTCTACTAAAACAACTTAGTCAATTAATGGTATGTATCTATAATTGATTTTTTCCACTTATAATCAGTTTATCGTAAAATACAATTAAGGAAATAGAATGAACTCAGATGAGATTAAAGTTTTGATTGAAACTTCAATTGAAGATGCGGTCGCAAATGTTACTAGTGATGATAATGTTCACTTCGAGGCTATAGTCATCTCTCAGGCATTTAGCGAAAAATCTTTAATTCAAAGACATCAGATGGTTTATTCCAGTCTGGGAGATAAAATGCAATCCGAGATCCATGCATTATCTCTCACCACAGTGACACCTAAGGAAAATTTAGAATAAATTTTAATAAAAAAACGATGGATCAAAGTCGTTGAAAAAATTAAAAATCCAAGGCGGACATACTCTTTCAGGTGAAGTT